>Ga0272445_1000249_pt1 | contig 52871 bp, 62 predicted proteins | sample YNPCB0031_FD_194404 | JGI IMG/M metagenome (GOLD analysis project Ga0272445, IMG submission 194404) | Hot spring sediment microbial communities from Yellowstone National Park, WY, United States - YNP-CB-003-1 | ecosystem: Environmental > Aquatic > Thermal springs > Hot (42-90C) > Sediment... | reverse complement strand
AAAAAAGGGCAATAATTGGGCAAAAGTAAATTGGAAATAGATTAAAAATTATGCCACCAGAAGAAATAATTAAAGCCATCCAGTTTTTAGGCCACGCATCTTTAAAAATCAAACTTGAAGGCAAAACAATCTTTGTTGACCCGTGGAAGATAAAAGAGGAAAAAGACAAAGCGGATATAATCCTTGTCACACATCCACATTATGACCACTACAGCGAAATAGATATAAAGAAAATAGCGAAAGATACAACGATATTACTTTCCTGCAAAGAAGTTGTTTCACAAACATCAGTTAAGAACAAGCATGTTCTTCTGCCGTTTGAAGAGACAAAAATAGATGACATAACCATCCAAGGATTTCCTGCATACAACATCAACAAACCATTCCATCCAAAATCAAACAACTGGCTTGGGTTTATAATAAAACACAGAGATGTATCAATCTACATTGCGGGTGATAGTGATGTAATAGAAGAAGCGAAACAACTTAATGTCAACATAATGATACTTCCTGTTGGGGGAACATACACAATGACAGACAAAGAAGCAGCAGAGTTAGTGAACCTCACAAAACCTGACCTCGCAATACCAATCCATTATGGTGACGTCATAGGTAGTAAACAAAACGCACAAAATTTTGAAAAATCTGTCCAACCATCAACAAAAGTTGTGATTTTGTAAAAAGTTTAAAAGTAAGATTTGTAGTTATATCTTCTTTGGCAAAAAATACACATCATGTGATGAGATATAAATTTTTTTTAAAATTATTGACAAAACAAAAATTTTGTAGTATATATTGAGTATATACTATGGAGGTGTTAGATATGAAGTACACCCAAGTATTATTTAAATTTCCAAAAGATTTAAAAAAAGCAATGACAGAATTAGCAAAAAAGAAAAATACAACACAAAGTGAAATAGTTAGAGAAGCGATAAGAAGATATATTATTTCTGAAGAATTAAGAATGCTAAGAGAAAAAACACTTGCTGAAGTGGAATCTAAAAATGGTGTGTTGTCAGATGAAGATGTTTTCAAAATTGTGTCATGAAAACAACAAGTGCTGAAATTCCAACTGCTGAAACACAACAAAAGATTGTAATAGACACAAATGTTTGGTTAGCAGCTTTTATATCGCACGGGTTTAGTTATAGAGTAGTTGATTATTGTATAACAGTCCATAAAGTTTATTGTTGTAAGTTTATTATTGAAGAAATAAAAAGGAATCTTATAGAAAAGTTTAAAGTTTCAAAAGAAATTGCTTTAAAAGATTGTGAATTCATTTATAAACACACAACTTTAGTTGAATACACTAAAAATGAGATACCAAATATCTGCAAAGATAACGATGACAACCACATATTAGCATGTTGTCAAAAAGCTGAGGCAGATTGGTTGATTACAGGAGATTCCCATCTGTTAGAGTTAAAAAAGTATACTCCACAAACTTCAAAACATAAAGAAACCAAAATAGTAACCCCACGCGAATTCTTAAATATGGTATTAAAATTAAAACAAAAATGATCATACCAGGATATTGTTGTTAGCAAACAAAATGCCCAAAATTTTGCAAAATCTGTCCAACAACCAACAAAAGTTGTGGTTTTAAGTTAAAATTAAATAATTTAAAAAAATTTTGGTTGACACTTGACAACCAAATTTAAAGTTTAGTAAAATAATATTGCTATGAAAAAAGATAATTATATTTCAACCGCAGACTTAGCAAGAATTTTAGGTGTAACAAGACAAGCAATACAGAAACAACTAAAAGATGTTCCAAATGTTAAAATAAAAAAAGTTGGTTCAAGCTTTTTATACGAAATAGATTCTTTACCCGAAGATATGAAAGAAAAAATTAAAAAAGCACAAAAAGAAGCAGCAGAACAAGTTCTATCTCTTAGTCAAAAACCATCAAAAGAACTTGAATTTGAAAAAGAACTTTGGAAAGCAGCAGATAAACTAAGAGGTAATGTTGACCCAAGTGAGTATAAATACATAGTACTTGGTTTAATATTTATAAAATATGTTTCTGATTCTTTCTATCAAAGAAAAGAAGAGCTAGAAAAATCAACTTCAGACCCTAAAAATGCTCTATACATTAAAGATGAATCTGCAAGAAAATACTACATTGACTCAAGAGAACCCTATCGTGCAAAAGGTATTTTTTATATTCCAGAAAAAGCACGATGGGATTATTTACAAAAACATTCAATGCTTCCTGATATAGGAAAATACATAGATGATGCACTTGAAGCAATAGAAAATGAAAATCCATCTCTTAAAGGAATACTGCCAAAAGTTTACTCACGTATTCATCTTGAAAGCCATACATTAGCTGAGCTAATTAATTTGTTTTCAAAAATAAAATTTAACCATGACATTGACAAAGAAAAAGATATTTTAGGAAGGGTTTATGAATACTTTTTAGGACAATTTGCTTCAGCAGAAGGTAAACGTGGTGGTGAATTTTACACACCACGCACAATTGTCAGGTTATTAGTTGAAATTTTAGAACCATACGAAGGAGCAAGAATATTTGACCCTGCTTGTGGTTCCGGTGGGATGTTTGTCCAATCAGGGGAATTTTTGAGGATTCATAAACAAGATCCAACAAAAATTTCATTTTATGGGCAAGAATCAAATCCTAACACTTGGCGACTATGCAAAATGAATTTAGCAATAAGAGGATTAACCGGACAAATTGAACAAGGTAATTCATATTATGATGACAAATTCCCTGACTTAAGAGCAGATTTTGTGTTATCTAATCCACCATTCAATGCAGAATGGGATCCTCAAAGATTGTCAGATAAAGACCCACGTTTGAAATATGGGACACCACCAGCAAGCAACGCTAACTTTATGTGGATTCAACACTTTATTTATCATTTAGCGCCGAATGGTATGGCAGGTTTTGTTATGGCAAACGGTGCATTAGCGGTTGGAGGAAGAGAAGGAGAAATTAGGAAAAAAATTATTGAAGATGATTTAATAGATGTAATTATTGCTTGCCCACCAAAACTTTTTTATAATGTCTCACTACCTGTGTCTTTATGGTTTATAACAAAAAACAAGAAAAACGGAAGATTTAGAAACAGAGTAAGGGAAACTTTGTTTATTGACGCAAGAGAAATTTATACTCCTATCTCAAGAAAACAAAACATATTCACAGAAGAACAGATTCAAAAAATAGCAAACACAGTCAGAGCATGGCGTGGACAAAAAGAATATGGTGAATATAAAGACGAACCCGGTTTTTGTAAGTCAGTAACAATAGAAGAAATAAGAAAAAACGACTATGTTTTAACACCAGGAAGATATGTTGGGGTAAAACCACAAGAAGATGATGGAATACCATTTGAAGAAAAAATGAAAAAATTAACAGCAGAATTAGAAGAATATTTTAAACAAAGCCGTGAGTTAGAAGAAAAAATATTGGAGAATTTGAAGAAGATAAATTTATGAAAAAGTATTTTTCTGAAAGGTATAACTTTCAGGCGAGAAAAATAAAGAAAATGGATGAAATAGATGAAAATTTTAAGAATAGAATATGGAATTTATTTAGAGAATTATTATATGAACTACTGTATGATAACAAAAAATTATTAGAAAATGTTTATGATAAATTTTTAAAAGGGAAAATTGAAGAACTTTGGTTTGTTATTTCCGGTTCAGGTATTGATGGTGTGGTTTCTCATATTATGGAAAAATTATTTAATCAGAAGTGGTATAGAATTTATGATTTTTTAGAATTTTTAATGGAAGAACTTGAAGAAATGGGAGAATTAACACTTAGAGATTGGGTTGCAAAAAAAGCAAATAAAATTTTTGAAGAAGAAAATATAGAATGTAGAGTAATAAATTATTTTGTAGTTCCAATGATGGAGAAAGAAGAAATTGAAGAGATAGAGCAAGCGTTGAGAATAAAAGATAAATATGAAGATGTTAAAACTCATATTAAAAAAGCAATAGAATATTATACTAAAAGGCCAAATCCGGATTACAAAAATTCTATAAAAGAGTCTATATCTGCTGTAGAGACGCTTGCTAAAATTGTCACGGATAATCCATCATCTTCTTTAAGTGATTTAGCAAAAGATCTTCCTATTCATCCTGCGTTTAGAGAGGGATTAAAAAAAATATATAGCTGGACTTCTGATGAAGGCGGAATAAGACACGGAGAAAAGGGGAAAGAGTATCCTTATTTAGAATCCGGAGAAGACGAAGCAAGATTTATGTTAGTTTTAGCTTCTGCATTTGTTAATTATATTATATCAAAACATGAAAACACCAAATAACAATCTCCCCAAAGGATGGCGGAAGGTGAAGTTGGGGGAATGGATAGAATTAAAATATGGTTTTGGATTACCAGAGGAAAAGAGAATAAAAGGCGATATCCCTGTATATGGGTCAAGTGGCATTGTGGGATATCATAAAAAACCAGCAGTAAATACCCAAGGAATTATTATTGGTAGAAAAGGTAATGTGGGAGCAGTTTATTTTTCGAGTGGACCGTTTTATCCGATAGATACAGTATATTTCATTGACTCGTTGAAAAAAGATGGTGATTTAAAATTTTTTTATTATTTACTAAAAACAATTGATTTCAAAAAGGTTGACATAAATGTAGGAGTTCCAGGATTAAACAGAGATACTGCACATAGTTTAGATATTTTAATCCCTGAAGACCTCAACGAACAAAAACGTATCGCTGATATTCTTTCTTCTTTTGATGATAAGATTGAGTTGAATAATAAAATTATTAAAACTTTAGAGGAGATAGCGCAGGAGGTTTTTAAGGAGTGGTTTGTAAGATTTAGATTTCCTGGTTGGGAAAAAGTAAAATTTGTTGACTCAGAATTAGGAAAAATTCCGGAGGGGTGGGAAGTTGGATATTTAGGTGATGAAATATATAGCGAAATAATAAAACCAAAGGTGAAAAAATTTGAAGGAGAAAAAATATATTTAGCCACTGCTGATGTAGAAAAGAATGAAATAGTGAATGAAAAAACCAAAATTAGTTATAATAACCGTCCGATAAGAGCAAATATGGAACCAGTTTTGAATAGTATTTGGTTTGCAAAAATGATAAATACTTATAAAGTTTTGTTCTTTTTTGAAGGAAATAAAGAAGATATTGAAAGGTACATTCTTTCAACGGGTTTTATGGGGATTTACACATTAAAAAACATGCAATATTATTTATACTTGTTTATTAATTCAAAAGAATTTCATCAGATAAAAGATACTTTAGTACAAGGTGCAGTTCAAGAAGCAATAACGAATACTAATGTAAAGCAAATTAAATTTTTAATTCCGCCAGTAAATTTACTTGATGAATTTAATAAAAAGGTCGAGCCACTTTTAATAAAGGCGTATAAATTAAAAAAAGAAAACCAAACATTAGCCGCGCTCCGCGATTTACTTTTGCCAAAATTAATGAGTGGGGAAATAAGGGTGTGAAAGAACTTTATAAAAGATTTGGAATAAAATTAGGTAAAAAAGAAGCAATAAAAACTTTTAAGAATAAAGTTAAAAATATATTTGAGGTAATAATAAGGAAAATGGATTCTGAAACGGAAACAAATTTTGTTTGGAATGTATGCAATAAACTTGGATTAGAATTTGATTATGATTTGTTTTTATACCTACCGGATAAAGTATACAATGTAATTTTTGGAGATGTTACAAAATTTGAAGAATATTTACTAAGGTTACAAGTTGTTATCAATGTTTTATGGAGTGATGAAAAAACTAGAAAATTGTCCAATTTGTTAGGTAGGTCTATATCACATTTTTTTGAAGATTCTTCACTTAATTTAGGTTTCCAAATTATGTTTTATAAAGAGAAAGCTCCTCAAATTATACCTGCTACTTGTAAAAAATTTGAAGAAGAAGTTACAGATACTTTAGGTTTACTTGAATCTAAAGAAGAGTTTAGTTCTATACTTTCATCTTATGAGACTGGTTTGAAAGAGTTTTTAAAAGCAAAAAATAAAGAAGGGTTAAAAGATGTGGTAGAAGACATGTATGGCTGTTGTGATAATTTAGTAAAAATCTTCACAGGAGATAAGAACAAAGGTTTTCAACATATTTCAGATAAAGAAGTAGCTAAAACTTTATGTATAAATGTTCATCAGAAGGAATTATATAAAAATTTAAAAGTTTGGATGAATAAAATAAAACATAATGAATTGTCAAATTATGATAAAAATGATATTGAAATGATTGTTAGTATGGTAAGTTCATTGATTAGATATGTAATTTTAAAAAAGAGAGATGGTAAATATGAAACTAAATGAGTCTACATTAGCAGAGCAGTCAGTTATAGATTGGTTTCAACAGCTTGGTTACGAATATAAATTTGGTCCTGATATTTCACCTGGTGGAATTTTGGTTGAAAGAGATTTTAAAGATGTGATTTTAGAGAACAGGTTAAAAAGTGCGTTGAAGAGGTTAAATCCTGACTTGTCAGAAAAAGCAATAAATGAAGCGATTTATAAGTTAAAAAAAATTGAATATCCAAATTTAGAAATTGCAAATAAAGAAATTTATCAGATGTTAAGAGATGGAGTTAAGGTTGATGTTGAAGATGAAAATAAAGATTTGCGTGGGAAATTTATTAAAGTGATTGATTTTGAAAATCCGTTTAATAATGAGTTTTTAATTGTTAACCAGTTTACAGTTCAAGGTCTTGAACGAGTAAGACGTCCTGATGTTGTTGTTTTTATAAATGGTATACCGATTGCAATTTTTGAGTTAAAAAATCCAACCATTGAAGAAGCAAGTATTTATACTGCTTATTTACAACTGCAAGAATATAAAAAAGATATCCCAGAAATTTTTAAATATAATCAAATTTTAGTAATCTCAGATTTGACAGAAGCAAAATATGGTACAATTTCTTCTTCTTGGGAATGGTTTAAAAAATGGCGAGGTGTTGACTCACCAGAAGAAAAATTAAAAGGTGTCTCAGAATTAGAAGTTTTGGTGAAAGGTATTTTTCAAAAACAACGACTTTTAGATATTATAAGATATTTTATTGTTTTTGAAGCAGATAGTGAAAAAAATGTTTCAAAATATACAAAGAAAATTTGTTTATATCATCAGTATTTTGGAGTAAACAAAGCAATTAAAAGAACTTTAGAAGCTTTAAAACCAAAAGGTAATGGTAAGATTGGTGTATTATGGCATACTCAAGGTAGTGGAAAAACTTTATCAATGGTTTTTTATGTAAACAAAGCTAAAGAATTACCCGAACTTAAGAGTCCAACATTTTTATTTTTAACTGACAGAAATGACTTAGACAACCAGTTTTATAAAACATTCTTAAGAACAGGTTATTCAGCACTTGCAAAACAAGCAGAAACAATAAAAGATTTAAAAGAAAAGTTAAGAACAGCAGGTGGAGAATTAATTTTTACAACTATACAAAAGTTTGGTGAAAATTTTGGTGTTTTATCAGAAAAAGAAAATATAATAGTTATAGCTGATGAAGCACACCGCTCACAATACGCAGAATTAGCAGCAAGAGCAAGGAAAGCCTTACCTAATGCCTCTTTTATGGGTATTACCGCTACACCTATTGATTTAACTAACCGTAGTACGAGATTAGTTTTTGGAGATTATATTGACAGATACCCAATGAGCCAATCTATTGAAGATGGAGCAACTGTCCCTATTTATTATGAAAGTCGTTTAGTACCACTTCATTTAACGAATTATTTTATTGATGAAGATTTTGACCAACTCACACAAGAGATAAAAGATGTTGAAATTAAAGAATCTTTAAAAAAGAAAATCGCGAAACTTGAAGAAGCAGTAAGTGCACCTGATAGGTTAAAACAAATTGCTGAAGATATTGTCGAACATTTTAACAGTCGCGGTGTGTTAGGTAAAGCAATGGTTGTAACTATTAGCCGTAAGGTTGCTGTTGAAATGTATAAACTAATCAAAAGTATTCCTAATGCGCCGGAAGCAGCAGTGGTTATTTCAAATCCAAATGAGTATAAAGGACAAATTCAAGAAGAAATAAGAGCTTCTGAAATAGAAAGAAGATTCAAAGATCCTGACGATTCATTAAAAATGGTAATTGTTTGTGATATGTGGATTACTGGTTTTGATGTACCTCATCTTACAACAATGTATTTTGACAAACCATTAAAAAATCATACTTTAATGCAAGCAATAGCAAGAGTTAACAGAGTTTTCAAAGATAAAGAAGGTGGGTTAATTGTTGATTACATAGGCATTGCTGATGATTTAAAGAAAGCTTTGAGTATATATGATGTATCAGTAAGAAAAGAAGCAATGATACCTATTGAGAAAATTATTAACAAAATGCTTGAAAAATATGATATAGTTAAATCAATGTTGAAAGGGGTTGACTATTCAAAATGGAGATACTTAGAAGGTGAAAAATTATCGCAGTTGTTCCAACAAGCAATAAATACAATAATAACTAATCCAAAAGATGGTACTTTAGATCAACGAAGAAAAGAAAGGTTTTTAAAAGAATCTTTAGCATTAATTAAACTTCATGCTTTTGTGATGCCGCATAAAGAAGCTTATGAGATAAAAAGTGATATAGAATTTTTCAAAGCATTAAGGGCAGCGTTGATCAAACAAACTGTTGTAAAAAGAGAAAAACCTTATATAGATGTTGAAATAGAAACAACAATAAAAGAATTGGTTGCAAGAAGTATAGAAGCAGAAGGAATAATAGACATCTTTGATTTGAAAGGGAAAGGGAAACCAGATATTTCTATTTTAGATGAAAAATTTTTAGAAGAAATAAAGAAAATAAAATATAAAAACTTAGCAATAGAAGTGTTAAGAAAACTTTTAGAAGATGAAATAAAGGTAAGAATAAGAAAAAACAAAATTCGTTATCATAGTTTATTAGAACTTTTGGAAGAAGTAATAGAAAAATATGAAAACAGAGTAATAAACTCGGCAAAAGTAATAGAAAAACTTATAGAGATAGCAAAAGAAATAAAAAAAGCGGATAACGAAGCAAAAAATTTAGGTTTAACAGATGAAGAAAAAGCATTTTATGACGCAATTGTTCACAAGAAAAAAATTAAACAAGATGAGAAAATAAAAGAATTAGTAAAAGAACTAGTAAAAGTAATAAGAAGAGACATAACCGTTGATTGGACAAACAACGAAATTATTAAAGCAAAAATAAAAGATAATGTAAAACTTCTACTCTTAAAAAATAATTTCAAACCTGAAGAAACAGAAGAAATAACAGAATTAATCTACGAACAATCTTTGTATATATTTAGAGATTACGGCATTTCATCTTCTACTTTTATTATGTAAAACGAATTTGACACAAATTATAACCAAAAAGAAAAACACCAAAAACAGAGGTATCATCCTTATGCCACCAAAATGTCCATTTTGTACAGAAGAAGAGTTGGAAAGAAAGGTTCACAATGTTAAGTCATAGTTATAATTGCAAGCATTGTTGCAGAAATTGATTAAAAGTAGTGGACAAAATAAATTTAGAATTTTTAAATAGCGCGTTTGACAAACAAAAACTCGCATCACAACACAAGTATAATTTGCCAAAACAAATTTGTCTAAACACTAACTCACAGAAATCTTTGTCAAAAGAAAGAATTATTCTATTTTCTTTTTTTGCGAAATTTAAAATTTCTTTGTCCTTTGCTGCGGGCATTATATCTGTTATACTAATTATGTCAATGCCTATTTTACGGAGAGCGTCACATACATATTTTGGAATGTTTTCATCAGCAAGAATTTTCATTTTAATGAATATGTTTTTTCTTCTTTGATAATTTCATAAGAATAAGCGATCGCTGCTAATATATCTTCTTTTTTAAGTTGGGGATAATTTTTAAGAATTTGTTCATATGACCAACCATTAGCAAGTAGTTCTAAGATAAAGTCCACTGAAATTCTTGTACCTTTAATTACAGGTTTCCCAGCTAAAATTTCTGGGTCAATTACTATTCTTTTCTTCCACATTGATTCCCTCCATTTTCATTTTAATTTAGTTTTTTATTATTTAATTTATTAAAAAACTAGATAAAATTCAAGCAAATAAAAAATTAATTTTTACAATAATTTTGCTAATTTAATCAAAATCTCTAAAAATGTCTTTGTTGACTCGTCAATTTATATTTTGTATGTATACAAAAATATCAATAAAAAATTATAACTCTAATGCAAAAATTTGAAATCCTATCCACCAAAATAAATAAGTTTGACGAGATAACAGACATTTTAAAGTTTTAAGGAACAAATTTGTCTCACCATTTAAAGAATGTCAACTTACCTATTATTTTACAGGCAGGTTCTGTTGAATTTATTTTTGCTTGATTTTTTAAAACAAATCAATTTTTGTAGTACACTAAAAATTTTTGTTTTCTTTTTTCCGACGATAAAATACAAATTTTTGTTTTTGTATGGTTTAAATTTTTGCTAAAAGTATATCAATTTTTGCAAAGTTGCCCCTAATTTTTTTACTTGAAAATGGGAGTGTGATTAGCTCCCAACCTCAATTTTTTCTAAATTTTAGCCAAACTTGCCACAAATTTTTCTTATCTTAGCCACAAAAAAGCCACAAATTTTGTTTCCCATTGATTTTTTAATATAAATTTTTGTTGTTACCTACCCAATTTTTTCTTTCTACAAACCACAAATTTTACTGATTTTTAAGCCACTTATCCATAAATTTTTTGTTTTGGTTAAAATTCAGCCACAAAAAAACCACAAAAAATCCACAAAAAAACCACAAAAAGACCACGAATTTTTGTTTTGCTAATTATAAACCATCTCCGCTATGAAGCGGGGATGGTTTTACAGTTATGAAAGTTTAAAAAGACAGTTTGTATTGCTTAAGCGGTATTATCCATTTTATTTTGATAAATTTTCTTCGTTTGACGAGTTAAAAGAATATTTTTCAAAAAATCTTTATTCAGCACAATGTGATATTCTTTTGAATATTTTGTCTTCCGCACTAAAAGACGGGGTTGTTAGTTTTGAATTTCTTTATATTTTGTTTGAACGCGGGATAAATAAGATTTTGTTTAAATACAAGGGATTTCCAGAAAAAGATGACCTTGAAATATTTTTGTTTGAAACATTTTACAAAGTTATCTTAAGGTTTGATTTTAAAAAACACAGCAGGCAACTTGCATTAAGGATTTTAAGCAAGATAAACAAGGTGATAAGTCGCTATGTTGAGAAGTACAACTTGTTTCAATCAAAGATAGTACCGCTTGATGATGTTGAATTAAAAGAAAGCCCACTGCCTTATAGTTTGGATTTGATTTTAAGTTCGCTTTCAGATTTTGAAAAAGAACTTCTAATTCGCAGGTATGTGTATTCTGAAAGTTTAAAAGATATAGCGAAGTCGTTAAACTGTTCGTATTCGGTGATAAGTAAAAGAATATATCGTGCGATAAAAAAGATTAAAAAAAATTTTTGACCTCCATGTCCAAAAACTGGAGTCTGCAGGGGCTTATATATTTATGTAGGGGATAAAAACTTAGCACCGCGCGGTGTAATTAAATTTTTCCCAAGGAGGTTTAAACTGCTATGGAAGAAAGATTCTACACAGTAAAAGAAGTAGCAAAGATACTAAACATATCTCCGTATACAGTGTATTTTCTTGTGAAGATAGGCGACCTTAAAGGTATAAGGATAGGATGGATAATAAGGGTACCTGAAAGTGCGTTAAAAAGATACATTGAGAACAACAGAATAATAGGACCACACTCACAACTTGTATGGGAAAGCCTGGGAAAGAAAAAATAATAAAAGAGTTTGTAGTAGTTGTTGACACGAGGGAGCAGGAACCTTTTATGTTTGATAAGATGGTTTATAAACCCTTACCAGCAGGCGACTATACTGCAGGATATCCTGTGGGAGGTCGCCTGCTCACTTTTGAAAAGATCATAGCGATAGAAAGAAAAAGGATTCCTGAACTTTTTGCTGTTTGCGGTAGAGAGCGTGAACGGCTTGAAAACGAACTTAAGAAACTTTCTTTACTTCAATACAAATACATTGTGATAGAAGGAAATTTGGCTGACATAACAAAATCGCAATATGGTTATGTCACACCAAAGGTTGTTTTAAGTTCTTTATGTTTCTGGGCGATAAAATATGGTGTACCATTTATTTTTGCTGGCCGTTCTGCCCGCAGTGTTGTCTATAAACTTTTAGAATTTTTTGTCAAATACAACATTTTAGGGTTCAAGACAATTGAAGAGTTTGAAAAGATTTCTCGTTGGGAGGCAATATGAACAAAAATATGTTAAAAATGTTTTTTGATTCGATTTTTCCAAATTTAGAAGGGTTTATAGAAGTAAGATACAAAATTAATAGCGGTGAACAAGACATTGTGAAAAGGAGATTTTTTTCGTCAAAAGAGCGTTTAATCAAAACACTAATCAAATCAGAAGAAAGGATAAAGGGATACGAAATGTGGTTTGGTGTTTGTGAACGAGCGATTAAATCAGGCAAGAAAGAGGCGATAGAAAAAGTTTGTTGTCTTTGGTCAGATGTTGACAGTGGAGAACAAACTTGGAGAGATTTTGAATACCAACCACATATTATAGTAAGAAGTGGCAACGGACATCATTTATACTGGCTAATTGAACCAATAAAGGTTACATCAAAAGAAGAAGTAGAGAAAGTAGAAGGAATAATGCGAGGGATCTCAGAAAAAATAAAAGGAGACAATACATCAGATGTAACCCGTATTCTTCGTATACCAGAAACATATAACAACAAAGATCCAAACAATCCTAAAAAAGCGGAGATAATAGAATACAATTTTGACATTGAGAGATATAAAATCACAGATTTTGAGAAGTTTTATAAAGAGAAGCCCACAGTGATAAAAGATGGGATAGTTATAGTAGACAATATTCCACAGGTTGATATTAAACAATATAACTTGCCTTATTGGGTAGAAGACGCGATTATTAACGGGTATGATCCAACCAAACATCAAAAATACAAGTCGCGTTCAGAATTAGACTTAGCAGTAATGATAGCATTAGTAAAAGCACATTTTAGCGATGAGATGATATATTCTGTTTTTTTAAACCCAGAATACAAAATTTCTTATAAAACCCTTGAGAAAGGTCGTCATTATAATAGTTATTTAGAAACAACCCTTAAGAAAGCAAAAGAAGTTAGGGATAAAAAACTTAGGGAGTTTATAGAAAAGGTAAAAAAATTTAGAGATTTTAACGAAGTTATAAATGCGTATAAAAAATGGTTTCATATTGAAGATACAGATTATTTAAAAATCATCCATGCAGTTTTAATCTCACATTTATTTTCAGCAAAACCACTTTGGATGTTAATTGTAGCACCACCTTCAGGCACAAAAACTTCTATCCTAAGAGATTTATCAGTTTTAGAAAAATACAATGTTCATATGATTTCTGAAATAACTGACAAAACATTTGTATCTGGTGATAAAAACTTTTCTGGTTTACTTAGTATGATTAAGAATGGAGTAATAGTTTTTAAGGATTTTACAACAATACTACAATTGTCTGCTGATAGCAGAAACGAAATAATCCAACAGATGAGAGAAATCTGGGATGGAGCATATACAAAGTGTTTTGGTACAGGAAAGGTTGTTAAATGGGAAGGTAAAATTACAATGCTTGCTGGTTGTACTGAGGTATATGAGGTGTTTAGACAAATAGATCAAACCTTAGGTGAAAGATTTTTGTTGTATCGTCCTCCACATGAGGGAAGACAAATACTAGCTTGTCGTGGTATTGAACAGATAGGGCAAGAAGAAAAAATGCGGGAGGAAATACAAGAAGCAATAAAATACTTCCACAATGGGATAGAACCTGACATATTAGATGAGATTAGTGTTCCTAAATATATGGTTGATGATATTGTGAAGGTAGCAGATTTAGTTACATTAATAAGAAGTGGTGTAAAGAGAGATCATAGAAAAGATGTAGAATATGTTCCTGCTCCTGAGGTACCTGTTAGAATGGCACAACAGATATACCTTTTTACAAAAAGTCTGGCAGTATTACATTCTCGTTGTGAAGCAAAAAACGAAGATTTTGAAATAGCAAAGAAAGTAGCAGTTATGACTGTCCCTTCAAAGAAGTATAAGATATTAGAGTATTTTTGGAATAATTCAAATTTTAGAAAATCAACTTCTGAAATAGCACAAGATCTCAAAATGCCACATATGACAACATTTTATCTTTTAGAAGATATGTGGTGTTTAGGGATACTTGAAAGAAATAGTATGGAAAATCCCAAGTGGTGGCTAAAAGACAAAGTTTATGATACTTTTGCCCACATAAGGGTTAATGGGAAGAAAGAAGAATTATCATCAGAGGTACAGCAAGATATTGATGTAGATAATTCATCGTTCTTTGAAAAACCATCTTAACACTAAAAATATATACACACATATAATAAAAAAATAATAATATAATAATCAATAGTATTTTTAGTGTTAATAATTTTCTTTGAAAAATCAAGCACTCTTTTTTTTGAAATATGCTAATTTTCAGGTTTAAAGTTAACAAAACAAACAAAAATTTTGACGTTTTAGATTAAAAATTTTTAAGTTCTTAAAAAAGTTAACAAAACAAACACAAAATTTTGAGTTTAATTTTTAAATAAAACTGTTTGTTTTGTTAACTTGGTATTACTTTTTAATACTTGCAGGTTAACAAAACAACCAGAAATTTTGAGGTTTTTATGAAACCAGAGACAAAAAGGAGAATAATAGAAAACTATTCTGATATGGTTGGGGTTAGAGGGTTAGCTAAGAAGTTGGGTATTTCAAGGACAACTGTGAGTAAGGCATTAAAAGAATGTGGTGTTACTCCGGTCCCGCGTGGTAAGATTTTGGAAGAATCTTTTAATCAAATTCTTGAATATTCATTATTATCCGGTGTTGATTTAGATGAAATGGGCTTACGAGAAAAATACAGATGGTTTAAAGAGAATGGTTTTCGTGGGTCTTTATGGAAGTTTCGCCAATTATGGATAAATTACCAAAAGGAGAATGAAGATGATAGATGGGATGATTTATGATTTTCACAGATTTTTAAGAAACTTATGGGACAAGTTAGATGAGGAGCAGTTGTGTAGATTTTTAAAATCATCGCATCCTTTAGCAAAAGAATTTTTTACTACCTGGCAGGAGTTGGATTGTTTGTTAAGCAAGTATAAGAAAGGTGAACAGGTGAATATGCGTAAGATAGATTTGTTGTTTGAAAGTTTTAAACAAGATGTGCTGAAGATATATAATTTATTGAGAACAGATAAAAAAACAATAGATTGGGAGGATATCTGATGACTGGGTGGTTGTATTTTACCAAACCGCGGTTTTCAAAAAAAGGTGATAACGCGATGGAGATGTTGTTGTCATTTTGGCGTAATGTAGCAGGTAGTTTAGAAGAATTTGATGATGATGTATTGCAGTTAATGATGAGTTCAGGCGATCCTGTTGTTAAAGAATTTTTAGTATCTTGGTCAAAAGAGCCGTGGGTGATACGGAAATACTTGGCGGGGATGATGAGTTACCATGCTTTGTGGAAGTTCCACGATCGTTTTTATCAAAAATTCTTAAAGCTTTACTGGAAGGCGAAAGAGATAAAAAGATTACATGATCAAGAGGGAGGTATATAAAATGAAAACCTATGTGATAGATGGGATAGAATATCCGTCAGTAACAGAGATTTTGAAAGTTATTAACAAACCAGAGTTAGTTGAATGGTTTAAAAGGACAAATTTTTCTGAGATTGTTGAAAAAAGTGAAAAAGCGACAAGTATTGGCGATATAGTTCACGATGTGATTTACATGCTATTTAGGGGTGAACGTGTGGAGTTAAAGATAAAACCCGAATATGTTTCTTCTGTACAAAATTGTGTTTCTGCGTTTTTGGACTGGAAGAAGAAACGCGGGGTAGAAGTTGTTGAGACAGAAAAGCTGGTTGTGAGCAAGAAATACTTTTATGCTGGCACATTTGATTTTGTAGGCAAGGTTGATGGTAAGATTGTTTTAGCTGACTGGAAGACATCTTCAGCGATTTACAAAGAGTATCTTGTTCAAGTAGCAGCATACAAAGTGGCGTATGAAGAGATGACGGGGCAGAAGGTAGATGAATGTTGGGTTATCCGTTTTGGTAAAAACACCGCTGACTTTGAAGCAAAGAAAGTTGAGGATTTAGACAAACTTTTTACTTTATTTTTGTACGCGTATGAACTTTGGAAATACTTTATAAGGGGAGGTATAAAACAATGAATAAAACACTAAAAACCAACAATTTGCCCGTGCAAGAAGTTGAGGAACAGGAGATAGTTCGTTTATGGAACCGCGCGGAGCAGATCCGTGATACAATTTTGACGATGACGATAGAGAGTGTTGATGATTACAAGAAAGCGTTAGAATATTTGTTAAGTTTGTCTGTGATAAAGTTGGAGTTAGACAGCAAAAGACAATTTTTCTCCAAACCGCTTTATGACCAGATGCGCCGTGTGAACACGTATTTTGACCAGTATTTAAAACCGATTGAAGAAGCTGATAAAATTTTGAGGCAAAAAATAGTCCAATATCGTGCTTTGAAATGGGAAGAGTTTAAACAGCAAGAGAAAGAGATTTATGAGCGGATAAAGAACGAGTTAGGTTCTGCTGACCTACCACCTGTTGTTGTTACACCCACACTTGCTAAGAACGAAGTTGTTAGTGGTGGTGAAATAACATTTCGTGTTGTCAAAAAGTGGGTGGTAGAAGATGAGCGTAAACTTCCGCGTGAGTATTTAAAACCTGATGAGAAGAAAATCGCCGAGGCAGTTAAAAAAGGTGAAGAGATACCAGGTGTAAAAGTCTACACAGAAGAAGAGCCGCAAGTGAAAATTATTTGAAAGGAGGTATTTATGAATTTAGTCATATTTTCAGGAAATATAGTAAAAGATGCTAGACTAATAAAAACTGGTAATGGTAAACAGCTATGTGTGGGTACTTTAGCAATTCGAGATGATAGAAAACCCAAAGATGTGCCAACAGTATTTGTAGATTTTGTTATTTTGGGTGAACGTTCTGCTAAAATTGTTAAACATTTGGTAAAAGGTCGTGCGATATCTATCCGTGGTCGGTTGGAAATTGTTAAACGCAGAGATAAAAACACGGTGTACAACAATCCTCGTGTTGTGGTAGATAGGTTAGAATTTTTGAGCAAGAAAGAATTGAAATCTATTCAAGCCAATGACACCTCAGTTTCTTCGCAAGAAGCTGAGGAATACGTACCATTCTAAAAAGGGGAGGTAAAAATTATGACAGAAAAAAACAATCAAACAAACCAACAATTACAACCTGTTGTTCAAGAAGATGAAGGGAGGTCGCTTGATGTTGTATTGAGGAAGGCGGAGATACTGCTCAAAAGTGGTATGTTGCCAAAAGAGCTGAACACAAAAGAAAAGATTGCTGTGTTGATGATGAAGGCTAAGGAGTTGAACATGCCTGCGTTGGAGGCGATATCGCATTTGTATGTTGTGAATCAGAAAGTTGCTATAGACAGTTCGGGTATGTTAGCGTTGATCTTACGCAGTGGTCTTGCGAAAAAGATACAGTTTGGTGGTGATGGTACATCAGCTTGGTGTGAGATGGAAAGAAAAGACGGTGTGATATCATTTAAGTACACTTTCACAATAGAAGATGCGAAACGTGCTGGTCTCTTGAGCAAAGAATCCTGGCAAAAATATACCAAGGAATTGTTGGTAGCGCGTGCAATCTCAGGTTGTGCACGTAAAGTATTTCCTGATGTTGTAGGTGGGTTGTATACAGTTGAGGAGTTGGGTGGTGAGGAAGTCCCAGAATTACCAATAGAGTTGGTTTCTGAAGCAGAAGAGACAACGGAATCTGCTGGTGTTGTTGATGGGGGAGTCCCAGTAGCAGAACAATCTAGTGAAGAAGAGGTAGTGGTTTTTGAACCTGAGGTCGTTGAGAAAAAAGAGGAAGTTCCACTTGTAACTGAAGAAAAGAAGCTTGAGAGAAAGAAACAAGAAGTTGTTGAAGAGAAAAAAGAAGAAAAGTCTAAGGAAACAAAAGAGGCAAAGAAAGAAGAAAAGAGAGTTGAAAAACCCGTTAGTGCTTCTCAGCGGTTATCAAAGATATTGTCTATTGTTGAGAAGTATTCCTCTGACACGATTGAACAACAGACACTTGTGGTTAATGTGAAGAAAAAGCTGGGGTTGAAACAAAAAGTTGCGGATTTAAGTGAAGAAGATTTTACCCGGTTGGTATCTGAGCTTGAGTCAGAAGTTGCGAAGAAATTAGGGGAGAATATTTAGTATATCACACACCCCGAGGCTGCCTAATTGCCTCCCCGGTCTCGGGGTGTGAATTTTAAATAATGGAGGTACAAACCAATGGATAGACGAGGAGTAAAACTAGTAGAAGGAGAAGCAGAAGCTTTAGTAGTGTTGTTTAATAAGACATTGCCGTGGTTATTCGTCACTGTGATATTGTGTGTAGGTTTGATGATGTTAGGGTTCTTTTTTACATTGAACAATGTTGATTTAGGACGTTTTGCTGAACAATCAGGTCGTGTTCAAGATTTGGTTATGTTATATTCGCTGATTTCTGCAGGTATAGTGTTTCTTTTAATAGTGTTTTGCTTAGTAGCAACGTGGGTTATAGCACACAACATTGTGGCGCCGATAATACGTATAGCACGCGAGTTAGCAAGTGGTGAAGTTACGAGTGTAGCAGTTCGTAAAACTGACAGGTTCTTGATTCCGCTTGTGAACGAAATAAATCGCCTTTTAAAATCTCAGGAGAGATAAAATCTATGAAGGTGGTGATAAACAAAAAGATTTTAGAGAAAATAAAGCAGATATATCGTGAGCAAGGTTTGTATGTCCCGCGGACAAGTAAGCAGTGGAAGGAGTTGTTGTTAATACTTATTTGCGAAGGTCTTGTTGCAGCGTTAAATTTGTCTCCTGAAAAAATGAGAAATTTGTTCAAAAACACAAAGTTAATATTTTTGTTAATTCTGTGTTCTTCACTACTTTTTGCAACACACTATGTGAACTTGAACACTGCTACTGAGAAAGAGTTGCTTTCGGTACCTGGTATTACCCCGCAGGTAGCCAATGCTATTGTAGTTTATCGTCAGAAGTATGGCGATTTCAAAACTGTTTCTGAGATATACAACGCCTGTTGGGAGATGAGTTTACCTGTGAGTGAGGATTATGTTAAATATCTTTGCTCACAAGCAAACCTTTATGCTGTGTCAGAGAAGAACTGGCGTGCAGGGTTAGCTGATACATTACAGGATTTGATCAACCCGACGGTTTGTTATTACCGCAGGACAGATGATGGTGTGAACTATTTGTTTAAACTTTACGATGGTGGTAATTTTGTAGTTTTGACCCGTGATGCTGACGCTCTTGATGTGAAGTTTTTCAGAAGCAAGTTGAAACCGTCGTTGTTTCTTAAACCTATCATAGACTGGTTAGTAGTTACCCGTCCCGATGTAGATTTTTCGTGGATATACAACAATTTTCGTGTGAAAAAGATTTTTCTGCCGCTAAAATATTTGAAACCCGTTAAAGATTTACCTGTACATGTACATTTTGTTGACAACAATGTTGAGATAGATTGTTTTCAATCATACCCGTTTTATGCTGTAGTTATGCCGATAGAGAAATCGCGGTTAGGTGTGATGTTTTGTTATGACGACCCCCGTGTTGTCATAACCCCACATCCTGTGAAGACAGAGTTGAAGAACAATCCTGTTGTTTCTGACCGTGATGTATTTTTGTTTGATGGTGTGTTATTTTATTATCCCGGTGGTAAGAAAGTGGTGAAGAAACCGCGCAAGTCGGTTATAGCGCAGCAGGAACGAGAGAAGTTGTATGAAGAATTCAAAACTCAGGCGATGCAGGAGTTGATTGACGAGTTGGAGACCATGGAGGAAAGAAGAGGTGATTGATTCTTTTACCCGCGGGGTAGGAGGTGTATAAAAAAATGAAGGAAACAGGTTTGATTATATTACTTTTGTTTAATTTGGCGTTTGCAGACAACTGGCACGATGTGAGGTTGAGAGCAAATTTAAATACGGCGTCCATAAGCGAGTTGACTCGTTTACCTTGGGTTACTTCGGAGATGGCAGAAGCGATTGTAAAATTTAGAACCAAATACGGTGATTTCAATGTTGTGGACGATTTGTATTATGCTTTTGACTTAGCGAAGATAACCGCTGATGTAGAAACATTGAAGAAAAACCTGAGGTTATATTGTGTATCCCCTAACGAGTGGGAGAGTCGTGTGGCGTTGAATTATCACGACTTATACCCATATCAGTTGCAGGTGTATACTTTTGATACTAAGGGTATTTTAGCGCTGATTACATTTCCTGAAGGTGGTAATTTACTTTTTGGTACGGGTTCTGTGGAGGATGAGAAAGCGGTAAGGCAAGTAAAAGAAATTTTAAGCAGAAAGCGTAAGATTAAAAAGCCTGTGATAGATTGGTTGATACTACCTGATTTAAAACCCTCTTCTTGTGGCAATTTAGAGCAAGTTTTTAAACTTTTTGATGTACGCCGCGTGTATACCATTAACTATGGCAAAATCGCGCCAAATAAAGCGAGTTTTAGCGTTTTAAAAGCGATTAAAACGCTGGAAGACAGGGTAAGACCGCAGATTTTTGATGTTGGTACAAAGATAGATTTTCTACAGCAGAGATACATTGTTGTGATAGATATAATTTATCCGCGGTTGGATGTTGATGAAGAAACTTCTTCAATGTTTTTCTTAAGGTATGGTGAACACTCGTTTTTATTTGCGGGAGAATTAAGTCGTCGTGATTTTTTAGACATTTTTAAACCGGGCTATAGTGATCGTCTTGTTCGGTTATATTCGCCTTGTGTATACGCTTATGTTCCAAAGAGCGGTTTGAACGAGTTTTTTCTTGTTCGTTTAGGTGTCCGATACACACCTGCGAGTGCTGGTGTGTTTAGTTCAGATGGTGTGCTGTGTTATATAGGTGATCCTTTAAAAAGTCCGCCGCCGAAAAAATCGCCCTACAAGTTTGTAAGGGGTAGTAAGAAATGAACAAAAATCTTGTAAAGATAGGCAAGGTTTATAGATACAACTTTAGCGATAATGATATACTTACGGGCAAGTTGCGGGTGAAATTGTCGGACAACACAGAGTTTTTAGCGGATTATGTCACTTTTGTTGTTGAGAAAGGTATGGTTAAAGAGATAGAGGTTCGTGGTTGTGTTATTAACCAAGAGTCACGGAAAAAAGAGAAAGCAAAACTGCAGGTTAGATTTTTTGAAGCGGTGTCGTTTAACGAGATTAAAAAATGCAAAATTACCGCTGGTGAATTGTTACACCGTGCTGGTGAACGGGTGGTGGTATGAACAAAAATCTTGTAAAAATAGGCAAAATTTACCGGTATGAGTTTTCTGACGACGAACTGTTTAGCTGGTGTGATTGTATTGTTTTGTCAGAGAGCACGGAATTTTATGCTGATTGCATAATTTTTCCTGCGACATCAATGCTTGTACGTGTAATAGAAGCAGAAGGGCGGGTTGTTGAATACCCTGAGAGTTTCAAAAGTAACAAAAGTTTCAAAAGTATCAAAAGTAGAAGAGCGAGGTTGAGGATAGAGTTGGCAGACCCTGTCCCGATTAAATTGATAAGACGTGGTGAAATTACAGCAGGCGAGTTGTTACACCGCCTTTGGAAGCGGTATGAAGTTAGAAAGCGTTAACAAAAATAACTAGTTTCATTAACTGTTTTTAAAGCGGGGGTTTAATAATGGTAGAAAAAATTAACATTACTGAGGTAGAAGGTGTTAGGGAAGATTACGACGGGAATATAGTGGTAAAACTGTCTAAAAGAGAATTAACCATTTTGAACTACTTGATAAAGGCTGCCAAGAGGGAGAAAACAACACGGTTAACGCTCCCTTTAAGTGTGATTGCACATCGTTTTGGTTGTACTAAGCCAAATATTTATGCAGGGTTGCAGGGGTTACGTGTGAAAGGGGTGGTTGAATTACAAGCAAGTGATAAAGGGTATATTATAGATTTGTCTAGGGTATTAGAGAGTGGTATTTTGTTAAAAGATATTGATAAATCAATCAGAAAAACAAGAATACCTCGTCAAAAAATATCTGTTGATTCTATAGGGTCAGAAAAAAAGATTTCTGTTTTGCCGAACCCTATTCCCGCTAATGTTCCCATATCGTCGGGACAACATACCCTACAGACAGAACAACCTGTTTCACAACCTGTGAAATCCGCTGAACTGGTTAATATGGTCAACAATCTTAAGAGTTGTGCAGAACGGATTAAAGATGAGGAAATTTTGTCTTTTATAAAAAATTTTGATTTTTCAGCAGGTTATGACAAGATATATAAAAAAGCGTTAGAACTAAGACGTTTGCTCAAAGGGGGTAAAAAGTGAGGTTTATATTTGTTTTTACAAGCACAATATCGTTTTTGATTTTGTTATCTGTGTGGTTGTATCATTTTTACCGCCGCAAATATCTTACTGTAGTAGATCGTTATTTTTCGTTATTTTGTCTTACAGGTTTGATCTGGGTATTAAGCAATCTTTTCACAGCGTTTGTGAAGACAGTTTTTATGATGCAGATGACGTATTTCACGGGTTTGTGGTGTGCATATTTTGCTTTTGTATGGTCGGTTGCGTATACTAACACATGGCGAATCAAAGTTTTTGGTGTAGAACTTTTAACCCGTCGTCTTCGCAGGATAGGGTTTTTTGTTAATATTTTTCTTTCTTTATTATGTTTTTATCCTTCAGCGATAGTTAGGTATGCAACGACGGTTGACATAGGCAGGTTTGAAGGCGCGGTAGGGTTAGGGTTTTATCCTTGGGCTGTGGTGTGTGGTAGTTATTTAGTTTTTTGTGTATATTCCTATATTCGTGGCTATCGTGAATCAGTTTTACCACAAGTGAAGGATAAATATGCGAAGTTGTTAAAGATTGTGTTTTTTTGTGCAGGGTTTATAATTTTTGGTAGTGTTTTATTACCCGCATTTGGTGTGTTATATTTATCGAACATAGACACGTTTGTTTATTCGGTGAGTATGTGGTTGATATCCTATACAGTTTTGCTTGGTGAAACAGAATATTTGAAATTATTTTTCTACAAACTGTTGGTATCAGTTGCTGTGACTTTAGCAAATATAGCGATTTTTCTGTTTGTTTATAAAGAGTTGTTGTCAATAATGTCAGTAGCAGGTGCATTGTTGTTTTCTTCAGTATGTTCAGTTGTGGCCAACTTTATTTTTTATCGTTTGTTGATGGATTTGTTAGAATCTTTCCGTGTTGATGTGTATAAAGACTTTACAGATATGTTGATGAAAGATATTAGAGAGAGGTTTGAGCGGGTGAAAGAGAAATACAAGTTAGACCCGTTAACAGGTTTTCTTAGGAAAGTAGATTTTTTCAAAGAAGTCAAAAGATGTATTGATATAAACAAAAAACTTGGTTTACCAGCAGCGATGATTGTGCTTGATTTAGACAATTTTAAAGAGTTGAATGACAAATATGGCCATCAATTTGGAGATAAAGTTTTAAAGATTGTCGCTAAAAGGATAAAGTCAGTTTGTCGTGAGTCAGACATTATAGGTCGTTTTGGTGGTGACGAGTTTGTGATATTTCCTGTAGCACAACGGCGTGACAGCGGTGAGATTACTGTTTCAACCCTACGCCATTTTGTTAAAAGGTTGCGGGGCAACATTGAACAAAAAATTAGTATCAGTGATAATACTTCTGATGATTCTTCGGCTGATGTGATAATTCCTCGTGTTTCAATAGGTTATAGTGTGTCTTCTTGGTATGATTACAAAGAGCTTTTTGAAGAAGCAGATAAAATGATGTATGAAGACAAGAACAGGAGAAAAAACAAGATGAATAAAACTGATGATTTGTTGAAATTGGTTATGATAATTCTTTTACCGTTTTCAGCTTTATCTTTATCATTTTGTCAAGAGTTGTTACAATTGCTTGAAGGGCGTATTTTTAACACGTCTGATGTTTCTGTGTATAATCTTGAAGTAAAGACATCGTCGTCAAAACAGTTTTATTCTGTTTTAAACTCAGGTGAGAGTGTTCCTGCACCTGCTGACAATTTTGTAGTTACTTATACATATTTTTCTGAAGCAGATAACAGGTATATAACAGCGAAACAAAATTTTAAAGGGCAGAAATCAGGACAGGTTGTTACCCCGGCGACGTTAGAGGAAGAAGTTGATAGTTCACAGTCTTACTGGTACGATGACAATACTTACATCTTGATTTTGACTTCGAAACAACCTTTGACGTATACTGTATTACCTTCTGTATCACAAGCAGTTGAAGGTGAGGACGAGGAGAAACCAGCGGAGAAGTCGTCAAAAGTTAAGTATGTATATCTTGTTTCTGATTTGGTTTGTTTGGGTCAAACGACGAAGTTTAATACTAAACGAGCGGTTTTTATTCTCCGTCCAGCTGCGCGGAAGGATATTTACACGGTTTTATGTCGTGTAGAGAAAAAAGGAGTTTATAGAGTTTTAAGGTTTAACATTCCGAGGAGGGGTGTGTGAGGAAAATATTTCCGCCTGAACACAAGATTGAAGAAAGAAACCATCATATTGAGGAAACAAAACGGATTATAGAACTGTTATCTAAGAGTTATAGTTTCATTATTTTAGGTCCCACGGGCAGTGGTAAAAGTTATCTTATAGATAACGTTGTTATCCGTTATCTTGACAAACTTTCACAACAATTTTTTGGTGACAACCGTAAGTTGTATGTTAAGATAAGTTTTAACAACCTTGGTCGTGAAGAACTTGAGATTTTTTACAACTCCTTTTTCCCGCAGTTTACTGAAGCGGGTTTTGAGGTTGAGAATTTTAAGAATTATACCATTGACGATATTGTTGAAAAGGTTTGTTGGGGGTTTAAACAGATTACTGCGATATACAAAACTGCGTTTTACATAGTTGTTGACGATTTTGAGTTTTTCACAGATTCTGATATTGAGAAACTTATGCAGTTTAGGAAAGCGACGGCGAAACTTGTTTTAGCAACAAACGAACGCAAGTTCCCCAGCAAATATTCTGAATGGTTTGACGATTTTGAGAAAATTGTTGTGTTACCAATCACTGAAGAAAAACAGAAAAAGTATTTTTATGACTCGTTGGTGATTGGCAAACTTCGTCTCACACTGCCCGCATATCGGATGTTATACAACAGGTTGAAACTGATGTATTTTTACCCCGGCGCTGTGAAAAGATGTATTGAGAATTTGAAATCTCTATGTGGTGATAAACTGATAAATACAGAAGATATTAGAGAAAAACTGAAGTTACACCGTTGGGGATTGAAATACCGCGATTTGACAATAGGATTGTTTTTATTTGTATTCATTATTTTTTTTATGCGTTTTTTATTCCTTCGCGGACCTGAGAGTTATCGTTATGCTGTTTATGCTGGGCTGTCAGTTATGGGTGTATGGTTTTACCGCTTGTTTGCTAGGAGGCTGATGCGTAGTGAAGAAGACGAGTTTGTAGCGTTACCTGAGTATTCACCTGAATGGTATTCAAAATATTCTGTGTATATGTCAGTATTATTACATATCAGCGGGTATTTTTTGGTATTATTTGCCTTGCTTATAGTTTTTGACAAAAAGTTGGAATTAAAAATGTTTGTTGGTTTACCGTTTGTGTTTTTACCTGATATTGATATCAAGTATTCGTTTGTGTCGGCTTATTTAAGCAGGTTTTTAAGATGGTTATCACCGGGTCTTGAGTTTTATATAGAAGACATTGACATTTTGTATGGTCACCGAGGTCCCGTGCATTCTTTATTGTTTGTTTTTATAGTTTCTTTGGTATTATTCCCGGTGGCATTGATTTCGTGGTGGGTTTGGGTATCAATTGTTGTTGCTTTAGTATCGCATTTGATTATAGACGCGTTATCTCCGACGGGAGTCCCGTTGTTCTACCCCGCATTACATCGTTGGGTAACACCGTTTTCGTTTTCTAAACAGATACCAATAGGCAGTTTGCGTGAAGGATCTGCTGCGATTATTATGAGTATTATTTCTCTGATTTTGCTTCCGGTGGTTTTAACAACACCATCAGGTATATACGAAAAAATAACGAAAGATCCGTTTACTGCGATAAAAAAGATTACTCAGAGAGAAAAATTTTTGCAGTATGCTGTGGTTGAAGGGTTTAATCTTGTTACTACGCAATACATCCGTGAAAAGATGCGTATTGTAAGGTCAACTGGAGATGAACTTTTTGTTTTAGGTTCTGATGGTGTTGTGTATAACACAAAAAATGACATCAATGTTTACAAGGTTGAGCGGCAAACTACGGGACAAAGGATAAGATATAAAACCGAACGGTATAAAGTTGTTGAAGTAACTTATTTTGAAAACATTTTTAAATTAGTTCCCGATGATGGGTATGTTATAGGCGAACTTGTTATGTATTCTCCGCTTGGTGAGATAACTTTGAAAACGCCGTCAACTATGAAGATAGAGCATAAGAAGAACGTTTTGTTTGGCACTGATGGTGTGAAAATTGTTTTTACTTATGCTAACAAAAACATGTTGAGTTGGTTATTATCCTTTTCGCCGCAAGTTGTTCGTGGCGAGTTAGAGATTGTTAGGATACTTGAGGAGGGGTTAAGCAGTGGGTAAGAAAGTTTTGTTTATTACATTTTTTGTTTGTTTACCATTTGTTATGTTTTCACAGGAACTTAACATTGTTTCTACTGTTGATAGAGAAGTGACATTTTCTTGGCAAATAGGTGTAGGTAGCCATACTTTTACGCTTTATGTCTCCACTGCTGTGTTTTTATCAACCACTGATTATCAAGTTGCTGAGTATCAGGTTGTGATAGATACTTATTCTGTTAAGGTTTCTACATATTACTACAAATTTTCATTCCCGATAGAATTCAATGGTCATTACCCGTATTTTTACACTACTGCTGTTTTAACCACGCTTACAACCTCGTATTTTTATGTTTCCTCGCCTGTTGTAGTGGAAATGTCAGTGGATGTAGTTTACCAAGATATTGATGGTGATGGTAATTTGGAGATGGCGAGTAATAAAGATAAGATTTTAGCGAATGGGTATGAAAGTTACCGCGATTTAGAGTTGAATTCCCAGGTATACCGCAGGGTTGACTGGGATGCTGATGGTATTTTTGAATTTTTGGTTGATACAGATTTAGACAACAAACCTGATTTGTTTTGGATACCGCATACACAACAGATTTACCGTTTGTTACGTCGTAACGTTGACCGTGATAGTGCAGCAGAATATGAAGTTTTAGGTACTGCGCGGTATTATGATGTTTCTGATATGAAATTTCACACATTTTGTCGGTTCAAAGGAAGAGTTACTTCTTCAAAAAACGAGCCGTTAAGTTTTGCTCAAATAAGTTTAAAGTGGGAGAAAACAGGTGAAGAATTGCTAAGTTTTGGTACTGACGACCAAGGCAATTTTGATGTTTACATCACAACGCTTAATGTAGATAGTTATCTCGAGTGTGAGGTTAAATCAAAAGGGTTTTTAACACAAAAACGTAGTTTATGGTTTGATCATGATAAAGAATACACAGAAAATTTTGTTCTTTACCCAGTTGTGACAGACAAACTTGGTTTTACCTTTTTTCCGAATCCTGTGAAAGAAGGCGGTATGTTGCGTATGGTTATAGATACTGATAAAAGTCAGAAGATTCGTGTTTTATTGTTAGATGAAAACGGGTCGTTAGTATCAACATTGCTTGATGGTGATCTTGCTGCAGGTCAGCAGGAATTTTATTTTTATGTCAAATGGTCTGCTGGGTATTACTATATCGTTGGTGAAATAAGTGGTAAAAAGTTTAAAAAAATGTTGAGGATAGTTAAATGACAGGTTTTTGCCTCATTTGCCCAATTTTTGCCCAATTATTGCCCAATTTGCCTAATTATTACCTAATGTTTAGAACGAACAACGGGGGAAGTTATGAAAAGTAGAGTTCAAAAAACAACAACATACCAAGTAAATTCGTCTTGTGGTCCGTTATTTATTTCTGTTGGTGATAAATTTTTCAAATGTCATTTTAACAAAAACGGTTCCTGTTTTTCCGCGATGTCCGACGCTGTGAACCATTTTGTAAAATTTTTGATTGAGAAAGATGTTGATAACTGGCAGAAAGAAACAGCACAAATTTTGTCAAATATTCGTTGTATATCACCGTTTTATGATGATGGTGAACATTATACAAGCTGTTTTGACGCAATAGCAAAAGTTTTACAAAAACATTTAGAGACAACAACAAAAACCGAGGAAAAATGAAAAATAACGAGTTGGTAGCGTTTATCATAACATTTATTTTGGTTTTGATATCAGTGATTTTGTTAACAATTATTTTATCTCAGCAGGCCCGGGGGCAACAGATTTTGTTTAACCCTGATGATCAACCGTTATCTGCGATAGACAATGTTGACGAGTTAGGGTTATACACTTGTGGTATTGCTGACAATTATGTTACCTCGTTGTTTGGCAAATACACTTTAGGTCGCGCACATTTGTTATCGTTAGCGGTGATACACAAGTTGTATAGTTATGAACTTTATGACGAAACTTCACAAAAAATTGGTTCTCAGCAGGAAGGGATTTACGGGTATGTTTTAGGGTATAGATACCAGTTTTGGGATGTAGACGCACCATTTTTGGGCTTTGCTGTGAAAGGTAAATATGAAAAAGATAATTTCACTTTTGACACTGATGTAACAATTTATGGAACAAAATCAAAAACATTGTTTTTACCTGCGATTACTTTAGGTGTTGAGAATGTGCCTGTTTTGCCACGATATTACTTAATTCTATCTGAAGAAATCTTGACACCGATAAACTTTCTTGTAGGTCTTAAAGGGAGTTTGCTATCGGTAGAGGATGAGACAACTTGGCAGGCAGGGTTTTTTGTTGTTGCGTCAATAAAAGAGTTTAAACGGTTTTCAAAACTTGAGTTAAGGGTGGGCAGCGATTTTTCGTCAGTAGGATATTTAAGGACCAATGTTGGTGTGGTATTAAGTTTTCGTGATATATTTTCACCGCGAATAGATCTTGAGGTAGGAACTAAATATCGCAGTCATGTTTATCTTGGTGACAACGGCGAGTTTTATGTTAAAGCACAACGGAAAAGGTATACTCCCGAAGTAGAAAACTTGATTAGAGAACTGCGTGAGTTACAAGAAGTTGTTAGCCGTATTAAAGATTTCACGCTTGGTCAAAGTATGGTTGAAACTGCTCGTAGTTTGATACAGCAAGGTGCGTATGACCAAGCACGGGATGTTATTGACAAACTACGGCTGTATTTAAAGGAGTGGTGAATGAACGAAGATAAAGATTTAAAAGATTACAATCTTTACGAAGACACACGGCGTGAGATGTTAGAAATTGTGAATAAAATTATTGCTATTTGTAAAAAAAATATGCCGAGCAGGTGGCAAAGGATTAAAAACTGGTTTGTATCACATTGGCGTCGGGAGTATACCATTATTTTGATTTTTAGTGTTGTTGCTGTCTTTGTGTTGGTTATAAACTTTGTTTTAGTTCGTCGTGCTGAGACTATTTTGGACGCAAAGATGCCAAAACAACCACAGGTTTTATCACCTGCGGAAGCTGTTTTAACTTATGCTGAGAAACCGATTGTTACTAATATTAATTTTTACCGTGATGGTGATCTTATGGTGTGTGAAGTTGATATTTGTAAACCACAGTTTACACACAATGTTACCGCCAGTTTTTGTTCTATGAACGACGATGAGATATCACGGCAGGACCAACCCGCTGTGTTTAATGAAGCAAAGAAAATTAGGTTTGTTATACCTTATGATCCCAATATTCAGAGGGTGAGGATTTATGTTAAATGATAAAAATAACAAAAACAAAAAAGAATTCTTAGATAATTTTGAAGATGAGTTGAGAAAATCGTTTGTGAGGTTTTTAATAGTTTTGTTAATTAGTTTGCTAATTTTTGCTTTTGCCTTTGTGGTATGTTTCTTTAGCGCGGTTTATGATTTGAACACTATTTCTAAAGACGAGTTGATGTTGTTTGGTATTCCGGAGCAGGTAGCGGATGATATTTTATCGTACCGTAACAAAAAACCGTTTGAATCAGTTGAAGAGTTAAAGAACATCCGTTCTGTAGAACCGTTTTATAACTTGTTAGAGAAAAATCTGTATATTGTGACTGACAAAGATTATAAGTTACGTCCCGGTGATTCGTTATTTGTTTTTGGTAAAGAGACTGATGTTTTACCTGATGGCAGTTGTGTATTGTATGATATTGTTCTTAATGTTGCTGGTCTCACGATAAACCAGGTAAAAGAGAAGTATTACAGGTTGACAGGTAGAGAGTTAGATGTTGTTATCCGTAAATCAACGGGTTGGATATATGTTGTAGGTGAGAAAGGTGTGGTTAAACCTGGTAATTACAAAGCGTCAAGTTTGCTTGAACTTATAAGTTTAGCTGAGGTTGACAACTCGCGGTTTTCTGGGAAGGTTTTGGTTTATCGCAGTGGTCGTGTGTGCAGATATGATTTTAACACTTTGATGCTTGAACGTGATGATCCCCGTCTTTATCCCGCAGACAGGGTTTATTTCAAGAAACGTGTTTTTTGGAAAGTTATAGACACGTTTGACCCTGTAGTAAGGGTCTTACGCGATATAGCAATAGTATATGGGATATATTTCACGTTGGGGAGGAAATGAGATGAGCAAGATAGATAAAGATGAACAAAAGTTTTTAGACGAAGTTAGAGAAAAAATTGATGAACTTATTGATAAACTTTGTGACAAATATGGTTATGACCGTGCATATTTCAACTTTGTTCTTCGCTGTGATATTTTAGATAGTAATTTTCAAAAGGTTGATGAAGTTGTTTTAATAGATGACACAGATTATGGTTTTTGTGTTTTTTGTCACCAAAAGACATATTTTTCTGATGGAGAAAATTATTATTGTGCTAAATGTTATGGTCTTATGAAGAATTCAGGTAAAGAAAAATCTAACCGTTAGGGGGTGAGAGAATGTTAACATACGATGAACTAAAACAGATTTTCACAGAAGAAGAACTTGAGCGGTATTGGGAAGCAGACCGATTCACACGGACGATAATGGTGTTGGATAAATGTTTGAATGATTGTTTTAAAAAAGAGATGCCGAAAGAGTTGTGGGATGACGCGATGAAAACTGTTGAGTCAAATTTTAAGTTCATGAACAAACTAAGCAAGGGGAGGTAAACTTATGTCCTACGGAGTAATAGAATTGGAGTGTCCAAAATGTAAAAAGGTACACGAAGTTGGCGAGTTTGGTATGTATGGTGAGCCGTACTTCTCAGAAGATGCGATGATTGGTTTTAGGTGTGATTGTGGTACAAAACTTGTTGTGAAATATGATGTTCGTTTGGTAGAATATGATGACGAAATTGAAGACGAAGACGAGGTTGTTTAAGCCCCGTTTTTTGGGGCTTGTTTTTATACCGCCGTTTGGCGGAAAATTTAGTAAGAGGAGGTTAAAATTGTATGACTAAAAATGATATTTTAGAGGTTAAGGTGCGGATACATAAAGGTTACCTAAAAGATATTGTAGATGAAGTGAGAGAATATGGTAGCAAAGACTTGAGAAAGTTGACCAACAAAAAAATTGCTGAAATATTTGCTCAAAATCTTGTTGACAGATTTTTTAGCCCAAGTTATTTAGATTTAGAAGATCTTGAGTTGTATGTTTAGTTTTGCCCGTCATTTTTGGCGGGCTGTCTTTATTCTACTGAAAGGGGGATTTTATGAGAAGGATAACATTTAAATTCAACCCAAACAAAATCAAAGTGCGTCGTTTTTGGCAGATAAATCCTGTGACACGTGTTGTCCCAAATAAAAAAGTATATAATCGTAAAGACAAAATATCTCTTCGTCGTTACTTAGGCAAATGGGAGGGTGAAAAGTGAAAGTATCAAAAGTGGCAAAAGTGACAGAAGTAACAATAGTGGTAGTAGTTGTGATGAATTTTGTTCCTGTTGTGAATTGTCAGCTTTTGGAAGATACACGGAGATTGTTACAACTTCAAGGTTTGCAAGGACCGTCACAATCTGTTCAGGAATCTGTTGGTCAAGAAGAAGTTTCGCCAGCTGTGGCGCCACAGCAACAAAGGATGTTTGAGAATGTTCCCTTATTACAACCCGCTCAACAACCTTCATCAACTCCGTCAGCTCAGCAAGAGGGCGAGTTTGAGTTTAAAGAACTGCCGCAGAAAAGTGACGAAATTGTTTTACCATCAGATGTTTTGGTGATTAAAACGGCAAAGATGAACTATATTGTGGGTGTTGACCAAAGTGGTTACGCTGATTTACCTAATGTTGGTGTAAGACAAACAAGTGGTCTGCGTGTGAGTAAGATTGAAGAAATGATTTTTAACGTGACAGGTGAACAGCCGAAGATTGATGTGATAACCTCGCCGAGGTTAAGTTTAACAGTCCAATCTGCTGTTCCGCAGTATGTTAGTTTACTCGGCGACTTTATGCGTCCAACGATATCGCTGCCGGGCAGTTTAGGGTTTTGTATAGGCAACGCTATGGGATTGAACCCGACAGCATCGGGTAAACTTTTGATTTATAGTCGTGGCAAAGTTGAAAAACTTGATTTTAATTACATTATCCGCCACCAGCCAGAAAAACTTAATATATATTTAGAGCCAGGGACTGTGGTTTATGCTGAGAAAAGCAGTGGGTGGTTAAGTTTGGAGAATGTAGGTAATGTTTTTTCACGTTTGCGTGATATTGCTTTAACAGTTATCGCGTGGATAGAACTTGACAATTATGGTCGTCAACGTGGCTGGTGGTGAATGGTTAGTAGATAGTATTAAGTAGTAAGGGATAATAGCAGGTTTGGGTTATGATAACCAGAAACGTGAAGAATATAAATCATTTAATTTGTCCTTCGCGGATTTTACGAAGAATCTTTGTAGAGTTAAACATTTTTGCAGATTTACCATATCGATTTCTTAAATTATCAATTGTTCTACTTGCTTTGATGATTTGTTCTTTATCTTTAACTTGTGATTCAATTATTTCTTTTACTAAATCAGTGTTTTCTTTTATTTTTGTTCGTGTCATAAATATTACCTCTATAAGAATTATAATAAAAATAAAACGGTTTGTCAATAATTTTGTATGAAAAAGAGAAGTAGAAAAATGAAGGAGATTGTTAAAATTATTTTAGCTTTATCGTTTATTAACTCTTTATTTTCTTGGACAAGCAAAACACACACTTATATTGGTGAAATCGTATATTCTTCGTTACCTCCTGTGTGGCAAGATTTGTTAGACAAAGGTGAATTTTTATCAGGTTGTGTTGCTCCTGATAATAGAAGAGAATATGGGTATATTTTCAAATGGAAACATGTTTACCATCCGAGGACATCTTTTGGTGATTTACCACAAGGTTGTGAAGAGTTGTATAAACAGTCTTTATCTTTATTGAAAACGGGTAAGAAAAAACAAGGATCGTTTTTGCTTGGCGGGTTAGTTCATTATATCTCTGATATTTGTGTTCCACTACATACAGAACAGGATGTGTGGGAAACAGAAGATGTGCATAAAGAAATAGAGAAAGAAGCGGAAGATTTGGTTTTGGGTATTAAGTATCAACCAAAAGAAGTAAAGTTTGCCAATGTGTTTTCGTTTGCTGTTTCTTTAGCGAATGATAGTTACAAAGATTATGACAGGTTGAGAGATAAGGATAAATGTTTTGAGATTTTGAAAAACAGATTTTTTACTGCTTGTGATAGTTGTTATTCTGTAGTTAGTGATATTTTAAGTCAGGTCGCACCGCAGAAGCAAGGTATGTCTTTATCGGCGGTAACACCTCAGGTAACAACCACGAGTATACCTGTTGCACCGGATGCAGAAGCGAAGTTAAACTCTGTGTTGTTACCTACCGAGTCCAATCCGAGTTTATCACAGAGTGAGCAGGGGAGTGGTGAACAAGTTAAAACCGTGCTTAAAACTCAGAAATCTAGCAACACCTCAGTTCGTGTGATGGGTATATTACTTTCGCCTGATAAAGAATACAGATTAAAGTTAGTCCCCGATGGAGCGGGGAATTATTATTTAGACATATGGGAGATAAAAGAGTAATGTTGATGGTGTTTATTTTATCTTTAGTAGTTTTTATGAGTGTTTATGTTATTACGATAGGTGATTCTTTGTCTTCGTATTTCACGATTGTGAAGAAAGACCGTTGGCATTCTGTTATATGGGGGTTTATAAGTTGGATTTTATCGGCGGTGGTATTTTTGTTCGTTTTGAAATCTGATAATCCTGTGATATACATTTTATGTGGTGCTATAGGTGGAGCTGTAGGGAATTTATCGAGTATTAAGGTTATTCGTAGTTATCGTAGTTTGTTGAAGAAAATAAAAAAAGTTTTTAAACGCAAAAGGAGAAGGAAGTATGGTAATAAAAACTGATTTTTACCGCTGTAAAATTTGTAACAACAGGTTCCCACAACAACATCTTGTATGTCCAGTTTGTGGTTCGGTTAACCGCATTGTTCCGATAGAACGGGACAGGTTATCGTTTGCAGGGACACAGCAAGAAATTAAAATTGGTGAAAATTTTACTACGGGTGTTTTAGAGATAGACCGTGTGATGAACAATGTGTTTTCATATCATACAATCTCAATTTTAGCAGGGCAAGAAGGCAACGGGAAAACAACTTTAGCGACACAGATTGCTTATTGGCTTGCTTGTCGTGGCGTAAAATGTATTTATTTTTCTACAGAGGAACCGCTGAATAAACTTCTTGACCGTGCTGAACGTATGAATTGTATACATCCCAATCTTGAGTTTGTGTCGTTACAGACAATACAGGAAATATTTCATATTTTGTCAGAGAAAGATGTGGATTTTATTATTGTTGACAGTATCCAAGCACTTAAAGATTTGACTGAAGAAGGTCGTGTTGGTGAAAAAAATCAGTTGCTTGCTATTGTTTACAAATTTACCGAGGTTGTTCGTAAAAACCAATTGTTTTGTTTATTGATTTCTCATTTGTCAAAATCAGGTCGTGTTTCGGGTCCTGGGACAATAGCGTATCAGGTAGATGCTGTATTTGTTCTTGACAGGACAAAAGACAAACTTTCACCCGAACGTTTGTTGGTGGCATATAAAAACAGGTATTCTACAACAACTTATGTCGCCAACTTGATTTTAACATATTCGGGTTTTCAAGCAATGAAATACACACACTTTGCGCAGAATGGTAAACCAGGTTGTGTGTATTCAATTATCAACTTACCCGCCGGTGGTGGTCTTGTAGGTGGCGGGTATAATTATCAAGAGGTTGTGTGTTATAATAACCCGAAAGAAGACAAGGGGATGAATTTTATTAACTACAAGCCACAAAAACACTTTGTTCATTTGTTGAAACACTATAAATATCCGTTCGCTTTGAAGACAAAGATAGAATCTTCTGATGTTTATTTACAATTTCCCGTTATAGTTGCAATTTTATCATTAAAGAGCGGATATGTTATTCCATCAAACATTTGTGTCATAGGTGCCGTAGAACCTGATGGATCGCTATCTTCACCAGTTGATATTTTAATGAGGATACACCGTGCGATAGATTATCGTTTTAATGAATTCTTTTTACCAGCACAAAGTGAACGTGTGTTGTTAGAGACAGGTTCGTTTCCGCAAGATGTGGTGTTTCATTATTTTAACACAATTTTTGATTTTGAAGAATGGATAACTCAACAAAATCAGCGAACGGAGAAAAACGATGAAAAGCAAAGCACAACTTAAAAAGTTTATTGTAGACATTTACACAACGACGAACCTTCATATTCGTGGTGTTGTGAAGGTAAAGACAATTTATAATCATCTTCGCATTGGCGAATTTGTGAAACTTGCTGACAGAAACAAGACAGGTTTCATAGCGGTTGAGAATGCTGAGATTTACAGGTCAGGCGCAGTTGAGACACCTATTCGCAGAGACAGTCATTGTGCTGTCTCTGTTTATTCTATAGTATCAATTTCAGCAAAGGAGGTGGAAGAACAAGATGAAAAAGGAAAAGATAAAACAAAAGAAGCAAAAAAAACAACAAAAGAAGAACGTCCGTCAACGGGGTAAGCTGCTTGACACAACTGATTTGTGGATGAAACAACACTTGACATCATTGCTGAAGATGTTTGTGATGGTGTTGGTATGTAGTAGTTTGTTATTTGCCAAAGGTAAAAAATATTCAGACATAGTAGTTGCGGTGTTAGACTGGAATGCAGTAGTAGCAGTATCGCCGTATGCTAAAGAAGGTGACAAAGCAGTGGAAGAGTTATGGAAGAAAGAAGAAGCGAGAATTATGGAGTTAGCAAAACAATTGCAAGCACAGCTTGATGCTAAACCGCAGCAGGAAAAGGCAACGTTTGAAGAACAAGCAAGAAAACAAATTTCTGATGAAATACAAAAATCATCCCAACTTGTTCAACAAGAAACTATGAAATATGTAAGTTTAACTGTTGAGACAATCCGCGGTGTTATAGAAAAATATTGTAAGGTAAACAAAATAGACCTTCTGATAAGTAAACAATCAGGTGTTCTTTATTCAGCGGATGCGGTTGATATTACTGACGATATTATTAAAGAAGTTCAAAATTTAAAAGTTAGTGGCAAGTAATGTTTGTCTTGTGATGGGAGTTACAAAAATGGTGAGAGTTATAATCGTGTTTTATTTTTTCGTTTTGCAGTTTATTTACGCTGATTTATTAACAACAGACAGTTTTGGTATAAAACCGCTTTTGTTTTCTGAAAACGATGTTTTGATATCCGCTGCTGCTGAAGAATATCACAGGTATGATATTACGGTATGGTCAGCAGGAGTTTTTCTTCCGTTTGGTAGATATAAACTGTTACCTTATGTTACAAGTTTAGATTCTGAAGGATATTATACTGAGACATCTGTGTTTTTGAACAACACATTTTTTGTTTATGATTTTGGCAGTGATGTTGTTGGCAGTGGTGTTTATGTTATTTTAGTTCCTAAGTTAATTAACCGTAGTTATGGCAAATTAGCGGAGACAGGCGACCCAGCGTTTCGTAATATAACAAAAGCAGCGGTTGATATTGGTGTGTTTGTGGAATATCACAAAATCAGCGGGTTTGTTTACATCAAAAATCTTAACAAACCAAATTTTGGTTTTATAGAAAGTGATATTGTGAAACCTGAAGAAGGGATAAAAATATATTTTAATTGGTGGACATTTTGGTTGAGTATAGGTTGGCAGTCTGGCGAAGTATACAGCGGCGAGTTGATTATTAACTATCCATCATTTTGTAATTTGTTAGTTTCCCGAACAAACGATTCTGTGTCATATGGTTTGTCTTTGAACATATACAAAATTGTTTTTGGTTTTAAATACACAATTTTTGAGTTTACAACAAAACCGATGCTGTTTTTAGAATACAGGTTATGAGACGAATAAGAGCATATCAAATATTGAAAAAAGCAAGAAAAAAACTTGGTGTATCACAACGTGTGTTTGCTAAAAGATTAGGTGTATCAAAATCAGCATATAACAGGTATGAACACGGATTAAGAAAACCGCCTGTTGCTGTGTTAACAAAATGTTGTAAAATATTGGGTATAAAAAACATATTCTTTCGTCGTGTTGAAGATGGTGTGAAACATGACACAATGATAGGTGAGAAAATATCGCTTTTACGAAAACTAAGATTATTTCCGCTGAAAGCGTTGTCTTACAGAAGCGGTATTTCTTACCACAGATGTCAAAAAATTGAAAAAGGCAAGGTCTATCCAACACGCAAAGAAGTTAAAAAACTTGCCTCTGCATTAGGTTTCTCACCATCAATCTTCCGTAAAGAAAATTTCATAAGGTTTTTATCAAGATTCAAAAAGTTGTTCACAGAATAATTTTTGTACGGGTAATGACACAGAATAAAAAAATGGGATATTTTTGTGGAGTAATAACAGAAAAACATTTTGTGGATACTTGACAAACAAATATAAATAATATAAATATAATATAAAACTTGGACTGGGGGTGAACTGAAATGAGAAAGTACGCAATAGAAATGTTGCCATTCAAACCGACAGAAGAACAATACAAAAAACTGGATGAATTAAGCAGAAAATATAACAGGCCAAAAGCATATTTTATTCGTCTTGCGTTAGATTTGTTTTTGAAACGAGTTAATAAACTTTTAAAATTAGAAGAAGAGTTTGAAAAGAAGTTATACGAAATAGCGTTAGAGCGACTAAATGACAAAGAAGATGAAATTTTAACACTTGACGAATTTGAGCGCGAAATTGGAAGAAAGAAATAATCCTAAGTTGTGTAGGAGAAAAGATGCCAAAAATATATGTTAAAAAGAGTGTTAAAAATGATTTTAAACAAATTGATGTAAGCCAACAAAAAAGGATCTTAGAAGCAATAAAAGAAAGTTTAACAAAAGATGTTTATAGCGGTAAATCATTAAAAGGGAAATATGAAGGTTTATATTCTTTACGAGTTGGAGATTATAGAGTAATCTATAAAATAGTTTCAGATGGTGTGTTAATCTTAGCAGTAGGACATAGAAAAGATATTTATAGGTAGTTTTTTATTTTCAACTGATGAATTAAGTAAACGAAAAATTTAAAAAGAGAAAAAGGTGTTTATTTCTTATATTAACCAACATATCCTTAACGCAGATGTTTCTTTTAAGTTTTGATTAGTTCTCCACTTGCGGAATTGTATAGATGTGTTTTGTTTCTAAAACAAACTATGGTTTTCTCACCATCAATCTTTTGCAAAGAAAATTTCGTATACTTCTTAGCAAAATTCAAAAAATTGTTTACTAAATAATTTTTTTAAATTAAAAAATTTTTTGTAAAATCTTGTCATATAAAAATAAATTTTGTATTTTTATTCTAGTATAAATTGAAATAATAAATGTTGAATGTTGATAGTAGCAACTTCAAATGTTAAACATGTTTTTGCTACATAATATAAATGAAAATTCTTTTTGAAGTAAGAACACCACTTAATGTTACAATAAGAATTATAGAAGAGTATTGGAGATACATTGTTGAGATAAAACACAAAATAATGGCAAATAAAGAGCATCTTGTAAAAGAAATATTAGCAGAGCCGGATGAAGTAAGAAGAAGCTTAATTGATAAGAGTGTATTTCTTTATTACAAAAAGTTTGATAGACTATATTGTGTAGTAGCAAAACACTTAAACGATGAAGGATTCATAATAACTGCATATCCAACAGATAAAATTAAGGAAGGTGAGATTGTATGGACAAAATAGTGATTTATTATCACAAAGAATCGGATACTTTAGATGTATGGTTTGGCAATCCTGAAGAAGAGTATATATGTGAAGAGGCGGGTGAAGGAATTATACTTAAAAAAGACCGTAATGGTAAGATTATTGGATTTGAGAAGTTGTATGTCAGCAAAACACTCGGTGTGTCTAAACCGTTGCCTGTAGAAGTAGTTGTTGCTTGAACAGAAATGAAGTTGCGTATGTTACAAACATTGTTCGATGCATTGATAGGTTTTTCATTAGGTTTTGGCTTTGGATACAAAGACAAGCTCGGTATAAACCTTGCCTGGACACCATCTGTTTCTGAACTTAACCAACATATTCTTAACGCAGGTGTTTCTTTTAAGTTTTAATTAATTGCCCGCTTGCGGAATTGTATAGATGTGTTTTATCTCTAAAACAAATATTAGTTTTCTCACCATCAATCTTCCGCAAAGAAAATTTTATACAATTTTTTTGATAAAATTAAAAATTTATTTGCACAGTTTCTTTTATCTCATAAGATTTTTAATGTTGAAATATAAAATTAAATTTTGTATTTTAATTTATTTAATATTCCTTACACAGGATTAGAAATGAAACTATTAAAGGTATATTTTGAAACATCGGTTTTTAATTTTGCATTTGCAGATGATTCTCCTGTAGAGAAAGATATAACTCTTAAACTTTTTAATAAAATTAAAGATTACGAGGCATATATTTCCGAAATTGTTATAAGAGAAATTAGTCGAGCACCTGAATTTAAGAAAAAACAACTTTTTAACTTAATAAATAAATATGAGTTTAAAGAACTTGAATTTGATAGAGAATCCGAAGAGCTTGCTAAATGGTATATCAAAGAAGGTGTTATTCCTGAAAAATATGAAGAGGATGCATTTCATATTGCGATTGCTTCGGTGAATAATCTAGATGTTCTGATAAGTTGGAATTTTAGTCATATTGTAAAACTTAAAACTAAAATGCGAGTAGCAGGAATAAATAGGATGTTAGGTTATAAAGAAATAGAAATAGTTTCTCCTTGGGAGGTTGTAAAGAAATGAAGACAGAACCCAAAGCAATGGAAGAAATTCATAGAATTAGAGAGGAGTTGTATATGGAAAGGAAAAGAAAAAAAATGTCTACTGCAGAATTTATAAACAAAGTCCATAAAGAAGTTGAAAATATCAAGAAAAAATACGGAGTTAAAACAAAAAAGGTTAAATATGTAACTTTTTAGTTATTCTTTAAACCCATTGCAAAATTATTATATAACCGAATACAAGTAGCTAATTGATAAATACATGAACATCGTTTACACTATTTCTAGTGCTGAGATGTTCAGATACATTGTTTACATTTTGGCAATTTATAGTCAAATTCTTCGATTTGTTTATCATCTAGAAATATTCTTAGTCTCTGTTCTTTGACATCAATAGTGCACCATACATATTCGTAAACAGTTTCTTTAGGTAGTATAAATTTTTCTCCGAATATATCTAGTTTTCTATCACTTCTTATAAATCTGAGTATGTGGATGAATCCTTCTGATAAACCTTTATCTTTGTCAAATTGATAATTCTGTGGTAATTTAAGTATACTATCTTTATATTCTGACATCACTTTCATAGGTGTTTTCCCGTGTATGGTGCTGTATCTGTAGGTATGATTGTGTCTAAATTCAAATTTCTGTGTCTCATATATCAAATCTTCTATTCCATTAAACCGATATTTTCTTAGAAAGTATCTCTGATATGTGTCTCCAAATTTTTCTATACATCCATTACGCCAAGGTTCATTTAATGGTATAAAAACAGGTTGAATGTTTAATGATAAACACAACTTTATCACAACACCAAAAGACCTTGGGTGCCTGTCGCTACCACGAAAAGGTGATTGATTGTCAAGTTGTAGATATTGTGGTAAACCTAATCGTTTCCATATCCTTATTAAAGCTTCTGCTATTATTTCGTCGTATTTTGATTGTAAAATTTCTATGCCAACACGATGCGAAAATATATCTATAACATTCAACAAGTAAAACCTAATACCACCTTTTAGATATCTTGGACCTAATAAGTCAACTTCGTGTAATTCATTTGGTCTTTCACATTTTATTGACGGATAATTTTTACCTTTTGGATTAAACCTTTTTTCGTTGTGCTCTATTAAGTTGTTTCTTTTAAGTATAGCGTTTATAGTGCTTATTGATGGTATATATTCGTAATTTAAATCTTCCATTTCCCATCGTATCCTTTGTGCTCCTTTGAATCCATCTTTTTGTTGAAGTCTCTTGCGTATAGAAATTACTGCTTGTTCTATCTCAGATGGCGTTTTATGAGGAATATTATGTGGCGCTCTTGAGTGTTCTTTGAACCATAATTTATCACCTTTAAGATATCGCTTATACCATTTATAAACCCATTGTCTGCTTAAACCAACTATTTCACAGATTTCTTTTACAGGTTTTCCACTAAGCAATAGTTTTATTGTCTTTTTTCTTAGTTTTTCTATTTTTTGTTTCATAATGACCTCCTCCCCAAAATGTGGGATAAGAGGTCATTATTACATTTTCAAAGAACAAAATGTAAACGATGTGCCCAAACATTTTTTGTAAACGATGTACCCGTATTTGTCAACTAATAAGTAAATTCAAAGAAAAATATCAAGGAATGATGAAATTACCTACACTTAATTATATTATAACCTATTAGGAAAACAAAATGAAAGAAACTAAAGATGTTAAAAAGATTCTGCAAATTTGCATGGCAGAAATGCGTGTAATGAATTTAGACAAAATTAATAAAGCAGTTGAAAAAGTTAAAAGTCTTCATAGAAAGTGTAAGGGTTTTGATAGTGTGAAAGAAGTTCGTAAATTAAGACAAAGACAAGGAGGAGAATAATAAAATGAAAACAGTTAAAGTTAAACTTCCTGAAAAACTTGGATTAGAAATTTATAAATATATAAAAGCCGGATGGTTTAATAATGAAGTTGAATTTATAAAAGCAGCACTTCAAGATTTTATCCGTCATAATAAGTTGAAATTAACAGAAGAGTTTATGAGAGAAGATATTAAATGGGCACTGAAGGAGAAAAAAAGCAAATGAGGTTAATTGTATGTGATACAGGTCCAATACTACATCTTATAGAAGCAAAACTTTTATATTTACTTAATCAATTAGGCAAAGTGTATATTCCCAAAATGGTAGATACTGAAATAGACGAATTAGTTCCATTGTGGAACAAAAGAAAGCCTGAATGGTTACAGGTTGTGTCACTATATCCTAATGAAGTAAAACAAGCAGAATCTTTATATCTGGCAGGATTATTAGGATTAGGTGAAGCAGAAGCAATTATTCTTGCTAAAAGAATTAAAGCGAAATGGTTTTTAACTGATGATACCGAAGCGTGAATTTTTGCAAACTTATTAGGTTTAGAAGTGCATGGTTCATTAGGTATAGTGTTAAAATCAGCAGCAGATGGTCTTTTAAATTATAATGAAGCAAGAAATGCACTAAAGCGTCTTTCTAAAACATCATTGTGGATCTCAGAAAAAATTTTACTTGAAGCTTATGAAGCAATAGAAATAATGTTCAATAAAAAACTTTAGATTTTGTTTCGTTGCTAAAATAAAAAACTGTGCAACTAACAGATGAACAAATACAAGAAGTTAGAAGTTTTGTAAGAAAAAAAGGAAAAGCAAGAGCAAAATATGGAGAAAAATTACTTGTGAGATTATCAAGTGATCTATCTCAAAAATTTGGGAAAGGTTTTTTCACCAACAAACCTAAAAATGATGAGGCTTTTTTATCAATCATTTCCAATTCATCAGACAATGTCTGACAAATCTCAGAAATCTAAGTTGAAATCCGATAAATCCATGTTAGACTCTCAGAAAACAATTACTGAATTTGAACCAGTTTTATCTTGGTCTCATTATTGTGAACTACTAAAAACAAATCCCAAAAATGTTGAAATAAAATTTCAAAATTATTATATAATTTAAGCTGAATGAAAGAATGTTTTTTTCTGAATGAAAAATGTACAATTTTTTATTGTTATCAGTCATCAAAAGATATATTTTAGCTCATAAATTGAAGAACAGTTATGAGAAAACGTTATTTTAATATAGTTTTTGTGATAATATTTTCAGTCCTTTACATTTATGCACGACAACTTCGAGAGGGAATTGATTGTGTTCCTGGAGAAATTCTTGTTGTGTATAAAAAGGGCGTGTCTGAATCTAAAATAAAAGCGTTTCATAAAGCTAAAGGGCTTAGTGAGATAAAAACATTTTTTACTACACATGAGAAAAAAGATAAGGTTTATCATTTGAAATTAAAACCAGGTATAACAGTTGAACAAGCTATTGAAGAATACAAAAAAAATCCTGATGTAGAAATTGTCCAACCAAATTATATTTATTATCCATGTATTTTTCCTAATGATACTTATTTTCCTTATCTATGGGGACTTCATAACACTGGCCAAACAGTAAACGGAACTACAGGAACACCAGATGCTGATATAGATGCACCAGAAGCTTGGGATATATCTACCGGTACAAATACAGTAGTTGTTGCTGTGATAGATAGCGGGATTGCTTATAACCATCCTGATTTACAAACTAATATTTGGACAAATCCTGGAGAAATTCCTAATAATGGTATTGACGATGATAACAATGGTTTTGTTGACGATTATTATGGTTGGGATTTTTTTAGTGAAGATAATGACCCATTAGGGCTTGATGAGCACGGAACACATGTTGCTGGTATAATTGGTGCTGTTGGAAATAACAATAACGGTGTTTGTGGAGTAAATTGGAATGTAAAAATTATGGCTTTGAGAGGTATGGGAATAGATCATGTTAAACTATATGGTACAACTTCAAGCTTAACCCCCTGCATAAACTATGCTGTTTCTATGGGAGCAAAAATAATTAATGCCAGTTGGGGTAGAGTTGGTGGATATGATCTAATTCAGTATAACGCCATAAATTCAGCAAAAAATTCTGGTGTACTTTTTGTTGCTTCTGCGGGGAATAAAGGTATGGATAATGATATTTACCCACATTATCCTTCCAATTATGATTTAGACAATATCATTGCTGTTGCCGCGACTGACCAAAATGACAATTTAGCAAGTTTTTCAAATTATGGTTTAACAAGCGTGGATGTAGCTGCACCCGGGGTAAATATTTATAGTACAATACCAATAATCAGTTCAGGTCCGCCTATTAATTTATATTATGAAAATTTTGATGACGGTCAGGCGCAGAATTGGACCTATACCCCATCCACTGCCACATGGGGAATAGTTAGTAATGAATATTATTCTTGGCCATATTCTTTGACTGATAGCCCTTCAGGAAACTATCCAAATAATGAAGATACAATTGTTTATTACAATTATAAAATTCCTTATGTTGCTGATAATTATTTTGAGATAAAATGCAAAGTTTATTATTCTCTTGAAGGTAATTGGTATGATGTATTTGGGATAGTAGTTTCTTCAGACAAAATAAACTGGATATGGATTTCATCAGTAACTGGTAGCTCTTATGACTGGGTCTCATTATCCGGAACCTTAGATCCTGATAAAATGTCAATTGATTTTCGGAACGGTTTTTACTTTGGTTTTAGATTAAAAACAGATTATCTTTTTAACTACGATGGAGTTTACATAGATGATGTGGAAGTAAATCGCTATCCAGTAAACATTAGTTATAGTTTAGATTTTGGAGATGGTACATCAGCGGCGGCACCGTACGTGAGCGGTTTAGCAGCACTTTTGTTGTCTGTGGACCCATCACTTACTTATTCTCAATTAAAACAAATAATAATGAACACTGTGGATGTAAAACCGTCTTTGTATGGCAAATGTGTTACTTCAGGAAGAATCAATGCTTTTTCTGCAATGAAATATGTTTTAAACAAAACAATTTGTGAAGCAGTAGATAACAGTTCTTTTACTTGGGAACCAATGGCTGGAGTAAAGCCATGGTTTAAACAAACTTCTGTTTATTATTACGACAGTGATGCAGCACAAAGCGCGCCTATCGGAGATAGTTCAAGTAGTACTATCAAAACCACGGTTTATGGTGAAGGCACTTTAGTTTTTTACTGGAAAGTATCGTCTGAAGAAAATTTTGACTACTTAAAATTTTACATAGATGGTGTAGTAGTAAGTAGTATTACTGGTGAAACGGGTTGGATACAACAAAAATTTTATCTTGGCCCAGGTAGTCATACTTTATGTTGGAGTTATGAAAAAGATGCAACCCTAAGTAGAGGTTATGACTGTGGATGGTTAGATAAAGTACAGTTTTATCGGCCACCAAAACTTGTATGGACAGGTGAACCTGGTTATGAAAATGATGGTGTTGAACCTAATATAGGAGATGATCAGACTAATTTTACATTTCGTATAAAATACATTAGTGAAGATGGATTAGAACCTGCGCCAGGCTGTCCGGAAGTTTGTATTAACCTTGGTCCATTTATGTCTTATCCAATTTTGGTAAGTTCGATGACTTATGTGAGCGGGACACCACAAACAGGGATGATTTATACTTTTAGTATAAAACTTGCTGACCCAGATTTGTTTCCATCATCAACTTACTGGTATTGGTTTGATGCTTATGATGAGATTGATACTCCTATAACTTATGATAATCGAAAAGTATTATTTTCTACCGGACCGTTTGTCCCCAACCATGCGCCTCGGCTTACATATGGGCATGTAAGCCCTGATGTTGGAACATCAACCGATACGTTTGTATTTTCTGTAGAATATATTGATGAAGATGGTGATTGGCCATTAAGTGGTTATCCAAAAGTTTCTATACTTCGTGATATGGGACAATTTTGGTGGGAAATTCCAGGGAGCCCTTTTACTATGAATTATGTTTCAGGTAACCCGTCAAATGGTGCGATTTATAGCTGCACTGTAAACCTTTCTTCAGGCAACTATTCATATAAATTTATAGCAAAAGATGACGGTTCACATGGTGTAGTTTCTGACGCATATGGTGCAGCAACACAATATCAAAATGGTCCCATAGTAGAAACTCCTGTAGTAAATACTCCGCCACAAGTAGTAAATACTCCGCCACAACTTGTTTGGACTGGTGAAGAAAAATATATTTCTGATGGACTAAATTACGAAGTTGGTGGTTCATCTACTGTGTTTATTTTTCGTATAAAATACATTGACAGTGACAATGATCCTCCACTTTCAGGATATCCAAAACTGCATATTAAAAAAGGTGATACAGAAATATCTGGTAGTCCGTTTTCTATGAATTATGTTTCAGGTAGTTACAATGAAGGTGCTATTTATTCTTACTCTATTATGCTTCCATATGGGACAGATTATAGTTATTATTTTGAAGCTTATGATGTTCATAACGATTCAGCAACAGGGGAACCAATATTGCCAATTGATGCACCGGATGTTAAACCAACATTAAACATTGTTTCAATATCTCCTGATATTGCACATTCAATAAATATATTACCTGAAAGTGGAGAAGTAAATATATTAATCCCCGAATATACGTTCATTGGGAATGCGACAATAGTTATATCTACTTCTGAGACATTCCCATTTTATAGTTGGTATATTAAACCGACAAAACTTGGAATAAAAGTTATTTCAGAAGAAGAAGTTCTACCGACAAAAGATTTAACAATTACTTGGTATTATCGTGATAGTGATATTTCAGTTATTGATAAAAGAAGGTTAATGATTGCATGGTACGACAATATTAGAAATGAGTATATTCCACTACCAAGTGTAGTTTATCCTGAACAAAACAAGATAGTTGCAACTACAAATCTCCTGGGTTATTTTGCTATTGTTCAAAAAACGGCAGCTGAGAATCTTTCCAGTGTAAAGGTTTATCCGAATCCTTATAAACCAGGCAGTGGTGGTCCGTTTGACAATTCTATTTATGGATATGGTATAGTATTTGATAATCTTACATCTTATGCTAATATTAAAATATTTAATATTGCGGGAGAAATGATAAAAGAAATTAACGAAACTGATAACGATGGTGTTTATGTTTGGGATACTACTAGCAGAAGTGGTGATAAGGTTGCCAGTGGAGTTTACATTTATATAATTTCTAACTGTGATAGTTCAGGGAAATTAATAGATAAAAAAATTGGGAGACTCGTAATAATAAGATGAAAAAAATTACTTTGTTAATATTTTTAGGATTGATTTTTATTTCATCTCTACCATTATGGTCTAAAGTTGGTACATCATCCGGACAATTTTTAAAGATTGGCATTGGTGCACGTGCTGCAGGATTAGGTGATGCCTATTGTGCTTTAAGTGATGGGGTAGAAACAATTTACTGGAATCCTGCTGGTCTTGCAGATATGAATAGAAGTGAGTTATCTTTAATGTACAATTCTTGGTTGGAAACAATAAATTATAATTTTATTGCTTTTGCTTATCCTTATTTCTCTTATGGTACACTTGCTGTAGCGATAAATTATCTCTCAATGAGTCCTATTACAAAATGTGATAATACTGGTGATAGTAGTGGGTGGGGGACAATATCTCCATATGACCTCGCGATAAATTTTGGTTATGGATACTTTTTTAGTCCAAAAAATAAAATTGGTATAAATTTGAAATTTATAAATTCATGTCTGGAAGAAGATAGTGTCACAGCATTTGCTGTAGATTTGGGATATCAACGGGAACTTACGAAGTATTTTACTTTAGGTGTTGCACTACAAAATTTAGGAACTGGCTTAAGATATAGAGAAGAAACAGCATCGTTACCGGTTAATTTTAAATTTGGACTAGCTTATAATAGGACAATACTTACAAATTTTAGTTTGCTTCCAACTACTTTTGTTTTAGATTTTAATCTTCCTGTCGATAACGATTTGAGCATAAATTCCGGTATAGAGTATCGTTATCGAATTATTCAAAAAATGTTTGTAGCCTTTCGATTTGGAATAAAAACAAGCCATATATTTTCTACCGAATCTTACGCGGACCTCGGTTATACTCGTTATTTAGGAACAGAATACTGGGGAGCATTCTCTTTTGGTTTAGGAATAACCAACGAGAATTTTTCTTTAGATTATGCTTTTGTGCCATTTTACGATTTAGGTTCATCTCATAGACTCTCACTTAGCTTAAAGTTTGGGAAAGTAACATCAAAATTTTTACCGAAAGGACTATTCAGATAGACGTAAAGAAATCACGTAGACGGAGCAAAAAGTCACTTTTCTGTAGAAATACTTTTAATTATTAACAAGTTTCAAATGAAAGCATAAAAACGAAATTTTTGGAAAAGTTTCTTTTAGAAACCTGTTTATTTTTATAATCGAAATTTACCTTAATTCTTCATTATCGAATTTTTTAAAGGAAGAAAATTGTTTACTTTTCGTCAAGATTTGAAGGTTGTCTACTTGATTTTCTATTGATTTATCAAAGATTTTTTACTCGCCCACCTATTATTTCCACTCTGTCCCCGTTTTTTGAGAAGAAAAATTCACTTTTCGGGGACAGTTTTCGTCGAGCCACTTTTGAGATTTTACCAGTTTTTCTTATTTTGTGGGGACATTGTCAATTTTTGAAGTGCTTTTTCCGACGATTTTTAACGGAAAAAATTTACCTTGCAAAAATTCATTCTAAAGTTCAAATGACCTCGTCGGAAGTGTCCCCGTTTTCGTCAAATTTTCCAGTTGACATTTTTCATTTTTTTGCTTTATATATATTATGGTAAAGGTTAAAAATTAACTTTTTTGTCATTTATGGCATAGATGGAGGTATGGTTATGAAAAAACACAATAAAAATTCAAGTAAAAATAATCATAAAACAACAAAGAAGCGGAAATATAAAAGTTTAGAACAGAAAGAGCGCGAACTGATATTATGGTTTCGCAGGTATTTAGACAGGGTAAGGAACATAGGGCAGTATCAATCTAAACATGTGTTGTTTTGTATTCTTCTATTTCTTTTTTTAATTCCTTTTTCTGTTTATGCTGAGGAGAAAAAGACTGTATTACAGATAGATAGTCCGAATGCTACTATTTTAGGACCAAGAGAAGTAAACGAAGGTCATGGAGCAGCTGATGAAGAAACAAATCAGACCTTGGATATGTTAGATTTCAAATTTCCCGATGGCGAGTTTAGTCGCGAGATTTATATAGTAAAAGGTGGTAAAGGTTACACTGCAAGATTTAGCAGAAATCCTTCAGATCCTTATACTGGCCAATATATAACTTTATATTTAGGTGACGCTGATATTGATGATCATTGGAAATATTGGTCTTGGGATACAAACTATAACTATTTTGGTGTAGAATATCTTGGTGTGATATGGAATGTTAACATGTGGGGTAACGATGAACATCGTGGTGGTGATGAAGATATGACAGTATGGCGTGTGCCAAATCAAACTGTTAATTTTGTTAAATCAACTTTTGGTAATTCCTTTGATAGCAGGAATAACAAAAAATATCGTTTTTCATCAACCGTGACTTTCCCGTCTGGTATAGAGTATTTTAACGAGACTGAAGGTGGTGTGTTTGATAAAATTTTAAGCAAATCAATAGACAATGGTTTTGCATCAATCCAAGTGTATCCAGAGGCATATTTTGACGATACACCGAATAGTAATGAAGGTAAACAGATATACAAAATAGGTTGGCAGTTGAAATCTGTTCAACATTGTCACGATACTACTTATCATAACAGATTTTATATTTATCTTGTTAATGTAGAGGTTTATAAAGATTACACACCGCCAGTGATTTCTAATATTCGTCTTTATAGTTCTAATTCAAGTAATAGTATAACTTTAAATTTAGCAGGTAATCAGTCAAGAGTTTATTACACACCTTATGCAGATAACAAACTTGTTTGGAACACTTCAGACAATTTGCAGTCAGTATGGGGCAAACCGAGGTTATCCACAGTTGATATTACTTATAATTCTGGTGGCAGTAATGTTACTTTGTACACAAGCAGTTATACTACTTATGGTGATGTACAGACAGGAGTGTTTACTTTGTCTTCTGATGTGTTATACACCGCGCAGTTATATCTTGTAGATGGTGCAGATGATGTTTATGCAGCAGCTGGTCAAGAACAATCTTTATCAACTTCGAAAAGTTTTGGATTGATGTATATTCCATCAAATAGCTTACCGCAAATAAGTGTTTCCTCAGCCGCTACAGTTTTACTTAACGATGGTAACCGATATTTAAGGATTAAATTAAACGCATCAGGGTATCAATTAAGAAAAGAAGTTTTGATGTTAGTAGTTCCGTTGGGTAATGGTCAATATAAACGTTGCATTGTTTCACCACCTAATCAAACTGGTGTGAGCAGTATAAAATCAGCCGATACAGTTTCTGCTTCTGCTTATACTTCTGTAGACTTTCCGTCTTACGAGCCGTATAATACTACTTCAGATGTTAATAGTTGGTCTAATTATTATTATTCTGATATTTATATTCCTGTTTCTGAAATTTATCGTGTTTGTAATAGTTCTATCAACATTGTTTATGTTCGTGCTATGGTGATAGACCCAGCTTGGTGGGGTAGTGGTTGGAACAGCAACGCTGAGGATGCTAAACACCGTGTGAGATCAAATTGGGTGCAATGTTTTGTTGATTATCGTGATCCTTCTATTAGGATCAACAGCATTTCTGTAAATGATGCTGGTAATATAACGATAAGTTACACTGCTTCTGATGATGATCCCAGTGCTTCTGTTTACGCTTATGTAGAAGCCCGTTATTTTGGTTTAGATGATTTTTTGGGGTTAAAACAAAAAGAAAAGATTTCTACAGTACAAAGCCAAAGTTATACTTATAACCTCAATACGCAAGGGTGGAGAGAGGGTGTGTATCGCATACTCTTGTCAGTACAGGATAATGTTATAAATTCGCTTGAGGTTTTTACGACATATTGGTATTATGTTTTAGTTGACACGACACCGCCGCGGCTTTATTTGTCAGTTAGGCAAAAAGGCGGTGCTGATGGGTATCTTGAAGTTACAGGCACAGGCGAGATAGGTGTGCCGATTGAGGTGTATAGTCCAGGGACAATTAATGGTAATACTGGTCAGGTTATTGATTGGCGGTTAAAGGGGACATTTACTTGGAATTATTTAGAATCATCCGCTATTGCTCTTTTATCTCGTTTACAAGGGACAATACCTGAAAACACCTTTGTAATACCTTTAAGCGAGTTAGGAACTTTGAACGCTCCATACCTTTTGTTTAAGACCAATGACGGTGTACATCCTGTTGTTCAACAACAAGTTAGTATTTCTTTAGATTTACAGCCGCCAACAATTGAGAATGTTTCAGCACCTGAAATAACAAATGGCAGGTGGGATATAAGATATAAAATTACAGATAATGATAAGATAGTCAAATGGAGAAACAGAATAACCCATTATTCTCGTGGATCTGAAACAAAAGTGTATGAGATAAACTTGGATTACAATAGTTCAGTGATTGATAGTGGTTTTTATTATCCGCCGTCAGGGACGGTTCCTGATGGTATTTATGTTTACTATGCTGAATTTGAAGATTACGGCGGTAATATTCGTTCTTTAACAAAAACGTTTACTATTGATACTACTCCGCCTGTGATATCTTCTTTTACAATTACTCAGAAAGGTGGTAAAAACGGGTATTACGAGGTAAAATTTGTTAGTGATGAATATGAATATGAACGGCTTGGTAAGATAGTGTTAGGTGGTGTAGAAGTACCGGTTGATGTTACATCACGTGATTTGATACCTTTAAATGAAGAGTATAGTAAGTATCGTGTTGTTTACACAGGATATGTTAACATCCAGAACTTAAGGGACAAAGGTTTAATTCCGCAAAATGTTGATGATATTGTAGTTTCTACATCTTGCAGGTTTAGGGACACAGCAAATAATGAAAGTTCACAGGCACAAAGTTTAATTTATGATGCTCGTGTGCCAGTTTTTTCTGTTACAGTTAAACCGCCAGAAGCGTTTAATAACCGCACTGTTCAAATAAGAGGTACTGCTTCGGACAACAGAAAGTTATCAAGAATAACGCTTGATGTGTACAAGGTTGAAGAAGGCAATATGAAGACCGTTGATGAACGTGTGACATTATTAAATTCTTCTACTTTTGATTATAACACTTCGGTTGATTTTCCTTCGGAAGGTGATTACAGGATGCAGGTGATTTTAGAAGACGAGTCAGGTAATTCTGACGGGTATTATTACAATGTTACGATAGACACCACACCACCGAGGATAGAATCTGTAGTTTCTACTCAGAAACAAGGACAATCGGGATATTTTGTTGTAGAGTTCAAAGACAGACAGCGTAAGTTTGAAGGTGTTGACAAGTATGAGGTGTATGTTAATGATGTATTGGTGTATACTTCATCATCCCCTTATGCGTCTGCTGTAGACAAATTGAATGATAATGAAAATCTGTTGTCTTACCAGACCG
>Ga0272445_1000246_pt1 | contig 53167 bp, 40 predicted proteins | sample YNPCB0031_FD_194404 | JGI IMG/M metagenome (GOLD analysis project Ga0272445, IMG submission 194404) | Hot spring sediment microbial communities from Yellowstone National Park, WY, United States - YNP-CB-003-1 | ecosystem: Environmental > Aquatic > Thermal springs > Hot (42-90C) > Sediment... | reverse complement strand
GCCGCCCGCCGAAGGCGGGCGGCGGCCCCACAAAATACCACCGACTCGCACTCAGAAACTCTTTGCATCGATTGGTATTACATCCCCCCACTCCCTACACCCTTTCCCCCCTTGAGAAGGGGAGAGAGGGTCGGGGTGAAGGGGGATCGTACACCCATGTACCCTGCCCCTTCGGGGCCCTCCTCGTGACCTTATACCACTCTAAGTCAAAGGCCTTCTTAATGTGAGGAGGAGGTGGGCATGTCCGCCTGAGGGGGGAGCGGCAGCCACACCTAACTCTACCCTCCTACATTCAGAAACCCTTTGCCCGGAATTGGTATAAGGCGGAACAGCCCAAGGGAAGTATGTTCATGACAAGGTTGCGAAGAGGTATAGAGCGCATGGGAAGCCCCTGCGCAGATTTTACGGTTTGCATAAGAGGAGAGATGGGCAGCGGTGCTTGGGGGTTGCGGGGGGTTGGTATCTTTGTAGCATGGAGAAGGTTCTCATTGTGGGTCGGGGGGCCCGCGAACATGCCTTAGCGCACAAAGCCCTTTTGAGCGGCCGCTTAGAAGTGTATATGGCGCCCGGCAATGCAGGGATGCGGCCCCCTATTCATTGCCTTCCTATTGAAGAAAATAACATAGCGGCGCTTCGGGACTTCATTCGGCAGAATAAGGTTCGCTATGTCGTCGTGGGGCCTGAACTGCCCTTAGCCCGAGGACTATATGATGATCTACATGACCTGGCAGTCGTTGTGGGCCCTCCGCAGGCTTTGACCTTTCTGGAAGCCAGTAAAGCGAGAGCCAAAGAATTCATGAAGTCTCATGGCATTCCCACCGCTCCCTACTGGATCTTTGATGCTTCTCAGGCCAGCGAAGTGGAAAAGTTTCTCATGAAGGCTTCTTATCCTATTGTCCTGAAGGCCAGCGGTTTAGCAGCGGGTAAAGGCGTCTTAGTGGCTCACACCAGAGAAGAGGCTCTTTCATTTGCTCGGGAGGCTTTATCGGGTCAGCGCTTTGGGCAGGCAGGTAAAACCCTGGTCATTGAGGAGTTTCTCTCTGGAGTAGAACGTTCGGTTTTCATATTGGCGGATGGGAAAGGATATGTTTTGCTTCCGATGGCTCAGGATTACAAGCGCTTGCGGGAGGGGGATCAGGGGCCGAATACAGGCGGCATGGGCGCCTTTGCTCCGACCCCCGATGATCCTGTCTGGATAGACACCGTCCGCGAAAAAATCATTGAGCCCACCCTCCATGCCCTCAAAAAAGCGCATCAGCCCTATCAGGGTTTCCTGTACTTTGGACTCATGAAGGTGGATTCGGAACCTTTCGTTCTGGAGTACAATATTCGCTTAGGCGATCCAGAGGCCCAGGTTATTTTGCCATTGATAGAAAATGACCTGGATGAGATGCTCTTTTATTACCGTTATCAGAAGCTTTCGGAGCTGAGGGTGCGGTTTCATCGGCGTTATGCGGTGGGGGTGGTGGCGGCGACGGCGGGTTATCCGGAGGCTCCGCAGGGGGGGGCTCGTTTGCCGGTGCCTTCTTTTGGGGAGGGAGGCACACAGGCAGCAGAAGATGCCTATGTGTATTGGGCTGGGGTCCGGGAGAGAGAGGAGGGGGTTCTGGAAACTACGGGGGGCCGCGTTTATACAGCGGTGGGATTAGGGGATACTTTGGAGGAAGCTCGTCAGAGAGCCTATGCGACTGTGGAGCGATTGCCTTTTGAGGGGCGTGTCTATCGGAGGGATATTGCTCACTTATGATTCGGGAAGCACTCAAGGCCCTGTGGGAATATCGGGTTCGGGCGGTGCTTACGCTTTCTATTTTGGCTTTTGGTATTACGGCGCTGGTGGGTATTCTTACGGCTTTGGAGGCCTTGCGGGTCTTTATTGCGACTCGGCTGGTGGGCTTAGGTACGCAGGCCTTTCTGGTTAGTAGCTCTTCTGAGCCTTTGGCTGGTAGGCGCGGCAGGGGCATTGTGATTCAGTTGGGAGCTCCTAAGGCCTTTCGCTGGTGGGAAGTGCGGCAGTTTCTGGCCTCTTATCGCTTTCCTGGGGCGCAGGTGTCGCCCGCTGTGTCCGCGGCCCTTTTTGAGCGTGCTTACTATCAAGGCCGAAAAACCCCCCCACGTGTGCGCCTTCTGGGTGTGGCTCCCACGTACTTTCACATTCAGCAGCTCTCCTTAGCCACCGGGCGTCTTTTTATGCCCGCAGAAGTCGTTCAGCGCCAATCCGTGATTGTCTTGGGTTCCGCTATCGCTGATCTCCTTTTTCCTCAGGAGTCCCCCTTAGGCAAAGAGGTGCGGATCGGAGGGCGCTATTTTACAGTGGTGGGCGTTTTACGCAGCCGAGGCAGTCTCTTTGGGTTCAACTTAGATGAGGAGTGTTTTATTCCTTGGACGACGGCGTGGTTTATGAGTAAAAGGCCGGGAGCGGACTTTTATGTAGGGGTAGAGAGGCTTTCGGAGATGGAGGCGGCTATGGCGGAGGCTCGTCGGGTGCTCAGGGCCATACGGCGCCTCACCCCACGCATGGCGGATAGCTTTGGCTTCCTGCGGGGCGAACAGGTAGCCGACCTCCTGCTGGACCTCTTGAAAACCCTTACCACCGCTACCATCGGCATCAGTCTAATTACGCTTTTAGGGGCAACCATTAGCTTTACCAATATCCTGCTGGTGATTGTGAAGGAGCGTACGCAGGAGATAGGCCTGCGGATGGCCTTAGGCGCTTCTCGTCAACGCATCGCCTGGCAATTCCTCAGTGAAGCCGTTGTGATTGCTTTAGTTGGGGGAAGTGCCGGCATATTGTTGGGTCTTCTGATGGGGAACGGCGTCGCGCTCCTCTTGGGCGCAAAGTTTGTCATGCCCTGGAAGTGGGTAGGCATAGCTGTAGGTTTGACCAGCTTGGTGGGTCTTATAGCGGGTTATCGTCCAGCTCAAGAAGCCGCCCGCTTAAATCCCGTGGATGCTCTCCGATATGAGTAGGTAGCCCCCTTAACTACAGCGCTAAGAAATCCCTACACAGAATAGGTCTAAAAAACTACTTTTTTTGGTCTTTTTGAGCTTTGGCGTAGCGGGCCATGAACTTATCCACCCGCCGAGCAGTATCCACAAACCGCTGCTTCCCTGTAAAGAAGGGATGCGATTTACTGGAAATTTCCAGTTTGATGAGAGGGTACTCTTTGCCATCCTCCCACACGATAGTTTCTTTACTTTTAGCGCAGGAGCGGGTGAGAAATGCAAAATCCGCCGCTACATCCTTGAAGACGACAAAGCGATACTCCGGGTGGATGCCTTTCTTCATGGCGCAAAGGTACAAAATTTATTTACCTCGGGCCTGCAGCACCCGAAGGACGGTATAGAGCAGAATCTTCAGGTCCAACAGGAAGCTCCGATTGGCTAAATATATGAGGTCATACCGCATGCGCTCTATCATTTCTTCCACGCTGGAAGCATAGCCGTACTTGACCATGCCTAAGCTGGTAATGCCGGGCTTGATTTTGAAGAGCTGTCGGTATTCTGGGGCTTTTTTGAGAATTTGATTTACATAATACGCTCTTTCTGGGCGAGGGCCTACTATGCTCATTTCTCCTTTTAGCACATTCCAGAATTGAGGTAGCTCATCTAAGCGGGTTTTTCGGAGCCAGCGCCCAATCGGCGTAATCCGAGGATCGCCTTCGCGACTGAGGGCCGGACCGTCTTTTTCTGCATCCACATACATAGTTCTAAACTTGTAGATCGTAAAGGGCACCATATTTTTCCCCAGCCGCTCCTGCCGAAAGATGATTGGCCCGGGAGAAGATAACCGCACCAAAATAGCGATAATCCCATACACAGGGGCCAAAAGAATAAGAGCAACCACCGATACCACAATATCAAATCCCCTCTTCAAAAGCTCTTCCCAGGGCGATAAAGTTTCTACACCTACTCGGATAAGGGGAATATCTTGAGGGCTTTCCAGCCGAACCGTCCCGCCAATGTAGTCTTTGGTCTCCGGGGCTAAATATACCTCAATCGGAAGCCCATTAATGACGCTCAGTACATGCCGAAGAATATCCCCTTCTCGCTCTTCCACCGCTAAAATCAGATGATGGGGCGACCGCCGGTGCAAAATCCCTTCCAAACCTTCCAGTCTTCCTAAATGGCGCAATTTTCCCGCTAAAAGATTAGGCTTACCTGCATCAACCGTTAGATAGCCAATTATGTCATATCCTGTGCCAAAAGGATTATTTTTGAATTCCTGCCATATTTTATAGGCTTTTTCCCCCTGGCCAATCAGTATCGTCGGAAATCTCAATCTTCTTCGCCGAAGCCCAAGGCGAATCAGACCATGCAGAAGAATTTCTCCCCCTAAGATACATCCAAGTTGAAGCAAAATGTAGTAGCTGAGAGTTTTATAGTATAGCTTATAGTTTGGGATGGGATCGTCAATAAAAGCTACAAAGAATAGGGCTAAACTTCCTAATATGGAGAGCCAGAGCCGTTGCCATAAGCGCTTGAGAAACGACTGACGCAAGGGGTCCTTGTAAAGCCCGCCTAAAAGAAAAAGAACTACCCAGTACAAACTTACAATAAGGGGGCTCCAGAGGTATTCCCACAAAGTAGGCGGTAAGGAGGGACTTTGCGGATAGAGAATATCCTTTCGCAGGAAGTAGAATCCGATCCATATGCCGTAACTTACAAGAAAATCCATTATAATAAATCCAATGCCTAAGAACTCTCTTCTAATCACGGCCGAAAAGATAAGATACGCACATCATCTATGTAGAGGGTGCTGGATTGAGCGCTGTCGGCCATGGAGGTGAGATAAACCCGAAAGCGATAGAGTCCGCTGCCTTCGCGCATCCAGGGCGTAAGGTCCACATAAAAAGTTTTCCATCCTTCGTCCGGGGGCCGCAGGAGGAGATAAACATCTCGAGAGACGAGGGCCCCCGTCTGCTTATTTTCCCGGGTGAGGCCAATGCCTAAGTTCCGATCGCCCCGAACGCTAATTTCCAGCCATACTTCGCTATTAGGAAATTCAAAGGATGGGGTGGATTCGGCCTGAAAGATTTGGTTAGGAGCCATGGCAATCTCACCGCACCAGAAGCCTCGCCGAGGCGCGTGATAGGTCCTCCTCAAAGAGGCTGCCAACGGGTCCCCTGCATTAGGAAACCGAAAGCTGAGCTGCGGCGTTTCAAAATCCTCCTTCTGGAAAAAGTTTATCAACGTATCTGGGAGATAAGTATAGATTGGACGGTGGATGAGCACTTCCTCTGGGGCAAAATCGTGGTATAAGGTATCATATTGCCAGAAAGGATAAGGTTTGCGAGTGAGCGTTATGCCGTTAATGCGGATGCCGCCTGCGGTCAAAATGGGATTAGGGGCTGGCACCGTTAGCGGAAGCCGCTGCCCTTCTTCTACTACAGCTAAAAAACGCCCTCCGGGATAAACCCAGGCATCTATTTCCCCATCTGCCAACAGAGTATCACTCTCTATGACAATAGTCGGCCGCTCATACACTAAAAAGCTCGGAGGCGGAGCCGCCGTTTTTTTACAGGCGGTCAGAAGGAGAAGAGACACCCAGAGCCCGCCACGCCAACCGCTCCAAGTGCCAAGCCCATTCCATGATAGGTTGTACATCTTCTATGGGAATAGGAGAAGGGCCTCCACGCTGAATAGCATGCAAAAACTGTGCTATCTCTTCCTGCATGGCATCCGTATAAGAAGGTGTAGGGAGCATCAGAGGAGTAGGCTCAGGAAGAAGTTCCCAGCCGTGAGCCTCCCCATTAAGGAGGTCCACCTCAAAATAATGTTTCAGTCCCACGAGGGTAGCCTGTCGCCTCCGAATAGGACTATGCCGACTTACTAAAAAAGACGCGCTGTGCCCGCCTGAGAATGAGAGCCATACTTGCACGGAATCCAGTCGCTCCGTGATAGAAGCACTTCCCGTGGCTTGGAAATGCGAAGGCATCCGCCGCCACATGGCCCAGACTAAGTCTAAGTCGTGAATAAGTAAGTCTAATACCACCGAAACCTCACTTCCCCGCACCGTAAAGGGAGCCAAACGCTCAAAATGCACCATATGCACCTCAGAAGCCCAAGACATCACCGCCTGAAAAGCAGGATTAAATCGCTCAATGTGCCCGACCATGGTTACCGTTCCTGCCTCATCGGCTAAACGGAGAAGGTCTTCTAACTCCTCTGGCGATGTAACGATAGGTTTCTCAATGAATATATGTTTTCCTTTACGGAGGGCTTCCGCCGCATACGCATAATGCGTAGGAGTAGGGGAAGTGATAAAGACAGCTTCACAAGCCCCTATCAGCTCCGCATAAGAGGAGAAAATACCATAGCCTTTTTCCTTCAGCTCCTGAAGGCGGGCAGGATCCGTATCATAAATCCCCACAACCTCAGCGCTGGGATGATCTGAAAGATGCTTCAAATGGCGCTGCCCGATATAGCCAGCGCCTACCAGACCTACTCGGATGGGGGGCATTTCAAGAGGTGGCGAGGGCCTCCTGTAGCTCGCTGATGAGTTTTAAGTTAGCCGCTTGAAGCTTGTAATTTTTGCGACTGGAAATGGGTGCCCATGCACGCCGCTGATTAATTTTTTTGCGTGCGCGATTGCGGCGCACATACACACGCTTGTCGGGTTTGCGAGCCATGCGGCAAAGGTAAAAAGAAAACTAAGAATGTCTGGGACTTTAGGCAGCTGGCATACGCCATTTGATAGAACATCCCATAGCGGGATGTTGGGGAGAGGGAGCCGGCTTACCCGCTAAAAGGGCCTCTAAGGCTTCTTTTAGCTCCTCGCGGGATACCTGTTTAGGGTCCTTCCAGTTATCGTCCAGCCGTCCATGGTAGTATAGCCGTCCCTGCGCATCATATACAAAAAACTCGGGGGTGCACACTGCCTGAAAGGCTTTCGCTACGGCTTGCGTTTCATCAAAAAGAATGGGGAAGGGATAGGCCTTCTCATGATAGCGCCGACATAACGCTTCGGGGCTGTCCTCCTCGGGATGCAAAGAGGGGTCATTAGCGGCAATTCCTACCCATCTTACGCCTTTCGGAATGTACGTGCGGGCCAGCGCCAGATACCGCTCTTCCACAGCTTGCACATAAGGACAATGCCCGCATAAAAATACCACAACCAGGGGCTTTCCCCGAAACTGCTCCGAATCATAAACCTCCCCACATACACTCATTAGCCGAAACGAAGGCATTGGTGCTCCTATCCGCAGGTCTTCACTACTATAGCTGGGCATGCCTCAAAGATAAGCTATTTCGTTCGATTTCCATCAGAGCCATGCTCAGTGACTATGTGGAGGATTTGAGAAAAGTTTGTAGAATAGAGGTGCGATCATATTTAGAAAGGCCCACAAACCAAACATAGGAGCCACTTAGAAGTAGAAAAATCCCCCCTAAAACCGATAACTTCCAGAAAGAATTCCAGGATGCAAAAAGCTGTATGAGGGCTAAAAGCGCCCCTATTATCATAAGAATAAAGAAGTGGCGATTTAATAGAATTGAGTACCATGATGAGAGTTTTATTTTGAATATTTTTTGCACAAATCTCAGTATCAGAAGAAGCTCTATTACCGAGAAAAGCACAAGAGCCAAAGCCCCACCCGAGATCCCCAACCACCTGATAAATACATAGAGTAGGGGGAGGTACCCCAAAGTGGTGAACAAGTACACCTTAGTACTGAGATCAGGTCGCTCCCATGCGCGCAGCAGAGCATGGAAAATATTGCTAAATCCTGATATTAGGGAATACACAGATGCTAACATAATGCAGAATAATCCATTCCGAGCGTATGTCTCATTTATCCATACACTTAAGAATGTATGCCCAAAAAAGATAAAGAATAGAGCGAAAGGCGATAGAAGTAGAAGGATGCTTTTAGCAAAGCGGCTTACAAGGTGAAATACCTCGGCAGAGGAAGCGGAGTGGGCTTTGAGACTAACTATGAGCGGAAAAGCAGAAGATACAAAGGCACCATGAATGATCCATAGCTTGAGTGGGAGAGAAATAGATATGCTGTAATAACCTACCGATGCTGGATTGAGATAGCTTCCTATCAAGATCTTATCCACGGAGCCTACCACTTGAATCACTACTTGCGCAAGGGTCAGCCAGCCCCCATACCGAAATAGCGGTTTTAGGCTCTGAGGGTCCCAGATAGGCTTACCCCAGCTCCTATGCAAGCGGGTAGACATCCATATAGTTGTAATCAAAACAGTTACATGGGTTAGTAGAGTAGCGATGCTTACCCCAACTATGCCGTATCCTAAAAATAATGCAGTCACAGTGAGAATGGGCTGAAGTGTTCCGCTTATCAATGCTGAAAACGATGCCATGTCTAACCTATGATATGCCCACAAAACGGCATGAGGAGGAAGGGTAAGAAAGCCTACGAACCAAGCTGCTATCCCTATGAGAAAAGCTATCGTAAAGGCATTATGAAGTGAAGGTGGTATATTGATAACATGTAAGATCGATTGAGAAGGTATTAGAACGAGTAATGTTGCAACAATAGAGCTTATAGATGCATAAAAAATAAGCGAAGACCATAGCAGGCGTCTAAATCTTTCCCAATCATAAAGTGAGGCGCATTCTGTTAGGTAACGAATTAATGCCCCACTTAACCCCAGGTCCAAAAAACTCAGATACCCAAGGATAGTGCTGAGGAGGATGACTACACCATAAGAGTCCGCTCCAAGTTTATTGACAATATAGGGCGTAGTAATAAAAGAAGTACCTAAAATGAGGGCCTGCGAAGCAAGATTGAAAAAGACATTTCGGATAGTTTTTTCTCTGTTAGAGGCAGTGACTGTGTTCATTTCAAAGCTATGCAGGTTTGCGAGGGCAAAGATAGTCTCTTCCTGATGTGTGGTTTCTGAGGGACGGGGAAGAAGTGGAGATAGAGGAGGGAGCTCTTCTGTTGTCACATATTGTGTCCTTATCCTGCTGAGGATATAAGTACTTTTGGAGCTATATGAGCCCTACTCAGATGAATGTATCTGTAGTCATTCCTACTTACAACCGAGCTAAGTTCTTAAGAGAAGCTATTGAGAGTGCCCTATCGCAGACCTTGCCGCCTATGGGAGTTTATGTGGTGGATGATGCTTCTACGGATGAGACGCCCCAGCTTATGGCGCAATGGTATGGAGCAAATCCCAAAGTGCACTACCTCCGCCTTTCCGAAAATAGCGGTCCTGCGTATGCCCGCATGATAGGAGTGCAGGCCGCTCAAACCGAATGGATCGCCTTTTTAGACTCGGACGATGTGTGGGCCCCCAATCACCTTGAAAATGCCTCCCGCATCATGGCTGAAAACCCCCATGTTCGCCTTATTTATGCTCAACGCAGCCACATTAATAAAGATGGCGAAGTTATCTTAGATAAGATCATTGAAGATTGGTCAGGACATATTTCAGAGGTCCTATTCAAGAGAATCATTTTTCGTCCCTCTCAAATCATAGTTAGTAAAGATATCTATCAGCAAGTTACTTCAAACATACCCATAGAAACAAAAGATATCTATTTTGGAGAAGATTACATTTTGGGTGTATTCATGGCCTATTTTCACCATGATAAGATTTATGTATCCAAAGAATGCACTGTTTTTATGCGAACACACGATAATCAAAGCTATCATCAGTCGGATGGATTAAGAAATAACTTACTCAAGGCTGTGGAGATCATATTCAGTAGGATAAAGTCTTTGGAACCTTATGCTGCTTTGACAAAGGCGGTCAATCTTTTTCATGCGGCGTACTTTTTGTGGCGTGCGGGAGCATGGGGAGAAGCGTGGAAAAATTTTTTAGCGGGATTCTGGGTGGCGCCGGCGAGCCTAAGGTTGAGAGACTTCTGGGTAACGTTAAGTCGTCTTATATGGCCGCCAAGGGCGCGGTCCTTGTTTCAGCAGGGGTGATAGAGGCGGCTTCTCTAACTTTGCTGCCATGAAGGTGTACCTCGTGCGGGAAATAAGGCCTGATTGGCCTACCTTGTGGCTTACTTCGCCCACGGCCACTGAGCAGCATAAAGCCATCCTCCAAAATCATGGCCTTTCTCCGGAACTTCTACCTATGGAGAGACGTCTTACCTTTTATCGGGATGGGGTTCGGGAAGGCTTGCAAGTGGTCCTTCCCGATGATGAGGTGGAAACGCTTCGTCGGGGGGTATATTATGCGCTCCGTAAAGCGGAGGAAGTAGGCTGGAAAAAAGTGCAACTACGCTGGATAGAGCCGCCTCAACTGCCAGATCGGACTTATGCCTACCAGAGCCTTGGGGAATTAGCTGTCATGAGTCTATATCGCTTCACGAAATATGTGGTGGAGCCCATTCCTACCCTGGAGGAAATAGCGATTTTTGCGCCGGAAGGGGTGGCTGAGCAGGCCTTAGAGAAAGGGCTGGTTATCGGTAGGGTGGTCAATAGAACCCGAGACTGGGTCAATGAGCCGCCTAACGTCATGACCGCGGTAGCCTTAGCCGAACATATTCAAGCCTTGGGAAAGACCTATAACTTTCGCGTGGAAATCTGGGATAAGGCCCGCATACAGGCCGAGAAAATGGGGGGGCTCCTCGCTGTGAATCAGGGGAGTATGCTGCCGCCCACCTTTACGATTGCCGAATACCAGCCTGCCCATGCCCACAATAAAAAGCCCATTGTTCTGGTAGGAAAGGGCTTAGTCTTTGATACGGGGGGGCTCAGCCTCAAACCTACCCCTGACAGCATGGACTATATGAAGGTAGATATGGCAGGCGGGGCTGTTGTGGCGAATGTCGTTGCTGCTGCGGCCGAGCTGGGGCTGCCGTATCATCTGATAGCCTTAGTGCCGGCCACCGATAACCGCCCCGGCGAAAACGCCTACACACCCAGCGATATTATCTACATTTCTGACGGGACGCCCGTGGAAATCCGGAATACAGATGCAGAAGGGCGCCTCATTCTTGCAGATGCGCTAGTGCATGCTCGGCGATATAACCCAGCTCTGGTCGTAGATGTGGCTACCCTCACAGGGGCCGCGGCTATGGCTGTAGGCCCCTACGCCTCCGCCCTTTTCACGAATGCAGGACCCCTCGTGCGAGATGGACTATTGGAGAGTGGATTCCGTACCTATGAACGTTTAGTGGAGTTTCCCCTCTGGCCCGAGTATGGGCACCTCATCAAAAGCGACATTGCCGCCATCAAAAACTCCGCCGGCCGCGAAGGCGGCGCCATCACCGCCGCTAAGTTTTTAGAGTATTTCGTACGTTACCCCTGGGCGCACTTAGATATTGCAGGAACCGCCTATTATAATAAGCCGCTTCCACCAGACCGGGGCTTCCCTAAGCACTATCAGGTGAAGTATGCCACGGGGGTGGGCGTACGTCTGCTTTTAGACTTCATTGAACGTTATGGAGACCGCCTCAGCTGAGAAACCTATTGTAGCATTTACGATTGGGGAACCTGGAGGCATAGGGCCTCAGCTCCTTTTGACGATTTTGCAGGGGGAGGCGTGGAAAGGTGAGTTTATACCTGTATTATATGCCCCGCGTCGGCTAATTGAGCAGTGGCGGAGCTTCTTGGGCTTTCCCCAGATCAAATACTACCTAATCCGAACCCCCCAAGAGGCTAAGCCCGAAGTGCTCAATCTCATAGACATTCCTGTAAATGGGGAGATTCGTCTGAGGGCCTCTTCGCCTGAGAATGGCGCTGTAGCTCGGCTTTCGTTTACCCGGGCTGTGGAGGATGCCCAAAAAGGTTTTTTCAAGCTCCTGGTGACGCTTCCCGTGGATAAGGCGACCTTTTATGAAGCCCAGCGGTTTCCTTATCGGGGGCATACCGAGTACTTAGCGCACGTATATCCTGGCAAGCCTCTCATGGTGATGGTGGGAGAGACTTTGCGGGTGGCGGTGGTTACGGAGCATGTGCCTTTGGCCAGCGTTGCTCAAATCCTAAACCCAGAGAGGGTGGAACGGGCCATTCTCCGATTTATAGAGGCGCTGAGGGTAGATTTTGGTATTCCTAAGCCTCGTATAGCGGTGTTGGGTCTGAATCCGCATGCGGGGGATGGGGGCCTTATTGGTACGGAGGAAGAAAGCTGGCTCAAGCCGCTTTTGGCGCGTTTAGCGCAGGAGCATTGGGTAGGGGGGCCGTACCCGGCCGATGGGTTTTTTGGGGCGCGGCAATTTCATCAGGTGGATGGGATTCTGGCATTGTACCATGATCAGGGGCTAATCCCCTTCAAGCTTTTGGAGGGCTGGGAGGGCTATCAGTATACGGCGGGGTTACCCTTTATTCGGACGGCGCCGGACCATGGCGTTGCGTACGATAAGGTAGGGACGGCCGAAGCGTCTTTAGAGAGCCTTTCTGCCGCTATTTGGGAGGGATTGGTCCTGGTACAGCGCCGGCAGAATGCCTTAGCGTATCTTTCGTCGTCTGCTTCTGGATGAGGGGGCTGGTTTTTTGGGTAGAAGGTCCCATAGGGATAGCTTTTGAGCTTTGGCAGGAGCCCTTGCATCTGCTGAGCGAAGCCATTTCTGAACGGCTTCCCGTCTGGCTTTTGCGATATTATCGTAGCGAGACCACCCCCGCCTACGAAATGGAAATATGGGATAGCCGAGGACGCGCAATTACTTTTTGGGGTGCATGGAAAAGTAAAAAAATCTTACATTTGGTAGAGTCTTACTGGCAGGCAGAGGGCTTCGTTCCCGGGGTCATCGCAAAGGTCTCTGCACCTCTTACCTCCATCCTCGTGCGTTGGAAAAAGCGGTTTCGTATACCTGTTGTGGATTTTGGTTCTGGGGAGGGATTATGTTGCTGGCCGCATAGTGGGCTGCCCCGGGTCCATAGGACCGAAGCGAAGCGCCTCCTACTACCCCTCAATAGAAGCAGTTCAGAAGCGGCCTACCGCATGGGTACTCTCCTCTTAGAGCAGGGGTGGTCCGTTCTTTTCACGGGATGGGCCCGAGAGAGTACTTCTTTTCGGCGATTACACAGTCAATATCCTCATCGGGTGGATATTTATTTAGGGCTTTTGTGGTTGGATGTGGAGAGTTTACTGGAGGGCTGTTGGGCGGTTATTTTGCCGGCTCCTATTCCCTCTCTTTTGGGGTTGGGGTGGGGGAGGCCGGTTTTTTATCCGGGGGCTTTGCCGTGGGAAGGGCCAGGCCTCTACACCTACCAGGGGGTAGAGGAGTTATTGGCGTCTTTACGGGGGGCTCAGCTTACACCTACTCCTCTCTTTTCTCCAGCGCAGCTCGCTTCCCGGTGGATAGAATGGTATGAGTCTCTTCTTGTCGGAAATCCGAGCTGAGTGGGAGTTTTATACTTTGATAGCGAAGCTGAGCTGGTCGTGGCGAAAGATTTCTTTTCGTTTGAGTTTGGGGTAGGTAGCAGACTGCATAATAGGGAGTTGGGCTTTGAGACGTTCCCAGAGCGGGAGGTGTTCGGTCGGGAGGCCAAGGGGTTTGCCCATTTTTTCCGCAATGGATAGGAGGACTTGGTAGGTGGGGAGGCAGTCAGGAATGTGGGCTGGGTTGCGCCAGCGGTCTACGGCTTGGCCAGCGGCATCTAAGCGGCTTTTAGGCAGGTAGAACCAGTCCGTTGGTTTCATCTGCTGCCACTGGCGGGCAGGCTGCACCGTCTGGGCTAAGCCGTCCTCATTGATGAAGGTGGCAAAGCTTTCCAGGTGGGTGCTGGCGGCGATTTCATAGGTGAGCCTTTCTGGGTGGGGGCTTCGGTTGTAGGTGTGCGCGATGAGGAGCGTTTCGGCAGGGAGTTGGGACAGAATTTCACCCAGCGCGAGGTCATCTTCGACCCAGTAGAGGAGGGCGTTCGGCTGGGCCTGGAGCTTTTCCAGGAGGGCCTGGGTGGAAATGGGGGTATAGCCCAGGGCTTCGGCTCCGCGAGCGTTGGGCGTACGGTCATCTCGCCGCAGAAGGTGATCCCCCCATCCCGGCTGAATATGGGGTACATAATAGAGCGGTGCCTCGGGCGAAACTTTCTCTCGCAGGGCTTTTAGGACGTAGAGCGTTTCCACACTGGCGAAGGCGGAACCTACCCACACGATTCGGTCGGTATGCTGGGCAAGGACCTGGGCGATTTGCTGAAGGGCTTCCTCCCAAGGAAGGGGATTACCTTTTGTGTAGATGCCGGAAGTGCGGTTTTCGTTGTATTTTTTGTAATCCAGGCGGCCTTCATCGCACATCCAGTAGGCGTTTACTTGGAGGTTTTTTCGGGGGGTGAAGCGCATGACAAGGTTGTCTCGTACCCACACATCGGCGTTGCATCCCTTAGCGCAGCCTGTGCAGATGGTAGGGGTGTAGTTCATTTCCCAGACTCGGGCTTTGAAGCGGTGGTCACGGCTGGTGAGGGCGCCCACGGGGCAGATATCTACGGTATTGAGGGAGTAGGGGTCGTCAAAGGGCTGCCCATGCGCCGTAAGGGGATAGTTGCGGTTGCCCCGCTCGACCATGGTGAGCTGGTGGGTTTTAGAGATTTCGCTGGTGAAGCGCACGCATCGGGTGCAGTTGATACACCTTTCGGCGTCCAGCATGACGTGGGGGCCGAGAGGGACGCGCTTGGGCTTATGGACTTTTTCTAATTCCAGTCTTGAGCCTTCGGGGCCGTATTTGTAGGTCCAGATTTGGAGGGGGCATTCGCCGGCCTGGTCGCAGATCGGACAGTCTAAGGGATGATTGAGGAGGATAAACTCCAAGACGGCTTCTTGGGTGCGGGCGATGGTGGGGGAGGTGCGATGCGTGCGCACATGAAGATCAGGTACCAGGTCGGTCGTGCAGGAAGGCGTAGGTTTCGGTCCCCACTGAATGCGCAGAGACCCGTCCGCCTCCCGAATATACTCTCCTGTCTGACGATCCTTCATAGGGAGGCCTGTTTCTACGAGACACATGCGGCAGTTGGCGGGGATACTCAGCGCAGGATGATAGCAGAAAAAGGGTATCTCAATGCCATTTTCCAGGCAAAACTGAAGGAGCTTCATCGGTTTCTCGTAGGTGTAGGCCTGCCCGTCTATGTAGATGGTCGGCATAGGACAAAGAAACAAATAAAGCGAGGTGGCGAAGGTGTTTTACTGGATGATCAGGGGGATGGGAGGGAGGGGGGAGAGACCTTCCCAGGTTAGGAGATAAAAGCCTGAGGTGAGGGGAGGTATGATGGAGTTGATGCCTGTATGGGTGGTGGTTTGCCAGACTGGTCGGCCTGATGCGTCTAAGAAGGAAAGCTTTCCGGTACTGGGCGCATGCAGGTAGAGCGTTTCGCCCTGGCGGAGAGGGTTGGGAAAGATTTGGAGGGCGGGAGTGGCGGCTTTCGGAAGGCCGAGGGAGACATCCTGAGTGATGCTGAGAATTTCTCGGATGAGCCAGTAGTCGGGGTCTACCTGAAGGCTGGTGATGGTGCCGGCATTGGGGATGTAAAAGGTTTGTGGAGACTGGGTGAGGAAAAGGTGGATAGTGGTGTCGGGGGCACTGGTTCTTTGGAGATAGATGGGGATGGGCGTCTCAAAGAAGGGCGTCTGACTGGGGCAGGAGGCTTGCTCCGTGATTTCTATCCAGAGGTCGGGGCTGGGGTTATTCCACCGGACGGCAAAGCGGGGATGGCCCTGCCCATAGTAGTACTGCTGGAAGAACGTGCCGAGAGAAAGGCCCGTGGCATTTTCGAAGGTCTGCCGGAAGTTTCCGGCCAGAGCTACGCCATAGGCCTGATTTTGGAGGTAGGCTCGTAGGGCTGCAAAGAAGAGCGAGTCATTTCTGACCCGGTAGCGCAGCATGTGCAGGAGATAGGCACCCTTATCGTAGGAGAGCCGGCTATCAAAGATGCGGCTGTCGTTTAGCGTATCGGGCACCCAGACGCTCCCACAAGGGCTACTGATAATATTGTCGTGGGTGCTGACGAGCCAGTTTCGGGCGGCTGAGGCCGTCCCCAGCTTTTGCAGGGCGAGGTATTCGCTATAGGAGGCAAAACCTTCGTTGAGCCAGATATCTTGCCAGCTTGCGCAGGTGACATAATCACCAAACCACTGGTGGGCCAGCTCATGCGCTGTGAGCGTAAAGGTGAAGAAGCCTTGCGTGGTCATGGTCTGATGCTCCATCCCCCCGCTAAATGGGGCCATTATATGGCCGTATTTTTCCTCATGGAAGGGGTAAGGGCCGAAAAGGCGGGAAAACTCTCGCAGGAGGGCCGCCGTGGTGTCAATCTGTGCCTGAAACTGCGGCAGCGTGCCAGGGTTGTTATAGATGTAGTTTTGGACGAGCACGGGCTGCGAAAGGCCCGGGATAGGGGCATAAAAGCTGTAATCTATGTACTCCGCTACGGCAAAGGCCACGAGATAGTAGGCGATAGGGTAGCGGGATTTCCAGCGGTAGCGGAGGCGGCCGTCGGGTAGGGTATCCACGCCTTCTAAGAGGCCATTGGAGCCGGCTTTAGTACCCGCAGGCACGGTCAGGAAAACCCATACGGAGTCGGCCTTATCGGTTAGGATCTGTTTGCAAGGCCACCAGGTATGCGCATAAAAAGGCTCGGTAAGCGTCCAGGTTACTTGATTTCCCCAGGTAGGCGAAGCCCGGTTGAAGATACCTGTGGCCCCTGTGGAGGGTGGTGTGCCTCGGTAAAAAACTTCGGCCTCTACGAGCGTCCCCTGAGGGGGCTGCGGATTGAGGGGGATTCGTATCGTATGGCCCTGCCGCAAAAAACTCCGCCGAACCCCACCGACCCGCACAGAGTCTACCGTCAGCGCGCTGTGCAGCTCAAAAGCCAACGTATCTAAGCTGGTCGCCGTAACGGTGAGTTGGGTTCGGGCATAGCCCTTGAGATTTAGGGAGAGGTGAGAGACTTCCAGTTCTAAGTGCCAGAATTTCGCGTCGTATTTGAGGAGGAGGGCCCGGGTGGCCGCATCCTGCTGCGCCCATAAGCAGCTTAGCACGGCCATAGGGAGGACATAGCGCATACGCAAAGGTAAAACAATAGTGCAGGGCGAAGCCGCTTTTTACCACTCTTCGCCGCCCATGTCCGAAGGAGCGCCGCGCCGACGACGCCAGAAGTTCTCGCCGGCTTTGGTGCGCTGGTAGCGAACCTGCACGCCAAAGAGCCGGAAAGGCACACCGGTTATGTTTTCCTGGACGAAACCCGGCCCGGTGATATAGGTGCGAAAGCGGAGATATTGGTAGAAGGGGTTATACACGATGGCGCCGACGGACCAGCGGCCTTGGGCGAAAGTCTTTCGCAGGCCCAGCTCCTGAAACATGGACACTGGCTGCTGCCCTTGCAGGGCTACCCGGGGAGAGTTGTAGTTGCCCGAAAGCTCGGCTATCCAGTCGGCTCGGGGCCGCCACTGAATAGACCCCCGCACGCTATACTCATAGCCAGTGTTTCGCAGGATAAAGGTACCTCGGTCCGCCCAGAGGTCTACATAGGCGCCTTCGCCGCTGAGCTGGAGGGTGATTTTGTCTTTCCAGAAGCTTTTTCGCCAGAAAGCTGTCGCGCCGTAATAGCCTCGGCGGCCAGCATTGAGGAATGTCGTATGGGTGACCCCCGCAGCATCCACGAAGCTGTAATTCTGAATGGCATCCAGTGTATAGCGGGCGTAGAGGGTAAGAAAGGGAAAAAATCCGGCCTCCACGCTGTGGGTGATTTCTGGGCGGAGGGTGGGATTACCGTAGCTAATGTTTCGGGGGTCGGCGGCGTCTATGAAGGGGTTGAGCTCCTGGAGCCAGGGCCGCCGAATGCGCTGGCTATAACTGAGCTGAATGGGGAAAATGCCCCGCACGCTGTAGCTCAGGAGGATATTGGGCAGGAGGTTGCCAAAGGATTGCTGGATGGGGAGGGTGCCGCGCAAAAAGCGTGCGTCATTGTAGGTATGCTCATACCGCAGGCCAGCTTTGAGGAGCCAGCGGTCTTTGGCCCAGGCAAGGGAAACGTAACTGGCTGGCACCCACTGGGTGATCCGAGAAGTATCGGCCCGCAGGAGGTATGGCTCAAACTGCTCCAGCGTGCGGTTGAAGCGCTCGTAAGCCGACTGGGTGGAGAGGCTGCGGAGGTTGAGACGTAGGCCTGTCTCTACTTTCCAGCGCTCGCCTAAGGGCCGGGTGTAGTCGGCTTGAAACTGACCCTCGTAAGTGTCGGCTCGGTTCTGGCTACGTTCCCGCAGGAAAAAGGTATCCAACGTAGCGAGCTGATCTAAGGTATAGCGCTGGATGCGGGGCGAAAAGCCACCCTGGAGCGATACAAAAAGCTCTTCGCCACTGCGCGTGGGGGACTTGTAGGTATAGTCCAAGTTGGCATTGAGCCCCCAGTCGTACAGGGGGAAGGTCGCTCGGCGGGAATAGGTGATGGTAGATCCGTTAGCTAAGGCGGGATTTTGGAGGGTAACGAGCAGGTCGTTCACGCGGTCAAAGGAAAGAGTTCGGTACTGCACGCCCCAGCTAAACGTGCGGGCGGCATTCTGGATGAATTCGCCATTGTAGAAGATACCGGTCATGAAGCGCCGGGGCAGGAAGGAGCCATCTTGCGTAAGGATAGCCAGGCCGCCTGGGGTTTGAGACTCCCGGTAAAAGTGCGTGTAGCCGGTGCCGGCGTAGCGATAGCGGCCGTTGACATTGAGGGTATGGGACTGGCGGCCGATTTTAGCGCCAAGCATAGCACTGCCATTGGCAAACTGCGTAGAAATGCCGGCGTTGAAGCTCGTGGTGAGGCCATCTAAGCGGTTTTTCTTGAGGACGATATTTAGGATGACAGCGCCTTCGGCCTCATAACGGGCGGAGGGATTTGTGATGAGCTCAATCCGCTCTATCTGGTCGGCGGGAATAGCTCGCAGTGCATCGCCCGGGTTATTCGCAAAGAGCAAGGAGGGCTTACCATCTACGTAGATGCGTACGGCTCCACTGCCCCGAACTTGGATGTTGCCATCTAAGTCCACATTGATGGCGGGCATTTTGCGGAGGGCGTCCACAGCATCGCCGCCTTGGATGGTAGGGTCTTTTTCTGGGGTATAGACGATCTTTTCGGGCTGGTACGTAACGGGACTACGCTCGGCTTGGATTTCTACGGTTTGGAGTTCTATGCCGACTTCGGAGAGGTAGAGGGTGCCGAGGTTGAGGTCTGGGCGGAGAGGGGTTGTTTCCACGAGGCGTTCGGTGGGGCGGTAGCCCAGGGGCTGCATGCGCATGCGATAGCGTCCGATAGGCACTTCTCGGAGGATGAAGGTTCCTTTTTCGTCGGAGAGGGTGCCGGTGATGAGTTTGTCTCCCCGGTAGAGGCTAATACTCACGTAGGGGAGGGGCTCTTTGGTGGCGCTGTCTTTGAGGGTGCCGCGGATGGTGCCCTTGAGGGTGGTCTCCAAAGGAGGGCGGAAACGTTCCTCGCTACCCATACCCGGTCGGCCTTCTCCTCCCGGTCGGCCCATACCCCCTGGCGGCTGCGCCAGCAAAATACTCACCCCTAAAAGCGCAGCCCTAATCCTGAAAAAAGGCATTTTCAGCATGTAGATAAAACAAAAGTATGGCAAAGGTATAGAGATGGCTTAACCTTTGGAGGCATAAGGGGCAGATGGGGTTTAAGGGATAGGGTTCTCGGCAAATGGGGGAGAAGCCTTTGGGCCGGGTCTCTAAAAAGCTGTTGGGGCACGGTGATGCCGTGCCCCAACAGAGCCTGCGCAGGGGAGAGTCGCCTATTCGGTGATAATCAGCCGTCCTACTTGGACCTTCTCGCCTGCTATGAGGCGCACTTGGTAGACGCCGGCGGGTAGGCTAACCCGCATTTGATGCGTGCTACCTGTGAAGGCGTCCTCAGCCACGAGGCGGCCAGCGATATCCAGCACCTGGATGCGATAGGTATCCATTGCCGGTGCTGCGATGGTGAAGGCACCCGTGTTGGGATTCGGGAAGATGCTGAAGGTGCCAGCATCCGTCCGCAGGCCGGTAGTTACGTTCAGGTAGACGGTGTCCCGCGTCGTGCCGCAGGCTCCCGTTCCTCGTACCGCTTGCAGGATGACGGTGTACTCGCCAGCGCTGATGTTATTGATAGTGAGGGAGCTACCTGTGCTGGTGGTCGGCGTACCCGACGGCGGGATCAGGTTCCAAGTGTAGCTGTTACCGGAGGTTTGCGTAGAGCTCACATTGAGGGTTACATCGCTTCCTGCGGTGAAGGAGAGGGTTTGACCACTGACGACATTATTGCTGGCATCGGCGATCTGGGCCCGAGCGGTATCCTCCACGGTGATGGTTACCGATTCGGTGAGGAAATCAGAAGCACAGGCTGGGTCTTCATTGGGATTGAAGATGACCTTGGCGGTTACAGTGATGGTATCCTCAGCGTTGGGAGAAATCGTGTATGTGGCGCTGGTGGCTCCCGAGATCGGATTGCCGTTGACATCCAGCCACTGATAAGCCGTGGCACCCGGGGTCGTCGCATTGAGCGTAATAGGAGCAGAGTTTATGCATACCGGCCCGCTGGGAGCCCCAGTGACGTTGATGGAAGAGGGCCGCAGCTTGTAGCCTGTGATGTTTACCGTAAAGGTACCCGTGGCCGAACTGTAGCCTTCCACGACGAGGTAGAGCGTATGCCCCTGCACGAGGAGGAGGGAGTCCCTGGCTGGCTTCGAGGCGTCGTTTGCATTTCGAGTGTTAACGTTAGGCGTACCTATCGCTACAATTCTACTCAAATAGCCGGTGCTGCATCCATCGTCGCTATCTATGGTATCCGCCGCCGTAGCATTGATAAGGTGGATGTAGCTATCGCTTAGGGTGCCAGTGGTGCCGCAGAGAGAGATGTCCAAGGAGTCTAAGCACGCAGGGAGCTGAATGAGGAAGAAGAGGTCCCGAGAGGGTTGTGCCCTGGGCAGACCCATGTATTCATTGCTGAGGCCCGGCCCGCTGGTGCTATCGGATATGGTAGCCATCCACATCCCGGGACCGGAGGAAGTCAGGGTGATCGGGATAGCTGTGGCAGCGCGGTTGCCCGGCCGGTCGGTGAGGTTGATAGAGACAGGGTTATTGCTCGTATCGGGCGTGAGCGGCGGGCAGATGCTCGGAGTCGTGGCTGTCACCGCTATCAGCATAGTAGCTGTATAGGTAGGAGGAGTAAACGGCGGCAAGGTGATAGTAACCGGGAAGCTTGTTATCGTGGGACCGGCTGTCCAGGTCACTCCTCCATCCAGAGAGTAAATGAGACTGAGGATGCCGTTCGGCGTTGGTGATGAAGGATCCAGATCAATCTCCACCTGCTGGCCCCACAGATAGTCAGAGCCTGCGAGCGGCGGGTAAGTGCCGGTCACCACGATCTCCGGCGCCTGGAGACTGCTCGGACAAGAGAAGGGCGTGCCATCCAGCTCATCAGCACCGACATCCGGCGCTGTACCAGGATCGCTGCCCCCTCCTATAGGCCGAGTCTGCCCATCAAAGTCAAGCCCACTATAAGTAGGATCACCCGCATTGATGGCGCTGGAGGGCAAGGTAGCGACGAGATGCAAATCTATATCACTTACAAAGGGTACAGCCCCTGGCAAGTGCAGCATCCCATTCGCATCTGGTGTGAAGGGCAAAGCCTGCCAGTCTGCAAACGTGGGCACTACGGTATTTCCCCACATCCCAAAGCGGTTTGTCGGAGCAGGCGAGCTAACACGATACTGGTTATAGTTCACGGTGAAGCCAGCCGGGGAGGGCGAGGTAGTGCGAATGGCAATGGCATAGGCCGTATCATTATTTGCCGCATCAAAGGTGTTCTGTATGAGATTCCCATTAATCGTTACTCCCCCTGAAATAGTGGATGCTAAGGTGATGCCACATGAGCTGCCATTGTAGCCCGAGGTGCCCGAGTATGCGCCGTACAAGTTGATGCTATTATGAATGATGCTCAGACGATTATCGGCCAAACTAGAAGAACCCTGAACATATATGCCAGAAGCCCAATAAAGACCAGAAGTGCCAAAGCCATCAGCTGATATTCCAGCAATCATATTGTTAGATACCCGATTAGAAACAGGTGAGCCTATGAAAGCTGAAGGCATATTTAGGAAGATACCATAGCTCCCCCAGCCGCCTGTACCCGTATAGCGAATGTCGTAAATCCAGTTGCGCTCTACGGTGAAGTTCTCACAGGTGTCTAACCGAATCCCCGCCACGCCGTAGTTAGTAGCATTGCTTTCGCCATGAACGACGCAGCCTTGTACGATGGGATATTGAACGCCTCTGAGATGCACAGCGCCTATGTTATTGGCGAAGGCCCAGGCTGTCGGGTCCGTAGGATTGCCTAAGGTATCTTGGAGGACTCGTATATTTCGCGTATTTGTCCGGCTCCCAGCAACCAAGATCGGCCGGCTTACCGAGTCTATGGTGCAGCCTTGAATGGTAACTCCTCGCCCGGTGCCGATGTTACTGGCAGTGCTCACGGCCGTCCCAAGGGTGCCATCATCCCCGATATAGATACCAGCATAGGTATTAGCCCGAGCATTGCCGTGAATGATGACATTCTGGACGGTGATCGCATCTATGGTGAGGGGAGTAGATGTAGTGCTCACGAAGCCGATAACTCCCGTAGTTGTCCCACCAGAGGCGGTGCTTTTGATTATCAGCTTGCCCGCGCCATCCAGGGTGAAGTAGCTGAATGTCCCCGTAAAGCGGAAGACGAAGCGGTAGCCCGCAGTAGTAGTGGGGGCTTTAGCGAAGTAAACGGGACTCGACAGATCGGCGAAGGTGAGTGTGACCGGAGAGTTGGGTCCAGCGCCAGTATACGTGCTCAGCTGGATAGTGGGAGGCTCTGCATCCTGTCCAGTTGGAGACCCTACCCAGGTATCCTGTACCCTGAAAGTGACCCCGCCTAGGCCTACACCCCGGGCCATCAGCGAGTCAAAGGCCTCTTTAATCGTGGCAAACTGTCCCCCACTCGCATTAAATGCCGAGGTACCTGTGATGTTGTGTGTGCCTGTGAGTGGCTGGGCATATAACCCGATCCATCCTGTGAGAAATGCAATTCCCACGATTCTCCTGAGCGGGAGCTCAACCCGAAGAGAGCTCAACCGCCGCATCGTCATAGAAGGTATCATATCCGAGACAAAGATAAGGCATTTTCAGGAGGTGCCATGAGGGGGGAGTGAATACTAGAGTGATTTTGGGATTTTTAGGGGCGGATCAGGTGGTGGGTCCAGAGTTGTGTCCCTGCCTGTAGCACTACAAAGTAAAGGCCTCGGGGGAGGTGGGCCATGGGAATGTGTAGGGTTTGATGGGCTTTTCCTTCTGTGAGGGGGTAGGAGGCTATGATTTGTCCTGAGAGATTGGTGAGGAGGAGGGTGGCGGGGGTTGGTACTTCAAAGAGGAGCTGGACTGTGGCATTTTCGTGGGCAGCGTCCCAATAGATAGCTATGGGAGAGCTGATGGTGCGCCGCGCTACGGTGGGTAGAGCAGAGGAGGAGCTATTTTGGAGGGTGAGGCTAGCGATCACGATGCCGGCTGTATCTACGATGGAGAGCCGAACGGAGTCCTCTCCGAAGACCTCAATGCGTCCGTAGGCGTCGTTGAAGTTTGTATTGCCCAAGCCTTGTCCGCCGGCATTCCAGAGGGCGAAGCTTTGGGAGAGGTTGGCCTGTGGGCAGAAGCTGCTAATGAGAGGGCCTGCGTTAGCCATGAGCCAGGCGAGGCGGGAGTTGGTCTGACGCAGGTTTCCGGCCATTAGTTCGGGGAAGCCGGCATTTTCGCCATCGTCTATGGCGGAGGTGTGGGAGTCGCTGGAGAGCCAGATGACATTTCGGATGCCATGGCGCCGACAGAAGGCTAAGATGGAATCCTGTTCGGCTGCATAGGCGGCCCAGGCATCAGTAAGGCCTGCCAAAAGCATTGCTCCATTGCCTATGCCGGGTATGGCGCAGGCTTGAAGAGTTTTATTGCCAGAGAGGGCCTGGAGTATCTGCCGATAGCCCCTGTTGAAGGCCACCCCCGTAACTACAAACTTCCAAGTAGCGGTGGAGCTGCGAAGCCCATCCAAAAGCCAGGTTCGCTGTACTGCTCCCAACATAGAATGGGAAGGCGGCGGATCAAAAAATAGCGTATCTCCCTGCCAGCGAAGGGCATTCAGGTCAGGGTCCCGATCCGAACGGTCATCACATACAAAAATCTCTACATTCCCTATGCGAATCCGATGAAAGATGCCTTCACTCGTATCTGGCAAGGGATAATGCGGGAAAAACTGCGTGTATGCATGAATGATATTGCGCCGGGCATAAGGCGGCAAGGAAAACTCCCGAATCAAAGTATCACTGATATAGGGTGAGGAGGTGCGGGAGGAGTTGTCCTGTAGGTAGTCGTGGTCGTCATAGACATAGTCTATGGGGGCTATGGCCATAAGGTGCTGTATGTCCCTTCCTCCATACCGGGCATAATATGAGGCCACAATGGTGTCCCACCATTGCGCAAAGGTGGTGCTATCGTGAGGCAAACGATTATAACGGATGTCAGGATAGCCCCAATCCCCACATTGCAAAAAAATGAGAGGCGTATCCTGGGCAATTTGTCTAAAGATGGGTTCGTTGGCAGGGGGCGCATAACCAAAGGCCTGGCACGAACCAAAAGCAAACCGAAAGTAGGCTGGCTGCCCAGGGGATGGAAAAGTTTGAAATGTTTGGACGCCGGAGCTATCTACATTGGGGATGAAGGCTTGATAGTAGTAGCGGGTATAAGGGCTAAGGTTGGTCAGGCTTGCTTTTCCAAAGCCTTCTGGGGAGAGGGAAATGGAGAGGAGCTGGCTGTTGGTTCCGTCTGGGGAGGGGCCGTACCATAGCTGGACGGTGGAGGTGCCTTGAGCCCATACCAGCGCTTGGGCACTCGTATCCGTTACAGCCCCTACAAAGACTACCTGAATACTTTGAGCCCACAAATAGGTACTAAGAAGGAAAAGAGTGCGCAGCATCAAAAGGTAAAGTTACTAACTTTTGGCGATAGTGGCGGGGGAGAGCCTTTGGAGGGGGAAGGAGGGGTAGACTTGAATTCAGCTAACCAAGGGGAGCCATCCTTTAGAGTGGGCCGGGATGGAGGTAGAGAGGGGAGAAGTTTGTGGGAGGGGGATAGGGCGTCGGAGGTCTGCTTCGTTGAAGTTTTGGCCGTTTCTGAGGGTAGGGCTGGTTTTGGTTGTATTTTCGTTCATGCCGTGGCGGTTAGCGCGGGGGCCTGTCCTATGTAACTACTACCTTACTTACCGATGTAATGCCGCTTGTAGTTTCTGCGATATATGGGAGAAACCCTCGCCGTATGTTACCCGAACGCATTTCCTACAAAACTTACAAGCCCTTCGGCGATTGGGGGTGAAAATTATTGATTTTACGGGTGGGGAGCCGCTGCTACACCGCGACTTACCTTTTTTCCTTCAAACGGCCCAAGAAATGGGCTTCATTACGACGGTTACGACGAATACGTTGCTTTATCCGAAGCGGGCGCAGGAACTGCGCGGAAAGGTAGATATGCTCCATTTTTCTTTGGATGGAGCGACGGCGCAGCAGCATAATAGCCTGCGTGGCGGTGTGCCTTGCTTTGAGTTCTTTGAGAGAAGTTTGGAGATAGCGCTTTCCCTTGGGGAGAAGCCCGACATACTTTTTACCGTTACGCCAGAAAATTGGCAGGATATTGGGGCGGTCTATGAACGTTATATTCGTTCTACGGGGCTGATACTTATTTTGAATCCGGTTTTTTCCTATCGGGGGGTGGGGGGTGATTTGCCGGAGGAGGTTTTGGAGGAGCTATCGGCCTGGGGTAAGAGGCCGCGGGTGTATGTAAATGAGGCTTTTTTAGCCTTGCGGCGGGCGGGAGGCAATGATCCTTACCGGCCGGTGTGCCGGGCGATTTCGGCGGTGGTGGTGATTTCGCCAGCGAATGAGCTGCTTTTACCCTGTTATCATGCGGCGGAGAGCGGCTTTGCGCTACCGATACAGGACGATCTCTATGAGCTGTGGCATAGTGAGGCGGTGCAGCATTTACGGGGTTTGGAGGGGCGGTTTTCGTTTTGTGCGGGGTGTGTGATCAACTGTTATATGGAGCCGAGCTTTGGGTGGGAGGTGTCGCGTTATTTTTGGTTGGCGGGGCCGAGCCGCTGGCGGTACATTTGGCATAAGTGGGGCCTGTGGGGCGCCTTAAAAATATTGGGGAGACACCTACGCCCTCCGCGTAAGAGGGCATACGATGCCTCCCCCAGCGAACCCTCAGCGAAGCTTCTTACAGAATCTGGACGATAGCTTCGCCTACATCATAGACGGGCTGACGGCCTGCCGCTAAGAGAATACTGCTTCCCACGGCGGAGCGATAGCCGCCTGCACAATGGACTAAGATGGGTTTATCGGTTGGGATTTTTTCTATCTCTTCTCGGAGGTCTGCTAAGCGGATTTTGAGGCTATGGGGGATGCCGGGATTGGCGCCGACCTCATCGGGGTCTCGCACATCTACGACGGTGTAAGCTTTTCCGTCTTGTTTGAGGATCTCCACATTGGAGAAGAGGGCAGGGCCTGTTTCTTCGGCGTAGTCGGTGGCGATGAGGACGCCAGCCAGGTTTTCTTCGTAGCCGATGGCCAAGACCTGGTCTAAAGCGGATTCTAAGGCCGCAGGGCTGGAGACGACGAGGTAGTAGCGCTCTTGGGGAGCTACGATGGTGCCGAGCCAGGTATTGAAGGACTTGCCGAGCGGGATGTTGATGGCTCCTTTGAGGTGGCCTTTACGGAAAGCATAAGCAGGCCGAGCATCTACGATGAGCAGGCTGCGGTCCAAGGTTTTGGCTACTTCGGCAGTCAGCTCTCCTAATCGTTTCACTTCCGCGAGGGCTTCGGCGTAGCCCTTAGGTCCGCGGCGGTTGACTTCTACGCTATTAGGGAAGTACTTGGGGATATGGGGTTGGCCCGTAACGAGCGCCTCAACGAAGGTATCCTCATCTACGGTGTGGGCGAGAACTACCGCCCAGTTATCCAGACGTTCTACGCCAATAGTGCTGGCATTGAATTGTTTCAGGGCCTTGCCGCAGAGGGTGCCTGCTCCATGCGCGGGATAGACTAGGGTGGTGGGCTGTAAGATGCTAAACATGCGGCGTAGGCTGTGGTACATGTCACGGGCCTGGTCTTCGCGCTGCTTTTTGATGTTGCCGGCTTTGGAGCGGAGGTCGGCTCGTCCTACATCGCCGATGAAGAGCCAGTCTCCCGTGAAGGCGGCATATTCCCGACCCTCGGGATCATACAGCACATAAGTCATGCTATCGGGCGAATGGCCGGGGGTTAGATAGGCTTTGAGGCGAGCCCGTCCAATCGGGATTTCGTCACCATCTTTGAGCCCCTGGTAAGGCACTAAGAGGCCTATCAGCTCACTAGCGTATATCTTAGCCCCCGTCTTCTGCGCAATGTCGTAGTACCCACTCACAAAGTCGGCATGAGGATGGGTGAGGAGAGAAGCTACGATTCGGGCGCCTGTGGCTTCGGCTAAGTCTAAGTAAGGCTGAATATTGCGGGCCGGGTCAATCACCGCCATCTCGCCATCAGAGACGATGGCATATCCGTATTGAGCCAGCGGCTCATCATAAAACTGCTTGACGATCATGGACATAGTCGTAAAAGTTTTTGGTTTCATCCTCGTTCATACGGAAATCCAGCTTGAATAAGGTCTCCTACGCTGCCGGCATTGTAGGCTTCAAAGCCCTTGGCTCGCATGAAACCTGCAGCTGCCTGACTGCGTCCGCCAGAGGCGCAGTACAAAATGTAGGTCTTGCTCTTGTCTAAGTGCGCTATCTGCTGCTCAAAGCCATTGTAAAAGTCGGCATTTTTCGCACCCTTGATGCGCACACTGCGATACTCCCCTAGCGTCCGAACATCCAGGATAACATACTTGTCCGGGTTGGACCGATACTTCTCAAATGCTTCCGATGCACTCATTCTCATAGGCGTATAGGTTTTGGGTTTTTATTCGGTTGGAAAGCCAGCATTTTGTACGGCAGCGAAGCCGCCCATGTTGTACGCTTTATAGCCGAGCTTACGCATGATGGCGGTAGCTTCGCCGCTGCGCCGCCCAGAGGCACAATGGAGTAAATAAATCTTGTCCTTAGGGAGCTTCTGCACCTCAGCTTCAAAGTTAGCATAGTAATCCAGATTGGTCGCTCCCTTTACGTGGCCGCTCTGGTATTCCCCGGGCGTGCGTACATCCAGGATTACCACCTCTTGGGGCTTTTCCTTCCAGAGCTGATACGCCTTGTCCGGGCTCATCACCATGGGCTCTTCTTGCACAGTCTTTGGGGCCTCCTGCTTCACCTGCTGTCCGCAGGCCGTACCTCCTAAGATAAGGAGGATTAGGATTGCAACATTGTTGCGCATACCGAGGAAAAAAACAAATAAGGGTTGAGAAAAGTTCCCAAGCTGGGAGGGGGGTAGGGAGTTCGTATTTTTGGGCATGCGATTTTGGCGAGTGATGGCGGGGCTTTTGGGGCTAATGGGGATAGTAGGGGCTACGTTGTATGCTCATGCGCGGCCGATACCTGCTTTGGGCCAAGCGGCCTTTGTGGCATTATTTCATGCGCCGGTCCTTCTTTGGCTCAGCGATAGGAGAGATAGAGACTTTCTTTCTGGGTTTTTGCCCCTTCTTTTCACGGTGGGGGGACTGATTTTCACAGGTAGTATCTACCTTAAGTACTTAGGCGGTGTGGAGCGCGCTACGGTGATAGCGCCAGCAGGAGGCACGATGCTGATCCTGGGATGGTTGGGCCTTATGCTGCGATCTGGGCGGCGCTGGGAATAATAGGATGAGGTGTGCTCCCGGAAAGTTGGCACTTACCCGTAGTGGGAGGGAGGTCTCGGAAGAGGTCTGTCGGGCTGGGAAGGGGGGCTCTCCCTAGGCTACGGGGTGCCGCTGATTTTATTGCGAAGAGGGAGCCCCATCCCGTAAGAGGCATGCCCGGGGGTCGCCCTAATCCCCACTTATACCATTTCCTGGTATAGAGTTTCTTTTTGGGCGGCGGCCAGCCCTGCGGGCTGGCCGCCGCCCCTAATGTTTCTCTTCCCATTCAGAAACCCTTTGCTAAAATTTGGTATAGGGTCACGAGTAGGGCGCCGAAGGGGCACGGCACATGGGTGTACGGTCCCCCCTCACCCCGACCCTCTCCCCCCTTGAGAAGGGGGGAGAGGGTGGAGGGAGTGGGGGGATGTAATATCTGTAGAGGGTTTCCGAGTGGTAAGAGGGACATTTTGGGCAGGTACCGCCTAAAAAGAAAGTCTGTGCCAGGAAATAGTATTAGAAGCACCGCCCCCGATGAGTTTTCTATTCAATCTGGATTGATCTGTAACTTTGTTGCATGCGGTGGCGAGCTTGGGTTTTCTTTGTGGTTGTGGGGGGATTGGCGCAGGAGGTAGATAGTTTGCCCGAGTACGAGGTGGCGCCGGTGGAGATTCGGGCGTATCGGCCTACGGCGGCGCCTTCGTATGAGGGTGTAGGAGAGCGCCTCCTAAAGGTAGGCCTCACGCAGTTGGTGTATCGATCGGTGCCTTTTGCGCAAGAGGTGGTGTATCAGGGGCTTTTGCCCCAGCAGACGCAGATCACGATAGAGGGGATGCGGGTGGTACCTGCTTGTGTGGATCGGATGGACCCGGTATTGACTTTTGTGGAGCAGGCGGCATGGGAGGGAGCAACTTGGTCCCCCATGCAAAGCTGGGGAGCTACGCCCACCCTCAATCTCACCCTTCTATCGCCCGGTGCCGCAGCAGAGCGCTATGTAGGCATGCAGGCAGCCGATAACTATCATCGCTTTATGAGTGCTCTTCGCTTAGGCGGCCGCCGACAGCGCTGGCATTATGCTACGGCTATTACTACTCGCATAGGAGGGGACTATAGGAGCGGCCGTTGGTACAGCTTCCCCTGGCCGAAGGATACCCCCTCTCCCGGTAGAGATAGCACTTGGACTATTCCCACCTTCCAGAAGTATAATCTCTACCTGGCCCTTCAATACGACCTCTCCGACCACCACTCCTTAGAACTTCGCTACCTGGGCGACTTCTTTTACCATGTAGCTTATCCTGCCCTTATCATGGATACGCGTCACAGCGCCTTCCACTTTCCCAGCCTCAGCTACCTTTGGAAAGACAAGCTCACCTTGCGCCTTTATATGAATACCGCCTTTCACGAGATGACGGATGAGGGACGATCGGAAGCCGAAATTCGGAACCGCCTCGTTATGCCCGGCATGTACATGCCGATGCGGGGCTACACCCGCAGTGTGGGTCTAACAGGGGATATCACTTACTTTCGGAGCAAAGGCTGGAAAATCACTCAGCATAGCGAGTACTCTCATCATCTTGCCTGGGCCAATATGGACATGTATCTCATAGGGAATCCAGCGAGTCTGATGCGACTCCGGAACTTAGCAGATATTCGGTTTCAGCAGACCACGCATCGGCTTAGCTTTGAATGGACCCGGGCCAAAGGAGAAGTCCAGATGTATCTCAGCGGGAGTTATTTTGCGTATGAGGTGGGGGATACGCTGGGTTTTCTGCCGCTGAAATTATATCAGGAGCGGTATGCTGGCCGCAGCGAAATAAACCGCTCGTTTTTCACCTATCAAGGAGGGGTAGAAGGAGGCTATTCATTCTCCTCTGCTCTCAAAGGCACCTTAGCACTCAGTTACGGTACTCGTGCGCCTACCCACACGGAGCTCTTCGGCTATTACCTCTATGTGCCCATGGACAATAGCATTCAGATGGGCAACTCTACGCTTCGCCCCGAAAAGCTCCTACACACCGAAGCCCGCCTTACCTATCAAAAAGCCCCCTGGCTCTTAGAAGGCACGGGTTATCTCAACTACATGGATGACTATATTACGCCTGTAACCTTTTTTAGGCCTTTTTCGGCTAGTAATGGGACGGCGCAGTTCTGGCGGATTTTACAGAATACGGGGCGGGCTTACACCACGGGTGGGCAGATTATCGCCACTTATGAGGCGGAGAAGCTCTTTTTACGTTGGCAGTTGGGCTATACTTATGGTTGGCATGTAGGGTATCGGGAGCCGCTGCCGTGGATATACCCGTTTCATGGGCGGTGGCAGGTGGGGGTGCGGTATGGGCGGCGGCATCGCTTACTGGGGGAGGCTTTCGCCGCGGCTGCGCAAAAGCACCTCTCTCGCACCATTTATCCAGAGGATCCTACGCCGGCTTATTGGCTTCTGCATATTCGGTATAACTACTTTCTACCGCTTTCTCAAAACAGCGGCCTCGGTCGTCTGGTTTTTCAGGTTTCGGTGGAGAACCTGCTAAATGTATATGGGTGGGATCATTTGAGTGTGGGGAATATGCCGTTTTTGGGGCGGGTGATTTCGGGGGGAATATGGTTCAGCTGGTGATCAAGGGTAGAAGAGGGCGCTGACGGATTCGTGTTGGTGGATGCTGCGCAGGGCCTGAGCGAAGATGGGGGCCACGGAGAGGACGTGGATTTTGGGATGGTTTTGGCGCAGGGGGAGGGTGTCGGTGACGATGAGTTCTTCTATGGGGGAGTTGGCGAGACGTTCGTAGGCGGGGCCTGAGAGGAGGGCATGCGTAACGCAGGCTCGTATGGAGAGGGCCCCCTCCTGTTTGAGGAGCTCTGCGGCTTTGACTAAGGTGCCTGCCGTATCTACGAGGTCGTCTACGATGAGGGCGTGTTTGCCGCGTACTTCTCCGATCAGTCGCATGGAATGGACGGCATTAGCTTGGGCGCGGTACTTATCCACTAAGGCCAGCTCTCCATGGAGGTAGCGGGCGTACTTACGTGCTCGGGAAGCGCCCCCCGCATCAGGGGATACAATGACCAGAGGCTCTAAGTGGAGGGATTGAATGTAGGGAATATGCACTACCGACGCTTCTAAGTTGTCCAGCGGAATATGGAAAAAGCCCTGAATTTGCCCGGCATGTAAGTCCATGGTTACCACTCGGGAGGCGCCTGCGCTTTCCAAGAGGGTGGCAATCAGTTTGGCGCCGATGGAGACGCGGCCTTCTTCTTTGCGGTCTTGGCGTGCATAGCCATAGTAAGGAATAACAGCTGTGATTTCGGCTGCTGACGCGCGTCGGGCCGCATCAATGAGAAGGAGAAGCTCTAAAAGATTTTCAGCGGGAGCCTGCGTAGACTGAATAATGCACACATGCGCTCCCCGAATAGACTCCTCATATTTGGGAAGGATTTCTCCGTCAGCGAAACGTTGGATATTAAGGGCGCCGAGGGGCTGACCGTATGCTGCAGCGATTTTTTCGGCTAAGGCCCGAGAGGCAGAACCGGAGAAAAGCTTGAGGGGAGCGCCGCTGCTCACGGAAGTTGCCCGGGGAGGACTCGAACCCCCACACGCAGACCCAAAATCTGCTGTCCTACCATTAGACGACCGGGCAGAACGAGATCGGGACAAAAGTACGACAATTTTGGCAATGTCAAGGGGTGAGGTATCGGACTTCTGGAATGAGGTGAATGTTCCAGTTTTGGGCCACGACCTTTTGGACATGCTCGGCTAAGCGAGCGATTTCCTGGGGGGAAGCGCCGCCGGTATTTTCCAGGACGAGGGCATGTTGGGGGCTGATACGGGCTTTACCGATCTGTAGGCCTTTGAGGCCGGCTTTTTCAATGAGCCAGGCGGCGGGAACTTTGTACTGACCGGGGGCAATTTGACGTAAAGGCGCCTCTGGGGCTTTTGCACGCAGGCGCTGGGCCTCCGCCTCTGACAAAATCGGATTCTTAAAGAAGCTCCCTGCACTGCCTTTGGTGGGGAGCTTACGCATCCGGATGGCCCGTATCACCTGATACACCTGCCAAGCGTCATTCACCCCCGTTTCCCCAAAAGCCCGTTCTAAGTCAGGATAACTAAGCACAGGCCGAAAGTGTCGCCATAATCGCAAGCGCACCCGGGTAATCACAAATTGGTCTTGCCATTCCGGCGTTTGAAAAATGCTATGCCGATAGCCGTAGTTACAGGCCTCAGCAGGCAGGCGCTGCCATTGCCGCTCTAAGCGGTTCCAGCCAAACACGCTCACCACATAAGGGGCTAACTCCACCCCATAAGCGCCAATATTCTGAACAGCCGCTCCCCCCACATTACCAGGTATGGCCGCTAAGTTCTCTAAACCATACCACCCCTGCACCAAACAGAATCTTACAAACCCATCCCAGTTTTCACCTGCTGCTACTTCTATCTCAACAGCATCCGAGGATTGCCGAATCACCTCGTATCCCCGCAAATACCGCGTAGAAAGCACCGCTGGCAAGTCCCCTAAGGGTAAAATGTTTGTTCCCTCTCCAATCAAATACCGGGCTTGCTCGGCCATGGCGGGGACTTCTGCTTCTGAGGAAGGTAGTAAGAGGGCTGTGGTCCGAACGGGAAGCTGAAAGCTATGGTAGTTAGTCAGCAGAACGGCCACGCAGCTTGAGGCGGATATTTTCTACGATATTCTGGGCTTCATGGCTAACGCTTTTCCAACTGCGACGCAAAAGGTCACGCAAACGTTTCTCAAATACATATTGCTCTGCGCAGTATTCACACTCTTGAATGAGCTTTTCTATCTCTTGCCGACTTTTCCCCGTAAGCTGGCCATCCAGAAAGAGTTCCAGCTTCTGGATGATAGCTTCACACTCCTGTGGGGAGTATGGCGAGTCGGGTCGGCTAAGGCCAATGCCTTTGTTAGTCTTCCCAGGTTTCATACCCCAAAGAGGCCGCATAGTCCATGAGAAGTTCGCGAAGGATTTTTCGGGCTCGGTGCAGACGGGAGCGCACAGTTCCTATACGCAAGCCGGTGATCTGAGCAATTTCTTTGTAAGAGAAGCCTTCTATGTCTGCTAAGACGATAAGCATTCGGAAGTCTTCTGGGAGCTGCATGAGGGCTTTGGTGACTTCGTCGCCGAAGTGGCCTTCTACGGGGTCTTCGTAGTTGTGGTAGGCGTAGGTATCTTCAATGTTGTAGATAGCTTCTTCGTTGTAGGCTTCCATGGAGGAGACGGGGTATTTGGTGGCTTTTCGGTAGTGGTTGATGAAGGTATTATGTAAGATGCGGAGGAGCCAGGCTTTGGCATTGGTGGAGGGTTTGTACTGGTAAAGGAAGCGGTAGGCGCGGAAAAGGGTTTCTTGGGTTAGGTCTTGGGCGAGGCTGCGTTCGCCCGTCAGTCTAAGGGCATAATGATATACGGAGGAGGTGTGGGGAAGCATTTCACGCTCAAAGAGCTCGTCATACCGGAGCTTCTCCTCGGGGGAGAGCTGCGGCATCGGCTTGGGTTTGCGACCGCGGGTGCGGATTTCGTCGGACATGTAAGCTAAGTTAACGATTTTTAGGCGTGTGGAGTTGCAGGTTGGGCGAAGACTGTGGGGAGGGCGTAGGCTAAGACTTCCTCAATGGTCTTTACATAATGGAGGCGGAGGTTGGAGAGGAGGTCGGGTTCTATTTCGGCGACATCTTTTTGATTGGCATAGGGGAGGACGACATCTTCTATGCCGGCGCGGATAGCAGCTAAGAGTTTTTCTTTGATGCCGCCGACGGGGAGGACTTTACCGCGCAAGGTGATTTCGCCGGTCATGGCCAGGGAAGCCCGAATCGGCTGATTGGTAGCTAAGCTTACCAGCGCCGCGAGAAGGACCACCCCAGCCGAAGGACCATCTTTGGGAATAGCCCCCGCAGGTACATGGAGATGGATATTGTGCGTTTTGAACCACTTGTGTTCTACGCCTGAAACCGCCCGAGCTAAATAATAGGCTATAGTGGCGGACTCCTTCATAACACTACCCAGACGACCAGAAAGGCTCAGTTTGCCTTCACCAGGAACGGCGATGGTCTCTATATAGAGCACGTCGCCCCCATAAGGCGTCCACGAGAGTCCTATGCCAACGCCGGGGCGGAGGTCCGACTCATAAGTTTCTTTCAGGTAGCGGGGCATTCCGAGGATAGACTCCAAGCTTTCCGGAGAGATGATGATACGTTTGCGGGACTTTTTTTCTGCGATTTGGAGCGCGGTCCAGCGGGCTAAGGCGGCTAAGTTTCGTTGGAGTTGGCGCACTCCGGATTCTTGCGTGTAGTTTTCAATCACGCGGGTGATGGTTTCGGTGGGGACGAGCCATTGGGTTTTGTGCAGGCCATGTTCCGTGGAGACTCTGGGAAGGAGGTACTTTTCGGCGATCTGGACTTTTTCGGGCGTGGTGTAGCCCGAAAGCTCAATGATTTCCATGCGGTCTGCTAGGGCAGGATGGAGGGTATGCGTGGTATTGGCCGTAGCAATGAAGAGGACTTTGGAGAGGTCATAGGGGATTTCTAAGTAGTTGTCCTGGAAGGCGTTGTTTTGTTCGGGGTCTAAGACTTCCAAGAGGGCGGAGGCGGGGTCTCCCCGAAAGTCGCGCCCGATTTTGTCTATTTCATCTAAGACGAAGACGGGGTTACTGGCGCCGGCGCGCTTGATAAGTTGGAGGATTTTTCCGGGCATGGCGCCGATGTAGGTTCGGCGGTGGCCGCGGATTTCGGCCTCATCGTGCAGGCCCCCCAGACTCATGCGCACATATTTGCGTCCCAGCGCTCGCGCTATGGAGGCTGCCAAACTGGTTTTCCCAACCCCCGGCGGCCCTACCAAGCATAAGATCGGGCTTTTCATGTCCCGGCGCAGTTTGAGTACGGCCAGGTACTCCAAGATGCGCTTTTTGACCTTTTCCATGCCGTAATGATCCTGGTCTAAAACTCTGCGAGCCCTATCCAGGTCAAACTTGTCTTTGGTGTAAGTTTCCCAAGGTAGGTCCAGAAGGAACTCTACGTAAGAGAGGGCGACGGTGTATTCGGGGGATTGGGGCATGATACGTTCCAGCCGCTCTATCTCCCGTTCAAAGGTTTCTTGGGCGTAGGCGGGCCACTTTTTCTTGCTGGCGCGGGCTTTGAGCTTAGCGATGTCCGAAGTTTCATCGGATTCGCCGAGCTCATCTTGAATAGCTTTGATTTGTTGGCGAAGGATATAATCTCGCTGCTGCTTTTCTAAGGTATTTCGGACTTTTTCTAAGATTTCTTCGGTGACTTCCAGGACGCCAAGCTGTTTTTCCAGGATGCCTAATACCTTTTCGGCGCGCTGTGCGATGTCGGTGGTTTCTAAAAGGGCTTGGCGGTCGGTCAGCTCCATGGGGAGGTTGTTGGCTAAGAAGTTGGTCATGAAGTGGAGGCCTTGGATGTTTTCTAAGAGGCGGGTGGCTTCTTCGGGGGCGTCGGGCAAGTGCTGGAGGGCGCTCAGGGCTTTCTCCCGGAGGGCTATGAGAAGGGCTTTCTGGCGCATCTCGTCGGGTAGGGTCTCCGTGAGAAGTTTATAACGGGCTTTGAGGAAAGGGGTAGTTTGGACAAACTCCGTTATGGAAACGGGAAAACGCCCCTGAATCAGAAGCCCCACTTGGCCGTTGATGTTAGGCTGGATGCGCAGAATCCGGGCAATGGAGCCAATGAGGTAGACATTGTCTGGGCGCACTTCCTCTACGTTGGGGTCTTTTTGGGCGACGACGATGAGGTAAGGGAAGCGAGACTGGCGCAGCTCCTCTAAGAGGGTAAGGGAGCTTTTACGGCCCACGGAGATAGGGAGGATTACCCCTGGAAAGACCAGGGTGTTGCGCAGGGGGAGCACCCCTAACTCCGAGGCCTCTACGGGAGGAAATTGTAAAGCGCCTTTTTCCCGCAGGACGTACGAGAGGGCATCAAACTCTTCGGAAAAAGGGTCCCGTTCAGACATGGGCCATAAAGATACGCAAACCGCATGCCGAAAAATCAAAACGGCAGGCCGACGGGTAGCCGACCTGCCGTTTTGGCGGATAAAAGGGGGGGTTTTTACAAGCGCAACAGGCGCAGGGTTACTGGCCCTTGCGGGCTCCACACCCGCAGGAAGTACAGCCCTTGTGGCAGGTTAGGCAGGGTCAGTTGGGAGGCCTGAGAGACTTCCTGGGTATAGATGGGGTGGCCCAGCGCGCTCAGGAGTTCTACTCGGACGCTACCCCAGGAGGCGGGCAGCTCTATGCTAAGGGCGTGCTGGAAGGGATTCGGCCAGACCTGAATGGCCTGCAAGAGTTCTTCCTTAGAAGATAGCGCAGAGGGGTTTCCTGCTCTGCAAGTGGCTTTACGGACATTCCAGAAGTCGCGGTTATTGCGGGGGAGGAGCTTGATGAAGTTCCACTGATAGGTGAAGATGCCTTGGATGCTATCCAGCTCGGTGGAGTCGGTAACTACGCAGAGGGGGATGGCGGGGTTGATGGCGCCATCCTGGGCGGCCCAAATGGAGTCGTTGATGTAGGAGACATTCAGGGAGGAAAAGATATTGCTGGTTTGGCGGCCGGCGAGGACGCGGATGCCGAGGGCGGGGTCGTTTTTATCCATGCCCACCCGGTAGTCGCCCTGATGCTGGCTGGGTGCGCCGGGGATTTTGGGGGCTACGACATAGAGGGGTTGGGTGGGGTTGTCATGGCGGAAGCGGACCAGCATGCTTTCGTAGGGTTCGGTGGCGGCATACTGGGTGTCGCCATAGACGATATTCAGAGGTAAAACTACAGGCTCTATATTGGAGCTGGCGCGGCCGACAATAGTAACAGAAGCATTATTGAGGTTGGTCAGGCCGAAGTACTCATCTACGGTGGCATTATCTACGATGACGCTATCGCCTACGCGCAGGTTATTGAGGCCGCTTCCACGTACCCAGATGCCAGCCCACTGGGTAGCGCCCGGCTGCTGAATATAGATATAACCCAGGCTGGTATCGCTGGGGTTCTGACTGGCGGTAACGACCCCGGGCACATTCGTAACCTGCAAGCCGTTATAGCCTGAGCCGAGGTAGTCCCGACGGCCGGCAGGATTATAGGCATACAGGACGGAGGGAATCACATACTGGATATCGGTAATGCGACAGCCTGCGTTATTTACGCGGTAGCTCTGAGGCTCAAAACGTGGGAAGCGCGTGGAGTCGCCGGATTGATCGTAAGCCCGTACGAAGTAGTGTACGTAGGTCCCTTCTGCCTGAGCAGGAAGGGTGGCTTGATAAGTCGTAGTGCTCCCTACTTGGCTCATGGGAATGGCTGTATAGGTAGTGCTACTACCGATAGCATAGAAGAGCTTGACTTGGGTGATAGGATCGTCTGTGGGGTCTGCTGAGGCGACGTCTACGGAGACGGTGACGCTGCTGGTGCTATTGGGGCAGACGGGGCTGCGGGTGAGGTTGGAGACACTGGGGACGGGATTGCCGACGTACATCAGGCTATCATGCCAGGGGCAGATTTCGTAGGTAGGGGTGCCCGAGCTGGGCCAGTAATGCAGGATAATCCCCTTCACAGAGTCTAAGCGGGTATTTTGGGGATAGAGATTGGAAAGGCCTTTGAATTCGCCGAAGATGAGAATCTGATTGTTGTTATTGTCCTGGGCGGTGATACGGATGGGATTGGTTTGGACGGATATTACTCGCAGGTTTTTTATCATGACGAAAGAGCCTTGCCACTTGTCGCCTTTTTGCAGATCATGCGTGAGACCTCCTGGCTGGTTGACGCTGTCGGGGGTGATGGTGACGGGGGGGGCGATGGGCACATTGGGGTTGAGGATGATGGGAGAGACGTTGGTGTCTACGAGGAGCTGGATTTCACCCTGGAAGTAGCTTACGGTACCTTGGAGTTCTACATATTGGCCTTGTTGGAGCTGGGTGAAGCCGATGGGTTTGTCGGTGGTATTTTGGCGGCGGATTTGGAGGCCGGTGCGGGGGCCGCTCTGACCTGTATGAGTCGTAGAGTCATAGGCCTGTAGCCAGATACTACATCGGTAGCTACCAGGCCCGCCGCTCACATTAAAGTGTCTATGCCAGTCGCACTCTGTAACAACGACGCCTCTCACCCGCACCACTTGTCCATGGAGGACGGAGGTGTCGTTGCCTGCGGCAAGGTCTATAGGTGTCTGGATCTCTTGGATGGTTTTCAAGGGCGGCTGTGCCGCCAGCAAGCCCAAAGTCAGGGTTATGACTACGGTACGCATATGGCTAACGGATAATGACGAATTTACCGGTTCGGACTTCGCCGGTGTCTAAATCTTTGACGGCGAAGACGTAGAGGCCGCGGGCGATGATTTGGCCGGAGAGGGAGAGGAGGTTCCAGCCGTGTTCGCCGCCGCTGGTAGTAAGGCGCTCGGGATCGCTGTAAGTCTGGTACCAGCGGGAATCTTCGGCCATAGCGGCGGGATTACTGCTGTCATGTGTGAAGCGATAGACGAGATCGCCGGCGGCCGTATAGACAGAGACTTCGCAGCGGGGTGGGAGGTTAGCAAACATGATACGGCGGTCTTCGTAGGCTTGGGAGCGGCCTTCCCATGCCGCCCGCTCATAATAGGGATTCGGATACACGTACGGGTCGCCAAACTGGAAGCCCTTATTCGGTGGGGCGCCTGCGAAGACCCGCCGTAAAGTAGCCGCCGCACTACTCTCCAAAGGCCCTAACCCAAAAGTAGGCTCCCCCTCATCAAAAACGGTCAGCGCTATTCCATATTGCCAGCCATTGGTAACGCCGGGAATTTCGTAGCGATATACATAAGGCGTGGGGTCGCCGGGGAAGTACTTAGGTTCTGGCAGGCGGATGGCGCTAAAGCCATTATCGTAACCGATGCCGTTTGCGGGTTTATCAAACTGGGCGATGAGTTTGAGGGCTGAGAGCACATCTACGACGTCTTGGACTTCAAAGCCGAGGGTGGTTTTGTAGAGGCGGTAGCCTTCAAAGTCTTTTCGGCGGGAGATGGGGTCAATAGCGTCTTCGGCGCTGGCATCCCAGTAGAGGACGATGCGGTTGGGTTCAATCTCGTAGCGATAGCGGGGGATGGGGGGCGGCGAAGGGAGGATGAATCGGTCCAGCCGACCATTGCCATTCAGGTCTTCGCCGGGGTCGAGCTGGCCGTTGAAGTTGAAGTCTTCGCCATTGTAGGTGGTTTGGGCCCAACGGGCGTTGGCAATGAGCTGCTGTTTGTGAGTGGGGGTGTCGTCGGTATTGGGGCGGCCGTCGGGGACTTTTTTCGCAAAGACGAAAGCAAAAACGATATTGATGCTATCGCCGGGCTGGACATTGACGAATGGGCCGGCCGAGACGAGGATGGAGCGGTTACCGGGGGCGCGCAAAGCAGCTACGACATAACTGCTCCAGTCTGGGCGATCGGTCAGGCTCTGGGAGAGCTTCTGGTAGCGCTGGGCGTCGTTAGCCGGGCTGCTAAAAGTCCCTGAAAAATCCCGAAAAGTCCAGCTTTGAAAGCAGACCCGAAAGTCAGGCGGAGGCGTCGGCTGCCGCTGCGGGTGGAGAAATTCCCCCTTATAGGTACTGCCCAAGAACTTGAGCCCAAAGTAGGTATCCGTGAAGCCCGGATCCCCCGTGGCATCAAACTCGTAAGCTAAGTAGAGGGAATCCAGGTAGCCATTACCGCCTTTATTGTAGAAGCTGGTGCCGCCAGAGCCAGCAGGGGTAATGGTGGTATTGCGAATAACAGGGTCCACCCAGTAGCCAATGAAGACGGTATCCCAAACTTCGGTGCTGCGGTTGTAAATCGTGAAGTTGTAAATGAGGAAGCTATTGGCGAAGGGGTAGTTCCAGTTGTAGGCTTCAAAGTGCACATCGGCGCCGAGGGGGCCATTTTCTAAGTTTTGGATGGGGATGCTGGTGCCGGGGACGATGGTGTAGCGGTCGGTGAAGTCCGCAATAAAATCCTGATGAGAGATAGCGGCGAGGTCGTAGGTGGGCTGGTCGGAGAGCGAAGAGCGCTCCTGCAGGGTAGCCCCTGGCTCAGCCGAAAACTCAAAACCCGCTTTGCCCGTGGTGTAGCCCGTAGGATCGTCTATGGCGCCCGTAGAGACAATAATCGTGGAGCCTTTTTTAGCGCCGATCCAGAGGCCGCCCTCAAAGACATGCTCAATGCTGGAACCTTTAGGAAACTCGGTGGAGGGCCAGTTTTGCACCAGGTAGCTCCCTTTGAAGCTATTGCCTATCATGCCCAGGTTATTGAGGGTGATACGGAAATTGCCTGCCGTGGCTTGCTTTTCTATGAAGCTGGCCTGTGCCCACAGAAGGCCCCATATCCCCCATGCCCACCGCATCCGTCCAAAGATACAGCTACATAAGTGAAGGCAGGGTAAAGAAGTCCCATTCCCAAAATCTGGTAGTCAATCTAGGGTGCAGGTAGCGTTTGGGGAAAAGTTTGTATCTTTGCCCCTGCCAAGCACCCGTAGCTCAATTGGATAGAGCACCAGACTACGGATCTGGCGGTTGGGGGTTCGAGTCCTCCCGGGTGCGCGCAAGGCCATCCTTCAGAAGCTACATGGGTATTCCGCCTCTTGCGGAGTAGAGAATTAGTCGTAACTTTACCTCATGAAAACCCAAAATTGCAAGTTGGGCTTGGTGGCGTTGATTTTGTCCCTCTGGGCGCAGAATGTAGGTATAGGGACGGCCTTACCTGCCAGTAGGCTTTCGGTTAGTGGGAATCTCTCGGTGGGTAGTAGCTATGCAGGCATTGCCGCGCCTTTGAACGGAGCCATCGTAGAGGGCAATACGGGGATTGGGACCTCGGCTCCCGCCCATCGCCTGCATGTGGTGGGTGATGTGCGCTTTGTAGGCGACTTCATCAATCAAGAGGTTACAGGAAGTAATGCTTCGGCTGTGCAGTCCATCCCTTATAATGCTACTTATTACCCTATTGATGGTACGACTGTTTCTATCACCATTCCCGATGGGAGCGGGGTTGCTCATAGTGGCGTTTTTATTAGCGGGTTTGCCCGGATTGCGAATAATACGACCATGACAGGTACTTTGGCGTTGGCAGGGTACTTTTTGCTTTTAGTTCGGGCCGAAGATCCTACTTTCACCGTCAATAGGACTCTCTTAACCTATAGCAGTGGTATCTGTGCGCTGCGGTTTCCGAATGGATTAGGCTCAAGTACCTTGGGCTTCAATATGGGCACGCCGGTGAGCTATGTGGATCTCAATCTCACTGCGGGTACTACCTACTATTACAGGCTGGAGCTCTATGGCAACCATGTCAATGTGAATGGCGGGACGCTGGATGTGTGGGAGCGGAATCTTTCTGTACTCCAAATCAAGCGGTAAGGGGGGGGGCGTAGGAAGTTTTAGAGAGGTGGAGCGGCTTTACTTTCCGAGAAGGGGGGCGAGACGAGCGGCTAACTTGGGGTTATACTTTTGGAGGGCTTGATAATGAGGTTCGGCTTGGGCGGGTTTCTTTTCTTGGATGTAGAGAAGGGCCATTTCGTAGTGGGAGCGGGCATGGGTGGGGTCTATGGTGAGGGCTTTTTCGAAGGCGGCTTTGGCTTCTGGGATTTGGTTTAGGCCCTTGTAGGCCAGGCCTAAGTAGTAATGAGCTTGGAGGTCTTGGGGGAGATTTTCGGCGGCTTTTTGGAGGTGGGGGAGGGCTTCTTGGGGTTGGAGGAGGGCGAGCAGGCTTTTTCCTATGCCTAAATGGGCTGAGGCAGAAGCAGGGTTTCGGCGCAGGGCTTCCTCATAAGCGGCACGGGCCTGGGAGAAGCTATCTACAGCGAAATAGATCTCTCCTAAGAGCAAAGGGGCAAACTCAGAGCTGCTATCTAAGGTGGCGGCTTTTTGGGCGTAGGGTAGGGCCTGCTGCGGCTTTCCACTGGTGTAGAGGGCGTAAGCGCAGAGTAGCTGAGCATCGGTCCAAGTGGGGCGCTCTTCAGCGGCTTTTTGGAGAGAGAGCATAGCCTCTGAAAGGTCCCCCCGACCCAGCTGAAGCAAACCCAATCTGAAAAAGACTTCTGGCTGGGGAGACTGCTTGAGAAAAGCCTGGTAGGCCTCTATGGCTCCCAATGTGTCACGTAAGTTTTCTCGGGTATAGCCCAACCAGAAAAGCGTCTGAAGGTCCGTGGGGGATTTTTTGTGGACTCGCTCCAGGAGGGGCAAAGCCTTCTGGAATTCGCCTTTTTCAGCGAGAGCCTTGGCTTTCAGAAAGTCTTCGCTGCCGGTAGAACCGGAGAGCTGAGAGGAGGATAAGTTCGGAGGGCGAAAGTCGGTAGTTTTGACACCTCCGGAGAGACTCACCTGAGCTAGAAGAAGTCCTCCGAGGCTCCACAGGGCGAGCACCTTGCCATGCATATTGCAAATATAAGAATACTCTACCAAACGAAAATTCACCAAAAATGGAAGAGGAAACAGATACGCGTTGGGTCCCGAGGAACAGGCGCTGGTCGGTTAGTTGGGGGAGCGAGGTTTATGGCTTGGCTTTGTGGGGTGCGGGCTGGGAGTGAGGCGTAGAGGGATGAGGGTGGTACTTGCCTGGTTCGGCAGCGGGCTTAGCTGGGTGGGCTGGGTGAGCTGGGTGGGCTGGGTGGGCTGGATGAGCTGGGTGGGCTGGATGAGCTGGGTGGGCTGGGTGAGCTGGTTGGGCAGGTTGGGCGGCGGGTTTGCCTGGCTGCTGCGCAGGTGCTGGCTGAGCAGGTTGTGCCTGCTTTTTCTCGGTCTGAGCGCTTAGCAGCGCCCCTAAGGCCAAGAAGACCCCTATCACTAAGGTGCGCATATCGCAGGCAAGGATACGGACTTTTTTGCAAATGCAAGTTCTCAGGTTTGCAGAAAAGGTTTTTACTTTTGTCCTCATGACTCGGTACCTCTGGATAGGAGCTGTGGCGCTTTCTCTGCTGGCGTTACGGGAGACTAATTCTTCGCAGCCGCCGGTGGCCCGAACGGGTGCGCCTTTTGACAATGGTTCCTGCGGCAGCTGTCATGGGGGTGGGAGCCCTGCCCCTACGATTACGCTTTTGGCTAATGGTAATCCTGTGGATGGCACTTTATAAGCATGCTCTGCTGAAAATTCACCAAAAATGAAAGAGAAAGCAGATGCGCCTTGGGTCCTAACGGACGGGCGCTTGTTGGTTAGTTGGGGGAGCGAGCTTTATGGATTGGCTTTGTGGGGGGTGGGCTGTGATGGAGGAGTAGGGGGATGAGAGGTAGGTTTACCTGGTTCGGCGGCGGTGGTGGGTTTAGCTGGCTGGGCACCTGGTTTAGCTGGCTGGGCGGGTTGGGCTGGTTGGGCGGGTTCGGCGGCGGTGGTGGGTTTAGCTGGCTGGACACCTGGTTTAGCTGGCTGGGCGGCGGGTTTGCCTGGCTGCTGCGCAGGTGCTGGCTGAGCAGGTTGTGTCTGCTTTTTCTCGGTCTGAGCGCTTAGCAGCGCCCCTAAGGCCAAGAAGGCCCCTATGACTAGGGTACGCATATCGCAGGCAAAGATACGGACTTTTTTGCAAATGCAAGTTCTCAGGTTTGCAGAAAAGGTTTTTACTTTTGTCCTCATGACTCGGTACCTCTGGATAGGAGCTGTGGCGCTTTCTCTGCTGGCGTTACGGGAGACTAATTCTTCACAGCCGCCGGTGGCCCGAACGGGTGCGCCTTTTGACAATGGTTACTGCGGCAGCTGTCATGGGGGTGGGAGCCCTGCCCCTACGATTACGCTTTTGGCTAATGGCAATCCTGTGGATGGCACTTTGGGTTATGTCCCTGGGGGTAGTCCTATGAACATGGAAGTGCGAGTGAATCATGGGAGTGCGTCCATAGGGGGCTTTGAGCTGACGGTGGCCACCCTGCCGACGGGAAGTCCCGCCAATGACGCCACCCCTGCGAATGGGCTTACGGCTGGTAATGGCAGCACCATTCTGACTGCTTCGGGTGGGCGTAAGTATCTGGGCCACCAAGGAGCCCAAAGCTTTAGTAATGGCACTGTCAGCTGGCTTTTTACTTGGACGCCGCCCAGCTCGGATATGGGGACGCTCCGCTGGTATGTAGCGGCCAATGCTGCTAACGGGAATGGCACTACTTCTGGGGATGCTACGGCCGCTGTGACTTTTGACATGCCGGTTAGGGTTTCTTCTGACTTGGCTGCCCAAACCGATGAAGGCCGCCTGCTTTACTGGTATGATCCCCACACGCAGATGCTGATGCTTCGGGGAGCGCAGATGGCGGAAATCTATTCTTTGGAGGGGCGATTAGTTCTGACTCTTCGGGGGGAAGGTCCTCATGCCCTTGGGCACTTGTCGGGGGTTTATCTTCTGAGGTTGTACCGGGAAGGGGCGGCGCCTCTTACGGTTCGGGTGTGGCTACCCTAAGGGTGCCGGCTTTCTGGTAGAAGGCGATGGCGGCGTGAATGCCTCTCCACAGTTGATGGAGCCGAAAGTGCTCGTTAGGGCTATGGATCTGGTCCGTGGGCAGGCCGAAGCCCATAAGGACGATGGGCCCTGAGAGGAGTTTTTGGAGAGCGGAGAGGACGGGAATAGAGCCGCCTTCTTTGAGGGGAATAGGGGCTTTGCCAAAGGCTTCATGGACGGCTTCGGCAGCGGCTTGATAAAAAGGGGAATCCGTAGGCGTCTCAAAGGCCGGCGCTGGCTCATGCAGTCGCAAGACGGAAATCCGAACCCCCGGGGGCGTAAGCTCATGGATATACCTTTGAAAAGCCTCCCAGATTTTTTCGGGATTTTGGCGGGGCACTAAACGCATGGAGACTTTAGCGGTAGCGTAGGCGGGGATAATAGTTTTAGAGCCTTCGCCGATGTAGCCGCTGTAGAGGCCATGCACATCCAGAGTCGGGCGAATAGTGGCTCGCTCTAAGGGGGAGAAACCGACTTCGCCCCAAAGGGCCGGGGCCCCAGTGATAGAGAGATAGTAAGACTCATGAGCGGGGAGGGTTTGCCATTGGCGGCGGAGGAGGGGATCAGGGGGAAGCACCTCGTCGTAAAAGCCCGGGATTAGGATGCGGCCATCGGGGCCTTTGAGCTGGGCTAAGATGCTTGCTAAGGCCCATGCAGGATTTTGTACGACGCCGCCCAATGTGCCGGAATGTAGGTCTCGCGCAGGCCCCTCCACCCGAATCTCCGTATATAAAAGTCCCCGCAAACCCGTCGTCAAAGTCGGAAATTCCTCCGAAAAGAAAGCTGTGTCTGAGACGATACCGGCATCGGCTTTCCAAAGGTGGCCGTGTTGTTCTAAAACTTTGTAGAGGGTTTCGCTGCCGGTTTCTTCTTGACCTTCTATGAGGACGTGGAGGGAGACGGGGAGGCCGCCATGGGCAGTCCAATAGCGCCAGGCCGTGAGGTGGGTCCAAACTTGTCCTTTATCATCGCAGGCCCCCCGAGCGTAAATAGCGCCTTCTCGGATGGTGGGTTCAAAAGGAGGGGTTTCCCATAGCTCTAAGGGTTCTGGCGGCTGTACATCATAGTGCCCGTAAAAGAGAAGGGTCGGCGCCCCTCGCGGCCCTTCATAATAGGCATACACTATGGGTGGCTCTCCATAAAGAGCGGTTTGAAAACCCAGCGCATGAAGATAGTCTTTGAGCCAGTGAGCACACGCATGGAGAGTGGATTGATAATTGGCCTGAGCACTAATCGTTGGATATCGCAAAAAGGTTTCTAATCCGGCGAGTATGTTGGTTTGCTCCTGCTGTATCCAAGTCTCAATGTCCATGCGTTAAAAGTACGGAAACTCCCGGGGCAGAGGGGGTAAGAGCGGGCTTAGTCAGGTGATGAGGGATGGGAGAAGAGGAAACATGGATGCATTTAGGATTGCGGTAGGCGGTGCCAAGCGCATTCTCGCGTAGTTTTGCTGCATGATGAGGCGATTTTGGCGCTGGTGGCGATGGTTATGGACGCCTTATACGCTATTGTGGATAGAGTCTGAGGGACGCAAGCGATGGTCTGTGCGGGGATGGGGTGTTGTATGGGTCGGTGTGTTTTTGCTGATGGGGCTTTTCTGGTGGTGTGTGATAGCGCTAACGCCTTTGCGATATCTTATACCGGGTTATCCGACGCGGGCTTTTGTGCGGCAGTACCAGGAGCTTCAGATGGGGGTGCATCTTTTAGAGCAGCGGGTAAAGCAGCAGGCGACCTTTATAGAGAACCTTCGGCGGATGGCGCCTGAGGAGCCGTCGGTTTTGCCTACCGCCCAGATGCTCCCCACTCTAACTGCCCGGGGATATGCTATGCCCTTAGAAGGGCAAGTATCTCGGGGATTCATGCCAGAAGAGGGACACTGGGGCGTAGATATTACCGCAAACGATGGGGATCCGATACTGGCTATCGGAGAAGGGACGGTATTTTTGGCAGAGTATTCGTATCAAACTGGCTATGTGATAGGGGTCCAACATCCCAATGGGCTGGTATCGCTGTACAAACATAATAGTCGTCTTTTGCGTCGGGTTGGGGAAAAGGTGCTGGCGGGGGATGTTATAGCCTATGCGGGCGGGCTGGGTGCCTATTCTTCTGGGCCCCACTTACATGTGGAGACCTGGATAGGGGGAAAGCCCGTAGATCCCCTCCAACTGACGGCAAGCCCCTGATTTTTCTTACCTTTGTGCATCCTCAGGGCGACGTGGCCGAGTGGTTAGGCACGGGTCTGCAAAACCCTCTACGGGAGTTCGAATCTCCCCGTCGCCTCACAGACCCCCAGTTTTCTCCCTTGGCCTTCTTTCAGTTGCGGCTCTATTAGGGTTTTAGGTGCTCTCCTACGAGGAGCTTAGGTTGTGAAGAATTCCAATCCGTAGCGCTTGATGTAGTGGTGCAAGTGGGTTTGGAGGGGGGGATGGGATTGGAGGAGGGGGTCTTCTTCTATGAGGGTGAAGGCGGCTTCTCGGGCGGCTCTTAGAATTTCCCCATCCTCCACGATGTCGGCAATGCGGAATTCGGGCAGGCCGCTCTGCTTCGTCCCTAAAAAGTCGCCGGGGCCGCGCAGCTTGAGGTCTATTTCGGAGATTTTGAAGCCATCCTGGTAGGTTTGGAGGGCCCGCAGGCGTTCTGTGGCCTGCTCCGAAACATCCCGAGATGCTATGAACACGGCGTAAGAGGCATAACTGCCCCGACCCACCCGCCCCCGAAGCTGATGAAGCTGCGAAAGCCCAAACCGATCGGCATGTTCTACAATCAGCACCGTGGCATTGGGTACATCCACGCCTACCTCAATAACGGTCGTACCTACCAGGATTTGGGTTTGGCCGCTTTTGAAACGGGCCATTTCGTGCTCTTTGCGCTCGCTGCTCATTTTGCCGTGAATCATGCCGACCTTGTACTGCGGAAAGGCCTTTTGGATCTCCTGGTAGCCCACTTCTACGGCTTGGAGGTCCAGCTTTTCGGATTCCTCCACTAAGGGGTAAATGATGTAGGCTTGGCGGCCTTTTTGGAGTTCTTCTTGTAGGAGGCGCCAGGCCTGTGGGCGCTGGTGATGGGCGTATACGAGGGTTTTAACGGGTTGGCGGTTAGGCGGCAGCTCATCAATGATGGACACATCTACATCGCCATAAAGGGAGAGGGCGAGAGTTCGGGGAATGGGGGTAGCCGTCATGAGGAGGTTGTGGGGGCGATGGGGGTGGGCTTTTTCCCAGAGGAGTGCACGCTGCCGAACGCCAAACTTGTGCTGTTCGTCAATGATCGTCAAGCCGAGCCGAGCATAGGTAACATTCTCTTGATAGAGGGCGTGGGTGCCGATGACGATAGGGAGTTCGTTGTTTTCGAGCCGCCTTAGGATGTCTTTGCGCTGGGCGGCTGATATTCCTCCTGTGAGGAGGCCTACGGGGATTCCCATGGGGGAGAGCCATCGCCGAAAAGATCGGGCATGCTGCTCGGCTAAGACTTCGGTGGGGGCCATGAGCGCCACTTGGTAACCATTCCCCACTGCAATCAGGGCCACAAAAAGCGCTACGATCGTTTTGCCGCTTCCCACATCGCCCTGAATGAGGCGGTTCATGGGTACGGGCTGACCTAAGTCGCGGCGGATCTCTCGGATGACGCGCTTTTGGGCCTCCGTCAGCTGGAAAGGCAAATGACGATGGTAAAATTCCTCCACCAGCGGCCCCACGTGGGTAAAAGCAGGAGCCGTGTATTCGCTTTTGAGGAGACGTTTCCGCTGAGCTAAAAGCACCTGCAAAAGGAAAAACTCTTGAAACTTGAACCGTGTAGTGGCCCGTTGGGCTTCTTCTAACGTAGTGGGGAGATGCATGGCGCGGTAGGCGTCCCTGATTTCCATAAGGTCGTAGCGCTGCCGAATAGCAGGCGGAATAGGGTCGCTCAGCTCCAAGTGCAGCCTTTGAAACAGCTCTTGAAAAATCATACGGAAACGTTTATGGGTCAGGCCGGCTTTGCGCAGGCCTTCGGTAAGTGGATAAACGGGATAGACGGCTAAGAGTTTTTGGATGTCGGTATCGCTTCGCAAAGGGAGAATTTCGGGGTGGGAGAGCTGGAGGGTGTTTCCTTTGTAGGTGGGTTTGCCGATGACGAGGACTTCTTGGTTTTCGGAGAACTGTTCTCGTATCCAGTGCCATTGGTGGTACCAGACGAGTTCCATCCAGGCGGTACCATCGTAGAGGGTAGTTGTGAGAAGGGAGGCGTTTCGTTTGGGGGAGATACGCACGCGAAAAGCGCCGAGTCTCCCTCGGAAAACCTGCTCTTGGTCTAAGAGGGCCTGTGCAATAGGGGTAATGCGGCTGTAATCTAAGTACTTGCGAGGGTAGTACTCTAAGAGGTCGCCGCAAGTGGAGAGTTGAGCTTCTTTTTCAAGGATTTCGGCGCGGCGGGGGCCTAAGCCCTTGAGGTATTTGAGGGGGGTATGCCAGGTATAAGAAGTGCTCACGGATGCCATATCCGCAAGTAGAGGGGCTCGGCCCGCTCTACAAGGCTCACCACCAAGAAATAATGCCCCGAAGGCAAGGAGGTAAAGTCTATCTTTATGGTCTCTTGGCCGTTGGGGAAGAGAGTCCAGAGAGTTTGTCCCAAAAGGTTGTGTAACGTTATGGTCCTAAGGTGATAAGGCGGCTGAGCTTTTAGGAAAAGATAGTCTGAAACGGGGTTGGGGTAAACTTGGAGGAGGCTTTCCGGGCCGGTGTGGAGGGCGGAGGGCTCGGCCCGCAGCACAGAGATATCCTGGCGGGCGGTGTCGGTGCAGTTGTAGTTTCGGGCGACCAGAGTAACGGTATAGAGACCAGGGGCAGTGTAGACGTAAGAGGGGTTGGTGGCGTTGCTGGTGTCATTGCCTACGCCGAAGTGCCACCAGTAGGAGGTGGCTCCCGTAGAGGTGTTGGTAAAGAACACGGTACCGCCGCTTGCCAAGTCTATGGGGTTGGGATTAGCGCTGAAGGCTGCCTGTAAGGTAAGCTGTGCGCAGTCCCAGCGGACATCTACATATTGCACGGCTGTATCGCTGCAGAGACCATTGCTGACGGCTAAGACGACTGGGAAGGTGCCGGCACGGGTGTAGGTGTGGGTGGGATTAGGGATATTGGAGACTGGGGGTGTGCCATCGCCGAAGTTCCAGGTGCGAGCCGTGGGCGATGGGGTAGTAAGGTCGGTGAAGGTAAGGGGCTGTCCGACCTGCCCTGTAGCTGGTCCACTAAATAGGGCGGTGATAGGACTTCCTAAGGTCACCTGAATCTGGTCGGAAGCGGTGCAACCGTTCGCATTCTGCGCAATAACGGTGTAAGTGCCACTGGTAGGGGTAGTAATCTGGCAGCCTGTCGCTGGATAAGGACTGCCATTGAGGAACCACTGGCAGGAAGTGGCGTTGGGACCTGCGTCCAGGGTAACTGTCGGCGCACATAAAGTGATATCGGGGCCGAGGTTCACAGTGAAGGTTGTATAAGTGATAGTGATGGAGTCTTGTCCTGAGCATCCCAGGCCGTTGGAGACGAGGACGGCATAGGTGCCGCTTTGGGTGGCGAGGAGGGTTTGGGAGGTGGCGATGGGGACGCCGTTGAGGGTCCAGAGGTACTGGGCGCCGGATATGCCTGCATCCAGGAGGGGTGGGGGATCGCCGGCGCAGAGCTCTTGGTCAGGACCTAAGTTGACGGGGATGTTAGGGACGAGCGAGAGGTTGAAGGTGTCTCGGCCCTCACAGCCTCCGGGGTAGGAGACGATAACGACATATTGTCCGGCGCCTGTGGTGGTGTACTGGGTGGTGTTAGTAGCGACGAGGGAGCCGTTGTAGTACCAGCTGATGGTAGCGCCGGGAAGGGCTGAGATGGAGAGGGTCATAGGGGGGTCGGTTTGGCAGCGGACGGTATCGGGCGGCAAGGTGGGTTGCGGTTGGCTCACGACATAAACGGGGACGCTATCCCAGGGGGACCACCCGCAGCAGTTAGTTTGGAGGCGGAGCTTAGCCCAGTAGAGGCCGGGCGTGGAGTAGGTGATAGGGGGGGGATTTTGGGTGGTAGCAGAGGCCGGACTGCCGCCTGCAAAGCTCCACTCATAGCCGTCTGCGGTGACGGGAGTAGAAAAGGAAACAGGTGTGCCTACGCAGGTGCTGATGGTAGAAGCATTGATGACGGGTAGTGGGCTTGACTTAGTGATGAGAACAAAGTCGGTGTAGGTATAGGGGAGGCCATCTACGAGGAGGGAGAGGGTTTTAGCGCCGGAGGTGGGGTAAGAGGTGGTGCCTGAGGAGGCTACGATGGCGGCGGGGTCTCCGCCGGTATTCCAGACAAAGTAGCTGCCGGGGGCGCTGGTAGAGAGGGTGACAGGCTGGTAGGTACAAGCAGGAATGTTATCAATGAGGATGGGGGGTTCTAAGGGGTTGTAGGAGTTTTGGGTGATGGCTGGGTAGCTGGTGGGGGTGGTGTATTCGTAGAGGGTGGCGGCGATGCCTGGGGAGCCATTTCCGCCGCGGCCGCCGTTTCCGCCACGGCCGCCGTTTCCGCCGCGGCCGCCTGCTCCGCCTTCGCAGCCGGCGGCCCGCCCTCCATTGAGAAGGCGATCATTGCCGGGGAGACCGCCTACGCCGCCCGCTCCGCCAAGTCCCCCCGCTCCTCCCAGACCAGGGGCCCCCGGCCCTCCCGTAGAAAGCCGACAGTCTTTGAAGAGGCCATTGGGGCCATTATCCCAGAGGAAGACGGCGAAGCTCCCTCCTCCGCCTGTGCCCTTAGTGCCGGCGGTACCGTGTTGGCCTCCTTCGCCGCCGCCACCACCCCCACCGCCAGGACTATTCCAGTCGTAGGTGACTCCTCCAAAGCCCGGAATACATCCTACCGCACCGCCACCGCCGCCACCACCGCCCCCACTTCCATCCGTGCCGTCGGTTCCATCCGTACCATCCTGCGGGACGAAGTACCCTCCGATAAACTGGGCAACGCCATCTTGTCCGTCTTGTCCATCCTGTCCGTCTTGTCCGGGTTGGCCGTCTTCGCCCGTATGGGCCGGATCGGTAAAGAGAGTCGGGCAGTTATTGAAGTAATTGACGATGTCGGTGGCGTTTAGGCCGTTGGTGCAGTAGCAGAGGCCGGGTTTGCCGGCGCCGCCAGCGCCGCCGCCGGGGCCGTTACCGTTCTGACCATTTTGGCCGTCGGGAGCTGAAATGATACTCGGATCGCAGAGGCTGCAAAAGACACAGTTTGTGCCGGTGCCGCGGGCGCCGCCGTTGCCACCGTTGCCGCCGGCGCGACTGCCGCCTGACCAGCTACTGCCACCCGCCCCACCTAAGTTAGTATAAGGTGGTGTAGTGGGATCACATCGCTGACAGCCTAAGCCCCCAGGGGCTCCCGGCGCCCCAGCCGCCCCATTCTGACCGGGGGTGCCATTAGTACCGTCACCGCCCTTACCCGCATGAATCTTACAGCGAGCCACCACATAATCCCGACATTGCCGCAAATACACCCCATAAGTAGAGATACCCGGGCCCGGCGCATCCGCCACCTCTATCTCTAAGTCTTGCAAACGAAAGCCCCTCCGCCCAATAGCCTGTATAGCCGTCAAACGAGGAGGTGCAGGCTCCACATTCGCAGCGGTGCGGGTAATCTTCGTGATGGCTGTGTTGGACTTTTTCCACCCTTGCGACGGAAGATAACCCCCCTCTATAATGATGCTATCTATGGCAAGCGTGATAGGCGCGGCAATGGAGTAATTCCCTGCAGCCAATCTCAGGTAGCGAGCTTGAGGCGAAATCAGCGAGAGTCCATAGCTTAGACTGGCAGGATTGGCTCGGGTACCGGCTGGACCACTATTGGCTCCCGTGGGAGAAATATAGATGATGCCACATTCTTGTGCCCAAGCAAGCCCAATTATCCACACGCCCCATGCCCAAAAACGCATAGCACAAATATGCGAAAAAACTCCTACTTGCTCTGGAAGGATTCGGACATGGCTGATGGTGTGGACTCCGGGCGTCGGTTGGGATACCAAGAGTTTCTGGATGCGAGTTGGTGGTATTGTGTGGGGCCGCCGCCCGCCGAAGGCGGGCGGCGGCCCCATGCTGAGGCGGCGGCCAGCCCTGCCGGC
>Ga0272445_1000243_pt1 | contig 53363 bp, 46 predicted proteins | sample YNPCB0031_FD_194404 | JGI IMG/M metagenome (GOLD analysis project Ga0272445, IMG submission 194404) | Hot spring sediment microbial communities from Yellowstone National Park, WY, United States - YNP-CB-003-1 | ecosystem: Environmental > Aquatic > Thermal springs > Hot (42-90C) > Sediment... | reverse complement strand
TATTTTTGCGAATTCGTCTCGCGCCGTAGAAAGCGCTGAAGCGATATCCTTTAGCTCATACACGGCCTCTGTTTTAGCGTTCAATTCGTTGACGGTTTTCACCAAGTTTTCGATAATATTCATTATGTTAGATTCTTTATCAGATAAAGATTCACTCCATTTCTTCAATTGTTCTTCAAGTTCTTTCAGTTTAGCTTCCCTCTCCGCAAGCTCCTTTTCACGTTCTTCAATCGCTTTGACTTTAGCTGCTGCACTCGCGTACTCGTCCACAGCCTTTGTGTACCTTTCTGCGGCCTCTACGAGCGCTCTAGCGCCTCCTACGAGCTCCTCCTCCCACCTAGCGCTAGCTTTTCCTGTCTCTTCAAGGATCCTTTTGAGTTCGGCTAACGTTTCGGCGCTCGCTTGGAGCGCTGGTGTCAAGCGCTCGTTCAGGACTTCCAAGCTTTTCGTTAGATCGCCCGAGACACGGCTCAGCTCGGCAACCCCCGCCTCCAGCTTTGAACTCGCATCCGCCAGCTTTGCAGCGTTTTCCTCCAACCTAGTTCGAGCTCCTTCCAGCTCCCCCCTCTGCCTTTGAAGCAAATCGACGAGGTCTGCCAGAATAGCCCTCTGCTCGTCCAGCAGAGCTACGAGCTGCGCCTGCATCGCCCTGAGCGATTCCGCCACTCTAGCACCTACCGCATCGCTTTGCTTAGAAATTAGAGAGTTTATCTCCTTGCTTAACTGTTCCAATCTATTCACTAGCTCGGCCGCGTCAACCTCCCTCCGTCTACCCAGCATGCACCTCAAAGTTCCTCTTACACGGATCTTAATTATCTTATCGCTGATTAGATGCCCGCGAGCGCTAGTACCTAACTACGGCTTAAGCGCCCGCTAAAGCGAGTATTCGGAGAATACCCCGGTCATAACAGAGGGAACGGTGGGCTACCTAAACAGGACCCTAGATGGTTATCATGCTCGTGCGTCTCGCACTGCTGTTGATAGCGTTGCTAGCCGCTGGAGCTGCGGCGTTAGCTGAGCCGCCCAAGCTGTTCGTGGTCGAAGTGAAGTATTGGAAGGTTGGCGGAGAGTACACTAGCGATTTCCTCCTTTTAGAGTGGCGGAAAGGTTGCAAGCTGGAGCTGAGCCCACCGAGGGACGCGTTAGGCGTTCTCGTGAGAGTGGACGCGTCTACTCCCTTCAAGCCCTCCGGGGTCGCCGTAGACGGTGTAGCGGTGGTGCCTAAGGTGGATGAAGGGGTTATCGTGGTTGAGGATTTCGCGTGGATCAACTTTACCAGGCTTGGTTTCGTGCCCAAAACGCTCTCTATAAGCTTCGCAGAGTACGCCGCGAAACCCCCAGTGTACGCTTTAAACGATAAGGAAGGTGAGCGTGTGTGGGGTTACCTAGTGAGCTCTCTCCTGAGGAACACCAGCGCGATCGGTCTCCTTGCAGGGTTGAAGCTCACGGTTACAGCATGCGAACCGATTAACATACCTCTTTCTACGGGGAATGTGACGCTGTGGAGCGCTTCCTTCCTAGCTGCTGCGGAAGCGCTTCAACCCTTAATAAAGCAGCTACAGAACGCGACCGTGGAGCTTAGAGCAGTCCCTCTCTACTACCTAACGGATGTCAAAAAGGCATCGAGCGCGATGTACATCTACGCGAACCTGCCGGCTGGGTGTCAGCTTGAACTCCAGGGTTACACCGTAGCGGATGACGCGCTGGGCCGAGCGTTCCCCGGCAACCCAGCGCTGCTGCGAGCGCTCCCTGGTTTCAAGCTGACAACAGGCGCTTGCAGCTTCGACGTCGCCAACCCTGGGCCTTACGACTACGTCGTCGAAAATAACCGAGTAGCTGCGGGTCGGCGCGCCACAATAACCATCTCACGATCGAGCGGCGCGGTTACAGCGACTGCGTACAGGAGGGGGGTTTCGGCGTACAACCTGAGCCTATACGGGTACTCGCCGACGGTGGTGCTGCCTGTCTACAGCTACAGTGTATTGGTGGACATTGTCGACGCGAAAGGCGAACCTGTGAACAACGCGACGGCCTTTCTGATAGGTGTTGGGAGCGCGGTGAGAGATTTCGCTTACGTGGCGAAAGGCTCTTGCGTTTTTGAAGCTGTACCGCCGGGCGAGTACCTAGTCAGCGTGCTCGCGGGCGGCAGGGAAGTGGGGCGTGCCGGCCTGAGGGTCGAAAGCGGAGACGCGCACTTGACTGTGAACACCACTCTCGTGGATTTCGAAATAACGGTGGTGTACCCAAATGGAGACAGGGTTGCCGGCTACGCGGTCACGCTGAAGGATGAGCGTGTGCAGTACGATTCACAAGAGGTCGGTGGGAAGGCCCGTTTCGAGGATATCCCAGCTGGGCGCTACAGCTACGTGATATCCAAGGGGGGTGTTGCAATCGCCGAGGGTGTAGTCAACGTCGACGCAAGCTCAAGCAGCTACGTGATCGTATCGAACTTGACTAGAGTTTTTGTGAAGATCGTAGACTTCTTCGGGAGACCTATAGCTCGAGCCCTCATCGAGGTGAAGGGACCCGTAGAGCTCTCGGCGAGGACGGGCGACGACGGAACAGCGGCTTTGGACCTAAAGCCGGGTCTCTACGAGATTACGGTGCCGGAGCTCGGGCTCCGCTCGACGCTCGAAGTAAAAGGCAGAGGCTCTTACGTCGCCCTAAGCTTTGTGCCGCGCGAGCTCTACCTAGCCGCCGGAGCTCTCGCTGTTATAGCCGTAGCGGTCGCTATCTCCCGAAGGAGAAATACCGGCATTGAGGTTCTGGAGCTAAAAGAGTGAGGATCGTGGCTGCGTTAAGCTCAGCTGTTTTAAGCGCTCTCAAACGGCCCTTTTCATATCTCGCTTAGCCCGCTTTGACGCTAAGCTTAAAAGTCCCTCAAGGCGCAAGGATAGCCTGGGAGCCCCGCTTCCCGAGCACTCCGGGCGCGGGGACCACGCCCCGCGTAGCTCAGCGGTAGAGCGGCCGGCTGTAGCTGGTGCCCGCAGCGACTGGCGCAGCGCGCTGGGAATGAAGCTGCGGCAGCCGGCGGGAACCGGCAGGCCCCCGGTTCGAAAGGAAGCGGGGCTCCGCGCCATCGCTCGCTTTTTAACCGTTTTCGTCGCGGAGTTTTGCTGGCTATGTCGGTTTCGAGGAGCGAATACAGGCGTCTCGTAAAGGTTGGCAACAGCATCTACGTGTCTTTGCCGCGCGGATGGGTTGAAAGCAAGGGGCTCGGGTCCGGGAGCGTGGTGGCAGCGGAGGTCGTTGAAGGTGGTTTGCTTTTGAAACCGTTAAAGGGTGAAAGCGAGAAAGCAAGAGCGAAGAGGATCGAAGGAGGCAGCGCGCGGGATGTGATAAAAGCTTACCTAGCCGGCTACGAGGTTATTGAGGTGGAAAAACCGCCGAAGGACCTGCTGAAAGGCGGTCTCGAAAGGTTGCTAAAACTTCTCGTGGGACTCGAGGTCGTCGATGAAAGCGACAAAAAACTCGTCTTGCAGTGCTTTGTTAAAGACGGGTACGACGTGAAAGGTGTTCTCTCCAGGATGGATTCGATATCTAGAAGCATGTACATCGATGCTTCTGCCGCTCTCGAATCCGGCAATACCGCCGCTCTAGAGTCGGTCAGGAGCCGCGACGATAGGCTTGACAGGCTCTACTTCCTGGCAGTGCGTTTGATACGGAGTGCTATACAGTCACCCGTTGTGAGCGGGCAGGAGCGTTTGTTCCTGGTGGATGCCAGGCTGGTGGCAAAGCTCCTGGAGGAGATCGGCGATGAAGCCGAGCGCATGACCTACTCTACACCAGCCTCAGGGCTGACTGAGACCGCGAAGGTTGTTGCGAGATGTCAAGAGGCTGTAATCTCCAGCTTCCTCCGCGAAAGAGCGGAAGTGGGGTGCGCGGAGGTTCTACAATCAATTAGCAATTCAAACATTAGTGAGGGGGCTCGGAATCACCTGTTCAAGATAAGCAAGCTAGTAATGGATCTATCAGAACTTATCTGATAAAAAATCTAAAAGGAAATTTAATAAAATAGGAGCCGGTTAGCTTCCCTAACCTACCACTCTTCTTCCTCTTCTTCCTCCTCCTCCCACTCTTCTTCCTCTTCCTCCTCCTCTTCCTCCCACTCCTCGAGCTCTTCCTCTTCTTCCTCTTCCTCCCACTCCTCCTCTTCCTCGAAGTCCCTTAGTTTTTTCATGGCTTGTCAGGGAAGCAGTCCTTTGGGGGTTTAAATATTTTAACGCTCACTATCGGTTGGGTATTCGCCAGATAGTTCCAGGCACTCTCACTTTCATGCGCGCGCGGTCGCTTTCAGCGCCTTCTTTCTTCTATCTAAAAGCCGAATCGCACGTACGCGTAAGGGCTAAAAAAGACCAGTAACATTCGATGAGAAGGGGGGTGCACCTTGTTTTGGAGGAAACTCTCTCACGCCGATTACAAAGTTTTGCTTTCTGTTCCGCGTGCGCTCAGCTACTCGGATGTGGCGAAGGTTGCGGGGATTTCCTCCTCTTACGCGAGCTTTAAGATTCGAAGGCTGGCAGAAAACGCGTGGTTGAGGTTTTGGGTCGAGTATAGGGCTATAGGGTTATCTCCAACATACGTTCTTTGCAAGTACTCTCCGAGCTTTCTCACCATAGCTTCGAGAGTCGTGCTTCCGTACGTGAAGGTTGTAAGAAAGATTTGGAGTAGCGAAGGAGCAAAATTGCTTGTAGAGGCTACACCGCCCGCAGGATTCGAACGGCGTTTCGCGTACATCTTGCCGGTAGCGGTCGAGAATGTGTGGGTAGGGGAATGGGAGTCTCGATACGTTCCTTGTGATAGCAGGCTTGTAGCACATACAGGGTCTTCCCTCGAAGTGCGATGGGACGAGCTCTCTGAAGCCGTGCGAGACACGCTGCCAGAGCCGGACATGAGTTCACGTGTTTATCAATCCATCGATAGATTGGACCTGTTGATACTTAGGGAAAAAGAAGAATATTGTTTTAATAATCTTAGCAGAATAGGAGAGAAAATAAAGGTTGCACAACAATTGGTTTCATATCATTTCAGGAATCATTTGAAACCTATTTGGAAATCGAACTACGTGGAGCCGAGGAAGCCTGAGTTCCCTGTAATCTACAAAGTCGAGATGGAGAACACTAGAGCTGCGCTATCGCTCCTTTCGACTTTATCTAGGATACCCTTACTGATAAACGCTTTCGCAATTCAAGGTAGCGAGCACAGGATCGTTATGCTTTTGGACGTTCCTCCAGGCGACCTAGCTAAAATGCACTCAAGGCTTTTCTCCGTCGAGGGAGTGCGCAAAGCTGAGTTGCTCGCATTTGTCGACAGCTCGGATCCGATATACTACGGTTTAACCGCTCACCTTGGTTTACAAGATGAAGTTTGGACGCTAGAACCTTTAGAAGAGGCGATCGATGCAGCGTTAAAGAAAGAGTAGTTTTTCAAAGTTTCGTTAAGCTAGTTAGGAAATCGCTATGTTTACTTTTAAATGACCTATAAATACCTCTTAAAAATTCGATCTCGCTCTCGCTGAAAAACTTTTCTAGAATGTTATCTTGAGAATCTATCTTTTTCAGTACTAAGTCCAACCATTCAAAGATATTTTTCCCATTGTACGTCTTTTTGAGAGCCTCGATCTCACCCAGAACCTTGCTACCTTCACGAAAAATAACTTCCCCGATGGAAACCCATGAGCTCTTCACTCTGTCAGCTAGCCTCGCGGCTTCCACAACCCCTTTCTCTGACAACCTGAAGAGCTTGTAGTCAGCCCCAGCCTTCCCCTCGTTCACTACTCTGACTAAGCCCTCGCTTACCAATCCCTTAATTGCGCTGTGGAGCTCGGGCGAGAAGAACGATAGCAGGAGAGGCTTAAAGGAAAAAGGTGGTACTGCCATCATTGAAAACGTCGTGTGGAAGCACTCCTCACCTTTAACAGGGCTCTGCCCATCAGCGTTAAGTAGGAGGAGCGCCCACTCGCGCGCTTCCAAGCTTAGCAGGGGTATTCCCATCTCTTTGGCAACCTCGTACTTCCAGCTCGCAATCGACCGCGCCACGGCTTCAAATGCGCGCGTTAAAACTATTTTTCTCCCATGCCACTCAGCCCCGCGGGTTTCTCCTCATCGCCGCGAGAGCTCGGGCGTCTCCACCCTCATCACCAGTGCTGGGATTGTCGTAACAACTTGTGTACGTCTCGCAAGGCGCGTTATAATCGGTTCTCTCCCGCAGAGTTAAAACGTTGTGCGTTGCGCGCCAAACACTTGTAGGCATCCTGCGCGCGCACTCGCATCCCCGCCTCCTCACCACACTGGGGGCGCTCTCGATGGGAGCTTCATCGCCCACCTCGCAGAGGGTTCACGGTCGCAGCTCGACCCGCGCGCAGGGCCCTTTCGGGCAAGCCGCGATCGCGGTTCCCCGCTCCCTCGAGAACCGGGCTAGGAAACGCGCGCAATCGGGTGGGGTTTTCGAGCTCGGAGCACACTTCTCTTCATGCATGCGATGCTGTGCTGTTTCCGGCGCGGGTCACAGGCTTCACGGCGAGGTCGGGGGTTTGAAAGGTGGTGGCGAGAGGGCTGAAAGTAATTTTTTCTAACCATAAAGTTAAAGAAAAAGATAGAGAATACGCTTAAATGGATCAGAGAGCGAAAGAATGAAGCACGGAGAAAGAAAAAGATAAAGAACATCCTGCGGGGGGTGTAGAGGTGCTGAACGAGAGAATGGCTGAAGCCCGCAAGCTCCAGTTCAGGGTTCGCGTGGGAAGGTGTGTTCTATCTAGCGAGCGTACGTGGGAAGAGGTCCTCCAGCTCAAGGAGGAGGTGAAAGCTTTCGGTCGGTGGGATCCCCAGGAGAGGCAGTGGGTTGTTAGAGTCGAAGGTTTGCTGAAGAACCCGGCTGCGAGAGAATTCATCTCGAAGGTTTTCGGCGATGCTGGTTCGAAGCTCGTTGAAGAAACCTTGAAGGAAGATAGGAACTTAAGGGATAGTGAAGCTGAAAGAGGGCTGCTACTTTTGCTCCCAATAAGGCTCGACACTTTATGCAGAGAGTTCCTGAAGCGGTGTTCGAGACCAGATCCTAGGACCGTTAAGGGGGAGCTTGTGAACTACGTTACGGTGGACCTAGGAGCTGCGATCGACCTGATGGTGGAGTGGGGCGCTGAACCCGAGAAGGCTCCTGAAGCGCTGCTCGATTTCCTCTTGCAAGCAGATCCTCTTCTGAGCGGCAAGCAGGTGGAGCTTGTTAGGAGCCCTTCTTGGAGCATTACTCCCCCTCCGGAGGTTGTGATCGTAAGGGAGGGAGGGGTTCGCGGGGCTTTGGCGGTGTTCCCCCGCAGGTTAACAAGTGTGGAGCAAGCGGAGTTGCAGGATGCGCTGTCTGTCGAGTACTACAGGCAGCGAATGGTCGAGGGCGGTGTTGAGCTTGTAGCCAGCAAGCTCCGCATGGTGAACCTCATCTCCGATCGAGTGGTGAGAGTACCCTACTCCCTTGTGCCGGTCTTGGAGAGCTTCGTGGAACGCGTGGGCTTCCGCGTAGCGGAGGAAGTGCGATGGCCTCTTGAGAAGTTAGAAATCCCTAAAGTGGCCTTTTCGCTTTACTCTTTTCAAGAGGAGGCACTGGAAGCTTGGAGGAGAGCCGGTTGCAGAGGCGCTGTCGTAATGCCAACGGGCGCGGGGAAGACGTACGTCGGGCTCGCTGCGGTAGCGGGGCTCAAGGTGCCGACGCTCGTATGCGTGACGACGGTGGAGCTAGCTAGGCAGTGGGCGAGGAGAATCTCCGAGTGCTTAGGGGTGAGCGCCGGCTTGCTCGCGGGCGGCGAGAAAGAGCTACGCCCAGTAACTGTGGCGACCTACCATAGCGCAGCGAGGAACATAGGGGAGATTTACGATAAGTTCGGTTTCGTGATATACGACGAAGGGCATCACCTTCCGGCTGAAACGTTCAAGGAGATAGCTTTAAAGGTTAAAGCTAAGTTCAGTTTGGTCCTCTCTGCTACACCTGAAAGGTCGGATAGGAACGAGGCACTGATCTACAAGGTTGGGGGCAGCCCCGTGTACTCAACCTCCTACTTTAAGCTCGTGCTTAGAGGGCTCTTGGCGCCACTGCAGCTGGAGAGAATCTCTGTAGAACTTGATGCCGAAGAAACTGAAGAGTACGCGAGAGTAGCTACCAGCGTGACCGGCCCCCGCCAAGCGTCCGAGCTGATAAAGGTGGCTGCGAAAGCGAGGGCGAAGCTTCGAGCTCTGAAAGATATTGTTAGCACCGAAAAGGGGAACATCTTGGTCTTCTGCCAGTACCTCGACCAGGCGGAAGCCGCTTACAACGCCGTCAAGGAGGTTGAGAGCCGGTGCGCGCTAATTACTGGCGATACCCCAAAGAGCGAGCGTTTAAGAGCGTTCGAGCTGTTCCGGCAAGGGCTTATCCGAGTCATAGTCTCAACCACCGTGCTGGACGAAGGGGTTGACGTACCCGACGCCGACGTGGCAATCGTGCTTTCAGGGTCTGGACAAGTAAGGCAGATGGTTCAGAGAATAGGCAGAGTGCTGCGCTGGACACCCGGCAAAGTTGCAAAGGTTTACGAGGTGTTGGCAGCCGGCACGATCGAAGAAGCGCTTTCGCGCTCAAGGTCTGTGTTCAAGCTACTAAGCAAAAGGGAAGTTGACGCGGCGTTATGGGTGGCCCAGGCTGTCTACTCCAAGATGAGAGGTATCGTGGAGGAGTACGAACGCGCTCCGCGCTCCGAAAGAGAAAAGCTGATAGAAGCTGCTAGGGCCATTTACTCTCAGCTGGCGGCACAGGTTGCACGGGAAATGTCGCTTCTGGCTTACTGGATCTAGGGAACAATGAGCCAGGCGAGCAGTTACCGCGGCTTAGCCGCCGCTCAGCTAGTAGGCGCGGGCCACGTACACCATGTAGCGCGCCTTCTCTCCGCACCAGGCGCAGCGGCCGTAATCGCCTTCTACATGCTCTATCTCCGTTCCCCTGACGCGGAGTCCCTCAATTTCCGCTTTCATGCTCTCTGCGCATTCCTCGCGGCCGCAGAAAGGCATATACGCTATCTTTCCCTCTTTCACAGCTTTGGCTACCTCCTCCTTGCTTGAGACCTTCACCAGCCTTGACTCAAAGTATTCCCTAGCTTTCTTCTTCAGGTTTTCCAGGATATCGTCTTTTAGCCTGGCCACCGTGTCTAGCAGCTCGTCGTCCTTCACGGAAAGCCTCTTCCTGAGATCCCTTCTGAAGACTGTTACATACCCACCTTCAACCTCCTTCTTTCCTATTTCTACTCGCAGCGGCACGCCTCTGAGCTCCCAGTCGTTGAACTTCCAACCCGGAGTCCGCTCCCTAGCGTCCAGGTACACCCTGTAGCCGGCTTCGGCGAGCGTGTTCTTAACCCGTTCGCTTTTATCTATAACCGCCGCTCTTTCTTCACCGTAGTAGATAGGCACGATCACAACTTGTACGGGCGCAACATCGAAGGGTAAAACCAGTCCCTTGTCGTCCCCGTGAATCGCTATTAGAGCTGCAACTATCCTCCATACTCCAGGACCGTAGCACGTCTGCCAGACGTGCTGGCGCCGCCCCTGATCGTCGACGTAGGTGATGCTGAACGCCTTCGCGAAGCGCTGACCCAGATCGTGGGTTGAGGATATCTGCAAAACCCTGCCGTCAGGCAGTAACGTATCCGCGGCGTACGTATCTTCAGCACCGGCAAACTTGTCCCACGGTGGCCTCCGCAGAAAGAGGAAGGGGATCGCGAGCTTCTCCCACACCACCTTCCTCGTGTTCTCCATGTCCTCTCTTATCTGCTTCAGCGCCTCCTCCCTCGTGGCGAAGGCGCAGTGCGCCTCGATCCACAGGAACTCCCGACCGCGGATGAAAGGCCTCGTAGCCTTCTCGTACCTGTACACAGACACGCTCTGGTACATTTTCAGCGGCAGGTCCCTCCAGCTCTGCACCCACAGCGAATACATCGAGTAGAACGCGGTCTCCGAGGTCGGTCTTAACGCCAAGCGTCTATCCAGCTTCTCTCCGCCAGCTTCGGTCACCCAGAAGACTTCCGGTTTGAAGCCTTCCACGTGCTCCCTCTCCCTTTCTAAGTACTCTTCCGGTATAACTAACGGGAAGAGAACTGGCTCGTGGCCAGTCTTCTCCAGCTCCTCCTCGAAGAGCCTGTAAATCTGCCGGATGATTCTCATCGCCCAAGGCCTGTGGACGATGAAGCCTTGGACCCCGTACCTTACGTCGACAAGTTCTGCTTTCGTAATCACCTGGGTGAACCACTCGCTAAAGTCCTCCTCCTTCCTAACGGTTATACCCAGCTCAACCCGTTCGTCCCTTTTATTGGTCAGGAAGGCTCATCCCGGGTCACCGCCCTCGAGGGCTAGCTGCGCGGGGTTTAAAAAATGCGCGGCGATAAAGCGCTCCGGCTGTGATGTGAATCTCAAAGATCTTCTCAAGGGGTCCTTAGGCGCGGAGGTAGAGTACGTTCCCTCAAGCTTCGATATTATCGGCTCCCGAGAGGGTGCGGTCGCTGTCCTCGAGTTTCCCGAGGGCGCGCCCGACCACGTGAAAAGGGCGGTTGCAGAGGCCATTATGAAGCTGCATAGGAATGTTCGCATCGTTCTGGCGAAAGCATCCGAGAGGAAGGGACCCTACAGGGTCAGGGATTACGAAGTGCTAGCTGGCGGAGGGAGCACAGAGGTCGTGCACGTAGAGCACGGCGTGCGCTTAAAGCTCGACCCGACGAAGGTGTACTTTTCCCCGCGCGAGGCGACGGAGAGGGTCAGGGTGGCTAGCCAGGTGAAGCCCGGTGAAACCGTCATGGTGATGTTCGCCGGTGTGGGACCCTACGCGCTGATGATAGCGAAGAAGCAGCCGCTCGTAGAAAAAGTGGTAGCCATCGAGCTGAACCCCGAGGCGTACCGCTACATGGTCGAGAACGTGCGCTTGAACAAGCTCGAGAGCAAGGTTGTGCCTGTGCTGGGCGATGTGAAGACAGAGGCTAAACGCTGGTACGGGATCTGCGACAGGGTGGTGATGCCTCTGCCTAAAGGCGCGCACGAGTTCTTGGACAGGGCTTTCCTATGCCTGAAGCCGGAGGGCGGGGTGCTACACTTCTACCACTGGGCACCCGAGCGCGACCTGTTCAGCGAGGCCTACAGGCTTCTCGAGCGAGAAGCTGCGCTCAGGGGGATGAGCGTCCGCGTCCTCGACGCGCGCGTAGTGTCGGAGTACGCACCCCGCGTCTACAAGGTGTGCGTTGACGCGCGCGTGGAGCCAGAAGCTTAGCGGATCCAGCTCGAGCGTTCCCCCCTCAGCGGAAGATCTTTATGCCGTAATCGCAAACCTCAACGATGGCGTTGGAGCGTTTGAGCGCTATATTCAGGCTCTACGACGTTCGCGGTGTCTACGGCAGCGATCTCGCCCCGGAGGTTATGGCTAGGATCGGGCTCGCGCTATCCCATTACTGGAGGGGAGACTACGCTGTGGGGATGGATACCCGATTGAGCTCCCCACCTCTCCACCTCGCTCTGGTATCGGGGATCTTAGCCGGAGGCTCGAACGTGGTGGATGTAGGCACGGTGCCTATCGGAGCTGCTATGTACGCGACGCTGCACAAGGGCTACGCTGCAGCCTACATAACAGCATCCCACCTGCCGCCGGAGTGGAACGGCGTCAAGCTCTTCAAGCAGGGCGGGGACCCTATGGTGGGGGACGAGATACAGAAGCTCCGTGAGATCTTCTTTTCAGCCGAGCTGAAACCTCGCGAACCGGGACACCTCGCGCGCCTGGAAATCCTGCCCGAGTACGCGCGGTTCCTGAGGTCTAAAGCCGCAGCTTCGGGCCTCCGGATCGTTGTAGACTGCGGGAACGGTGCCGCATCTCTCATCGCTCCGCGCCTACTTCGGGATCTGGGTCACGAGGTCTACGCATTGAACGCGGATGTTGATCCCCGCTTCCCGGGAAGGGGTTCGGAGCCCACACCGGACCGCTTGAAGGATCTGGCTTCCGAAGTTGTGAGGCGTCGCGCCCATTTCGGAGTTGCCTTCGACGGCGATGGGGACCGCACGGTTTTCGTAGACAACACCGGTAGGGTCCTCACAGCTGAGCAGGCCGCGGTCGTTATGCTCGAGGGCATGGGCTACGGGGATGTCGTAGCCAACGTGGAGTGCTCTATGGTGCTCGAGGAGCTCGTGAAAGCTCGCGGCTATAGGGTCCGCTGGGTTCCAGTAGGCAGAACGTTCATGGTGAGGGAGATCGCCAAGAGCGGAGCAGCGCTCGGTGTAGAAAGCAGCGGCCACTACGTAGTGTGGAGGAACGCCAATATGGACGACGGCCTTCTGACGATGCTCTACTTCGCCGAAGCGGCCGCGAAGCTGGGAAGGGTCTCAGAGGTGGTCCCGCCCCAGTACCCGATAGTCAGGAGGAAGGTCGAGGTGCCTGACGAGCTGAAGTTCCGCGTCGTGGAGGAAATGCGCAAGGAGCTTGAGGGTAAGTACGAGGTGAACACGCTGGACGGTGTGAAAGCGGTAATGGAGGACGCGTGGGTACTGATTAGGGCGTCCAACACAGAACCCTTGATCAGGGTAACCTGTGAAGCCAAGCGTCAAGGAACCGCTGAGCGCTTAGCTGACGAGTACGCGGCGAAAGTCAGAGAGGTCGCTGAACGTCTCAGCCGCCGCAGCTGAGATCGACCTCGCAGCGTACACTTCCCTCAGCCTCTGTGGTGCAATCCTTGATTTCTGTAAGGTTGCTTGTATCCAGTATCCTGTGGGAGCAGCCGGTGTAGAGCACTAACGTGCTGTTAACCTCTATCAAAGGCTCCCCCCGCTGTGTTAAAGGGGCTCCTCCCCTCTCTAACCTCACCCTGTACTTGCCGTCGACCACTGCGCAGCCGGTCACGAAGAGGTTGGGTGGAGGTGGGAGCGAGGAGTTATAGTCCTCCGGAGCAGCGAAAGCGTAAACATCCACGCGAGATGCTCCTCTAGCCCAGCCGTAAACTTCGATCAATTTACCCTTGTCAACCACGCGGAGCAGGGGAACCACCTCGATGGAAGAAGCGTTCGGCACAAGGGCGTAAACCTCCGAAGACCCCTTCAGCCCTTGCACGAGGTAAGCTTCGCCGGCTCCCGGCTCGAGCTCTAGAACCACCACTGTGTAGCTGCCGCCACCGTACGTTTTAACGCCAGCGAGCTTGTAGGAGCCGAGCCAAACGAGAGGAGTCTCGCCCTCCTCAAAAAGGAAGCAGCTCTGTAGCTGCGTCAAGTCAAAATCCTTGCTGCCGGGCGGAGCTAAGAAAGCTGCGGGTCCCGAGCGCTGTCCTTTTGCATTCACGAGCTCTAAGTGCGGGGGCGTGGGGCTCCGCTGCAGGAGGATAGCCAGCACAAACCCTATAGCCAGTGCTGCTGGGAGCAGCAGCGCCTGCGAGCGTGCTCGCACAGTTGGGCGTGCTTCCCCGACTTTTAATGCTTAGCGCGACGCGTAAGCACTGGCTTCAACAACAAGCCTCTCGAGCTGCGCGCGCCGGCCGCGCTCTACGGCTGCACTTCAACATCCCGGAGTAACCGGAAAGCGTCGTCTCCCAGCTTTTCGAGCCAGTTCACGCTGCCCGGCTTCGGACCTTTCCTTTCTTTAACAACCCTCAAAATCTCCTCCACCACCTGTTCGATATTTTTCCCGGTTGCATCGATTTCAAAAGTTTTTTCCACCCCGAACTCCTCAACCGCCTCGATAAGGCAAGAGTCCAGGATTTCGGCTTGAACGTTTTCCATAACCTTGGTGGGAGGGTAGCCTCTCGCTTCAAGCCTGCTCTTCAACTCGCGCGGGTCGAGTCTAAGCACAACGGCAACATCCACGAGTTCGGAAGGTACCGCGGTGGCCACATGAGTGTCAACAACGGCGTCCCCCTCAAAAGCCAGCTCTCGCAACCGTCTTTTAACCGCGTCTTCGTCGATGATGTACGATTTTCTTTCCGCGTCGTAGCCAGCGACAAGGCCTTCGCTGACCGCCAGCTCGGCCACGTTGACATACCTGATACCCAGCTTTCTCGCTACCTCTTTGGCGACAGTAGTCTTGCCCACACCCGGTGTCCCACCAATGTGGATCAGCGGCACAATCCCCGAAGCCCTACGAAGAAAGGGTATAAAGGTGAAACCCCCGCTGGGGCTCCATGCCGGAGAGGGTTGAGCCGAAACTGCTCGTGTTGTCGTGGAACCAGTTTTTCGACGATGCTGCGCGACTGGCTTTCGAGCTCGACGGCAAGGGCTTCGACGCGCTTGTAGCGGTGGCGCGAGGGGGTTTGGTGGTAGCTAGGCTTATCTCGGATATCATAGGGGTCAAGAGGATAGCTTCGCTGGCGATTGAGTACTATAAGGGTGTCGACGAACGGGCCTCGTCGCCGCGGTTGGTAGGGGGCTTGGGGTTCAACGTTAAAGACCTAAAGCTTCTCGTAGTAGACGACGTAGCCGATACAGGCGAGACCCTCAAGCTTGCGGTTGAGCACTTGAAAAACTTGGGAGCACGGGAGATCTCGTCCTGCACAGTTTATGTCAAACCCTGGTGCCGGTTCAAACCTGACTACTACGCTAGGGTCGTAGAGGAATGGGTAGTTTTCCCTTACGAGCACCTCGAAACAGCCAAGTACCTGATAAGTAAAGGCTGGACCCTCGAGCAGCTGCTCGATAAGGGGTTTAGCAGACCTATCCTAGAGCATCTACGCAAATCCCTGAGCTGAAGAGACTGGGTATGGATAACGTGCGGAGCTTCGCGCAACTTGTCTACCGATCCAGCTTCTTAGATGGTTCGCAAACGAGCCTCACCTTCGGGGGAAGCTGATGACGTCGGAACGCGTAAACTTTAATTCAGCCGAAAGTTCGCGGTTTTCGAGGGCTATGGAAAGCCTGAACCTAGACTATCTGGAGAAGAGGAAGGCTGAACTAGAAAAGGAGGTGGAAAGGCTCAAAGAGGAGGAGAAGAAAGCACGCGAGCTCTACGAGAAGGCGAAGAAACTGGAGGATGAAGCCTACGAGGCCATTAGGAAAGCTAAGAGCAGCGAGGAGATGGCTTCGCTCGAGCTGAGGTACCACCAGATTAGCGGTAAGCGTAGAGCGATAGAGGAGAAGCTCAACGAGATAGGTATGAAGCTGAGAGGTGCGGAAAGGGAGCTGGAGGAGGTGAAAAGAAGAATCGAATACCTAAAACCTAAACCGGTTAAGTGGGTTGAAGAGAAGCCGGGTTAAGCCGGGTATAGCAGGCGCTCGCGCTCTGCCATCCAATCGCCTACGATTCTTTTGGCGAGATCGGCCGCGTAGTCCATGTGACTGATGGGCGCCTGCCCGACCGGCTTCGTTTCCAGCTCGACCCTATACCTGTCCGCGCCTGGGCTAAGCACGAAGCGGAGCTCGCAATCGATGGCTGCTTTCGCACCCAGCTCTGTTGTGCTGATGTACCTGAACGTGAACCGCTTAATACGCGTTCCATCTGGGCGTTCTTCCATCGGGTGGTCGGTCAAGCCCTCCACAGACTCGAGCTCTCCATAGCTCAGGTCGGCTAGCTTCGAGTAGATGTAGGAGAAAGCAACTTCGCCTTCGTCGGCCGCAACCTCGCCTGGGATCGAGAACGTCTTCGCAGCCGCGGTTCTCGACACGTACTCAGCCCGCTTGGCTTTCTCCCTCCTCTCGGCTATTTTCAGCTTCTTCACCTCGGTTGGAGCGAATAGGTACGCAGCGTCCATCGATGGTTTTATCGCCCCTAGGATGGAGATCACCACGGCCAAGGCTATGGCAAGGTAGCTCCAGTACCACTCCAGCTTCTCCCTCACCATCAGGTTTTGCTGCGCGGCGAAAGCGCTTAGAAGCCTGAAAGTGGCTAGGCCAGCAACGTAGCCGAAGCCACCGCTCAGCAGCCCGTACACGATCGCTTCAGCTAGGAACACGAGGGCTATGTGCCTCGGGTTGAAACCTACGGTCATGAATATGAAGATCTCCCGTCTCCGCTCCCTCACTATGCTGAGCATCGAGAGGAGGACGTTCGCCACTACGATGAGCAACGGGACGAGGAACGTCGCTTCCTGCTCGAACACACTCTGCACCCGCGTACCGTAGTAAACCCGCGTGCAGGAGCCCCCGTAGCACGAGATGGCCACGTAGCTCTCGCCCCGCCGGTCCACTACATCGTTGATGAACGAGGTGCCAGCCGCTTCTCCCATTACTTCCGCGGCTATTCTGTACACGTAGAATACCTGCGAGTAGCCGCCCTCCGAGGGCGCGAAAAGCGAGAGGAGGAGCTGGGGGGAAATCACTATCGCTACGTCGGACACGTTGGCGTAAAGGATTCTCGCTCCCTGCTGGACGAAAGGTCTCAAGGGAGCTCCATCCGGATCCTTCACGTTCTCAAAAGCCGACTCGATGAAGTAACCTGCCGCTCTCATCCGCAATCTCGCGGCACCGTAACCTTGAGCTTCAAATGTGACGTCGACCTCCTCACCACCTCTCAGGCCGAGGTCTCTCCAGATGGACTCGGGCAGTATCAAGCTAGTATCGCCCAGTTCGCCGGCAACCCTAATAGCGCTCGCCAGCGCCGGGTTGAGCTTGAGCTCCTGCGGGCTCAAACCTAAAGCGAAGTGCAGTACCGCCTCCCTCCCCGCAGTGCTGACCGCTACCCTTAAGCTCACATCCGGCCTGTTCATCACAGTTAGGGAGTAGTTACCCAAATCGCTTCTCCCCTCGAACAGCAGGGGGTCGAGCTCCGCGTTCAAGGGTTGCGGCGTCTCGTTGGCTACGCGCTTCACAATGGCGATGTTGGCCGCGTACTGAGCGAAACCTCGCTCCTCGATCTTCGTGTAAACGGTTCCGAAGGTCGCTAGCACGGTGAAAGCCCAGATGAACGCCGCAATGCTGAAGACGGTTATGAACGTCCTGAGAGCTTTCACTTTCGAGTACCTCTTACCCAGCGTGAACGCCACAGCTATCAAACCGCCCAGCGCGACCTCCCCTGGGAGCTCCGGCTCCTTGATCACCCTCGGCAACAGGAAAGCTACCGCAAAGAAAGCGGCATACGCACCCCCAACAGTAGCTAGGAACAGCGTGCGGTCGAGCGACCAGAGCAGCCTGAAACCGGGGTAAACGTACGCGAAGAGCAGTACGAGAGCGGCGTAAAGCAGGCTGAAGGAAACCATCTTGTACCTCTGGCTATCGAAGAAGTAGAACGCGAGTATCGCGGCGAAGACCGCTAGGAAGCTGGGCATGACCGTCGCCCCCACTTTAGCTATATCCCTCAGGAAGCCTAGGCGCTTCGGTATCTGGTCGTTAGCTATCGCGTAAACCCTCTCCATCAGAGCAATGACCTTTTCCGGAGCTTCGCCTCGCGCGTACAGCTGCTCGGCAGCGCCAATCAGCTCCTCCCCACTCCTCATCAAGTCGTGTATTTCGGGGATGTAGAAGCCCATGCGCTCAAAAGCGTCGACTTGGCTCCTAGCTCCAGCTAGATCGGCTTTCAAGCTCTGCAACTGCCCCTCCATGCTGACCTTCAAGAGATCGACCGTCTCCACCTGCTCCGTCGAGGTGAAAACTAGTGGGCTCTCGCGAGAACCCAGCTCGACACCGAGACTTTTCACAGTATATGTGCGCATGTCCAGCACTCCGTACTCCACCCTCACCCTGAGGGGCTGCCCAAGGGGCGCCAATCCCTCATTGATCTTCAAAGCGTCGAAGCCCAGCCCCCTCTTGATGAATGTGTAATCGCGCGCCGGACCGTACACGTCGACAACCTGCGGGTTAACCTTCACCTGCTGACCGCCAGCCGCGAGCGAGGCTTCACCGGCGCTCAAGCTCGCGGAGAGCTGCTCCCCCTCTCTATCGAGGACGATTATCCTCGCAGTCCCCGTCGGCACCCCTCCGATGTAGATCACCTTACCCGTTACGACGACCCTAGCGGCTGGATAGAGGGTGACCCTTGCAACGAGGTTTTCGGCGTTAGCGTAATCAGAAAGGTCTATGCGGACGGGGACTCGCGTCAACCGACCTCCTTCAACCTTTACAATGTAAATGATGTAGTTATCTCCCGAGGGCGCGGAACCCGCAGCCCAACCGGTAGCGTTCGTGTAACCTAAGTAAACCGCTTTAATCGTCCTCAAGCTGAACACGAGGACTGTTGCGTTCGCGACGGGTCGACCGTCAGGCTCCACAGCTTGCACAGCGAAGGAGAACGCTTGAGGCGCGGAAGCGCCCAGCCTAAGCGTCGCTAGCAATAAGACAACCGCAACGCCCAGCCAAACCAGCCTACGCTCCACGAACGCGGATCCGCTCCACCACTTTAAAAACTTGCGCAAAACACAAGCCGCAAGCCAGCACGAAAACTTTCGCTCAATAGCGAGCTCAGCTGTGTGGTGCCCCGGCCGGGATTTGAACCCGGGTTCTCCGGCTCGAGAGGCCGGTATACTTGACCGGGCTATACGACCGGGGCTCACCGCGCCGAGGAAACGGGGGGTTATGAGCTTTGTGGGGGAGGGGTGAGCTTTCCAGCGCGCGCTAGCATCTAGGGGGCTCAATCCGGGCGCGCTGCTGTGGTGAAGTTCCGGGTAACCATCAGGCTTCGGAGCAGGACTCAAAGGTGAGAAAGCGTTGTACAGACCATTTCCTCCCTACGAGCTCCAGCATTCTCTCGCTTTTAAATGGTGAAACCGCTGGGAGACGAACAGCCTTGAGATTTGGAGCTCGAAGGAGGGAGCTTAGCTTCGACGTTTCAGCACAACTGCGATTATTATGGCGCTTAGGGGCACTGCGATCATGAGGAGTGGGATATTGCTTTCGATGAGCCTGATAAGAATCTTCGAGATGGGCTCCCTTTCTTCCAAGACGCCTGTCTCTACTGAAGCTTTTTGGGATGGAATGTCGAGCGGCACCAGCTTTGCGGCGAGAGGCTGGCTTTGCAGCTCAACCTGCTTGATGGGGAGCGACTGCCTTTTCAGCGACCAGCTGCCCGTCAAAACGTACGAGCGCTGCTTTACGCTCTCCACATGCAGCACCTTAACGGTGGGCGGCGCCGAGTAGCCGATCGCGAAAGCTCGCAGGGGTTTGAGATTTCCGTCGAAAGCCACGACGAGCAGGGAGCCGGAATAGGCGAAAACGGCAACTACCTCTTCATTCCAAACACCTAGTGTAAGGGGAGAGAGATCTCCCTCGCACTCTACCATCACGCCAGCTTCAAAGCCATCTTCGCCGGCTCGAACCAGCAAGCCCAGCTCTTTACCCTCTCGCACGCTGTAACCCACCATGAACAGCTTGCCGCCAGTCCAGTACACGTCCGCGAAGCCGTCGTAACTAGGCCACCCGATGGAGAAAACCCTGAAAGAACCTCCTTGAACGACAGCGTAGAAAGCGTCGCTGAAGCCTCCGGGCGAGCTGAGGGTGGAGCCGGCTACAACCACGCCGTTTCCAACAGCGGCTGCGGCATACCCGTCATCCCTGTCAGCACCCCCGAGGGTGGCGAAGCTACCGCCCTGCACGTCAGCTAGAAACACGTCGGAGAAAGACACGTTGTGGCTCCACGTGGATCCCACGAGGATGAGCGTGCTGCCGGTAGCGTAGCACCTCTCAGCGAAATCGTTGTACATGTAAGATCCCACAGCGTAAGCTCCGCGCAACCCCCCGCTCCCGTCCACGACGACCAGCAGGGCATCGCTATCGCCCGCCTCGGGCGGCTGGGTAACTCCAGCCAGCGCGTAACCGCTGTCGAAAGGAGCCACGGACTTGGCGAAGTCGACGAAACCGGATCCCAGCGCGGTAGCCCACTCCACCGCGCCTCCGCGCACTCCAGCGGCTAAAACCGCCCGCCGCCCCACCACCGAGTCTACGTAGCCGACAGCCACCAAGCTGTCATCAACCAGGAGGGAATCCAGGAAAGCTCCGCGCCCGCCTACCTCCAGGTAGAAGGAAGAGACGACGCGCCCCTGGCTGTCGGCGACCACTATCAAGGGACTGGTAGCGCTCCCCGAGGTCGCGCTGCCAAATGCTACGACCAAACCGCTAGGCAGCACCCTAGCTCCGTAGAAAGCGAGCCGCGGGTTTTCGGCTAACGCGCTTTTAGCGGCAAACGCAGTCGCGATCCAAAGCATCAAGAGCAGCGCAAGCTCCCACTTCACGGCGAGGCTGTGTGCATGCCGTTAAAGGCTTTGCGCTTAAAAAGCTATAATAAAAGAGTTTCGGACAAAGAGGAGAAAAACATATAAAACTATCGATTAACAGGTTGGTGATGGGAAGCAACAAAACCTTCAGCCTGATTGCTGCGGCAGTAATAATGTTCATCCTGACCGCGAGCATCCTGGCTATCGTTCCGGCTGCCGCGGCGCCTGAAGTCCCCAACGGTCCTTGGGTCGACGAGGTTGTCTGGATTAAAGAGGGCGAAGCCTCTAAGGTCGTCGACATGATCAGCAAGGGCGACATGCACGCGTACTTTATCGATGTGCGCGTCGACCCCAAGCTCGTTGAGAGGATTAAGACGGATCCGAACATCGCGTACAAGTACGCTTACGGCCTCTACTTCGAGCTCACCTTCAACCCGGTTGGTCCCGAGTTCAAGGATGGCAGCTTCAACCCCTTCAGCAACCCGAGGATCAGGGAGGCGATGAACTGGCTCATCGACAGGAACTACATCGTCAACGAGATAATGCTCGGCTTCGCGAGGCCAAAGTGGTTCCCGCTAGTCTCCGCGTTCCCCGACTACGCGAAGCTGGCCGACGTCGTCAAAATACTGGAGGCTGAATACAGCTACAACCCAGAGAAGGCGAAAACCGTTATCTTCGAGGAGCTGACGAAAATGGGGTGCGAGTACAAGGACGGCAAATGGTACTATAAGGGCAAGCCCGTGGTCATCAAGGCTTTGATTAGAATTGAGGACCAGAGGAGGCAGATTGGGGACTACGTGTCTGACCAGCTGGAGAAGCTGGGCTTCACTGTCGAGCGGATGTACAAGAGCTCGCGTGAAGCCTCGCCGATCTGGCTGAGAGGCAACCCGGCTGACGGCCAGTGGCACTTTTACACGGGCGGATGGATCACCACCGCCGTGAGCAGGGACGACGCGGACGTCTGGGCCTACTTCTACACGCCGCTCGGCAGGCCCGAGCCGCTGTGGCAGGCGTACAAGCCCGACCCCATATTCTACGAGGTCGCTAGGAAGCTGTGGAACCGCGAGTTCAAGACGATCGAGGAGAGGCAGGAGCTCATGGCCAAGGCTGCAGAGCTGGCGATGAAGGACTCTGTAAGAGTCTGGCTCGTCGACCAAATTGTCCCGTACCTGTACAGGAAAGACGTTACGCTGGCTGCAGACCTCAGCGGCGGTTTCTCAACAGGTCTCTGGTCTAGGACTGTCAGGTTCGTCGATAAAGTTGGCGGGACCTTCAGGGCAGGAAACAGGGAGGTGCTCGTAGACCCCTGGAACCCTGTAGCCGGCTCGAACTGGGTTTATGACGGCGTTATTAGCGGTGCCACCCAGGGTGCCGCCTTCCTCACGAACCCGTACACCGGCTTGCCGATGCCCGAGAGGGTGATCAACGTAACAGTTTTCGTGGAAAAGGATGTTAGCACGACCGTTTCCAGCGACTGGTTGACCTTGAAGTTTGTCGATAGAGTAGACGTTCCCGCTGACGCGTGGTGGGGCTACGACACGAAGGCGAAAAAGATTGTCACAGCTGGGGAAGCTGGGGTTAAGGCTGCTAAGGTTAGAGTGATCGCGAACTACGGTGACGTGATCGGCAAGATCAAGTACCACGATGGGACGACGATGAGCTTGGCTGACTGGGTGGCCTTGTGGCCGCTCAGCTTCTACCGCGTCGACCCCGACAGCCCGCTTTACGACGCCGCTGCGGTTCCCGGTTTCACCGAATGGAGGAACCTCTTCATGGGCTGGAGGATCTTGAGCACTTCGCCGCTGGTGATCGAGTGGTACGGGAACTACACGCACCCCGAAGCCGAGTTCATCACCACCTACTTCGTCGGCTGGCCCAGCATCCCGTGGCACGTGACCGCCATCGGAATTAGAGCGGAGGAGAAGGGGCTCCTCGCCTTCAGCTCCGATAAGGCGGACAAGATGAAGGTGGAGTGGATGAACTACATCGGCGGCCCCAGCCTGAAGATCCTATCCGACGTGCTGGACGAGATGATCAACACGGGCTACATACCGTTCAGCGAGTGGGCCAGCCAGTACGTTAAACCCGATGAGGCGAAAGCTAGGTACCAGGCGCTCAAGAACTGGTACAACGAGCACAAGCATTTCTGGGTCGGTGACGGGCCGTTCTACCTGGATAGCGCAGACTACTTAGCTCATACGGCTACGCTGAAGGCCAACAGGAATTACCCGGACAAGGCCGATAGGTGGGAGTGGCTGGCGGAGCCGCCGATACCTGAGGTGAAGATAGAGCCGCCAGAGAGCGTTGTGCCGGGGCTTCCAGCCAACATTACCGTGAGGGTAAGCTATAAAGGACAGCCCTACTCGGCTGCAAGGATCGAGTTCGTCAGGTATCTAGTGCTCGATGCAGCTGGAAACGTGCTGGGGAAGGGTGAAGCGAATGCTGTTAGCGATGGTGTCTTTAGGATAGTGCTGCCAGCCGAGGTTACCGGCAAGATGGTGCCAGGCGCGTACAGAGTGCTTACCTTCACGCTGAGCAAGGATGTGGCAATGCCGGTTACAGCTGATGCCACCTTCCCGGCGATATCGCAGGCCGCCTACTTAACCACGCTGCTCGGGCGCACCGAAGCTAGGATAGCGAGCCTAGAGCAGAACGTCAACTCGAGATTGAGCGATATTGAAGGCCGCGTTGCCTCGCTATCTTCTTCACTCAACACCGCCACAGCTTTAGCCGCTGTAGCTATGATACTGGCGCTAATCGCGCTGGCACTAGGGTTCATCAGAAAACCGAAGGCGACTTCTGCTTAAAAAATAAAATTATTTATTAAGTTTATTTTTTCTTTTCATCATTTCTTTATCTGTTGAGTTTGAGAGTATCGGTTGATAAGTTTTTCTATCCGAGTTGTCCTCGGTCGGATTAAAGTTAAAGTTTATAAAGGGGGTCAAACGGTTGTTCCGCCAATGGCGGTAAAAGGCCTAATCAAGTACATTGTGAGGAGGGGCTTGGTGCTGTACGCTACGATGCTCGCCGGCATCTACCTGACGATCGTTGTCGCAAACATGGGTGGCAAAGTTGATGAGATTATCCTAGCAGACCTGCAAACGCAGATATGGGATCAAGTGAATAGAAATCCGGTTTACAGGGCTTTACCCGGTGCAGAGAGGGAGAAAATCGTTAAGCAGATGATCGAAAACGAGATTAAGAGATTGGGTTTAGATACGCCGTTTATCGTGAGGAGCTTCCGCTACCTAATCGATGCGGCAAGCCTTAACTTGGGACGAGCTCAGTTCATGACCAGTGACACAGGTTCAAAACTTGTAAGCAACATCATCCTCGAAAGGCTTCCGGCAACTGTCATGCTTTTCACAACAGTAATGATCATCAACTTTTTCCTGCATTTGTTCCTGGGGTTGTACATGTCGAGGCGGTACGGGAGCCTTTTGGACAAAATATTCGTCGCCCTTGCCCCCACGTCGGTGCTGCCAGGCTGGTTCTACGGCATCATCTTAATATTGATCTTTTATACGTGGCTTAATGTCCTACCTCCCGGCGGCATCGTCGATATCCCGCCGCCCAAGGATCCCTTGCTTTATGCTCTTAGCGTCATGAAGCACATGATACTACCTATGGCCTCCTGGATAATCTCGGGCTTCTTCCTCGGTGTTTACGGTAACAGAACCTTCTTCCTCATTTTCTCCACTGAGGACTACGTGGAGGCTGCGAAGGCGAAGGGGCTGCCTCCTGGCTTGATTGAGAGGAGGTACATACTGAGACCTTCCCTTCCGCCGATAGTTACGGGTTTCGCGCTAGGGTTGATTGGCTCCTGGAGCGGTGCAATCATCACGGAGGCGGTTTTCAACTGGCCGGGTCTTGGTAGTGTGGTGAACAGCGCGATACAGTACATGGATACACCAGTGATCCTCGGTTTCACGGTTATCTACGCATACCTGCTGATGGTAACGGTTCTCGTCCTCGATATAATTTACGGTATCATAGATCCGAGGATAAAGGTTAGGCTTGGGTGATAGTATGAGCGCAGGAGGAGCCGAGTACGGGTTGAAGGGCGTTGTCAAGGAGTTGCTCTCCTACAAGGCTGGCGTAGTGGGGATCGCGATCCTCGCTCTCCTAATCGCAATCTCTATCTACACAATCATCGCGATTCCGTACAACGAAGCGATACGGCTATGGAGGGGGCAGGAGGCAATGTGGATCGATAACCCGAGGACAGCTGCCCCCGAGTGGGTTGAGTTTTTCGTCGGCAAGAAGCTGCCGAGGACTATCAAGCTGGATTCCAGAGAGAGGCAAACTGGTGTGAGCAAGGCGGTAATAGATGTTCCGGGCACTGAGATGAAGAAAGTGCTCATTGAGTACCGGTTTAGGTTCGACTACGACGAGCTACCGAGCGAGCTCAACCTTTTCTTCTTCTCCAACTATTCAGGAGCATCAGCGCCGCTCGTGCGCTTAATCTGGAGGAAGCCGAGCGGTGAGGAAATCGAGCTTCTGCGGTACAGCTTGCGCTCGACAGACGACAAAGTGTATGTATCTATCAGCGATGCGATCCTCAGAGACCTCATCTCATACTATACGAGCAAGTTCCCAGGGAACGTGAGCGAGAGGATAACGGTATTGAAGCTGCTTTTCGGGAAGGTGACGGCAAGCTCGCTGGCAAGTGGAGACTTCGAAGTTGAGAAGGGCGATTACGTTCTCAGGATTGAAGCTACGGTTTTCTCGAAAACTGTAGATGTAGACGCGAAGCTCGTAGTTTACGGTACGGTGCACGGGGTTGCTGGGACCGACCACTTGAGGAGACCCTTGGAGATCCCCTTGCTTTGGGGCACCCCGATAGCTATCGCTTTCGGCTTAACAGCTTCGCTCGTGACCACGTTCCTGCAGATGATAATAGCGGTGATCAGCGGATGGTACGGCGGTATGGTGGATGCTGTCATCCAGAGGGTGACGGAGTTGTACATGGTGATACCGTTTCTACCTTTCCTGATCCTGATCTCGACCTTTTACAAGATAGACATCTGGGTTCTACTAGCTGTCGTCATAGTGTTAAGCATCTTCGGGGGAGGGATAAAGGGTACGAGAGCGCTTGTCATGCAGATTAAAGAGTACCCGTACATTGAGGCAGCGAAAGCGTACGGAGCTTCAGACTTCAGGATCATCCTCTTCTACATTATCCCTAAGATTCTGCCTCCTGTGGTTCCCGGGCTCGTCGGAGCTGTGCCGGGTTACGTGTTCCTGGAGGCTGGTCTGGCTTTCCTAGGATTAGGCGACCCGTTCCTGCCGACATGGGGGAAGGTGATCAACGAGGCGTACACGAACGGCGCGCTGTACAGGGGCCTCTACTACTGGGTGCTGGAACCGGCGGCGATGCTGATGCTGACATCTTTCGCGTTCGCTTTCCTGGGCTTCGCGCTCGATAAGATCGTGAACCCGAGGTTGCGTGAACTGTGAGGTGGTGGCGGTGAGCCTCGTCGCGTTGAGCGTCAGGGGGTTGCGGCTCTACTACGGGACGAGAAAGGGTGTCGTTAAGGCTGTGGACAACGTCAGCTTCGACTTGAAGAGGGGGGAGACGCTGGCGGTTGTTGGCGAGTCGGGCTGCGGCAAGAGCTCGCTGGCGAGGGCTCTCATCAGGCTGCTGCCCCGCAACGTGCACACTTACGAAGGGCAGGTTATCCTCGACGGGCAGGACGTGATGAAGCTGAGCGACGAGGAGTTCAGGAGGAGCATTCAGTGGACGAAGATCTCCATGGTATTTCAGGGAGCCCAGAACTCCTTGAATCCCGTGCTCAAGGTTGGCTTCCAGATCGCTGAGCCGCTGATGATCCACAAGGGTATGCCGAAGGAGGAGGCGCTCGCCGAGGCGAGGAAGTACCTGCGTATGGTGGGCGTACACGAGAGCTTCGCCGACCGCTACCCCTTCGAGCTGAGCGGTGGGATGAAGCAGAGGGCTGTGATCGCGATGGCGTTGATCGCTCGCCCCCAGGTGGTGATCTTGGACGAGCCCACATCCGCTCTCGACGTGATCACGCAAGCCAACATCATGAACTTGCTTAAGACGATAAAGGGCGAGTGGGGGCTCAGCTACATTTTTATAACGCACGATATCGCGCTGACGAGCGAGCTAGCTGACAAGGTGGCTGTCATGTACGCGGGCCACATGGTTGAGCTTGCGGATGCCGACGAGTTCTACACGAACCCGCAGCACCCGTACGCGCAGAAGCTGATGGCCAGCGTCCCCAGCTTGAGGGCCGACAAGAAGCTGGAGTTCATCCCCGGGGCGCCGCCTAGCTTGATTAATCCGCCGCTTGGTTGCCGTTTCCACCCGAGGTGCCCGTACGCGATGGATGTGTGTAGGAAGCAGGAGCCGCCGGAGGTTGAGGTTAGGAGCGGGCATGTCGTCAAGTGCTGGCTCTACGCGAAGGGTGGTTGAGATGGCTGGCGAGTTGCTCTTAAGGGTCGAGAACCTGAGCAAGTGGTTCGAGATACGGAGGGGGCTGCTGGCTCAGCCGCTGACGCTGAGGGCTGTTGACGGGGTGAGCTTCCAGCTGGCGAAGGGCGAAGCCATATCGCTGGTGGGCGAGTCGGGCAGCGGCAAGACGACGCTCGGTAAGACTTTGCTCCGCCTGTACGAGCCGACCAGCGGCAGGATTGAGTTTAAAGGCCGGGACGTCACTAAGCTGGAGGACGAGGACCTGCTTTGGTACAAGCGGGAGACTGGGCTCGTCCAGCAGGACCCCTACGGGGCGATGCCTTCGTTCATGACGATCTACAGGATACTGGAGGAACCATTGATAATCCACAAGGTTGGCACGAAGGAGGAGAGGAGCGAGAGGATTTTCAAGGCGCTGGAAGAGGTTAGGCTAACGCCCGTAGAGGATTTCGCGTTCAAGTACCCGCACATGCTGAGCGGGGGCCAGCTGCAGAGGGTGGCGATCGCGCGCGCCCTCATCCTCAGGCCGAGCTTCGTCGTGGCGGACGAGCCAGTATCCATGCTCGACGCCTCGGTTAGGGTTGAGATCCTCACGCTGATGCGTGAGCTGCAGGAGAAGATGGGGATAAGCTTCGTCTACATCACGCACGACCTCTCAACGACGCGCTACTTCTCCGAGCGGATATTCATAATGTACGCCGGCCACCTGATTGAGCAAGCCCCCTCGAAGGAGCTGGTTAGGGAGCCTTTGCACCCGTACAGCCAGGCATTGATCAACGCGATCCCCGACCCGGACCCTGAGAACAGGAAGAGGCTGAGGAAAGTTCCACCCGGCGAGCCGCCTAGCTTGATTAATCCGCCGCTTGGTTGCCGTTTCCACCCGAGGTGCCCGTACGCGATGGATGTGTGTAGGAAGCAGGAGCCGCCGGAGGTTGAGGTTAGGAGCGGGCATGTCGTCAAGTGCTGGCTCTACGCGAAGGGCTAGGTACCTCGCAGCAGCTCTCACCGGTTTCGCTCTCGCGCTTTTAGCCATTTGGGTGTCCTTTTGGGCTTCCTACTACACGTCTCCCCGCCTGCAAGCCGAAAAGAGCTTCGCTCTTTCGATCGAAGGCCTGAAGGTAGTCGAGGTCCCGCTCCCAGACTGCACAGGCGAGCGAATCTTCTACTCTGTGAACGTGTCTTCGACCTCGAAGGTCGCGGTGGCTCTGGACGCCGTGCGTGATGGGCAGCTCATTCGATCGGTGGAGCTGGGGGAGGACGCGGCTGTAGCGCGTGAGGGGAGCTTGCTGCTCGACACACCCCCGAGCGGAGTCGCTCTCCGCTTGAAGTGCCAGTCGTGCAGCGTTAAAGCGTCGGTTAGAGTACGCTACTCGAGCGTTGACTACGGCTACCTGCTGGCGTTGGACGTTGCGGCTGTGCTCTCTTCGATCGTTGGGCTAGCGTTGTTAACAGCGGGGAGCTACGGCTACATAGCGGCCAGGAGGGAGGGAGGTGGCGAAGCGCGCTAAGCGATTGGCGAGCGGAGTTGCCGTAGTTTGCCTCGGCAACCCCCTGCGCGGGGATGACGCTTTCGGCTACCTCGTCTACCGGTTGTTGAGGAGCGCCGGCTTCCCTGCGCTTTACGCTGGAGCGGCGCCGGAAAACGTGATCGGCAAGCTATCCGGCTGGAAGCCTAGAATTGTGGTGATCGTTGACGCTCTTCTAGGAGTGAAGCCCGGGATCAGCGTTGTTAAGCTCTCCGAGACCGTAACCCCGCTCGCGTCGACGACGCACTCGGTGCCGCTAGAGCTTCTCCTGAAAGCGGCCGGCGTCGACCCTGAGCGAGTCTTCGTGGTGGGGGTGGGGGCCGAGCGCTTGGGTTTGGGTGATGAACCCAGCGAGAGGGTTCGCGGGGCGGCCGGCGAAGCGGCGCGCCTGTTAGCTAAGGTGCTAGCCACTGGGAGCTTACCATCCGAACGCGAGCTCGGCGATGAAGGAGCGGTCGTCGCGGGGGACGTCGAGGACTCTGCAAACACTCGCGAGCTCTAGCGCCTCCCTTCTAGCTTCCTGAGAGACCATGTAGAGCTCCGCGCCGGTTAGCGAGCCGTTTCCGATGTATTCCATAGCGCTGTCGTCGACCTTAGGAAGCAGCCCAACCTCCATCGCGTTTCTTGCGTCGAGGTGGTAGCCGAAGTCTCCCGCTACTACAACCTTCTCAAGATCCTCTGCGCTAACTCCCATTTTTTTCAGCAGGAACTTGGCTGTGAACTTTACGGCGCCGACGGCGAGCTGAAGCTTCCGGATGTCCTGCTGCGTCAAGGCTACACCTTTCCTCTCGTCGATGACGTAGGCGAGCACGCCGTTGAGCTCCTTTACCCTGGGCCCTCTGGCGAGCCTGCCGTCTTTCGAGAGCAGTCCCGCTCTAAGCAGCTCGGCGAGCAGGTCCACGTAGCCTGAGCCGCAGATCCCCTTCGCTTCCCCCCCGCCGATCACCTCATACTCGGGCTCGCCCCCGGAAGACACCCTAACTTTCTCGATAGCTCCTTCGATTGCCATCATCCCCGAGTGCAAGCCCACGCCTTCGAACGCGGGGCCTGCGGGTGTGGAAGCGGCCACGTACTCGTTCCCCCGCTTGAGCACTATCTCCCCGTTTGTCCCCACGTCGATGAGCATCGCCGTACCGTATTCGGAGAGCCTCGCGGTTAGCAAGTCTCCAACCACGTCACCGCCAACGTAGCCGCCGAGTATAGGGAGCGATTCCACATGCGCGTCGGGGTGGACGTCGAGGCCTAGGGCCTTCCCCTTCGCTGTGAGGGGGCGCCTGTAGACGGGGCGGAACGGGAGGAAACCTAACGGGCCGGGGTTTACGCCGAAGAAGAGGTGCTGCATCACCGAGTTTCCCGCTATCACAACCCTGTAAATTTTGGCTGGAGTGACGCCCAGCTTGGACACTAGCTCGTTAACCGTGTTTACAGCAGCTTCTTGGAGCTGGCGCACTCCGTTGGGCTCGGCGATAGAGTGGCGGATCCTCGAGATGATATCGGCTCCGAACTTGAGCTGCGAGTTGAGCGTGACCGCCTCTGCCACTACAGCGCCGCTCAAGAGATCTACGAGCGATGCAGCCACGCTCGTCGTCCCCACGTCTACGGCTAAGCCGTAGCCGGCGTACGCGTCTGCAATGTCGACAACCTCGCCTTCCACGACTACGGCCACGCCTGAAACCCGGCTCGATAGGGCGTTCAACGCGGAGAGCGACGCCTGTCTGGCTTCGACGCCTGCAGCCTTCAAAGCCTCGAGCAGCCTCTCCTCGTACGAGGGCTCGCCTCCGCTCGCATCGAAGGGAGCGAAGAGGGCGGGGGTGGAAATGCTCGCGAGCGGTCTGACCCTAAACTTGGCGGTCGCCCGTCTTAGGGGGATCTCTACTTTCGCATCGCCAAGCACTTTGGCTTGGCAAGCCAGTCTCCAACCTTTTTCGAGTTGCTGCCCAAGCAGCTCGGCCTCGCGCGTAGAAGGCGGGCTGAGCTCGCCCTGCAGGATCTTTACCCGGCAGAGGCCGCACAAGCCGAGCCCGCCGCAGCCAGCGGTTACTGGAACGCCGTGCCTCCTCAAAGCCTCAAGCAGCGTTTCGCCTCCTTTTACCTCGAAGGTTCCGAGTTGCTCGACTGTGAGCTTAGGCACGCAGGGGTAAGTTGAGTATGGAGAAAAACCTGTCTTCGGGCTACTCCTTTATCCCCAACAGCTCTTTGCAAACCTTTACGGCTTTAACCGCGTCCTCCCCGTAGCCGTCGGCTCCGATGCTCTTCGCGTAGTCCTCGGTAACTGCAGCTCCCCCTACGACCACTTTCACTTTGTCCCGGATCCCGGCTTTCTTCAGCGCTTCGATCACGTTCTTCATCTCCAGCATCGTTGTTGTCAGGAGCGCGGACATCGCCACGATATCCGCCTTGTTCTTGATCGCCTCCTCGACGAACTTCTCGGGAGGCACGTCGACGCCCAAGTCGATCACGTTGAAGCCTGCAGCTCTCAGCATCGTCGCCACGATGCTCTTACCGATGTCGTGGAGGTCGCCCCTCACAGTCCCTATGACAACCGTACCCAAAGCCTTCGCGGAGCCGCCGCGCTTCTGGATCTCAGGTACAAGGATCTCGTCCATAACCTCCTTGAACAAATCCCCTGCGACCACCAGCTCGGCGAGAAAGAACTCGCCTTTCTCAAAGCGATTTCCCGCCTCTTCCATCGCAGGCCTCAAAGCATTCTCGATGATATCGTTCGGGGAGGCCCCCATTGATAGCGCTTCGCGAACCATCCCCTTAACACCATCGAAGTCGAAATTTAGGAACGCTTCTCTCAGTTTAGAGTACAGCACCTCCAGATTTCCCATCGCCACCCCGCAGGAGAGCTAGGTATATTTCGCTTTCTCCTTAAGCTCACGCGGTATGGAGTTCGCATGCATTAAGTGCGGTAGCTGCTGCAAGAGCTTAGTCCCCATCGTAATCCTATCGGATATCGAAAGGTGGATCGAAGCGGGTGCCGTTTACGTGCTTGAAAACGTAGTCAAAGTCAGGGCTGAGGGAATCCTCAGGAGGTTGGGGGTGGAGTACTGCTTTGCGATTCGCAGGAGAGGAGGAAGGTGCGTTTTCTACGATAGGGGGCTTTGCGCAATATACGATATCAGGCCTGCTGTGTGCCAGCTGTTCCCTTTCGCTTTCTCGAGCGGGGGGCTTACCGTCCACCCCTGGGCTGAGCGCAACTGCCCGGGCGTCAAGCTGAGCGCGATACTGCCTCCGAGTAGAGCTGAGGAGCTTAAGGCTTTGGCGGAGCAAGTGACACGGGAGCTGCTGCTCCTACCGTATTGTTCGACCGTCGTCGAAGAGGTTTTAGAATCGCGTTCTAACCGAAGACCGAGTTCGAGCAAAGTGAGAGTCCGCGTGGACGCCGTTTAGCCCTGCCGTATTCCGGCGAACTTTAAAACGCGATGCGCCCCTCGAATACTTTCGGGCAACTCACAGCCGCGCTTAAATCCCCCGGCTATGACATAGTAAACTTGCAGGTGGTATGGTCAGCAGCGAGATGTTAGCAAAGACCCGGGTTGAAACGGTTGAGGAGCTGGAGAGATCCTACTTGAAGCGGGCAGATTGGGAGATAGTCGAGAACGCGAACACGAACTTCAGCTACAGCAACTTCCGCAACTACCTGTTCGAGAAGCTCGTGGAGACGCCGAGCGTGCTCAGTAGCTACTTGCCTCCCGACGCGGTTGAAGCCCACTACAGGGGGGATATCCACATCCACAAGCTCCCAGACTCCCTCTGGATCCCCTACTGCATCGGCTGGAGCTACAGGAGGATTCTCGAGCTGGGATTGAGGACGCCCAGCGTGGTGAGCAGGCCGGCTAGGCACTTCGACACCGCGGTATCCCATCTCACGAACTTCTTCTTCATGGCGGCTCAGGAGTTCACGGGCGCCCAGGCGACCAGCGCCTTCGATCTCTACACGGCCCCCTTCGTAGCGCGCGACGGGTTGAGCCACGATAGAGTCAAGCAGTCGCTTCAGGCCATGCTCTTCGAGCTGAACTACCCGGCGAGAGCCGGGTACCAGTCCCCCTTCACCAACATAACGCTCGTGCTCGACACCAGCAGGGACATGCTGGAGGGCGACGCGATCGTCGAGGGTGGAAGGGTTGGGGCGCTGGGCGACTACTTGGGCGAGGCGCTCGAGGTTTCCAAGGCGCTGTTTGAGCTTTACTTGGAGGGAGACGCTGTTGGGCAACCCTTCACGTTCCCCATCCCAACGCTCATGCTCACTAAAGACTTCGATTGGGAGGGGAGGAGGTGGGGGGAGCTGACCGACTTGATATTCGAGACTCTGGCGCGCAGGGGTAGCGCCTACCTGCTCAACGGGTACGCGAGTAACGTCGAAGCCCTCTACGCGATGTGCTGCCGTTTGACGATCGACGTGAACCATGTGATGAACCACGGGTTGAAGCTAAGTTACGCCGACGAGGAGGACGCATTCGAGCGGTTCCTCAAGGCGAGAGAAGGTGGGAAAGCCTTCGGCATATGGGCGCTACCCGACGCTACCGGCAGCATAGGAGTTGTCACAGTGAACTTGCCGAGGATCGCCGCGCTCAGCGAGGGCGAGTGGAGTGTGTTCGAGGAGCTTCTCAAAGAAAGGCTGCAGCTCGCCCGGAAGGTCCTGCTTGCGTGGAGGGTCAGGTACGAGCGCAGCTTGAGGTCTGGGCTCATGCCCATCGCTAAAGTCTACCTGGGGCATTTCAACCACCACTTCAACACTTTCGGGCTAATCGGCCTACCAGAGGCTGCGGCTAACTTCCTGAGGGATCCCAAGCTCTGGTTAGAGGGCTCTGCGAGGAGCGTCCGCGAAGCGATCGAAGTGGAGAAAAGGATGGTGCAGCTTGTCAGGGAGTTCGCCGAGGAGTGCGAGGAGGTAGACGGCTTCCTCTACAACGTGGAGGAGGTGCCGGGCGAGAGCACTGGCTACAAGCTGGCGCTCGCCGACCGCCAGCTCTTCAAGGAGAGAGAAGATGTGCTAATACCCAGCGATGGGAGCGCGCCTTTCTACAGCAACAGCGTGGTCCCCTACTACGCGGACGTGCCGGTCCACCAGCGCGCGGCTTGGGAAGGGGAAGTCCAGCAGGAGTTCACTGGTGGCGTGATGATGCACTTGTTCCTTAGCGAGCAACCGGACCCGAAGGCGCTAAAGAGCCTAGTACGCAGGATCGCGACGAACACGAAGGTAGTGTACTTCTCGATAACCCCCACGATCAGCGTGTGCAGGAAGTGCGGGTGGAGGGCGGTTGGCACTTACTGGCAGTGTCCCAAGTGCGGATCCGACGCGGAAGTATGGAGCAGGATTGTCGGCTACTACAGGCCGGTCCGCCAGTGGAACCCGGGTAAGAAGGCGGAGTTCGAGCTGAGAAAGCAGTATGCCTCCATCGGCGAGTAAAGACCCCGAGCTGCTCGTCGGAGGGTGGAAGGAGGTAAGCCTCGTCGATGTCCTCGAAAAAGCCTCTTTTACGCTCTGGCTCGCGCTATGCAACCTCAAGTGCCCTTGGTGCTCTAACGCTGATTTAGCCAGAGGCTTCACAGCCAGAGCTGTAAAAGTTTCGGAAATAGTCGAGGCCGTAAAGGGTGCTAAACCCTTCATCGATGTATTTCACGTTACGGGAGGTGAGCCAACACTCCAGCTGAAACCTCTCGCTTTTCTTTTCAAGAGGGTGGGCGAGGAAACGGGTTTACCGCTTAGCCTCGACACGAACGGCACTATGCCTGAAGCCTTAGAGGAGCTGGTCCCCCTCCTCCACCACGTGGCCATAGACGTGAAAGCCCCTCTCGGCGATCCCGCGCTCTACGCGAGAGCCACAGGCACCAGCGAGCAGCTAGCCCGAAGGCTTGTGGCTAGAGTGAGAAAGAGCGTGGAAGTAGCGGCCAAAGCTCCTTTCCTAGAGCTGAGAACCACGCTGGTGCCCGACCTCGTATCCTGCGAGGATGCGCTGAAGGCGGCAGCCGAGTTGGAGTGGGTGGTTGAGAAGGGGGAAAGGGTTGTCTACGTCGTGCAGCAGTTCATACCTTACGAGGGAGTGCGCGGCGACTACGCTAAGCGCAGGGCTACGCCGAGCGAGGAGGTGAAGGCTTGCGCCGAAAAGGTATTTTCGAGGCTAAACTACAGGGAGGTTTACTACAGGACGCTGGAAGAGGGAGCGAAAAAGGTTAGATAGGCGATCCACCCGTTTCAACAATCTCGAAGTAGTTTGCTAGCTCGTCACGGTACTTTTCGTACCGCGAGTCAGCCAGCACTACTAGCGGCGGTTTCGAGGGGTCTCTCCACGCCCTTCCCACGCACTGTAGGGTGACCGTGAGCATGGGGAGATCGATGGCGCAGCGCAAAGGGTCCTTGAAGCCCAACGTTTTGTACATTCTAGCTAACCTATCGGTCACCTCGGGGGGGAGGTAGGGCGCGCCGGCCATTACGACACATTCTGCAGGTAAGTTTACGCCTTCAGCGAAACGGCCGCGCGCCCTTAACATTAGGAGCCCCTCCCAATCGGGAGGGGGCGTCGTCTCCTCGTAGTTCACCCAGCTCCTCAATTCGCGCGCTACACGTTCACTTGCAGCGAACACCAGGATCCTCCGGAACTTATTAGCCAAATTTATTAAAAGTTTTTTATAATTTAAAGCCATTTTAGAGTCGAATTCATCGAACCTTGATGTTAAATTATTAAGAATTATAGATTTTGGTTTAATTTCCCACGGGATCTTTATCTCGGAGTTCACTTCGAAAGGGATGGGGGAAAGAGGTGTTGCAGTTACGAAAATAGCCGGCCTAAAAGCTGGAATGCGTGGAGGTTTGTATACCATGATTTTCTCTCCTTCAACGTAAACAGCTGTTGCTCGAATAACTTCGACTAAAGGTTTTAAACGCGTGTCGCGCTCTTCAAGGGAACGGTAATAGAGCAACTGTAGTTCGTAAACTTCCTCTTCGTTCAAAAACGTTCTTACGTCGAGCGCTCTCTCAGAGTAAACCAGCACGGCACGCATCATGCGCTCCAAGGCGCTAAGCAGACGTTGACCGCCGCCGATTTCGCGTACAGCGGCTATCGCCTCAGCTATGCGTGCAATGTGTATTGTCCGCTCTTCCGGTAGCGACAGATTGTGAGCCTCGTCAATAACAACCGAACGCACATATTTTCTAATGCTTCTATTATAATTTTGAATAAATATATCTGATTCTATTAAATCTTGGGTAAGATATGGACACCAACCTTCTTCTTTACCTTTAGCCACGAGCTTTTGCCAATCAGTAAAAAGAGGGGATTCGCGAGGAAGCTTCGCAAACGGGCATTTGTACTTAAAACTGCGGCAGTAATCATGAGCCGCATCCCCTAGGCTTTCCCACAGCAAGCAGGTCTTCTCTCTACCGGCTGCGACGAACGAAACGAGTTGCCAAAGGGCTGCATCCTCCGCTATGCGGGGACCAAGCGCAAGGGATCTTACCAGCCAGAGTGCGGGCAATGCCTTTGCCGCTACTAGCGCCGCTATAACTGTGTGAGTCTTACCCCACCCCACAGGAGCGGAAAAAAGTACGTTATGTCCTTGCTTGATAAGCCTAGCAAGCTCTTCAGCCACCTCCACCTGTCCGGGTCTAGGAGTTACAGGCCACCGCGGCTTCGCCGTTTCCATCGTTTTTAACGTGCAGGGCGGTTGGCGTACTTCAGGTACCTGGCGGCGTTCACAGTGCATTTCCCGTCTAAGCTCTTCGTCGAGGCGAGCGCTCGGAGCACTCTCTCCCTGACGTCATCTAAGGAGCGCGCTCTCATCAAGCAGCGCTGCGAGCGGCCCAGCTATAAGGGGTGGAGGGGCGTAAAGGGGGGCGCTCTTGTACGGAAAGCTTAAATGGAGATGGTTCTTTAATCCGGAGCGCGCGTCGGAGAGTTGTCGTTTAAAGGCGAGGCTAACGGTTCTGGCACAGCGCGCTAAAAAGGGAGGAAGGAATCGCACGTTATCGTCAGCCACTTGATGGAGGTGCTGATGGAAATCTTCTCACTTTAATCCCCAACGGGGGCTTAAAGCCTCAGTCCTGGCCACTCCCTTCATCGCTCGCTAAAGGGTGTGTGTTCCTCATCGGCTGCCGTTTGGATGGTTAAAGGTTTAAAAAGCCTGGCGGTCAGCGGGTTAGTGGCGGGGGTGCAGGATGCGCCAATTCCGATTTTAACGGTGGAAGAGGTTCAGAAGCGCATTCTCGAGCTCTGCATGGAAAGGCCCCGTGAAATATCCGAGATCGCGCGCCTGCTGGGTAGGAGGAAGGAGGACTTGATGCGTTCTATCGAGGAGCTTAGGATTCTAGGGTTGATTACCGTTGAGAAGCGGCAGGTTGAGAAGCTAGAGTTGACAGAGGAAGGCGCTAGCTACCTCTCGTCTATGCTGCCGGAGGAGAAAGTGGCCGCTGTTCTCGAGAAAGTGGAGAGCGTGCGGTTGGACGAGCTGCCGCTTCGCGCCGCCTCGCTCGGTTTAGAGCTGAAGGAGGGGGAGGCTAGGCTGGGTATCATGCACTTGGCTAGAGCTGGTGCAGTGGTCGTGAGGAACGGGGTTGTGACAGCGAGCGGTAAGGATTCCATCAAACGGGCTTTGAACGAGGCTAAAGCTCTCAGGGAAAGCCTAGCTTCTATCGCAAGAGGCGAGGGGGGTAGCCCTGGGCTGCTAGAGACCCTGAAGCGAAGGAAGCTTGTAACCACGAGGAAAGCGGCGGATATTCTGGTATCGCTGACCGAAGAGGGTAGAAGAGCTTTAGCCGAGGGCAGGGTGTCATCAGCCAAGCTGGTCACCACCTTGACTCCTCAGATAATACTCAGCGGCGAGTGGAAGCGGGCGGTCTTCAAGGAGTACGACCTGACGGTCCCGCCTCCGCGTGTTTACCCGGGTAGGAAGCACCCCTATCTCGAGTTCCTCGACGCCGTGAGGGAGCTTTTGGTTTCTATGGGTTTCGAGGAGATGAAGGGGCCGCACGTCGAGCTGGAGCTGTGGAACTTCGACGCTCTCTTCCAAGCCCAGGACCACCCGGCAAGGGAGATACACGACACGTTTTTCCTTAAGAACCCGACCTCGGGGAGGGCCCCCGAGGAGCTGCTGAAGAAAATCGGTGCAGTTCACGAGAGCGGCGGAGACACGGGGTCGAGGGGTTGGGGCTACCGCTGGGACCCCTCCAGGGCCTTGAGGCTCGTGCTGAGGACCCAGACGACAGCTGTGTCGGCGAGGACGCTCTACTCGAGGGGCGACGGTGAGTACAGGTGCTTCGCTCTCGATAGGGTCTTCAGGCCCGAGAACTTGGACGCGAAGCACAGCATGGAGTTCTACCAGCTCGAGGGGATAATCGTTAGCAGGCGCGTAACGCTCAGGCACCTGATCGGCTTCTTCCACGAGCTGGCTCGCGCGCTCGGGCTCGGCCCCGTGAAGATCAAGCCAGCGTACTTCCCCTTCACAGAGCCCAGCGTGGAAGGCTACATAAAGCACGAGAAGCTAGGCTGGATGGAGGTGTTCCCCGGAGGGATGTTCAGGCCCGAGGTGCTAAGACCGCTGGGGGTGAAGGAGTCGAACGTAGCAGCCTGGGGCATAGGCATCGACAGGATTGCCATGGCTGCGCTCGGGATCGACGACATCCGCCTCCTCTTCTCGCAGGACTTGGAGTTCCTAAGAGGCTGGAGCCCCCCGCTGAGGTGGTGAGCTATGCCCGTGTGCCGGGTGGCCTTGTACGATGTGAGCCGCCTTGTCGGCGAGGAGCTCGACGTCGAAACGTTAAGCGAGATGTTGCCGCGGTTGAAGTGCGAAGTAGAAGGCGTGGAAGGGGGTTACGTTGAGTACGAGGCTACGCACGATAGGCCGGATCTCTTCTCCGCGGAAGGCCTCGCGCGCGCGCTCAGGGGGCTTCTCGGCTTTGAGCTGGGCTTAAAGATGTTCCGCGCGGAGCGCTCGGGTAAAGCGTTCAACGAGGGGCCATCGTATAGGCCCTACATACTCTTGGCGACCGTCCACGGCCTCTCGCTCGACGATGAAGCGATCGCCCAGGTTATGCAGCTGCAGGAAAAGCTGCACGCGACGTACGGTAGGGACCGCAGGCGAGTATCGATCGGCGTCTACGATCTGTCTAAAGTCGCCTTCCCAGTTCGGTACGTGGAAGCGGATCCCGATAGTAGCAGGTTCGTCCCTCTAGACTTCGAGGAGGAGATGAGCTTGAGGGAGATCCTAGAGCGTCACCCCAAGGGAGTCCAGTACGCGCACCTCCTCGCTGGTAAGGAAAGGTACCCTCTCCTCCTCGATAGCAGAGGGAGGGTTCTCTCGATGCCGCCTATCGTCAACAGCGAGGAAACAAGGGTTACCGAGCGCACTAGAGATGTTCTAATCGATGTAACCGCGACGGATAGGAAGGCGGCGGAGGACGTTCTGGCCGTTGTCGCCACCGCGCTGGCTGAGCGAGGGGAGAAGATCGGGCTCGTTGAGGTGCTCTCCGGTGAAGGCTCTTGGATTTTGAGCTTGGAGCCCAGGAGCGTTGAGTTCGACGTGGAGCTTGTGGAGCGGGTTGTCGGAGTTCGCTTGACAGCTGAAGAGGCGGTGGAGTGCTTAAAGCGCATGAGGTTCGGCGCGGAGGCTTTAGGCACTACTGTGAAAGCGCTCGTGCCAGTTTACAGGTTGGACGTCCTCCATCCCATCGACTTGGTGGAGGACGTTGCGATGGGTTACGGTTTGGATAAGCTCGCCCCTGAGTTCATGCCGCCCCAGCACGCCGGTAGGGAGGACCGGCTTGAGTTGTTCTGCAGGAGGTTGAGGGAGCTGGTGGCCGGCTTCGGCTTCCAGGAGGTGCTCAACTACATGCTGACCAGCAGGGAGGTTCTCTACGGTTTAACCGGCGCACCCGAGGTCTCCACAGTCGAAGTGCTCAACCCGCGTCAGCCCCAGTACTCCTGTCTTAGAACGTGGCTGACCCCTCAGCTGCTCCAGGTTCTGTCCAAGAGCAAGCATGCCGACTACCCTCAGAAGGTGTTCGAGTGCGGCGATGTAGTGCTGGTGGACGAGCGGTACGAAAACTCTGTTAGAGAGGAGAGGAGGCTCGCGATGGCGATATGCGACAGCAAGGTCACTTTGACTGACATGCACGCGGTGATAGACTCCCTGATGAAGCTGCTTGGCTTGCGCTACAAGCTGGTCAAGAGCGCGCACCCCACCTTCATAGGAGGGCGCTACGCAACAGTTGAGGTCGAAGGGGTGAACGCAGGCTTCGTGGGTGAAGTGCACCCACAAGTTCTCGTCAACTGGGGGTTGGAGAAGCCAGTGGTGGCGGCTGAACTCAACGTGAACGCGCTATTCGGACTGCTTGCGCTCCCGCGCTCCGGCCATTAACGACGCGAGGCTTTCGAGTGCGCGCTCGATAAGCCGAGGGGGCGCGTCCTCCAAACCTTTCTCTCTCGCCATCAGGACCACCGTCCTTAGCAGCTCTTTAGCTCGAGGCGTTAGCTCGACAAAGTCGACACCCGCGTCCTCGCGACGCGCTTCCTCCTCTAAAACATCGGCGATGGGCGCAAGTGCTTCAACGTTGAAACCGACGTTGTCGATAACGTGTATACCCTCCCCTTCCAGCCACTTCTTGACGTCGCTGGGCACAGGTGCTCTCGAGACGAGCACCATCGTTCTAGGCTCGTAGAAGCGCTTGTAGAGCACGGCTATCTGCGGGTCGCGGAGCCTCAAGCCTCTCCGCTCCTTCAACTTGGCGGCTAGGTCGCCGGCATCGATGTTGAGAACTTCGGCTAAACCGGCGTAAAGCCCCGATATCCAGCGTTCCCTCCACTCCTCGGCGCTAATGGGGCCTGTGATAGGACCCTTCAGCTCCCTCGCTCTCCTGTACCAATCCTCCAGCTCTTTGCACTCCACTATGACACCCGGCCTCAGCACCGGGGGCTCCCCGTCCCGTGCGACGATGTTGAGGACCCTGCCCCCGTAAGCTAGGATGTCGGGCCTAAGCGCCACGTAGAGCCTCCAAGCTCTCGCTAGATCCTCGCTGTCCTCCCAGCCTACGGGTCGAGGCGCCTCGAGGAAGAGGCTCAAGGCCCTGTACCCGTCGGAGAGGACGGCGTTGGGCGGTATCGTGCCGGTCCGCTGCCGGCCGGAGCGCTCCAGGTGCAGGTACAAATCGTCGGGGTAAACCAGCCTGAACCCGCGCTTAGCGGTGTGGAGGACGAGAACCGCGTAGACCCACGACTGGTACAAAGCCCTTCCGTTAGTTAGCAGCGAAGTTTTTACGGCGGTGCACGCCTTCGCGTAAAACTCCTCGGGTTTCAGCCTACCCCTCGCAAGGTCGTGCGCGTAGATGAAAAGCTTCTTGCGCAGGTGGGCTTCGGGGTCTTCCACGAAGGATTTAAGCTCCTTCGGGAAAACGACGCCCTTAACACCCAAGGTCGCTGAGAGCTGCTCGATGGCGGAGTTGAAGTTGGAGATCCAGTCCAACAACCGGGGGATTTCGGCTCCAGCAATCTCGCGAACCAGTCTAAGCTTAAGCTCCTCAAGGAGCTTTTCCCTGCTAGCCCCTTTGGCTTGAACCACTTCTTCGCACAGCTCTCTCCAGTCCCCTTCGATCATCCCCGTTAGGGCTCGCGCTCTACCCCAAAAGCTTTCTGCGAGGCACAGTTGGTGAACTCTCTGGCAACGTAGTTCCTGACTTCTTCAGCGATACCCAGCTCCTCAGCCCATGCCGCGTAGTCGTCTAACCCCCACTTCCACACGTAGTCTAGGGATAGGTGAAGGTCGACCATCAGGAGGCCTGTCCGGCCGGCGACAGCCTCCGCGACACGTCTCAAAGCGTCCACCGAAGCTCGAAAGCCCCTCCAGGCCCCCCAATCGTGCATTGCGATGGGGTCCTCAGGTCTCAAAGCCTCATCGTAGAGCATGAGCGCAAGGAGCTTAGAGCTTCGGCGCACCTCCTCCAGCACCAAGGGGAGGGCGGACCCTGGATCATCTATTAAGCGGTCGATCAAACCGACGCACGAGCACTCAATGCCCAGCTCTCTCGCGAATTTCTCTGCGTAGAACCTGTGGATGCTCCACGACGGCATGATCACTGGGGCATGGGTTCGATCAACCCCTTTGCGGCTAAGGTCCAGTAGTGCCTAGCCGCTAAGCGGACGGCTTCCTCGCTCCTGTACCTCGGTCTCCACCCCAACGACTTCAGCTTTCTCACATCTAAGTGCATGACCTTCACGTCGCCCACCCATCCTCGCCCACCCATCACGCCGCCCGTGTACTCTACCTTCACGCCCTTGAGCCCACCTTCCTCAATGACCACCTCAGCGACCCTGCTCACCGGTATTGCGTCTTCCGAACCCACGTTAAACGCTTCGAAGCCCCCCTTCAGATGCCTCCAAACGGTGACTGTAGCGTCGATGGCGTCTTCTACCCAAATGTAGGATTTCGTCTGAGTTCCGTCGCCGAGTACCACAAGGCGTTTCGGGTCTCTCAACAGCTTTCTCACGAAGTCGTAAATCACGCCCTTGCTGTTGCGAGGACCTACAACGTTCGCGTACCTGAGCGCTGCGCCCTTGAAGCTGTAGGTGTGCGTGTAGGAAGAGATCAGAGCTTCGCATGCCAGTTTAGAGGCTCCGTAAACGGAAATCGGCTTTAAAGGCCCGTAGTCCTCAGGTGTCGGTAGCGCTCCAGCCTCGCCGTAAACCGTGCTGGAGGATGCAAAGACGATCCCGCTAACATCCTTCCTTCTCATCGCCTCGAGAAGAGTGAAGGTCGCCAGTATGTTGTGTTCGAAATGCTCTTTGGGATCGCCCACCCGCACTTCAGGATTCGCCGCGAAGTGGAAAACCACCTCAACCCCCTCCATGTTCTCCTCGAGTAAGGCGCGATCCCGCACATCCCCTCTCACCACCTTGAGAAGGGGGTTGCCGATCGAGCCGCTCAGGTTGTCCACTCGGCCGCTGCTAAAGTTGTCGATCACCAGAACCTCAACCCCCTCTGCTAGGAGCCGCTCAACAAGATGGCTTCCTATGAAGCCGGCTCCGCCTGTAACCAGCGCGCGCATCGCGGGATCCTCGCCAAGGAATATATATGGGTTTGCCGTAAAACTCCTCCGTGAGCGGTCTCCTAGCTCCGAGAGGCGCCGAAACAATCGTGAAGGGTATAGTGGGTGAATTCGGCAGGCCCTTGAAGGTGGTCTCGGCACCCGGTAGAGCAGATTTCTTGAACACGCACCAAGATTACAAGGGGCTTCCGGTCGTTCCCGTCGCGGTCAACCTCAGAACCTACGCGGCTGCCGTATCCAAGCTCCCCGACGGGTTCGAGGTGATAAGCCTAAACCTCAGGCGCGAGGGGCGGGAGTTCCAAGATAGGTTCCCCTTAAAGCCCCAACTGAGGGGTAGAGGTTGGTTTGGGGACTACCTGCGAGCCTGTGTGATCGCTCTCTCGGAGTGCGGTTACGAGCTCAAGCACGGTCTCAAAGTGGTGATCGACAGCGACGTGCCCGCGGGAGGCGGTCTCGGGAGCAGCGCGGCGCTAGAGGTAGCGTTCCTTAAACTGCTAGATTCGTACTACGGACTGGAGCTAGAGAGGAACGAGTTGGCGGAGCTGGCATTTAAGGCAGAGAACGCCATCATGGGCATCCCCTGCGGGAGGCTCGACCAGTACGGCTCGGCTTACGGCAGAGCCGTACTTCTACACACTCGCCCCCCTTACAAGGTTGAAGAGCTACCCCTTGAGGGTTTGAAGCTCGTGATTGCGGACTCTGGCATAAAACACAGGGTGGCTGCCATACACCCTGTCAGGCAGGCTGAAATCGAGCGGGGGTTAGCACAGCTTCTCGAGCTGGAGGATCTCCCAGCAGAGGTGCGTTCGCTCCTCGGCAAGAGGTACTGGGAGCCAAGGTGGGAGGAGCTTAAGCTGGAGGTTCTCGAACCATACTTATCCAGGATAGACCCGAAAGCCGCCGATAGAATACGGTTCACCCTTCTCATGCACCGCTCGACGGTGATCGCTCTGAAACTGATCAGGGAAGGTTCCCTACTTCCGGACGAATTGGAAGAAGTCGGCGCCGAGCTGGGAGCTGGCTTCCAGGAAGCTCTCGGAGCCGTTATGAACAGGCAGCACGAGCTGCTACGGGACCTTTACGAGGTCAGCCTACCCGAGCTCGAAAGAATTAGGACTGCGATGCTAGAAGCCGGCGCGTACGGCGCGAAGATAAGCGGCGCCGGCTTGGGCGGGGCTCTAATAGCGCTTGTGAGCGAGGAGGGAGGAACGAGGGTTGCCCAAGCCGCGCTGAAGGCAGGTGCAAAGAGAGCCTGGGTGGTGGCAGTCGACGAAGGTGCTCGCGAGGAGCCGCTGCATCGCGGCGGCTCTTAAGTTATAAGATCTTCCGGGGTAAGATTTATAAATATTTCCGCCGCTTTTATACGCGTGCCTAGCGAGGAGGAGATCGCTCGAGATGAGGCACGCGTAGAGGAGTACAAGCAGATCTACACGGGTGTTACCCTCAAGGCGGCAAGGACGGCCGAGCTCCGCACCGGCATTATCCCGGCAGCCCGCTTTGCGGATAAAATACGCCGCGTAGCTCTCGCGGCATTTAAAGGGTACGCTCCAAGAGAGGTTATCATTCGAGACGTTTCGGAGTTTAACAGGCAGCTCTACGATGTAATAGTGAACAAGATGGGTTGCGGGAAGGGCGATCTGATCAGAGTATCCGTTGACGTTTCTTACGACGAGGAAGGACAGAGGCTTGTATTTGGGGAACCTAAGATCGATAGGTTTGTGCCGGAGAGCGAAATCAAAGCGGCTTACGAGGCGAAGATTCGCGAACTCGAAGCGGAGCGAGAGAGGCTCAGGAAGGAGCTTGAGGAGGAGCGGAGCAAGCTCGAAGCGGTGAGGGAGAGGCTCGAGGAACTTGTAAGGGAGCTCGAGAGGTAAGCTGATAAACTGCGCCGCATAGACCCTCGCGTGGATGAGGTAGCGTACCTGCTGCTAGCAGCGTTAAGCACTGTTGCGGCCGCTTACGCTTTCCACAAGCGCTTTGCCCCGAGAGCTGTTAAGAGCGAAGGAAAGCTTGCGCCCTACGCCTGCGGCGAAAACCTCCCGCCGGAAAGGGTGCCTGTGAGGATCACGCTGTATAAATACATCTGCTTCTTCGTAGTTGTCGACGTAACCGCTATGCTGCTAGCTTTTTCCCTCTTACCCCTCCCGCCCGCAGAGCACTCCGCAGCGCGAAGCTTCCTTCTAGCATATTGCGCTGCACTCGTTGCAGCTCTGCTAGCCTCGGTGAGCTGAAATGCTGTCCAAGCTGGTCAGATGGGCGAGGTCGAGAAGCCTCTGGGTGCTCTTTGTCAACACAGGCGCTTGCAACGCTTGCGACATAGAGGTTTTAGCCGCTCTCTCGCCGCGCTACGACGCGGAGCGGTTCGGCGTTCTTCTCAAAGGCAGCCCGCGGCATGCCGATGTGCTTCTCGTAACAGGTCCAGTAACGCGGCAAGTGAGGGATAGGCTGCAGAGGATCTACGAGCAGATGCCAGAGCCGAAGTTCGTCGTAGCGGTTGGGACATGCGCTTCGAGCGGGGGAGTTTACGACAGCTGCTACAACGTGTACGAAGGCTTGGACAAAGTTCTTCCCGTGCACGCCTACGTGCTCGGGTGCCCGGTGAAGCCTGAGTCCGTACTCGATGCCTTAAGGGTTCTCGCGGAGAAGATCGCTAATGGGTGATAGGCCATGAAAAGCAGCGAACCCGGAGTGGAGGAAGTCGTCAATTGGCTTAGAGAGCAGCTAGGCGGTGCGCTGCTCGAGGCTAAAGTTACCGGGAGGCGGAGGGCCTTTGTTCGCGTAGACCGTGAACACTTCAAGGCGTCTATGATAGCGCTGAAGGAGCTGGGTATGGACTTCCTAGAGGCTCTAACGGGGATCGACGAGGGAAATAGCATTGAGGTGATAGCGCACGTGGGTAGAAGCGCCTCGATAGCGGTTAAAACAACCGTGCCCAAGGAGGATCCACGCCTTCCCAGCTTGGTGGACCTGTACCCTGGAGCAGAGATCTACGAGCGCGAGGTTTGGGAGATGCTGGGTGTGGTTTTCGAAGGGAACCCTCGGCTCACCAGAACATTCCTCCCAGAGGATTGGCCGAAAGGCGTTTACCCGCTGAGGAAGGACTACGAGCCGAAGCACCCTGAGCCACTGAGGTGAGGGGGTATGGGGCTTTACCTCCCGGTGGGGCCGCAGCACCCTATACACCCCGAGGCCACGCTGATCAAGCTTAAGGTCGAGGGCGAGTACGTGGTTGACGCGGACATCGACGCGAGCTTTGTTCACAGGGGGATAGAGAAAGCCCTCGAACGGAAAACATACGTACAGGGTCTCTTTCTAGCCGAGCGTATATGCGGTATATGCAACGCAGCCCACACTACTTGCTACTCCATCAACATCGAGGGTCTAGCGGGAATCGAAGTACCGAAGAGAGCTCAATGGTTGAGGTTGATCGTGGAGGAGTTAGCTCGAGTGAGCTCTCACCTCCTCTGGCTAGGCCTCCTGGCGCATAGCATCGGGTTTGAATCGCTGTTCATGCTGGCTTTCCGGGATAGGGAGGCTGTGCTCGACCTGATGGAAGGGATCACGGGAGGGCGGGTTACCACAGGCTACAACGTCATCGGCGGGGTTAGGAGGGATATAGACGCCGCTACGGCGCACAAGATCAAAAGCTCGCTCGCGCAATTGAAGGAGCGAGTGCTTAAGTACAAGAGGCTGCTGGAAGAGGACCCTATCGTGAGGGCTAGGACCGTGGGCGTTGGCTACTTGAGCACGAGCGAAGCTAAGGAGCTGCTCGCTGTGGGGCCCGTCGCCAGGGCGTCAGGGGTATCCTATGACGTCAGGGTCGACGACCCTTATCTAGTGCATGAGGAGGTACCGTTCAACCCCGTCGTGTACGACACTTGCGATGCGTGGGGGAGGGCGATGGTGAGAGTAGACGAGATACTCGAATCCATCGGAATGGTGACCCACGCTCTTGACAACGCGCCCTCTGGCGAGATCCGCGCGCGGGTCCCCCCTGTTTTCAAGCCGCCGCCGGGCGAGAACGTGGCAAGGGTCGAAGCCCCCCGGGGCGAGCTCCTGCACTACGTCAGATCGGACGGCACGGAGAAACCGTACAGGTATAAGGTGCGAACACCTACGCTCGCCAACCTAGCCGCAGTGATAGCTATGCTCAGATCCCAGGGCGGCAAGGTCGTGCACATAGCGGATGTACCGGTGATTTTCGGGAGCATCGATCCCTGCATATGCTGCACTGCGAGGGTTCTCGTAGTTGACGAAAAGGGTTCGGCTAGAGAAACCTTTCTCGACGACTTATCAGCTAGGGGGCGAGCGCGATGATCTCTAAGCTAGCTCAGGTTTTCGTTTACCCTGGCATCCTGTACATGGTCGCACTGGCTTTCTTCCTCGAATGGCTGGACAGGAAGCTTGTTGCTAGGCTACAGAACAGAGTTGGACCACACTACGCCGGCCCCTACGGCCTGCTCCAACCGCTCGCCGACTTCGTCAAGCTGCTTACAAAAGAGAGCATAGTACCTTCGGGCGCGGACGGGCTTCTCTTCACGCTCTGCCCGGTGACGGCTTTCATCGTTGTGGCTACCGCTGCCTCCTTTGTACCGATGACCTCTACGCGGGGGCTTCTCTCAACCGAGGGAGACGCCGTCGCTGTGCTGGCGCTTATAACCATCTACCTGCTGCTCGTCTACACAGCGGGAGCGGCTTCTCAAAGCAGGTACTCGTTAGTGGGCGCCGTGAGGGCAGCGCACATGCTGCTCGGTTTCGAGCTCCCATTGATGCTCTCATGCCTGGGTGTAATCGCCTCAGCCGGCAGCTTCAAGCTGAGCGAAATCGCTGCGCAGGGGGTTTGGAGGGTTTTCGGGTTGCACGCTTTGGGTTTCGCGATCTTTCTCGTTGCTGCCGAGGCTGAGCTCGATAGGCTGCCTTTTGACATACCGGAAGCCGAGCAGGAGATCGTTTCCGGCTGGTTGGTCGAGTATTCGAGCTGGAGGCTCGCTCTCCTCCGGTTAACGAAAGATATGGAATTGCTCCTGCTATCTGGTCTCGCCACAACGCTCTTTCTCGGAGGCCCCGCCGGGCCTGCACCGCCTTCCGCGGAGAACCTACTGTATCCCCTGTACTTCCTGGCCAAAACAGCCTTCGTTGTCTTTTTGCTTTCTCTTATACGCGCCTCTTCAGCCCGCATTAGGCTCGATCAGTTCGTGGTACTCTGCTGGCGGTACTTAGTACCGGCGTCCTTCGCGTACTTAGCGTTAGCAGTCTGGGTGGTGTAAATGGCTCTCGTTTTCGACGTGCTCTCCAATTTGCTGAAGAAGAGAGCTACGGTGCTCTACCCAGAGGAACGCAGGGAGGAGCCTGGCACTTTCAGGGGGGTTCTGGGCTTCGAGAGGAACTTATGCGTGGGTTGCGGCTTGTGCTGGAGGGTTTGCCCTGCTTCAGCCATAGAGGCGTCAAAGGATGAAAAGGGTGCGCGCCCGCTCTTTCGCTTGGAGAAGTGCATATACTGCTACCTCTGCGTTGAGGTGTGCCCGAGGAAAGCGATAAAAGCGAGCTCGCAGCGAGCACCCGTGGTCGACGACAAATCGCGGCTGAAGGTGGGTTAGCTTGCTGCTGAGCTACCTGGTTCTTTCCGCGGCCGTTGTCGCTGCTATCGTCGCTGTTGAACTGAAGGATCTGAACAGGGCCGTGCTGGCGCTGGCAGCCATGAGCGTGCTAGTCGCGTTGGCTCACTACCTAGCGGGAGCTTGGCTGCTGGCGGTCTTCCAGCTCAGCGTCTACGGAGGGGCAGTCACGATGCTGATGCTATCGGCCGTGCACTCGGGTGGTGAGCGCGGTGAGTAGGCGTCTCTCAGCGGCAGCCGCTGCCGCCGCGGCTGTGATGGCGATCCTGCTCTACAGCGTCGAGATCAGCGCGCCGTCCACGTGGGCGGAAGCCCGCACAGTATCGCTGGGTTACATGTGGGTAGCGAGGTGGGAAGAGCTGCTCGCCCAACTGCTCCTGCTGGTTGCAATACTCGTCACGATCTCTCACATTTTCAAGGAGAGTGGCTCGCCATGGTCCCCCTCAACGCCTACACGGTAGCAGCGGTCGCTCTGTTCGCCGTAGGCATGTACTGCATCGCTTCTAAACGCAACCTTATCAAGCTGGTGATAGGCCTTGAGATAATAACCACTTCCGTGAACTTGAGCTTTATGGGGATGGGGTTCAGGGAGAACGGCGTCGACTCGCTCGCTCAGATGTACGTTGCCCTGAACATGGCTGTGAGCGCGGCTGTGCTGGCGCTGGCTTTGGGTTTTGTAGCGATGCTATACCGCCACTACGGTACCCTTGACACGTCAAAGATCGCTCGACTGAGGTGGTAGCTTGAGCCCGCAGGACGTGGTGCTCGCGCTGTCTGTTGCGGGAGTGCTCGCATCGGTTGCAAGAGCCATGGAAGAGAGATTCAAGGCTGGGAACCTAACAGGTTACATCGCCCTCTTCGGGATCGCGCTTGCGCTAGCGCTCACGCTTGAGCTTGAGCCAGGCACGTACAGAACCGGATCCGGCATGCCCGTACCATCTGTCGAGTTCAAGGTCGATACCCTCTCGAAGTCGCTTGCCGTGCTGTTCTTAGGAGTGTTCCTAGCGGCTGTGGTGCACTCGTTCTCTTACATGCGCGAGAGCACTGTGGGCGCCTACTACACGCTCTTAGTATTGATGGCGGCGGGGTTGACCGGAGCCGTATTCTCCAACGACCTCTTCACCTTTTACTGCTTTTGGGAGCTCGCGTCGGTATCGGGTTACGCGCTGGTCGGCTACAGGTGGTGGCACTGGGAACCTGTGGAAGCCGCTTTCAAGTACCTTCTCGCGTGCACAGTCGGCGCACTCACCACGCTCTATGCCGCGTCGTTGCTCTACGGGTTTGCTGGTACCACGAACTTCGACGAATTGCGGATCGTTTTCAAAAATTCCGGAAACTCGCAGGTTGTTGCAGCTATCGCCGCGCTGCTGATCGTGGGGCTGGGCACGACGGCGGCGGTGGTACCTTTCCACACGTGGCTCCCCGATGCCCACCCGGCTGCACCCAGTCCGGTTAGCGCGCTCCTCTCGGGCGTGATCGTCAACATCCCATTGTACGTGCTCGCCCGCTTGCTCTTAGGGGTTCTGCCGCAGCTGAGCGGCGTGGGCTACGCGTTGCTGCTGTTGGGCGCTTTCTCGTGCTTTGTAGGGAACGCGGCAGCTCTTGTGCAGCTCGACGCGAAGAGGTTCCTAGCTTACTCGACGATAGCGAACGTAGGGTACATGCTTGTGGGCGTCGGAGCGTGCTACAGGGCTTTGGCTGCTGGAGCAGCAGAGGTGGCGGCTAGCGCGCTAACTGGTGCTTTCGTCCACCTGGTCAACCACTCGCTCGGCAAGAGCTTGCTTTTTCTCTGTCTAGGCAACGCCATTCAGGCGAGCGGGAGCAGGCTTTTCACGAGCTTGGAAGGTTATGGTAGGAGGATGCCATTCACAGGTGCATTTTCGCTAGTAGCTCTCCTCAACCTGGCGGGGATACCTCCAATGGTCGGCTACTACGGAAAGGCCTTTATCACAGCTGGGCTGGCCTATAAGCTCGGGGATCCCGTAGCCCTAATTGTGCTAGCAGTGTTGGAGGTGAACTTCGCTTTAGCAGCAGGCTACTATGCCTACTTCGCGTACCGTGTATTTAGGGGGAGGGGATACGCGGCTAAAGACGCACCCTTACCAATGCTGCTCTCCGAGGCGGCTCTCGCTGCGGTTATTGTAGCGATGTCTATCTACCCTGGCTTCCTTGTGGAAGGGGTGCATGCCAGTGCGCAGGCTTTACTGGGAAAGCCTTAGTCGAGGCGCTGTAGAGAAAGAAACAATGTTTAAGGCGTACACTGCAACCCCAAGCTCCTACGCTCTCCCGGCAGGCAGGGTGATCGAACGTGCTTGAATGGGTTAACTGCGTGTGGGCGGCTCCTACGGCCACGGCGCTGCTCGTGCCAGCGCTAGCTAGGTTGAATCCTCGGGTGCGGGATGGCGCAGCAGTAACAGCGTGCTTGGTCGCTGCATCGGCTTCGCTCGCCCTGCTGCTCACCGGTGTGCAAGGTGTCCTGCGCTGGAGGTGGGTTAGCTTGCCCGAGTTAGGGAGCGTGGAGTTTGGCTTGTTCCTCGACCCTCTCAGCTCGGTGCTTGCGACCGTTGTAGCGTGGGTTTCTCTCGCCGTGTTTGTCTATTCCCTAGGCTACATGCGAGGCGACCCCGGTCTCACAAGGTACTGGGTGCTCATGCTGTTCTTCGTCGGAGGGATGGAACTGCTAGTGCTCTCTGAGAACCTCATATTAATGCTCGTGGGCTGGGAGGTGGTTGGCATATGCAGCTTCGCCTTGATAAGCTACTGGTACCAGGATAGGGAGGAGGATCGAGCCACCCGCTGGGTCGGGGAACCTCCGGAAGAGTATCCTCCATCCCATTGCGGGCTTAAAGCGTTCCTCGTCACTAGGCTAGCGGATACGTTCATGATTGCTGGTACGCTGGCGCTCATGTTCACCGTTGGAACCGCGTCCTTCACGGAGCTAGCGGCGCACACCCCCAACGCGCCTGGTGGGCTCCTGCTAGCTTCCCTGGTCCTGATGTACGCGGGCGCTCTCGGGAAGAGTGCTCAGCTGCCGTTCATGGAGTGGTTGCCCGACGCTATGGCGGGACCGAGCAGCGTGAGCGCGCTGATACACGCTGCGACTATGGTTAAAGCGGGCGTCTACTTGACGGCTAGGCTCTCACAGCTAGCTCTATCTTGGGGCCCGAAAGCAGACCTTATCCTGTTTTTCATCGTTGTATCGGCGTGCGGGGTAGTAACCTCGCTCGTGGCTGGCTTGCAGGCTGCCGTGAGCGGAGAGCTGAAGAAGACGTTAGCCTACTCCACGGCCAGTCAGATCGGGTTGATGATGGCGGCGCTAGGGGCGGCGAGCTCAGCCCGAGGAGCAGCGATCGCAGCCGCCGTCTACCACCTGGTGAGCCATGCTCTTTTCAAATCGTCGCTTTTTCTCGCAGCAGGTGTTGTGATACACGCGGCCGGCTCCAGGTTTTACAGCGGCATTCGGGGCTCGGGCGGACGGCTTAGAGCGGCAATGCTAGCGTTCCTGCTAGCTACAGCCTCGCTAATCGGTATTCCACCTTTTAGCGGCTACTGGAGCAAAGAGCTCGTGCTGTCTGTGCTAGCAGCCGAACCCGCAGTCCTGACCCTCGCTGTGCTATCGTCCTGCGTCACAGCCTTCTACAGCGTGAGGATGCTCCTTCTAACCTTCTCCGGCGGGTCATCCGCTAGTCACGAGCACGGGGGCAGCCCTCTAGAGCACTCGATTTACTTAGTGCTCGCCCTTGCAGGCTTGGCTCTCGGCTTGTTCTCGCCTTTAATCGAAGGATCCCTCTCGGCTGCGTTCAAAGCGGAGCTCCCGAGCACCGGCGAAGCACTACCTCTCTCTATCGGAGCTTTAATAGCGGGAGCTTCCCTTGCTCTAGCTGCACACGCTTGGGGCATCGAAGCTAACCGTATCCAACCGTTCGTAAAAGCGCTCAGGCGCCGCCTTTACCTTAACGCTGCTTACTACTGGGTTGCCAGCCAGGTTGCAAAGTTGTCGAAGGCTGTGGACGCGCTCGAGCGTGTTTACGCTCTCGCTCTACACCGCACAGCGGCTGTGCTGTCGGCAGAGTCGGAGGAGGTAGCTAGGATTCAGACCGGCGTCCTCGAGCTTAGAGAGCTGATGTGGGTAGCCGGCGCCCTCCTCCTAATCGTCTTGCTGCTCGCTTTAGGGTGAGACTCTTGCCGCTGCTGCTCGCCGCGATATTGTCCCCCCTTCTCGCTGCGCTCGTCACAGTTGCGGTTAGGGGCTGGAAGCGAGGGGCGGTAGTGGCTGCTCTTTCCCTGCTCGTGTCAGCTGGGGCGCTTTCGGTCTCCATAGGGCGTGGTTTGGTGGAGCGGTACGATCTGGAGCGGACGCTAGGGCTGGTCGTGCTTGAAGGCAACGATTTCAACCTGGCTTTCTCCCTGGCTATTAGCTTACTGTCAGCAGCAGCGGCACTCTGCGCGCCGAGCTTCCTGGAACGCTCTCGCAGGCGCGGTACACCAGCATCCTTTTATGCGCTATACCTCGCCTGCGCGGCGGCACTCTTAGCCACCCCTCTCTCCGGTACGCTAACGACATTTTTCGTGTTCTTCGAAATGTACCTTGTCGCATCCTGGCTCCTGCTGCTCTTCTGGGGAGGTAGGAGTAGAGGGGTGGCGGCGCTGACTTACCTGGTTTTCACGGAGGTGGGTGCACTTCTGACGCTGCTTGGGATAGCGGTAGTCTACGATGCTTACGGCACGTTAAGCTTCGAGCAGCTTAAGGCAGCTCTGGCGAGCGCTCCGCCAGCCGATCTGGCGCTCCCGCTCGTCTTGCTGGCTGCAGGACCCTTGGTGAAGATGGCCATCGTGCCGTTCCACGCTTGGTTGCCTAGCGTTTACTCGAGCGCGCCGGTTCCGCTGCTCGTGACTATGACACTCGCTGAGGGCACTGGAGGATGGGCGCTGGTCAAGCTCCTTGTGCTCACGGCGCCGAGCGTGCTCAACGGGGCTTGGTTCAGGCGGCCTTTTCTCACACTGGCAGCTCTCACGGCGATTTACGGCAGCCTATCAGCGCTCGCGCAGAAAGACGCTAGGAGGCTGCTGGCGTACTCGACTGTGAGCCAGAGCGGCTACATGCTCTTAGGAATCGCGTGCGGCGGGAGGTTGGCGGCAGCTAGCGCGCTCCTATTCTTCTTTTCGCATTCCATCGCTAAGGCAGTGCTCTTGACAGACTTCGGTTACCTTGAGGAGCTCTCAGAGACGAGCAGTCTAGAGGGCTTCGGAGGCTTGGCGCCGAGCATGCCGGCAACAGCCGTCTCAACGCTGGTCTCCTTCCTCAGCCTCGCCGGCGTACCGCCGACGCTCGGTTTCTGGGCGGAACTCGAGGTGCTAGCCGGCATAGTAAAACTATTCCTCAACAGCGGTGTCGCCGGTTTAGCTGTTGCCGCGACCCTTTCTGCATCAACAGTCTTTTCGGCAGCTTACGGTCTCCTCTGCTTTAAGAGGGTCTTCTTCGGTCCTCCCAAGGTTCGGCTGGAGGAGAAGCTAAGCGAGCCCGTGGCTGTAGCCTTAACGCTCTCCTTAGTGTCCGTTGCTTTGGGCACGTACCCGGCGCTGCTTCTAGGTGCGCTGGCTCAATTACCGTGAGCGCGCGCCACGCCGTTACCCCGCCTTTTGCGCG
>Ga0272445_1000242_pt1 | contig 53441 bp, 50 predicted proteins | sample YNPCB0031_FD_194404 | JGI IMG/M metagenome (GOLD analysis project Ga0272445, IMG submission 194404) | Hot spring sediment microbial communities from Yellowstone National Park, WY, United States - YNP-CB-003-1 | ecosystem: Environmental > Aquatic > Thermal springs > Hot (42-90C) > Sediment... | reverse complement strand
AAACATGCTTAAGTTTACAAGACGAACAGAAAGAACGAAATATTAAAATAGAGGAAACTTCCGTAAAAGAAATGCTTAAAGAAGAATTGGAATACGTCTTAGAGGATGGCTAAATGTCAAGACAGATAAGGCAGCATAACCATCGTATTTAACCAAGCATATTCAGGACTACTGATGCTTCAATTCTCATGCGGGAAATTCAGGAATTAGGTTTAGGGTTGCGAAGACTCTGGAAGATATCATTAGGGATCATGTAAACTACTATTTGAATCCGGATTATAATATATTTTAAGCCTCTTATCGTGAAGAGGTTCGGGAATACTGTTCGCGACATTGATAATATTTATGATGCCTTGAATTCTACATTTCTTAAGCTTTTGGAGTATCCATTAAGTCTATGGCGTGTATGGAGTATGAGGTAGGAGTCTAGAAGAGCGGTGAAACAATCAATGAACATCTTAGAAGCAAGAATCTCCCGACTTTAGCTGTGGAGGGTGTCAATCCCGTCTTGTAAACTTAAGCTTTACCTAGAAGTTAATCAGTAAGCTTAAGTTTACAAAGCCGTCAATCCCGTACTAAAGCTTAAAAGATTCTGTGGAGGTTATGGTGTGTGGTGGGAGGTTGGATGCATTAAGCAGGCTTCGTGAGGCGAAGGAGATCTTAGCGAGAGCTCTTCAGGAGCTGGTGGAGGGTGTGAGGAGTGGTGATTCATTGAAGGTTAGGGATTCCTGCGGGAAGGGTTGGTTAGCTGCCGTTAAGGCTGTTGATGCATTGCTTATCAGGTATGGCTACGGGGAAGCTGTAACGCATGCTGATAGGAGGAGGAAGCTTAGAGATCTTGCCTGCAAGCTCGTGGAGGTTTCGAGGCTTGGAATCTACGATAGGGTTGAGGCTAGAAGAAGCATTCTCCACAGCGACGGCTTCTACAGTGGGGTGCTAACACCGGAGGAGGCTGAGGAGGAGCTTAGGAAGGTGGGGAAGCTTATAGAAGACGTTGAAAGCCTCCTATAGGATCAACATACCCTCTACCTTAAGTCTTCAGCTAGTGTTAAGGCTCATAGCTATTGGTTAGGAGTTCAAATCATCCTAAATCATTATCCATAGATAATCCTCCTTGCTTCTGAAACCATCCTTTCTATATCTAGCATTTCCCTCACAGCATCTAAGTCTAGCTTTGCCCGTGAAATCCCCAAACATGTAGATAGTTTGCTCTATCCCATGCTATGCTAAACCATTCACCTAGCTTCCTGAAAGCTTTTGCAGAGATATTCTTGAAACAGCCTTCTCAAGCTCTGAAAAAGTCCATCTACCCCTCCCACCAACAACCTTAAGAATATCCTCCATGCTGAAGCATACTGCAAGTGCTTTGACAGCCTCCTTAGCAGCCTTATACAGCTTTTCACTAGCTTGAACAGGATCTTTATCAGCTAGACCCCTCCTCAAGATATTTCACTGCAAGATCTATACGTTGCTTAACCTCAACTTCTCCACTCATCCCAGCACCAATACACAATAAGCATAAACGCACTTATTAAGTTATCTCCTCCATTTTACTGGAAGGCTTTCTGAGGCAAACTACATACTCATACCATTCATAAATCTATCACTTCTCAGCTGAAGATAAGCTTGCTACTGTAGAGCTTAGAACCTTGCATTAAGCAAACTCCATAATTAGTAGGTATAAGCTTGGTCAATGACCGCGTTTTTAAGAGGAATATTAAATAAGCCAATACTGCATCCATTAAACTTTAAAATCAACCTATTAATGAGGGTATAAGTTTTAAGTGATATTGAATATTATCTTGTAGAGTATTGAGAGGATAGTTATGTCTGCCTTCAGGAGGGTTGAATTCATTAAGTATTTGCTATTGAGGCTGAGGAGTATTTGGCTAGGGGATGCTGAGGAATGTGTTAAAGCATTATCTGAACGCTTCAGTCTCCCGGAGGTGAAGGATGCTGAGGAGAGGGGATGGACTGTTATCATGCTTGAAAGAGCTGTGAGGAAGCTCCCCGACAAGTTTGGCATGGATGTTCAGCCCGGCTAGGATGCAGTAAACCACCTGTATGTGTATGGTTTTCATGAGGTGGGGCTTGAAGTGAATGATGTTAAGGCAAGAATCCCCTAATAAGGAGGCTAATAGAGCTAATCGAGACAAGCACGTAGTTTTAAGATAAGTTTTAAGAGCTTCCCTACTATTCTATAGGGATGGGTGTAAATCTAGTAGTAATAGTTGAGAATGTTAAGGGCTTAAGTCAGGAGGAGGTGAATGAAGCTTTAGGAGTTTATGTATTTGAATATGAGGATGGGAGGAGGGAGATTGTTCCAAGATGGGAATTGTTTGAGTGGAAGGGTAGAGTTTATGCAACCTGGAATTTCACACCAAGAATATTTGAGGGAATACATAACATATTCGCAGCCTCGCTTTACAGTGATCCTTGGAGTGAACTTGATGAAAATACCAGGATATTGTGGGAATCGCTTAGGAAGTACTTAGCAAAAGTTAGGAAACTGCTTGGAAACGGTAAAGTATATCTTGGAAATGACTTAACTCATATACGTAGCCCAAAGGAGTTGAGGAAAGCTGATGAAGTGTTCCTACTACCTCCAGAAGTCCCGGAGAAATTGCTGGAGGAACCATGCCTAAATAAATATCCCGAATTAAAAAATGTGAAAGAACTCCAACTCTTAACATGGTAAAAATTTATAGAGTTCCGCCTAGCCTGGAGTTGGAATATATTATTGATAAGATTAATAGAATAATAATAAAGTATCTACTCAATAAGATTCTCACACTACTTTACAGGATTTAGAGTAATTATATAAAGTATGTTGGTGTCGTTAATTTCTTATAATGATTAAATAAATTTTGCTTTATATGAAGATATTGAAGAATTTAGAGAAACAATAGAAATTCTAGATTGAGAATTACCTATATTAAGGATGAAAATTAGAAAAGTTGAAGAAGTTAAAGATAGAAATCTTAGCTATAGTCTAAACCACTTTACAACTCCTTAAACCCGCTTCAACCATCTAATAAACCTACAATTTAAACAACATTTTTATATTTCTCCTTTAATTTATGGTGTGGATGGGTTGAGTGCTGAGAGGATTGTTGAGCTTTTCGAGAAGGATGTAAGCTCACGTAAACGCCTAGCTGAGCTACTTGTCGTTGAACCTGACGTAAGGCTAGCAATAATAAACGCATTGATTAGGGATGTAGCAACAAAGGAGGATATTGAGAAGCTGAGAGCAGCAACAAAGGAGGATATTGAGAATTTGAGGAAAGCAACTAAAGAAGATATTGGAAAGCTGGAAGCTAGAATAAATAGCTTAGAGGCAGTAACTAGGGAGGATATTGGAAGGCTTGAGGCTAGAATAAATAGTTTAGATGTAAGGATTAGTAGGTTGGAGGGTCAGATGAGCTTATTCGTGAAGCTCTTCATAGCATTCAATCTCCCAATACTACTGGGAATAATAGGAATGCTTCTAAAACTAGTATTTACAGGTTAATTTGGGGAGTCTATAGAGCATAGCTAGTTTATAGCTGATATTTGAGTTTAAATACCTGTAGGCTGAAGCGTCTTTATGTTGAATATAGTGTATTAATCCTCCGTATTGAGGCTTATGACATATCTACGTTGAAGTATTCTTCCACAATTCAGATGAGTACGTTGAGTATTTCAAGGTGAACGTAGGCTTAATTTACTAACTGTTTAAGCTTCTCTATAAGCTTCTTCACGTCCTCAACACCATCAACCACCTGGCTTTCAGTAAACCAGTTCTCATAGAAGTTTTGATGTAGTGATGTAGTACTTCTCCAAAGCCTACCAATCTCCCTATCTTTAAGCTCCCCAGAAATCCTCGCTACAAATTCATGAAGCCCCCTATGGCTTCTAATCCCCTCCCCTCTTCTCGCGGCTAAAGCCTTAACAACCTGGGATACAGCTTCCCACGCCTTCTCAGATGCTTGAGCATACTCCCCCCTCCTCAAAAACTCCTCAGCTTCATCCATATACCTCTCAGATAGCTTAAGATGAAGTTCAACCCTTTCATCCGGGTTAAGAGGCTCACTAAGCGTCTTCAATAAAGCCTCAATTACAATCTCCTCTTCTGAAGCTCCCCTCCTCTCAGACTCCTCCTTCAGCCTTCTCTCTACTCTCTTCGGCAACACTATAGAGATCACGTCTTACCCCAAAATTACCTTTAAACCTTTGCATTATGAATATATCCCTATTGTTAGCTATTAAGCTTTATGGCTTAATTCCTTGGTTTAATTACTCCCCTGGTTTTAGCTGTTTTCCTAGCGTAGAATAGATAAGAATAAATAGAGTAGGAGTAAAAGCTTAGGATGGGGTAAAAGCTTAATAGGGGTTGTTGTGGATGGCTTATTCACGTGATGACTTGGTTAGTGTGGCTAGTGAGGCTGCTTATGGGGCTTTTTACCTTTTTAGTGGGCAGACTTTAGCTACTTTGATAGCTGCTTTAGCCTCAATTGTTGTTGCCCGTTTATTGGGGCCTGAGCTTTATGGTGTGTACTCGCTTTGTTTGGTTGTTCCAGGTTTTCTCCTATTGTTTACTGATTTTGGTGTTAGTCCAGCTCTTACTAGGTTTTCAGCTAAGCTTAGAGCTGAGGGGGAGTATGGTAGGTTAGCTTCCTTGATTAGGAGTGGATTTATATTTAAGGTTTTTACATGCTTCATCACGCTACTTATCGGCCTAACACTTTCAGATATGCTTGCAGCGCTAATTATAAATAGGTTTGAGCTGGCTTTCCTCGTTAGGGTTGCTGTTTTCCTAGCTTTATTTAATGGTGTTTATGGAACTGTTAATTCAACATTGATAGGGTTTAACGATATGAGGAGCTCAGCTTCACTATCTGTAGTGATTCAGCTAGCGAGAAGTGTTTTATGCCCGATTCTAATAGTTGCTGGATTCAGTGTTTTGGGAGCTGTTTTAGGATTTGTTTTAAGCTATCTTCTTGCAGCTGTATTGGGCACGGTGATTGTTTACGTTAACCATTATAGAGGGCTGAATCCGAGAGTAAATAATGCTTTTAGAGAGGATTTAAGGGTTATGTTAAGCTATGGTTTACCCCTATATTTTTCATCAACTCTTGAAAGCGCTGTTGGAACTTATCAGGGAATGGTTTTGGCATGGCTTACCTCAAACGTTATGGTTGGGAATTTTAGAGTTGCTGCTAACTTTGCATCGCTTATGTCCCTACTTACAGGACCAATATCTACAGCTCTTTTCCCCGCTTTTTCAAGATTAAGCCTGAATAGTGGGGAGATTAGGTGGATGGTTAAATACTCCGTTAAGTATACTGCAGCTATTCTAGCTCCAGCCTCCATGTTTGTAATCGTGATGTCTAGGGATTTGGTTTCAATAATTTATGGTCAAGCCTACAGTATGGCGTCGGATTTTCTATCCCTATACAGCATCGTCTTCCTCTATGCTGGCTTAGGCTCAGTTGTTTGGGGAAGCTTCTTTCAGGGTGTAGGGTGGACAAAGATAAATCTTAAGGCAACCCTCATATACTCAATACTCCTCACACCGCTTACATTCATCTTAGCGAAAACCTATTCTGTTCCAGGCTTAATAGTGGGTTTTCTAGCATCAAGCCTAGCATCAACTATCTACAGCCTTTCGGTAGCGTTAAGGAGGCTTCACGTTAATATAGATGTTCGAAGCATTCTTCTAATATACTTCGCCTCAGCTATTTCAGCTACTCCACTACTACTTTTAGTAGCATATTCTAGACTGCCAAGCCCCATAAACCTAGCTGTAGGTGCGGTTGTCTTTACGATAATTTACCTAACGCTAATGCCTATTATAGGGGGGATTAATCAGGGAGATATTGAAAACTTTAAGCTTATGTTTAAGGGGGTGAAGCCTCTAAAGCCGATTATAAACATTATCCTACATTATGAAGCTAAGCTTGCAGGAAATAGATGAAAATTGAAATAGGTTTAGTAGCCGGCTCAGCTTAATAGGGCTTAGAAGCCAGTAATAACATACCATCAAGGACTTGTGGAGGCCATCAAGAGGCTATGTCCGCATCATACATGTTCTGAAAGGCTTACTAGAGAGTTGGTGGGGGGATTAAGCATGGTGGACATCTATATGCTAGATCGATCCTAAACTATTACTAAGGCCTGCGTTAAGCCTGCTGAGAAATATCTTGAGGAGGTAGCATATTGGAGGAGGTGATGTAGTTCAAGTATCCGGGAGGCTTTACAGGGCTGTTGAGGAGTGTAGAGTAGCACTAAACTATGTGAGCAGATAATAGTCCATTAATATGGCTCAGTTGGAGAAGTTAGGTATGGCATAGAATCATCCGATTTACTGATTATGACTTTGTAGATTTAAGCCTTACTGGAGCTCTCTACTTATGGCGGAGCCGTTATGTTATTAGGGGAAATACGATGAAGAACATGCAGTAATACCTCAAATCATTAGTGCTGGATAAATGGAGATGTTAAATCTGATGAGGCTGTTACTGTGTTAAGGATGAGTTTGCTGAAATATTTATTAAGAGGACTGTAAGAGTAGAGGTTTAGAGGATATTTATGAACTTGGAGGAATTGGTTGGGAGGCTTAAGCTGTGTTGTAGAGATCTTGAGGAGGCTCTTGAAGGGGAGTTTATGGGTTTAGTATTATTTGGTAGTTGGGCTCGTGGAGATTTCGGTGAGGATAGTGATGTTGATTTATTTGTTGTGTTAAAGAGTCTTAAGGGTATGGAGGCTCGTTCAGCTATATATAGGATTATAGCTAAACATGTTGGGAGAGCTGTAACGCTTATCGATATGTGTGCTGAGGACTTGTTTAAAGATAGCTTAGAGCTAACACCCCTCCTACTTAACATCCTAATGGATGGTGTTGTAATATATGATAGAATGGGTGGGATCGGTAAGCTCATAGTGAAAGCTGGAGAACTCGTGGAGAAGGCTGGTCTTGTAAGGTATAAAACTCCTGATGGTAAATATGGTTGGAGGAGGCTAGATGGAAAACCCCTAACACGGGTGGAGGTTTAATGCCTATAAGTATTGATCCTGGGGCTGAGGTTAACTATAGGTTAAGGCTTGCAGAAAACTACTTGAAGGATGCTGAGGAATCCTTTAAACGCGGAGACTTCAGAGCTACTGTTGCATCATCACAGCTTACTGTTGAAAACTCTGCTAAAGCCATAATATCTGTTTTTAGGATTCCAAGCTGGTCCCACGATCCCTCCCATGAGCTTAGAGAAATTGCTCAGCAAATACCTCTTGATGTAAGACGCTTAGTGGAGGAGCTGGCGGATTTAGCAGAGATCCTTGCTCCGGAGCATGGCAGATCAACTTATGGAGAGCCTGCTAGAGGTCTCACCCCCTGGGAGATATATAGTAGGGATGATGCTGAAAAAACACTTCAATACGCTAGGAAAGCCGTTGAGATAGCGGGAATTATTTTGGGAAGACTTAGAGTTGATATACGGCACGTGTAATTATTGATTTGTTAAGTCTATCAGCAACATTAATATTTCCTCTGCATTGTAAGATATTGGTGGTTGTAGTGTCGGCTTTAGGCTTTAAGATGCTTCTTCGGAAACGTGGAGTATCCTTATCCATATTAGCGGTAGCGCTTCCAGTAGCTATTATAGCCTCTATGAACTCCATAACTAACTATATTGATTTGCAGGCTCAAATACTTGCAGGAATTGTAAGCCCGGCTGGAACCTATCTAATCCTGAATTCAAGCTCTAAAGCTTTAACGGACAGTAAGCTAGATGTGGAATTAGCTTGTAGGCTTAGCGGTCTTAGCTACGTTAAGTATGTCTACCCCCAGAAGATGTTTACAGCTAACCTAACTACACGTATTGGCAGCTGTAAAGTGTATGTTAGGGGTGTGGGGGATGTTGCTGGCTTTCTTAAGATGAGGGGGGCATATGTAAACGGGACAGCTGCGAGGAGCTGGATGGAGGTAAATATAGGTGAAATACTTGCGGAAACTCTTTCCATCAGTCTCGGAGATGAGGTATGCTTAGCTGTTGGTGGAAGACAGTTGAGGGCTAGGGTTGTTGGTATATTTAGGAGTAGAGTGCAGAGCGATGTTGAACTATTGGCTCTTATGGAGGCGGCGAACATGCTTACAGGAGGTAATGATACAGTATCCTTCATCGAGTTCTCCCTAAGGGAGGATGTGAATAGATCGGAGGCTTTAAGTAGGATTATGCAGCAGCTACCTGGAAACGTTAAGCTTATTCAGACTCAGCAGCTTGGGGAGTTTATGAGGCAGATGAATATGCAGACAGCATCCCTCCTAAACGTTTTGTCCCTAGCTGTCTACGCAGTAGTTGCAGTCTCCTCCTACATAATTTCTGTAAGGCTTATAGTGGATTCAAGCTATGAAATAGCTATGCTTAAAGCTTTAGGAGCTGGGAGAAAACTGGTTTTCACCCTAGTAGCTACATACACTGCAACCATAGCTCTTATAGGATCAATATTTGGAGTAGCTTTAGGCATAGTTGGAGTTCAGGTAGCCTCAACAATTCTAAGATGGATTCAGCCAAGCATAGATATAACGCCCTTCCTAAAAGTGGAGCAAGCTACCCAAATAATCCTATTAACGCTTACATCATCAATCCTAGGATGCATAATTCCAGCCTTGAAGTCGATGCGGACAAGATATATGGAGCAGCAATTATGATATGTAAATACGTTTAACAAACCACTATTGTTTCCATTTAGGTATTGCCTTATGTTGAATTTGTAATCTCCCTTCATCTTCAAAACCTCAAGCAACTATAACATATACTCAAAGAAGCAGTAGAAAAAGTTATGCGAAATACTATAGAATATATGAGGCTCCTAGATAAGGCTTAAGTTTACAGAGCCTTAAGCACAAAGCAAAGATTTAATAATGAATGTTGTAATAATTTAATGATGAGAAATGTTTCAGAATGTTGATTTTACTGAGTTTAAAGGCATTAAAAAATGTGAGAAACCTATAGAGTTAGCTAAGTTCACGCTCTTAATTGGTCCAAATAATGCAGGTAAAACCTCCATACTTGAAGGCATTTTTTTCCTTCCAACTCCATGGAACTTCTCCATGCCATTTATAGATAAAACAAGACTTGACATTTTTAGTATGATCCATAAGAACACAGAATCTCTTGTTTACTGTTATAGTGGGAAAGCAACAATACGTGTGGAACTGGAGGGGAAGCCTATTGAGCTTAACGTTTACCCTAATGGCAGCTTTAAAGTAGTTATTTTAGGTAAACAATACGATGATCTTTCCTCAATTGCTGCTTTACTTAGAGGAGACTCGTCAAGTGAAGTGAGTAATCAGCTTCTTACCTACACTGTTTACATACCGAATAATAGCCAATTCATTGAGGTTTTAGCAGATGCTATAAACCGTCACTGGTATGATGTTGTAAAAACTAATGCTCACGTAAGAGCAGTAAAAGAAATAATTGCTGGTACAATTACGGACAGGTTTACTGAAGTTTTAATTAATCATCGGGGAGATCTTGTTGTTAGAAAGGAAACTCTTAAAGAGGGTTATTATGTCCATTATGTAAAGTTTAGAGATGTTGGTGAGGGCATTAAACGGTTACTGCCAGCTATCCTTTGGCTTGAAACTGTTAAGCCAAAAGTTGTCTTATGGGATGATTTAGAGGTAGCAACTCATCCGGCGCTTATTAATTCTATGTTAAGGTGGCTTACAAGTGGGGATTGGCAAGTCATAGCTACAACACACTCAATAGATGTGCTTAATAGCTTCGTGGAGCTTGATCCTAAAGATGGAAGAGTAATCCAGCTTTGGAAGACACAAGACGATATCTTACATTGGAAAAGTCTTTCTATTGAGGAGCTTGAAAAACTTTTTGAAAGTGGGCAGGATGTTAGGAAGCTTTTCAGGTGGTAGAGCTGAAGCTATCTGAAGTCCTTCATGATACTGGGAAGCAAATACTTGTAATTTTAGGTAATGGAATGAAGGAGAAGAGAATTCTTAGTGAAATAGCTCCAAAATATAATGGAACTGGCTGCACACTTGTCTTAACATCACTTCCATATCCATACGTTGTGAAAAGAGGAATTAGTGCTCTTGAAGCAGTATTTGTGCTTATACATTCCCGCTACAAAATCAATAACATCCTATTTATTGTGGATAAGGAGCATATTAAAAGTCCGGATTTAAGGGAGCTAAGCGAGAAGCTTAAGAAGCATGGCTGCATCATTAGGAAAATGGAGCCAATAGGGGAAAATGCCTGGGTTTTTGAGGGGGTTCATGGCTTATCTCATTTAAGTATCTATGTTGCCGTAGCTGGCGAAGAAAAAGGGATGGAGGAAGAAATTCAAAGGTTTCGGGAGATTTTAGGAATTACAGCAGACATAAGTGAGAGAAAATTGCTTAAAGAAATTAAACAAGTCAAGAGAGAAGAACTTGAAAAATGCTTTAAAGGTCTAACTGCAGTCCTTAAATTTCTAGAGCTCCACTACATTAACTTGATGTAATCCTCCATCCTATTCTTCAATTGTCTTGCTTAAAACTAATGTAGACTTCAAGCATTAAACCCCAGTCCTGTGAGTACTTATCTGGGAGCTTATGTTATCATGATAAGATACTAAAACTTAGAAGAGTTGTATGGCGGAGGCTTTATTAAAACCTTCTATAGAGCTTGAAGATGCAAGATACATAGTAAATGAAGAGTTGGTAAGAAAAGCTGAAGAGAAGCCGAAAACCTTGTTTATGGACTGCTAATATTTAAAGGGATGCAGTAATATGCATATATGGAGGGTATCTGCTGATGGTGTTTCCGTGAGGCTTATAGGCTTTAAATATCTTAGGCAGCAGCGTATCCTAGCTCTTGCCCTAGTAGTCGCTATGTCCTCCATGCTTTTCTCAGTAACTGCTTTAATTCTTCTAAGCTTCTATAGGGGATTTACCTCATATCTTGGTGAAGCTGAGGATATTGTAGCTGTTTACGATAGGGGTAGTCGAACACCCTTTACAGGCTTAGTTCCACTATACTTATCTGAAAGGCTAAGTGTATTAAGTGGGGTTTTAGCAAGCAGTCCTGAAGTCGTAGCTCCATGCATTGTGAATGGTGGATCAGCATTCTTAAGGGGGATTGTTCCTGAAGAATTCGTAAAGCTAAATAAGCTAACCATAGTGGAGGGTAGTATGATTAATCTAGATGAATTAAGCTATGTTGTTGTAGGGAGGGATGCTGCTAGAAGGCTTCATATAGGCGTTAACGATAGAGTTATTGTTCTAGGTGTGCTAGCAGATAGATATCTGGAGCTGCAGGTTAAGGGAGTATTTGTATCGTATTCACCTATGGATGATGAGGTTCTCGCACCATTATACGTTGGACAGTGGCTGCGGGGAACAGATTATAGCTACGTTACTCTAATAAGGTTCAAGATAGATAGAAGCATCACAAACCCCCACAAGATCTTCGAGGAAATAGCTGGGGAAGCCTATAAGCCAAGCCAATCTTCAAGTCCAACGCTAAGCCAGGAGGCGGTGAGGATTATTCCTAGAGTGGTTGTGGGGTTTAAGGCTGAAAACATAGGTGTTGATGAAGCCTACAGCTTTATGAGGAGCTATATGGAGAGGTATGGAGTAACTAGGGAGTCCCTACTTATCATCTCAGTTATGGTTTTCCTATTTTCAAGTATTAGCGTAGATGCAGCTTCTAAAACCATTCTAGCCCAGCATAGGGGTGAGATAAACGTATTAAGGTCTATAGGAGTATCGAGGAGGCTTTTGAAGAGGGATATGCTTATTAAGCTTCTACCATGGTCTATAGCATCCTCATCAATGGGATTTTCCTTAGCCGTAGCTGTCTTAACAGTAATTCAGGAAGGCAGCTACCTTCAGGCTCTATCGCATAAAGCCCCTCTTCAAATCGACCTATCCACCATAGCCCTAAACATCATCCTAGCTTCCCTACTTGTCTCAGTAAGTATTCTTAGAAGTGGCTTGGAGTGAGGAGAAATATCTACTTGACGCTAGCTCTTCTAGCAGCCTTTACCCTAAGGCTTTACCCAACCCTTCTAAGCAGTCTACCATTCTCAACAGATGCTTGGAGCCCCATTAGGAATGCTGAGCTTATCCTAGAGTATACGCCTATAAGCTTGGAGAGCAGGATGCTGGATGGCTATAACTGTTATTGGCCTGCAAACAGCTTATTCGGCGTGGTTTTCTCCATAGTTACCGGCTTTAAACCTAAGGATGCAATGGCGGCCGGAATCCCGCTAGCAGGAGCATTAACTATCCCCATCCTCTACGTGCTGGTAAGGGTAAAGTGGGGCTATAGGCTAGCTCTACTTAGCTTAATCCTGCTAGCTACTGCTTACCCCTACACCCTTTTTACTGCTGGGGTTACGAAGGAGACGTATGCTAACCCTATATGTATGCTTTCCATCCTTATTTTTCTAATTCTAAGAGGATGGAGGAGGATGCTGCTTTTCATATTAGCTTCAGCAGCTCTAGTTCTATCACATCATCTAACAGTATTAGTCGCCATAGCGGTTCTGGCAAGCATATCTTTAGCCTCCTCCATCGCTAGGTTTAGGGAGGGGTTAGGATCCGGCAGTTCCAGCCTTCTTCTTGTTTCAGCTCTATCAGCTATAGCTATGCTTTACTTTGGGCTCTACGCCTATAGGGGCTTAAAGGTAGCTATTACGTTAAGCAATATGCTTTCAGCCTTCTCCTATCAGGTCCTCGCATTCACCGTAGCGCTATACCTAATCCTTAAACCCCATAAACCATCCAGACGTAAAACAATCTTCACATGTACCGTATTGATGGTAGCTGTTTCCCTTACTGCCTTTCTCTGCACGAGGAAGCCTATAATGCCTGATGCTCCAATCCTACCAATCCACTACATGCTGTACGCATCATCCTTCACCCTACTGTCTCCACTAGCGTTTTTAGGGATTGGAGAAATACGCGGTATGCAGGGTGAAAACGATCTATCACCTATTCTCTGGCTTTCAACACTTGTAGGGCTTGAAGCATACGCTGTTTTCGGGGATTCACCGTTAGGACTTACCCTAGCGTATAGAGCTTTAAACCCTCTATGCATACCGCTAACAATACTTTCAGCATTTGGGCTTCATAAAATGTATAGAGCCCAACCCAAAGTGAAGGCTACAGCTGTAGTAGCCCTAATAGCTATTACAGCTATAAACTCCTACAGTATATATGCCTCAACAATCCTTCAGGAACGCTACATGGGGTACTTCTGGCTCTACAGGCAGCCTGAATACTACGCAGCTATATGGGTTAGGGATATAGCCGGTAACTGTACGGTTGCAGGTGATGTGAAGACCTCCTACCTGTTAAGAGACTACTTCAGCTTAAACGTCGATGTCTTCCAGGGTCTTCAGTACTTAATGGGGAAAGGCTCTAAGCCGCAAATCCTGTTTATCTACGATCAGATGATGAGGAACGGATATGTTGTTTATGGAGGATACAGTATTGATCTATCTAGAGGATGGATGGAGAAAGTATTTCAGCTAGATCTAGTATATTCAAGTAGGGCTGTAAGAGTTTATGCAGCTAGGTAGAAGCTTAATTGAGCTTGTTGATGTGTGGAAAAGCTATGGTTTAAGCCAGGTATTGAAGGGTGTAAATCTATGTGTTAGGGAGGGGGATTTCATATCTATTAGGGGGAGGTCCGGTGCTGGAAAGACGACGCTGCTTAAGATTATTGGACTATTGGAGGAGCCGGATAGAGGGGAGGTAAGGGTTTTCGAAAGAGTAGCAAAAATGCTTAGCGATGATGAGAAGTCGAAGCTTAGACTACATAGCATAGGCTTCATATTCCAATTCTTCAACCTAATCCCCTCCCTAACAGTTCTTGAGAACATAGAGCTACCGCTTGCTCTAGCTGGAGTAGGCAGGTATGAGAGGAGGAAGAGGATACGTGAGCTCTTAGAGTACTTTGACTTAATAAGCCTTGCTGAAAGATTTCCTGAAACACTAAGTGGAGGGGAGAGGCAGCGTATAGCTGTAATACGTGCTTTAGCTAATAGCCCTAAAATAATCTTGGCAGATGAGCCGACATCAAGCATAGATGATGAAAACTCCAAACTACTAATGAATCTACTTAGTAAAATAAATAGGGAGAGGAGAGTAGCAATACTGCTGACAACAACAGATCTTTATGAGAAGCTGCCAACCAGCAGGAACTTCATTCTGAAGGATGGATACCTAATTGAGTGCTAGAGGAAAATTCTGAAATTTAGATTCATGATTAGACGTAGGCTTCAGCTATAACGTTAATGGGGAGGATTCTACATTTAAAGATCAGTGTATGAGGAGTAATTAGCAGTAAGTTTCAGAAGGCTTAAAGTTGGAAGCCATTCATATATTATATGTTGATGAGGATATGGTATCTATAGCTTCAAGCGATTAGGGCTGGACATAGCGTATTTGAAATTATGATTTTCATAAGATTTATGTTGGTTTTTTGGATTTAGCTATTTTTACTGCTGTGATGATTACAGCTACAACCGTAACTAGAAGTATTGCTGTTAATGCTGTTAGTAGTGGTGTAAACTGTATTTGCTGGGTTGTTAATGTAACTGTGTTCCCCTCAATTTTAATTTTTACCTGCCCGCTTAAATCCTTGTTTATGTAGAGGTTGAATAGGTATTCTCCAGCTTTTAATCCTGTAAAAGTATATGTTACGTTCTTAAACGTTATAACCTGTACTGAAGGACCTGTCCACATGGATACATCCATATAGCCCCTCAACTCACTCCCCGAAGCCTCCTGGGTTACATTTCCAATCCTGTATCCTCCATGATTAAATGTTAGGGTAACTGTAACGTTAAGAACGTTATCCTTAACCCCAACGTTAAACGTTAAGTTTGTAGGTTTAGCAGGAATCCATTCCTCATTAACCTGAACATATCCAGCATATACGTTGCCTGGATGGATTTGCAGAATTGGATTTACAACATGTATTAGTAGGAGAATAACCGGTAAAAATGCTGTAAGCCGCATAAAGTATTGTTTTCAGCATTCATATATACTTAACGCACTAACAGTATATCCTGCAAGCTTAAGCATGTTTATCATCTCCATCATGGATGATGCTTCGGAATTTATAGATGATGGATTAAGCATCATACAAGACATTTAATAGTTAGATTTATATATTTGTACGTGTTTCTGGCTTGGTGGAATTATTTCATCATCTATAAATTCGATATCTCGTGGATTTGACGTGGTTTTAAAGAATCCTACAATACTAGTGCCTTCGTTAATACCTATGGTTATAGCTTTGCTTTTGGAGTTTCTTGCAAGATGGGTTTTTGCTCAGCAATACATTATATATGGAGCTATAATTTCAACTCCAAACATTATGCTATTAACTCTAGGTAGCTTTATTGCAGGTATACTTGGATTTATTGCTGAATGTATGGTTATCGATATGGCTAATGACGTATTCAGCCAGAGAAAGCCTGACTTATCTAGGAGCTTTAGGCTTGTTATGGATAGAATAGCTACACTAATTGCTTTAGCAATTATTGCAGCAATACTAACAGTGATAATTATAGGTATACCGATAGCCTACTTCCTCGCTATCGTAGCAATAGTTGAGGGGGTTGGTGTTGGTGAAAGCTTAAGTAGAGCTGTATCATTCGTATCTAAGAATCTAGGCTCAGTCATTGTATTCATAATTACAGTGATAGTGGTAGTTATAATACTATCCCTAATACCTGTCGTAGGCTCAATACTGAACTGGATTGCAAGCATTACTTTCACAGTTGCAGCTGTAAATCTCTACATTAGCTTAAAAACCCCTCCACCGCCACCGGAGCCTCCTCCCCCACCTGAGGGATAATTAAATATTTTACCATCAAATCTCCATACTCATTATCTTTATGATGACTACTTCATAGCTTTTTAGCTGCTCTACGGTTTACTTAACACCCTCCACAGCCGGGTTTTATATATAGCCTCTTCAACGATTGGAGACGTATCTGTTCAATATCTACTTCTCACGGCTTTAAGCTATCTGTAAGAACAATACTACCAGCTCGTTAAACGGCTTCTTCATGAAGCCTATATTTTATGCTGTATACCATTTTCTTGATGTTAACCATGCATGTATTGAAAACGTAGGATTTGGCTTCTAGATAGGGCTAGCTACGCTTATTGTAGATTCAGAGCTACAGCAGTTAGTAAGCTCTTTGGAGGCAGTTTAGAGCCGAAATGGTAATTCTTGATAAGCCTATAAACCTTACTGGATCAGCTATAATCCATTCAAGCAGATAGAGCTCATCTCAAAACTATTTAAGCTTCTCTTCTTGGTTTTTGCTGTTCCTTATGGAGTTTTAGAAGAGGCTTAAAGATACGTGCAGTCTTAGTAACAACAACATCAATAATTATACATCTAAGATACGGAATTTTGAGATGAGTTTAAGCAGATAAATAAGCTAAATCATCATAATAATAATGGCTTCAATCTGTGAAGCTGTACTCGTCATAGATGAATTCGTTAAGAGGTTGAGGTTGGAGATACGCTTACTCCAGCTAATAGTAGACTTAGAAATCATGGATAAACATGGAGTAGCAATAGATCCGGAGACTAAGCTACAGGAGTATTCCTCTAAATTATTGTATTAACCATTATGTGCCGCCATAGTTAATAATAGAAATATATGTGGAAAAGTTTGAGGGGCTAAGTTATATGTATTTTTTACAGTTGTAGCAGTACCATCTCTTATATTGCTGTATCCATGTAGCCTTTTTACCGCATGATGGACATATATCCTCCCTCTTCTCAGTCTGTGTTTCCTCAGTTTTTACGGTTGGTGGAGCCTCTACTTTAATAGGTTCTTTAAGCAGAACAATATCCTCAACAGTTCCAACTTTACCCCACTCTACCCTAATTAGCGTATGATACTTTGTCTCTACAACTAGGAGAGGCTTCCCCTCACCAAGCGTAAACTCTATATCCTTAACACTTCCAATAAACGCGGCATCAGAACCGTAAACCTGCATTCCAAGAATCTTACTCCTACTAACAGCCTTAGCCTCCAATACAACACCGATAAACTACTAAGCAGAATAATTTAAGCTTTTTGTTTAAGCTAGAATTCAGGAGACGGTAAAGCTTGAATAGGTATTGAAGTTAAGCTAAAATGTAAGTTGAAACGGTTGCTTATGAAATGTATTAATCTCAACTAGTTTAGATTTGGATTTATCCTGAATAGGGTGGTGGGTTATGTATTTTTACTTAGGATTGTTATTGGTAAGTATGTTTTCCTATATATTTCTCCTGACTCCAGCTTCTTCTTATCTCTCCTATACTTTACGTGTTCACCTATTTTGTTTCTTCCAAATCTTTCAGCGTAATCCTCTAGGCTTATGCCGTTATTCTTCTGTGATAGGTCTCTATATAGGTCTGAGAGTACGTTGAATGTGCAGAACGGTATTACCTCCAACTCAGGAGTTACGTAGTGTACTCCACATCTCATTACTCTCTGAACGTCGTAGTTGTATAAATCCATGAAGTGCATCATTCCCAGATATAGGAATTTGTAGTGGAATTCTGCTAATGCCTTATAGTTATGTTTTACGAATGCGTTGAAAATTATCTTTATGGGGTTGAAGTCTCTAGGTAGCTTATCCCTCCTTACATATTTTCTCAGCTTTAGAAGTAGTTTGATTCCGGCTATGTATCTATTCCCTCCCTCCTCAAGTTTGCCTGCTGATTCTTTAAGGTATTCTAGGAAGCCATCTACATCTATTATTTCAGTTATTGGTATGAAGTTTACTTCATCCCCTCTTCTATCTACATATACGTATGTAGCCATACCGCATGCTGGATGTATCTTCATATGCCACTGCTCCCTTCTTGAGAATGCTTCTATAAATCTGGATATTATGTAGGCTGTAGGTACGGGATACCATGAGTTCCTATCTATTTGACCGTTTGTCTGCTCCTCCAATAGCTTAATTACTTCAGGTATTGTTACTCTATACTTCTCCCTCTCCGATTTAGGCATCATTCCAACTAGGGATACAGGCTGGAAGTTCACTCCTCTAACTATATCCATGTTTAAGGCTGCAAACTTAACGATTAATCCTAGCTCATGAGTATTCCATCCATTAATAACTGTAGGTACTAGAACAACACTTGTCATTCCACTCCTCCTGAAGTTTTCAAAGATGTATGGGATTTCCCAGTGATTCTTAAAATTCACCTCAGGGCTTACACCGTCAAAGCTTAAATACACGGTATTTACTCCTGCCTCTCTAAGTCTTCTGGAAAGCTCAACCCCGTTCTCATCGTATAGAAATCTTAAACCATTAGTGTTTAGCTGTACATGATCTATTCCAGCCTCCCTCGTTATCTTAACGAGATCAACCAAGTCATCTCTTAGTAGAGGCTCCCCACCAGTTAGCTGAATAGCTCTAGCACCTATTGGATGCTGCTTGGCTAGAGCCTTCATCATCTCCCCATACTTCTCTAAGCTAGGCTCATAAACGTATCCAGCCTTCTCACTGTAGAAGAAGCAGTACCAGCAGCTTAAATCACATCTATTAGTAACTACAACATTAGCTAGACATGTTTGAGTTACATGTATTGGACATAGCCCACATGAGAAGGGGCATGGATTATCCAATCCCCTATACGTAATCTTAATCTTCGAATCAGGAGCCTCAAACCTCATAACCCTCTCGTAAAGAGCAGAATCCCCCCAATACAGCTCCTCAAACTCCCCATGCTCCGGACACATCCTCCTAATCCATATTTTACCATCCCTCTCAAAAACTACAGCTGGAAGCAGCCTATAGCATTCAGGACATAGCGACTGAGTTCTCCTCTTAGCAACCTCCCCGCTCTTCAGCTTAGGCTCAGGACCTCCTACACCTATCTTCCTCCCTCTAAACTCTATCTCCCTCCCCAAATACTTTAAGCTTTCCATAAACACACCACTTTAAGATAGATTTAAAGCTTTCCACATTTACCATGAACGTAGCAGATTAAAAGTTAAATACGGCATGGGTCCTCCTCAAAACCAATTAGCATCTATGTTGGGTAGCTATCGTATCTTCCATCCAATGAAAGCTTAAATCCTCCTAGAATCTTAACATACCATCTCTAACTCTGTAGCTATACCTATGTTAACCAAAGCCTAGGAGTCTTAGCCCTAGACATTTTGCCTCTATTCGGGTTTCTAAGCCATGACTTGGCAATTGCTACTGCCTCTCTATAGCAATCCTGAGCAACTTTAGATGACAAACCATATCTCTCCTTGAGAACATTATAGAGCAGTTTATGGGTTTTGCCAAGGCTCAGAGCCTTGTTCTCTATCACAACTTTATAACGTGATTCAGCGCCTCTCCATACCTCTTCATGAGGCTCACCAACTCTTTAAATGAGTTGGTTCGGGGCTAACCTTCATCTTTATGGTCAGAGCTAGCAAATCCTCACCGTCCAGAGACATCTACCTTGTACTTGGCTATATTCACACTCCGATGGCAATTAGGGCAGATAGCATAGTATTTCCTCCCTATACTCCCAGATGTGTTCACACGAAGAGCACTCCAGCTAACCAAGCCTATCACCGACAGACATACATACTAACAGAACTTATAAGCTTCTCCATTCATCCCCGCCTTAAAAGGCGAGGCTTTCAGCTGTAAAAGCTTAAGTATTTTGAGGGCTTGCTAAATCTTTTAGTATTAACTCCATTAATTCATTAGCCTTCTTCGCTTTACATAGAGCCTCGCGAGCCTTTACTTCATCATAAATCTCCCATGGTGTAAGGCCTTCAGTAGGTTTACCGTAGGTAGTAACACCATGCTCAGGTGCTAATTCATGAGCTAAATAAGCTAGCTTCTCAGCATAACCTCTATAGTTAGCCGGTAGCTCACATGCTACCTCTAGTAATTCGTCTGAAGGATCATGTGTCCAGCTCGGTATTCTCCTTAAAGCTACTACAGCTTTAGCAGCGTTTTCGACTGATAGCTGTGAAGCCTCAACACTCTCCTTGTAGTCACCTGTACCTAGAAACTTCTCAGCCTTCTTCAAGTACTCTAGGGATAGCTTACGTCTATAGCTTACCTCCGCTAATGGATCGATCTTCAAGAACTACACCGTTATAGCGGTGAAAAGCCTACTCTTCGGCTTCCATCCATACTTACCATCCCTTGTTCTATATCTTTCAAGCTTATCTTTAACAGCCTCCCTTATACGTTTAAACAATTCCCCAAGTTTTCCAGATGGGTCATACAGCACTATGGAGTCCCATGCAATATTTAATAGTAGAGGAGTTATTACTAAATCATTCCTAAAAAGTTTTTCCTCATCAACATCTATCACCGTTACATCACATTTAAAAACACTATGTAGGTAATGATATATTTTAAATCTTCTATCCTCCTCATTAAAATCCTTAAAAACAACAAAGAAATCAACATCACTACGATCAGATGCTTCACCCCTAACCCAGCTTCCAAACAATGCTACAGCAACAATCCTATCTCCTAAAACATTAACAAGTATTCTAGAAGCCTCATAAGCTAACTCCACAATTCCCATAGCAAAAACTTAAAAATACAATTATAAAATCTTTACTACAAATTCCAAGGATGTAGCAACTCAAGAAGAATACAATAAGTTGTTGGTTTATTCCAAGACTTTGTAAACTTAGCATAAACCATTTTGGCTTTGTAAACTTAAGCTTGCTGATTAACTTTTAGGTAAAGCTTAAGTTTACAAGACGACCATTTTAAACTTTAAAGTCAAATACTTCTTTATTCAGCTTTAATAAATCTTAAAATGCTAGGCATATCATATTTAATCTAGCCTCAATATGCTGTATTTCAATAGGTACCTTCAATATCTATACTGTAATCCCTCTATGAATTTATCCATTCCTCCATCCTCTTCAGCGGCTGTAAGCACTATCTTCCTAAAGCATTAACCATAAAGATTAATTCTATGATTTATAAAGTTTAGAGTAGGTTTTCTATATATACTTTATGATGTATTAAGCTTGGGTGGCTGTATGCCTAAAGGGAAGGGTCTTGCCTCCAGGTATTATGATGTTTTTGCCGAGCTTAAAGTTAGTAGGAGGGTTGTCAGTAAGGCTTTAAAACATATTCTTGACAAGAAAATTATTGTTAGCAGCTTTAATATTGAGCAGGGAAATGTAAAGATTGTTAAGCTACTTTTCCCATCCGAAACCAGAAGGGATTTTTTCCATACTCTTGTTATTGGTGAGTATGGAGTGAAGTGTGATTGTGAAGCTTCAGCTCTACGTGGCTATATATGTAGCCATATAGCTGCAGGATTAATTATTCTCGACATGTTCTTCAAGAACACGGGTAGAGAGTTTTCAATTAAGGATTTCCCCCAACTACGTAGATATATTGAGGAGCATGAAAGACAAATCTAGCCTATCACGCCAATCCACAGTTATAATATTAATAGGATTCAAGATGTAACCTATATTTAGTAGTCATAACGGCAGCTTTCATATTATGGAAGTATTTAAATAATTGTTAACTCCGTTACGTTATGCTCCACGATGAGTTGAAGCGTGAAACACTAGATGCAGTAAATAGGGAATATAGGGGATGGATATCTTATAGAGAAGTGTTTCGTAGTGAAAAGGTGGTAGTTGGGGGTTATGAGGGTTCATTTCCGAAGGCTGATTTGAGATTGTTTATTTTTTTCAGCGGGGATTTCGGTGTGAGGATTATTGATAATCTTACTAATGCCTCCGGCCACTGTAGATCATGTGGGCATCTATGTATTGAGAGACAGTGTAAGTATGGTAAGTATGGGTTTTCGGAAGGTATTGATGGAGTATTAGAGCTTCCAGCACCTGAATCCCTCCCATCAATAATAGATAACCCCTACACCATCTTACCTGCTAAAATTCCCAGTGTAGATATTGTTTTGGCAACAGGTCTACATAATGACCTGTACCTGGAGCTTCCTGAAATACTTAGAAGATCAGATGTGGAGGGGCTAATAGTATTTAGGGATAAGAGTATAGATGCACCTCTAGGAGTTCTTAAAAACATAGTGGAGAGCTGTAGCAGCTATGGGATTAGGGTAGCAGCTCCAAAACCATCATGCAGCTTAAAGCCAAACTCAAACCTAATAATGGACTTCATCAAGCAGTACAGGATAGGGGCTCCTCTAGTAACTTTAAGGAGAGTGGGGGAAACTATTTCAAGTATTGAGGTTCATGTTTCAGCTCCATGCGGCATAACGTACTATGTCGCTAGACAGCTTTTAGGATGTGATGTTAAAGAGCATGATAAGAGCTGGCTAAGACAATTCTACGATAAGATAGCTTTACATCATCACTCCTATCCATGCACAGGATCTATGGAGTACGACTATGAGCTTGGAGATACTATACTTCACTGGAGCTCATACATAGAAAGGGAGGCATACCTCCTATCCCTAGATCTAAATAATGAATTAATAGAAACCATAAATGAAAGAATAACGCCTAAAAGGTAGATGCTGCCAAGCTGGAACGTAGTAAATTCATAAACCAAGCCTAACGCAATATCTAATTAGCTAATTTTAGTAGATTCACGTTAACTTTAGAGAAATCCACTTAAATGTTTAGATGTTAATATGTGGATGGTAGGGTTTGGTTAAGTATTCGGAAAGTTTAAATTTTACCTTTAGGGTTTAGAGCCTGTATTGTGGGATGCTGATGTTGAATGTGGCTTTGATTGATTACGGTATTGGGAACATGTTTAGCGTAGAGTATGCGTTAAGAAGGTTTTCCCTAAATGTGGAGGTATGTTCAAGCCCAAATATTAGGGATATTGATGCTGTTGTTATTCCCGGTGTAGGGAACTTTAGGGTTGGAGCTGGAAACTTAAGAAAACTTAAAAACTTTATTGTGGATTTGGTTAAGGGTGGTGTTCCAGTTCTGGGAATATGTCTTGGTATGCAGATACTTTTCCAACGGAGTGAGGAGGATCCAAGCATTGATGGATTAGGATTATTAAGCGGTAAAGTAGTTAAGCTACCTGGAGGCGTTAAGACCCCGCATATAGGCTGGAACAACGTTACGGTGGTTAGGTACGTGGATTTTCTAGATGGGATTGATGAGGGGGACTACTTCTACTTTGCTCATAGCTACTACGCTGTACCGGATGATTTATGGATTGTTGCTGCTGAAACAGATTACGGTGTTAGATTTCCATCAGTTATAGTGAGGAATAATGTCTTCGGTGTACAGTTCCACCCTGAAAAATCAGGTAGATCAGGTGAGAAAATAATTAAAAACTTCATCAATATAGCTAAGCGTTAGGGGATGGGATGTACGTAATACCCGCTATCGACATAATGAACGGTAGGGTTGTTAGGCTTGCTAGGGGAGATCCTGAAAAAGTGAAGTCCTACGAGTATTTGGGAAGCCCGCTATCCATAGCTAGGAGATGGGTATCTGAGGGGGCATCACTAATACATATAGTTGATCTTGATGCTGTATTTGGAAGAGGGGATAATATTGAGGTTATAGATGAGATAGCTAAATCAATCAACGTTCCTATTCAGGTTGGTGGTGGATTAAGAAGTGTTGAGAAAATATCTAAGCTACTAGATATGGGTGTTGAAAGAGTAGTTTTAGGCTCAATCGCATTTAGGGATCCCAGTATTGTTAAGCATCTTCTGGAAAGGTTTGGATGGTGGAGAATAGCTGTAGCTTTAGATCATTTAGGTGGTGAGATAATGATTGATGGATGGAGAACATCAACGCATAAAACACTTAGGGAGGCAGCTCAGAAATTCCTAATGCTAGGTGTCAGGTTCTTTCTCGTAACATCTATTCAGCATGATGGAATGATGGATGGACCTGACGTTAAAAATCTAAGTGAAATTCTAAGATTAAACGTTAACGTAATAGCATCCGGCGGTGTAAGATGTATAGATGATATTACTAAATTAAGAAATCTAGGTGTTTACGGTGTTGTTATTGGTAGAGCTCTTTACGAGGGCTTAATCGATTTTAGAGAAGCCTTAAAAGCAGCTACAGCAAATATACGTGGTAGAGATGACTCTAACTAAAAGAATAATTCCATGTCTAGACGTAGATCATGGAAGAGTTGTTAAAGGAATAAACTTCATTAACCTAAGGGATGCAGGTAATCCTGTTGAGCTTGCGAAGAGGTATAGTGATGAGGGAGCTGACGAAATCGTATTCCTAGATATAACAGCCTCGCCTGAAAAGAGGAAAATACTTAAAGACGTTGTTAGATCCGTAGCTTCCGAAATAAACATACCGTTTACTGTTGGCGGCGGTATAAGAAGCATTGAGGATGCATACATAATTCTATGCAGTGGAGCTGATAAGGTATCCATCAATACAGCTGCTGTTGAAAACCCTAAACTAATTAGGGATCTTAGCGAAACATTCGGGTCTCAATGCGTTGTTCTAGCTATAGATGCGAAGAGGAGGTATGAGGTTAGAAGAGATAAAAACATTGTAGAAACCGGTGAGGGATTATGCTGGTTTGAGGTTTACATTTACGGTGGACGTAAACCAACAGGTATAGATGCTCTTGAATGGGCTGTTAAAGGAGCTGAGCTTGGTGCTGGAGAAATACTTTTAACATCTATGGATAGGGATGGTACTGAGAACGGATACGATATTGAGCTTACTAGAAGCATTGCTGAACGCGTTAATATACCAGTTATTGCAAGCGGTGGAGCCGGTAAGCCTGAACACTTCCTAGAGGTATTTAATGTAGGGGCTGATGCTGCATTAGCAGCTTCAGTCTTCCACTACAGTAAGTATCCAATACCCGTAGTTAAAAGATTCCTATATGAGAGGGGGGTGCCTGTCAGGCTTTGAAAAACTTTAAAAAAGTAGGTATGGATGATTTAGACTTTAAGAAGTGCGGTGGACTTATACCTGTTGTAGTGCAGGAACATAGCTCCGGGAAGGTATTAACGCTAGCGTACGTAAATAGGGAGGCTCTAGAAAAAACAGTTAATACAGGCTACGCCCACTACTTTAGGCGTTCACATGGTAGAGTAATGATGAAGGGTGAAACATCAGGGAACATCCAGAAAGTTATAGATATACTTGTTGACTGCGACCATGACTCCCTACTATACATTGTAGAGCAGAAGGGGCCAGCATGCCATCTAGGCGAGGAAACATGCTTCCACAACAGGCTAGCTGAAGTAAAAGCTAAGCAAACATGAAGATATAGAGCTTCAAAACTACAATCTCTCATCATCCAGCCTAAACACCCCTATAAGCTAAGAACAGTACCTGTAGATTATTATTCGCCCGCTACTATCCCTCTTAACTGGATGCTTAGTGATCAGCAGCCAATGATGGAGCTTTAATCTATCTATGGTTTATAGAATACGAAATCTTAATAAGAGTTTAGGCTTTAAGTAGCTGTGCTGCATGGTATTGATGTTTTACGTATGGGTGATGATTTATGCTGTAGGGTTGAGTGTAGTGAGAATCCTGATTGGGGATTTGCTAGAAATCGTCAACTCATAATTAAATCAGTGCTTGCAGAGTATTCATCATCAGTCTTTAATACGTCGATAAGTAGTAGTGTAGGCTTACTTTACGGTGGGAATAGGGACTACTACTGGCAGGGTCTTATTGTAGGTCCCGTTAATGGGAGGCTCGTGAAGATCATTGATGGTGTTTACTATAAGCCTATCGGTGACGATATTGTTAAGCCTATCTCAGCAATTTCCTGTACGGATAGGATTATTTATGAATATATGGTTAGGGATGGATACTATACAGTATCGCTAATTTTAAGAGATCGCGGGGGATGTGTGGAGTTTGCTGTGGAGGCTTCAAAACCCTCACTCTTCGCCCTCCTACTAGATTTTAGAGATGCTGAATCCACATCCAGCTATAGATACATCCTCCAGAAGCATGGGGGGAGGGTGGAGATCGTCTCCGATAACTTGTTGAGGGTTGTTGTTGATGGCTTTGACGATTTTGAGAGCTTGGATTTATGGCTGAGCTGGAGGTATAAGCTTGGGGATGGGTTTAGGGAGGTGAGGGATGGTGTTTTAAGATTTATTGAGCATATACGTCCAATCCATATCCCGGCAGTTTTTAAATCGTTGAGGGGAAGGATGACTTTAAGAATTCCATTAAGTATTGGGGGATACTGTAAGCCTGCCTTAGCTATGAATCTAGCAATCAACGCTGAGCCTATGGTTAGAGATCTTGTTGAGATGAGGATTAGGAGAATGGCTGGATTCGGGGTTTTATTCAATTCTCTAGTAGCTCCTGAAGCTGGTGCATGGTGGTTTAGAAGGGTTTGGATCCGTGATCTTGTTGAGGGGTTAAGATGGAATATGAAGACTTATATTTATGTTCTTGGATGGAGCTCATGGCTTAGTAGGCTTGTATTGGAGCTTCTAAGAATTTCATGGATTAACGGCGGAACACCTGTACTAATCCCGTCTAAAAGCTTTTCAAGCGATGCCTTCCCACAGCTTATTAATGTAGCTGTTAAGCTTTCAAGACTTACAGGTAATATAGATGTTTTAAGAAGTGCTTTAAAGCTTATGTTTAAGGCCTTTCAGGAGCTTAGGAGGAATGGGTTCTCAGCCTCTAAGCTTACGGATGGTGTTATAGCTTCTAAGCCTAGCTCCTCATGGATTGACTCAATAGTTAATGTTGATGGTGTGGAATGGCCTACGAGGCTACCTCTAAGCTGGATCGGTAAGGCTGGAGGCGAGTACGCATTGGTTGAAGTTAACTCACTATATCTGGAGGCGGTATGTAGACTATTAAGCTCCTTAAGGAGCTTCAACATCCCCATCCCAACATGGCTTAAGGATTTCCAATATGAGCTTATGGATGGATTTAAGAAATGGTTTGGCAGTAGTGGCTTACCGCCCTTAACAATAAATATCCAATCAAGACTTATCGACAATACTTTAAGCTCAGCAAGCGTTCTCGCAGTATCCATTCTTACAGATATAGTTTATGATAGGGGAAGTATTGGGGATGCTTGGAGGGATATTGAGAAGCTTATTGTTAAACGTAGGCTTAGATATATTGGTGATGGAGTGGAGATATTTGGACTACTTACCAGAATTGGGGATTTAAAGCCATATATTGGAGATATGGAGTATCATGGATCTGTAGTATGGCCTAGAGATACACCATACCTTATCAGGATTATGGAGACATTATCGATGGATGTTAAAGGTGTGCTACTGAATAACTTGGATCATATGGTTTATGAGGGGGCTGTAGGCTATGTAAATGAGCTTTTCAGTCTTCCAATAGGCATTAATCCAAATCCATCCGTAGACTCCACAAATCCCGTACCTGTAAAGAATCCTGCCCAGTATTGGAGTCAATGGTGTGATCCATACTTAGACTACTACTCCAAGCCTAGCAGTGTAGCTTAGCAATCCGTGAAAACATTTAGGTATCCTTATTTTCTACTGGTGGAATATGTCTATAACAGTAAGAATCGGGTTGGAGAAGCTGGATAGGTTTGTTGCCTCTCTACTGTTTAGAGAGGGTATAAAGATAACTCTTCAGAAGCCTAGGCATAGTATAGATTATGACTTAGAGAACGAGGAGATCATAAAGAGACTGGAAGCACCCCACCTCTAGAGGAGGATCCAGTATGGAGACTTCTTGAAAACCTCTCCACTGGGAGTAAAAGACTCCTCGAAATGTGTAGATGAATATCTTTATGGTAGCCGAAATGACCATATTCATTGATACATGTATTTTGCGCGCTCTATATGAATCTATACTTAGCTTAAAACCCTAGTAGTGACTTGTATATTTTAAGTGTTTCCGTTACTGTTCTGCTCCAGGTAAAGTTTTCCAGAACTCTTCTTCTACCGTTTAAGCCCATCCATCTCCCCCGATCACCACTTTCAAGAACTGCCTCTATCCCCCAGGCAATATCTTTAGGGTCGTGGGGGTTTACATGAACGCCGCACTGTCCACTACCTGATGGAGTAACGATTTCCCTAAATCCACTACATCCATGAGCACCTACAACTACAGGCTTACCCATAGCCATCGCTTCAAGAGCTACGATTCCGAAGGGCTCATATATGCTTGGGAAAACAGCTAGATCACATGCTGCATAGTAGGCTATCCTCTCCTCCTCGCTTAGGAATCTATTTATAACAGCTATACCTCCAATGCTTTCAGAATCTCTTAATACTTGCTCTAGAAGATCTCCAACCCCTATGATTAGAAGCTTTGCTTTAGGATACTTCTCTAAAACATACCTCATCGATTTAACAAGGTTATCTACGCCCTTAACCTTTACAAGCCTACCGATAAATAGTATTAGTGGATCACCGTCATATCTAGACTTAACCTCATCAACAGCATTTCTAGATACTTTTTCAGGATTGTATTTTTCAGGATCTACGCCATTCCATACTACATGGATTTTCCCAGCCGGAAATCCTTGAGGCTTAAGGTCGTAATCCCTCATAGCGTTAGATACTGTAACTATGGCGTTGGATGCCTTAGCGCATTCCAGCTCTAGAAGAGATACTGTCGGCGATCCTCCACCTAGATTTCTACCCTTCTCCGATGAGTGGATGTGGAAAACCATAGGTACTGATGGATACATGTTCTTCAGGGATAATCCGGCTATTGATGTAAGCCAGTCATGAACTGATACGATGTCAAACCTTAACCCATCCCTTACAAGCATGTTTATAATGGATGCTGAAACAATATTGTATGTTAATACATCGTTAAAGTATTTAAGTCCCTGACCCCAATTTCTAAGCTCATCATTCACGATAATTCTTAAAGCATAACCAACATCTACCGGTACTACTCTATGGATAGCTATATTCCCGGAGCATTCATGAACCGGATACTTACCGTTAGCGGTATTCATAGTGAATACGTGAACCTCACATCCAAGCTCAGCTAGCCTACGCACAACTTCATAGGAGTATACTCCTAAACCCCCATAGATGATTGGGGGATACTCAGGGGTTATGAAGGCTATCCTAAGCATATTTAACACTACAGGCTTAAACCCTATTTAAGCTCACCCATATCTAAGATTTTAGAAGCCCAAATATCCTGATCGTTATGGATTATTCGCTTCACCATCAGAATAGATGCTGGAAACATGCAGTAAACCCATTAAGCCTAAGGATAGCTTACAAGCACGTGTTAGCATTAATGTAGTTTATAGTTTTCTCAATATGTAAGACTTATTTCCTGAAGGATATGCTATGAAGCCCTCTACCGTACTTTATCCCCTACCTTACGTTTTATCCATTATGGGCTTTCTCTTCAGCTACTATTTCAGCTATTGTTTGTAAAGGATAACATCTACGCTCCCCTACCTTCCAGAGTATTTAGCCAGTAGTATAGCTTCTCCCTTCTTGAATGCTTCGTCTTTTCTCGAAATATCTTACGTACGATAATCAAACCTTCTACAAGCCTCTTTGAGTGCAGGAGGCTTTCAGATATTATTGAAGAATTGTTATGAAAAGTTAAATATTTACAAACTGTTGACAAGCCCTATCCAATTAGTAAGTAGCGTATATGCGTTAACCTATTTCGAGAAGCTGGCTTCTTACTAATTGGGAAGCGATGCTAGCATCGGCATGATGCTTACTATTTACACAGCATTATAACGGTTAGCAGTTATGGAAGCTAATACGTTAGGATTGCTGTAAGCGGTTAGTAGGTGGTGATTGGGAGGTTCTGTTGGCGATTTTTACATGTTAAGCTATGAACTTAATAAGTCCAGGATAGTATTCCCTTAATACTCTCTCCATTCCAACTCTTGGAATAAATGATCTTAAAGCATTTAGTGAAACCCTATAGAATCCTTGAGGATCGTTGAAGTACATGTCGTATATTCCACATACCTTATCTCTAAACTCACCATACTCCGCATTGTTTATTTCACCTGCTTTAAAATTGTTGAAGTCAACAAAATCCCTTAAATCCCTCCCGAAAAGCCATCCATTAACTCCATCAACTATAAACTCTATTACTCCACCATCCCTTGAAGATATTGTTGGGGTTCCGTTAATAGCTGCCTTCATGTAGCTTGTTCCACATGCCTCCCATCCTGAAAAAGATGTGGAGAGTAGGAGATCAGCTCCAGCTAGGATTTTTTTAGCTGCTTGAACATCATACTCCGGTATATATACTACGTTCCCATACTCTCTATGCATTCTTCTAAATATCCTCATATATTCAAGCCCAGCAGGATCCTGCGGATGTGCTTTACCGCCAATTATGAAGATTATCTGCCTATCCTTAAGATCCTCGATAAGCCTCGATGCGAAGAATGGACGCTTATACGGCACCATTCTCCTACACCAGGCAACCACAAACCTATTCTCCAAATCCAAGCTCTTAAACCCCGCTATGAATCTACTCAGCTCCTCCTTAGCTTTCTGCTTAATCCTTACAAATTCGTCAAGTGTAAGCTCATGATTCTCGTACTTCTCCCTCATCTCAATATTCATCCATCTATCAATGTTAACGCCGTTCGTAATGTAGGACATCTTCTCCCCGTAATGTGGGAAAATCTTTAAGACCATGTCTAGATGCTTAGCTGAAACAGCAAATACCTGCTTTGATACTGCTAGCCCTATCTCAGTTAGTGGTACTTCAGGCTCCAGGAAGCGGTATCCATACTCGGATTCGAAAAAGCTTCTAGGAATAAGCGGATGACCCCAGGGACCTGCTGTATGTATAACCATTCTATACCTGCCTGGAATCTTGAGGAGTAGGGGGAGTAGGGAGGCATAGGATTCCTGAAGATCTATGTACATCAACTCCTCAAGATCCACATTCCTCCTAATATACTCAGCTGAAGCCTTAGCTAGAAGAGTATACTTTAAAAACTTCTCCTCCAAGCTATTCTCGATGTATAGCCTCTCAACAATCTTAACAGCCCAATCGGGAGATATAGGCTTAAAGAATACTGCTCTAGCATTGTTCAGCTGATACTTTAAGGCTTCAACCTCAACATCAACCCCCTTCAGCTTAACCTTAAACCTATCGTCTAAGCTGAGAAGCCTAATAAACTCTTCAGGCTGGGGCTGGGGCTTCGGTACTGGATTATCACCGTCAAAATCGTAAGCTACATACCCTCCACTATAAAATAGAGTTAATACAATATATCTTAAGCCAAGCTTAGATGCAGCGTAAAACTTATCCCCCTCAAGAACTCCTAAACCACCAGCATAAGTATATCCAACATCTAATGCAAAATCAGGAGTAACACTAACAATCCAATGATTCCTAGAGCCTCCACTAGAATAGCTCATTCAAACACCTGATAGCTTCACTATCTTCACCCTACTCTTTATATAGTTTTCTACCGGATACTGTAGACTTAGACCCTACCTGGAAGGTACCAGCAATGCTTAAGTTTACAGTGCTAAGTTACATAGCTGCGGAAATGAAGGCTTGGAAATTAGATACATACTAATCTCTGGACGATATTCCCCTAATCCAGAAACGTTAACTCCATAAGCTTCCAGCAATTTAGGTTTTGAATGCTGCAGCCATCACTTCCCATATTTTAATTTAGATTATTTCGAGGCTGAATTCATCGTATAGGAGCTTAATATTATTTTAGTGAATCATGGCTGTTAAGCTTTAAGATTATTTTGAAGCTTTAAACTTCTCCAGTGTTTTAAGAGCTGCTTCAGCTGCTTTATCAGTATTCCTTCTAACCTCATCATCAATGCTGGATGCTAAGTCACTCCATAGAAATACTTCCCGAATCCATTTTTGGATATTTCCATCGATTAGGTGTTGGGAAGCTTTTCCGCTATGTGACTTAATTATCTGGTAAAGATCGTTTAGGCTTCTAGCCTCTGTATTGTTGAGTTTGTAGGAGAGGTTTTTAGGTAGATTTACCCTCCACGCGTATTCAGCAATTCCTTCAACGTATTTTTCAATAACCTCCCTGTAGAATAGGGTAAGCCATGATGTGAAGCTGGTGTATGCATCAACATCTCTTTTAAATGGGCTGAAGTACATGTGAACCTCCCCTGAGGAGCCGTGTTTTGAGGATATGTAGTAGAAGTTATCGCTAACACCCATATATCTCCAGTGTTTAAGGTATGGATTACCCATAGCCTTAACGTATGGTTCAAGATATTCATATATTTGCAGCGCCTTAGCTTGAAGAGGGCTGCCTATCCATGCTGTTAAGTCCTTCTCAGCATCAGCCCAGCTTAAAGTATGCTGTGGCGGAACATCAATGGTATCTACAGGCCTTAAAAGATCAATAGCTTCAGTAAGGGTTAAGGCTTCAACCCCGTTCTCCCTAAGCTTTCTAGGAAGATATCTTAGGAAATCCATTATCCCAGTTTCAGGCCATTGATGCTCCCCAAATGTTTCATAGTCTACAGCTATAAATACTAGATCCCCCGGTGATTTAGCAATCCAGTAAGCATATTTATCCGCTGTTAAAGGGTATTGGTCCCATAGCCTATTTGAAAACCTGAAGGCAACATCATCGCTAAGCCTATAGTTCCTAGTGAAGATTTTGAGATTGCTGCTGCAGGATTGATAGATGTAGTTTGGGCTTCTCCATTTAAGTATACGTTCAGCCCCCTCAGTAACAGCTGCTTTAAAACCCATACTCCAAAGCTTCAACCCTATATCGTTATTGTATATGAACTCCGTAGTATCCGCTACTTCAGGCTTCACGTTGAAAACATCCTCAACCATTCTTCTATTCATATCTATCTGCTCAGCCATTTCATCCAGGCTTTGAAACATCGGCGATACGCTATGATAATATGTTTGAGCTGTAAAGCAGCATCCAGCATCAACAGCCTTCCTCAATAAGTCAACAGCATCCCTACAGTAGCGTAAAGCAGCTTCAACCCATACCCCACTTACACTAAACGTAGCTTTAAACCCCGTACTTCCAGCCTCCTCCACAACGATTCTAGTTGCTGGAATATAGCATTTCCTAGAGGCCCTGATGAAAACATCCCTATTAAGAGAGTGATCATACATATCCTCTAATCCATACTTAACGTAGTTGCTTAGATTAAATGCTGTAAACGGCTTAAGCCTTACTGGCTGATGGATTTTAAACATGAAGGCAACGTATTTAGCCATAATGTAGCCTATTATTGGGGCATATAAACCTATGCTATATTAAACTCTAGTTGATGCAGCTATGATTTTGATACTGTCAAGTTAATCCTTAGATTTAATGAGTCTACTATATGTTAACTTGACAGTATCATGATTTTAAACGTAAGATTTAAAAGATTATGGGTAGTGATGGTTATGGATTGTTTAGGCAGCTCGAAACCTCTACGTGTATTAGCGGTTCTCCATCTCCATGCTGCTACAAATCCTGAAGCTGCTTTAAAGTCTTCAGATATTCTGAAATACATACCTGAGGTCGGAGAGGATGAATTGAGAAATATTCTCAACAGCCTCCTTAAGCTGGGCTACGTTTCGGAGGTTGATGGACGCTACTATCTAACCTATTTCGGCTCTATCCACTTAATGTCTATATATAGCTAGGTGTCTGTATGGATGCTGCTTTGTTAACGCATGAATATGATGGGGATGTTGGGCAATGCGTTAAAAGCGAGGCTGGAAGACTGGCTCAGCATGGATTTAGGGTTGCTGTTATATATCCGTCAGAGCATGAAGACATCATTGTAGACGGCAACATCACCCTATACCCAGTATCTACAACAGTAAAAACCCATCTCAACGTAGTTACGAAAGCATTAATGCTAGTACCGGAGTTTACTAGAGCATTCTCAAACCTCATCTACGATTATGGGTTTAGCTTCAACCTGATCTACAGTTATGAATGGATAGCTGGGGTTGCTGGAATGGTTTTGAAGACAATATTCCGTAGGCCGCTTATAGCCTCAATCCACAGCACGGAGTACATGAGGAGCTCAGAGGTTGGGTTGCTTCAGCTCTCTATTAGAGGCTATGAAAAACAGGTTTTTGAGGAGGCTAACCTTATCTTAGCTAGAAGCAGGAACACTTTTCTAAGCATAGTTAGGGATTATGGAGTTGAGGAGTTGAGGGTTGTTAAGGCTTTCACTATAGATGAAGCTGTAGAAGCTATTGTTAAGGTGTTTAAAAAATGAGGATTATACAGTTTCTAAGCTGGGAGTATCCTCCGAGAATTGTTGGCGGTCTCGCACGTCACGTCTACTGGCTTTCAAGAGAGCTTGCGAGGAGGGGTGTTGAGGTTCTTGTTGTTACCCTAGACTATCCTGGAGCACCTAGATTCGAATATGTTGATGGCGTTAAGATTATAAGGGTTAGAAGCTATGTTCTTCCATCACCCGACTTCATATCATGGGTTCATCAATTCAACATATGGATGATTAAGGATGCTTCAGATGAGCTTCACGACATCTCAATAATCCACGCCCACGACTGGCTTTCAGCTCTTTCAGCCATAACTCTTAAGCATACATTAAGAAAGCCTCTAGTAGCAACAATACATTCAACAGAGTATGGTAGGAGGGGAGGTATATTTAACGAATTTCAGAAGCACATACATGAGGTTGAGTGGAGGCTAACGTATGAGGCTTGGAGGATTATTGTATGTAGTGAATACATGAGGGGGGAAGTTATGAATCTATTTAATCTACCTAGCGATAAGATTGACGTAATTCCAAACGGCATCAACCCTATCGATCTATCAAAGCCTATAGATAATGTTAGGAGGAGGTATGCTGAGGACTGGGAGAAAATCGTTCTATTTGTGGGTAGGCTTGTACATGCGAAGGGTATTCACATATTTGTTGAGGCTGGAATAGATCTGCTGGATAGGAGGAGGGATGTAAAGTTCATCGTTGTTGGTGATGGTGTTCTCAGGGAGGAGATGATGAGGAGGGTTTATGAGAGGGGGGTTTCACATAAGTTCTTCTTTACGGGATTCATTAGCGATAACGATTTAAACGATCTCTACAGGATATGTGATGTTGCTGTTTTCCCAAGCATATATGAGCCCTTCGGAATTGTAGCTCTTGAAGCAATGTCAGCTGCAAAGCCGGTAGTTGTTTCAGATGTTGGAGGCTTATCAAGCCTAGTTATAGATGGATTCAATGGGGTTAAGGTACCCCCAAACAATCCATATGCTTTAAGCAGAGCTATAGAGAAGATAATATCAAACCCTACGTTCGCCGAATACCTAGGTAAAAACGGATTCAACCACGTATACCAAAACTATACGTGGGATAAAATAGCTGACAAAACACTTAAAACATACAGTCAAGTACTAGAGGCATATAAGAGGTCAAGCTGGTTTAAAGCTTAACGATCAAAAACATCAACTGCTTAGGAGGAATAAACAATCCCGATAAGCGATAATTCACCATGAAAGGATTAAAGTAGATTCATAGAGGATTTATGCTCTAGCTTTTATTTAATGGTTGGATTTTGAGGATGAACATGGCTTTTCTAAGCTTATGAGGATTTTGCTTAATGCTCGTCGAATACCGCTATAACTACTCCTCCAACAATTTTTTAAGATTCCAAATCTTAACGTAGCATTTATCCTTTTGAAATCTTAAAGTAAGGCAGTGCTCCCCATCCACATCATAGTACTCCTCATATCTCGTTTTACAGTTACTGCATACGTAAGCTTGAACATTAAATCTTCCCCGCCTCCACGTTTCAGCCGGATTACTGTTTTCAACACCGCAGCCTGGACATTTAGCCATAAAACCAATACTCTATAAACTAATATTAAATAAATTTTACTCGTTTATGGATGTTAAATGACGATTAGCTATTAAGTTTTAGTCTATTAGGTTGCTGGTGAAGCTTCCCTCATTACGTGTTTACTCTAGCGTTTAACTATCTTAAATCAAGCTTAGCTACATATGATTTATGCGGTACTCCAAGTGTTTCTGCTACTATGCTGCATTTTGCCTTCAGAAGGTAGAATATTGGTTTTCTAATCTTCACTTCATTTGAGAGATACTCGTAGTTAGCCATACCTTTAGATATGATTAAGTCAGCATCGTTAAGTCTTCTGAGAAGTCTTTCTGAAATCTCCCAGAGAAATATGCTTGAGCCATCAGTACCTGTCTCAACAATTTCATCGAAGTATGAGTGTAAATCTAGGGATTTAATATCCTCTACCGTTACATCGTTTTGAAATGCTCCAGACTTTACAACTCCTACAGTCTTAACATTTCTACATCTAATCTTCTCCAGCAGTAAGGTATCGAATAATACTTCACCAGCATTATCGAGAAGGTAGAGGATGGATGCTCCAGGTTTAAGAAGCTTTAACACATGCTCAACATCATCTATTGATAGAGAAGCATTAAGCATCTCCAACTCCCTAAATGAAAACCTATACTCCGCAACACCGAAATCTATGGCATTACCTATTACTGATGCTATACATGCCCTTCTAAAAGCTTCAAAATCACTTCCAGACTCATCCACATATCTCTTCACATGGGGTAGTAGGCTTAAAGCAATACTGTTAGATTTAATTTTAAGGCTTCTATAGGGATCCATGTTTCCAGTGATTTTCTTCACAATTCTAAAGGTGTTTGTAGCTATAAATGTGACGTCAGCTTCCTCATCAGCATTCTCCAACAAATATCTTACAATCTCCCCCACAGCCTTCAGCTTCAAATCCTCGCCTAAACCAATCATCTCCATCTCCTGAAGCCTAACTTTAAGAATGCATGGTATACATTCCGGATGAATAAACATATGAAACCCCTCCATAGCTAAGCAGGGATTCCTATAGCTTCATCAATTGATCTCCACCCCTACATCTTAGAGGTAGGCTGCCGTTAATGCTATCATAAAACTACATTGATAGACAAACATATAAGTTTAACGTATCCAAATTAGACGTGGCAGCTTAGGAAGCTGGATACAATATGTTAAGTTGCCGGGTTCGATGGTTTCTACACAATATATTTAAAGCTGTAATATTTGTATTAGTACGGTGATGAGTCTGGTTCCTTACTGATCTGTGATGAGGGTCGCTAGTTCTGATGTGTTAACATTAAGTATAAATCTAGGCTTTACTTTATATCTTATGGCTTCATCATTTATCCATACATCCAATCTTTCAAGATCTGTAAGGTTTCTAATAGAGTTGTTTGAGGATAGGTTAAGAAGTGTTTCAGGTCAAGGCTGGCTTAAATCATTATTTAGGAATATTAGCCATAGGGGAATTGAATGCTTTAAAGAGTTTTTCGGCTGTGGGGATTTTAGGATTTTTGGCGTTGATGGATCTATAGCCCAGGAGGAAAGGCTTGAGATGCTCTTAATATACTCATGTGCTGTAGGCTACTATGGTAGGCTTACTGTTGGGGATGATGTTAGGATTGATGTTTCCAATCCTGAGGGGGGTGAGGATATGGCTTTAGCTGTTGGTGTACCGTTATGGATTGAGGATTTACCGTTTATTGAGCCTAGATTGGATAGGTATTCAAGCGATCTTGAGGTTTCAAGAGGTGTTGAAAGCATATCTTACGCCTTAATGAAGCTTTCAGAACTTACATTAAGCCTAAAGGCTTTAGGTAGGGGTGATGTTAAAATCCTGCTTTTCGACGGTCTTATTTCAGGATCGTACGGTCCTCTCCTAAGAGATTTTAGAGTTCTTACATCTACAAGCAGATGTATTCTTGAGGGTTTAGATACTGTATACGGCAAGGTTAGTAAGGCTGATCTTGTTCTTGCCGGAAACATAGGTTCAGGAATCTTCCATATCCCTAGGAGAGGCATATATGCTAAGTATGCTTTAATTAAGTATTTAATTGATAATCATGTAGGGGAGTGGGTTGATGTTGATAACGTAATTTCTAAGGTAGGTGTTGGAAGAAGAGTTTTTAAAGAAGCTCTTAAGCTTAACAGTAGGCTTAACGGGGAGGTTTTTGAGTTTAAAAACGGTAGTTTAAGAATTAACGATAGCCTGAGGGATTACTGGGTTAGGGTTGAGCATGCATGTATGGAGGTTGTTAACCATATTTTAAGTGGAGTGAAGCATCCGTTAATGCTTGGGGGGAGATGGATTACCTCGCTGGATATAAATACCTTAAACCTAATACTACTATACAAAATACTTGACGTAGCTTTAAGAAGCAATATATTAGCTGTAGGAATAGCTAAGGATACAAACGCTACAGACCTTATTAGGAATGTTAAGCTAATAGCTAAGTCAGGCAGCCTAACAAGTAGGGTATTTAACTTGAGAAGTGATAGAGCACTACTAACGATACTTAGCGCATTAAACTATGAATATGTGAAAACCCCTTGGAGAACTCTTGAATACGACTACTGTCTCTCAACAGTTCTAACGGAGGATGATGGGGTTAAAGCAGTAAGGAAGATTATAACTAGGGAATGCTTCCTAATAAAGAGCTACTTCCAGCTCAGATCATCGGAGCTCGATCCATCAGTTAGAAGCCCAGTATTCTGCTATGATAGACCATACTATCCATCCTTCGATAGCCTAAACGTTACGAGGATTGAGGCTGTTGAGGAGGGGAGGGGGACTGTTATTAATCCATTTATTGAGGGAAGAATTAACAGCAGTATTGGAGACATCGTCCTACACGTTTTAAGCCTATCGGATAATCCGAACGTTATTGAGGAGATGGGGCATAACCACCTACTATTCCTATCAGATAAGCTGGCTAAAACATACTCTAGACAGGCTCAAGCAATGATTAAGGGGGTAGCAGATATGGAGCTTGGATCAGTAGCTAGAAGATATAAGGCATACTTCGCATCAAGAAGATTTAGAGATATACGTTTAGAAGCTGAAAGGTTGAGGGAGGCTAAGGGATATTGACATTAAGACGATGAAAGCCATTCTTAACTTGTAAAAGTTTATATCTTGCAGGTGGTTTTTATTTCATGAATCCCTTCGATGATCTGAACGGCTTCTTTAAGGCTAGGCTTAAATCCTCCCAGATTAAGGAGAGAACATACATGGTTAGGGAGGGATCTATAACCCTTTCAAGCATGCTGGGTATTTTTGAAGCTGAGTTCAACATTAGGGTTTTAAACAGGCTTGAGAAGCCCTGCTTTATAGCTTCTAGAAGATATGGTGGTGATGGTGATGTATACCTAATCTACGAGGTTGTTGGGGTTAAGCCAGTCCACTACCAGCTTCTATCCATGAGTCCAAACATGCCCAGAACATTAAGGCTTGACTTCCTAGAGAAAATCGATAAAAGCTGGGGTGCTAGCGAGGATACGTGGATAGATATATACTCAGTATATATAGGATATGTTATGAGGGTTAGGGATGGAGATTTTGTTTTCGAGAGGAATGAAACAATCTCGCCGCTGGAGGGGGCTGATGCTAAGCTTCTATCCATCGATGCTGTTGATAGGCTTGTTAACGTTCACGGCGGTGTCGCCATAGGGGTTATGGAGGGATTCGGTAAGGAGCTAACCGTTAATCTTGAGAAGCTTGTAAAGTATCATGGCGGAGTATTCGGATTTACGGGTGTTGGAAAGTCAAACATTACATCAGTTATTGTTAGGAAGGTTTTTGAATACATGCATGATACGAGAATAGTAGTTATAGATACTGCTGGGGAGTATAGCGTAGGTCTCCTCGACCTAATTCTTAAGGATGGTGCAGTATACACTACCGAGGAATTTAATCAAAACGTTGAATCCTTCCTCTCATCCCAAGTTATTCCTGAAACTCTTCTGGAGAAGATAAGCATAAACATCCTGGAGGAATCAGTCCAGAAACTGTTTAGTAAGGGTAGAGTCCGGAGGATCAGCATGGAGGCTGAAGGATCTGTTGAGGAGGTAATACAGCTACTTGAGGAGGAGGATAGGGCTGAAGCTAAGAACCTAGCCTTAGATATTAAGCATTTACTAAGAACACGTAATGTACCGTTATCTACAAGTATTAGGGAGATTGCAGATCATGAAGTATACGGGGAGATTCTAAGCAGGATCGGTAGCTGCCAGGATGATTTGAGAAGGTTAAGGTTTCCGCCTGAAAAGCTAATCTCCAAAATCAACTACATAGCTAGAATTTTTGAGGAGGCTGGAGGAAAAACTGAGAAGCACGGCTTAACACCTGAGCTATTAGCCAGCAGGCTTATAAGCCCAGTTAACAGCGGGTTCGGGAAGCTTACAGTAGTCTATATTCCCGACGTATACGATGCAAGAATATTTACAAGTAGACTTATAAATAGGCTATTCAGCGAGAGGAAGAGAAGCATTCAGGGTGCACGTATCCTAATCGTTGTTGATGAAGCTCAGGAATTCATACCTGATAGGGTTGCTAGAGAGGACTATACCTACGATGTAAACATAGCTGTTGAGAGGCTTCTAAGACAGGGGAGGAAGTATAGACTGCATGGATGGATAAGTACCCAGCGTGTAGCCCACCTAAACGTTAACGCAATACAGCAAATACAGAGCTTCTTCACGGGAACCTTGCCGAGAGAGTATGATAGGAGGGTTATTGCTGAGGCTGCAGGTATAAGCCCAGATATACTTGATAAAACAGCATATCTAGATGTTGGTGAATGGCTCTTCATATCCTTCAGAGCTACAAAACTCAGGAATGTACCGGTATTCATAAAGGCTGAGGATAATGAAAACATACTTTCAGCTAGGCTTAAGGAGACGTTATGAGTAGGGTTAAATCCTACCTGGAAATTCTAGGCAGATACCTCAGTATTAAAACCCTCAATAGATGGAGGCCGATATTTACGTCCTACTCAATCACGTACAGATGCAATTTAAGATGCTTATACTGCAGTAATTGGAGGATAAGAGAGGATGAGCTTAACACTTCCCAAGCCCTGAAATTAATGGATGAAATTGGGGATTTAGGAGTTGTTATAGTTGACTTCAGCGGTGGGGAGCCAACAATTAGAAGAGATCTGGAAGCCCTAGCCAGTAGGCTGCATGAGTATAGCTGCATTACCTCAATGAATACTAACGGTCTCCTAATCAACGAGGAGAGAGCTAAAAGAATAGCTAAGGTATTCGACTACGTTACAGTCTCTATTGACGGTCCACCTGAAGTAAACGATATCGTTAGGGGGTATGGAACATATTTAAAATCAATAAATGCGTTAAGGAGTCTGAGAAGGGAGGGTGTTAGGGTTGGGGTTAATACAGTTATATCCAGAAACAATATCGACGCAATACCTAGATTCATAAATGAAATCATGGATGAGGTAGATTATCTAACAATACAGCCAATACATTCAAGCAATCCTGAGGATTTAAAGATCGATAATAGTAAGGTAGTAAGTCTTGTAAACCACATAGTTAAAGCTAAAACTGAGAATCCAGGCAAAATACCTTTAACATACAGCTACATATACGGATTCATAAACTACTTTAAGGGTGAAGCTAGGAAGATATGTGATGCCTGCAAACTATACTTTGCAGTTAGCCCTAGCGGAAACGTTTTAGCATGCGGTGCACGTGGAGACATAGTTCTCGGAAACATGCTAAGCAAAGATTTAAACAGCATCCTACTAAACAGCTACCCTAAGGCTTTAAACATCATAAATTCATGTAGAGGATGCTGGCTAACATGTACTACAGCCCTCTCACTTAGCCTAAAAACATCAATATCTGAAAACCTCAATCTAGCTAGAGCAATACTAGCCTCCAAACACCATCACAAAACCGGGGCTAAGAATTAATCTTCTAAAACTGATTAAGCTTTACGGCTTAATTCTCGATAATCGTACTTCCATTTTAAATTGGTACGAATTAATGCTAGAGTCTTCTAATCTACTGTATGTGTGAATTTACGAGATTTGGAATTAAGCCACAACTATTAAATAATTCTTGAAACACGACATAACTATCCAGTAGTAAGCCAATTCCTAAATCCATATGTTAAAAAGATAAGGTGTAAAGGGATATTTAAACTATCTCTTTTTCCATCCGTATTCCTTAGCTGCTTCTACAAGTGCCTTTATGTTTGCTAGTGGTGTTAGAGAAGCGATTCCGCATCCAGGCTCAAGTAGATCAACTCCTGCTTCTATCGCTCTCCTAGCCTCTTCTTTAACATTCTCTGGGCTGCCGAAAAGTAAAGTTTTCTTGGATGAAACGTTGCCCAAAATTTTAACGTTGCCTACTAAGGATTTAATTCTCGCTACATCCACTGCTTCCTCAACACTTATCCCGTGATAACCACATTTAGCCATGTAAGGCACTATACCTGTAGCGTTTCCACATATGTGTAAAACTTTTATCCCTTTAAGACCTTCCGCTAGTCTAATTAGCGCTGGCATTGCGAATTCTCTAAACATATCTGGACTTATTAGATTAGGCGATGCTACAGGATCAGCAACCTCAACTATGTCTGAACCAGCATCGTATTGAGCCTTACCAAATTCTAACAGGAAATCTGTGGCGAAATCAACAAATTCTCTCACATATTCGGGGTTACGTAGACACCATCTCATCAGTCTCGAAGTTTCAACCATCTCCGCCGCTAGAGTGAAGGGGCCCAGCACTAAGCTTGAAATCGGCAATTTGCCTCCTACTTCCCGCTTTAGGATTTTAATGGCTTCTAGTAAAGTAGGTATTCTACCTAACTCAAGGATGTTCTCAGGCATTTTAAGATCTTCAGGTTTTGTATATGGATGCTCATAAACCATTGGGACGGCATCCATACTTTCCGGGTACTTCACTAAACATCCTAAAGCTTCGAGCTCTACTACAAAGTCGAATGGAACCCTGACGCATTCAAGTCCGCTTAACTCGTAACTAGCAATCGCGAGTTTAGCCATTTTCTCCGCATCTTTATGGGCTTCCGGCCAATAAATATTAACAATTTTCTGCATTTCTACGCAAACTGTTCCTCCACAACCAGCAACACTTGATGCAGGTATCCTATCAATATCCTTACCCAATAATGCGCCGAGAACTCGTTCTCTTGGAGACAGTCCCACCATTACCACCTCCACGCGACAAGCTCAACTTCTTCCCCCATTATTTTCACCTTTATGCATCGACATTTATACAATATAACACAGTTATATTTAAATCTATTTATAAATGCATAAGACGTACAACTTCTAGGAGGCTAAATACTGTTGTTTACTTCATATTTTATTAATTCCACCAACTCTAGATGTGTGTTATTAGTTATGGTTAATTATTGTTTCCTAATTGAACATTATGTAGCTAGCATAAATCAACCAGAAACCTAATACTCAACATGAAATAATTAAACAACAGGAAATATAAACCTTAAGCTGCTACATCCGCTATAACTATCGTAAAGTTTATAATTACAGAGGTATAGGATAAGTAGTAATAACAGCGTTATGGTGTATTGGTATGGTCGTTGAAGAGTTCATAATATCGAGAGCTATAATCGAGGCTTCAGCTGAAAAGCTTTCGAGATTAATGGATGTTGACGTCGTAATAGTTGGTGCAGGACCTGCAGGCTTGACAGCCTCCATTTACCTATCAAGGGAAAGCGTTAAAACAGTTGTTATAGAGAGGAGGCTATCCTTTGGTGGAGGTATAGGCGGTGGGGGCATGCAGCTACCAGCAATCGTTGTTCAGGAGAAAGCTCTGGACGTACTTAGAGATGTTGGCTGTAAATTCAAGGCTTATGGCTCCACAGGCCTTTACATAGTCGACCCAGCTGAGATGATGGCTAAGCTAGCTGCTTCAGCATTAGATTCCGGTGTAGATGTTTTACTTGGTGTTACAGTGGATGATGTTGTATTCAGAATGGATAATGATGCACCCAGAATAGTAGGTGTGGTGTTACAGTGGACTTCAACGGTAATGGCGGGACTCCACGTAGATCCGCTGGCTATGAAGGCTAAGGCCGTAGTAGATTGCACTGGTCATGATGCTGAGGTATTATCAATAGCCTCTAGGAAGATACCTCAACTTAATATGGCTATTCAGGGCGAATCATCAATGTGGACCTCGAGAGGAGAGGAGCTTGTAGTGGAGAGAACTGGAAGAGTATGCCTAGGCCTATATGCTGCAGGCATGTCTGTGGCAGCTGTCTATGGAACACCTAGAATGGGTCCAATATTTGGTGGAATGTTATTGTCTGGCAGACGCGTAGCTGAAATAGTGATTGAAGATTTATCAAGGTTACGTTAGTGAGCTGTTGTGATTGCTATGTTGTTGGCTACATCATGGTGCTGCTCTTGAGTGGTGGAATGTACTTAACAGTTTTGGGACTATAGTATTTCGCTAAAGTTCTTTCCACCACTGTTTTTCCATGTTAGGTATCTGCCTGCTTTATGTTGAATCTGTAATCCCTCTCCATTCTCAAAGCCTTGAGCAGATCGACCACAACATATGCTTAAGAAACATAGTAGAAAAAGTTATGTGAAATACTAAGGTCCGTATTTTTAATAGACATATTTATATACTTTAGAAACGCGCTATTATAGTGGGGTTGCTGAGTTGCCGAGAGATCCTGTTTGCGGTATGGTGGTAGATGCTGATAAGGCTATTAAGCGTAAGGTTGGAGATCGAATCTACTATTTCTGTAGCGAAATATGTGCCAGAACCTATGAACAACCTGAACAAGAATTAAAAGCCATGAAGCGAAGGGTTGCTTTAGCCCTAACAGGAGTGGTAAGTGTTGCAGCATTACGGGTGGTTGGCATGCTCGGCCTTACCGTTGCGATTATGACATTTAAAATAGTTGGAGTCTCAGCATGGGACCTAGCCTTCTTCATTCTGTCAACGCCAATCGTTTGGATTGCAGGATGGAGTATCCATTATGGTGCTTATAAGGCGCTTAAAAACCGCTCCGTAAACATGGATGTTCTCATAACTACTGGTGTGCTTGCTGGATGGGGCTACGGAGCAGCTTGCACATTCTTTCCATGGCTTGGTTCAGAAGGGTATGGTTACTTGGAAATTGCAGTAGCGATCTTGGCTTTCGTACTTCTTGGTAAGTTTATTGAAGAAAGCATTAGGAGAAGAACTGCTGCGACAATTCGGAAGCTGCTTGAGCTTCAGCCCACCATTGCAAGAGTATTGAAGAATGGCCGAGAGGTTGAGGTACCGATTGAGGAGGTACAGGTCGGCGACATACTTGTCGTTAAGCCTGGCGAAAAGATTCCTACAGATGGCGTCGTTGTTGATGGTTATTCCTCTGTTGACGAGAAAATCATCACTGGCGAAAGCTTACCTGTTGAAAAAAGCGTGGGCAGTGAGGTTTTAGGAGCCACAATCAATAAGACAGGTTTGCTGAAGATTAAAGCAACAAAAGTTGGAGAAGATACGGCTCTCATGCAAATAGTTCACTTAGTGGAAGAAGCTCAAGCATCAAGCGCACCAGTGCAGAAGCTTGCGGATCGTATTGTCGGATATTTTGTTCCTGCAGTTTTCACGGTTGCCGGTATAGCCTTTACCTACTGGCTAGTTACTAAAGGGTTTTCCTCCGCTTTTCTCGTATTATTAGCTGTACTACTTATAGCTTGTCCATGCGCGCTTGGCATAGCCACACCCACAGCTATCTTGGCAGGAGTTGGTAAGGGGGCTGAGTACGGCATACTTCTGAGGGGAGGGGAATACGTTGAAAATGCTGGGAAACTGACAACGGTTGTTTTTGACAAAACCGGAACTTTAACGAGAGGCGAACCCTCAGTTACAGATGTCATAGCGCTTAAAGGTCATGGAGAAAACGAAATCCTATTACTTGCTGCAATCGCAGAGAAGGGTTCAGAGCATCCGCTAGCTGAAGCTGTTTTAAAGAAAGCTTCCTCCGTTAACATCAAAGTTCCGGATGCGGAAGCTTTTGAGGCTATACCTGGACATGGCGTCAAAGCATGTTTTAAGGGGAAAACCATACTTTTCGGGAATCGTAGGCTTATGGAGATAAACGAGATAAGTATCGGAGAGGATGTGGAAACTTATATGACCAAGTTTGAAGAGGAGGGGAAAACAGCCATGCTCCTTGCAGTAGACGGTGAAATCGTCGGAATTGTGACGGCTATGGATACGCTTAAAGATAATGCTGGAGAAGCCGTCGGGAACCTTAAAAAAATGGGACTTGAAATCGTCATGCTCACAGGAGACAATGAGCGGACAGCGAGGGCAATAGCTAAGCAACTGGGCATTGACAATGTTATTGCCAATGTTTTGCCGTGGGAAAAAGTCAACGTTATCAAAAAATTGCAAAGCGAAGGCAAAGTTGTCGCTATGGTTGGCGATGGAATCAATGATGCTCCAGCTCTTGCCCAAGCCCACATCGGCATTGCTATAGGTAGCGGAACAGACATCGCAAAAGAGACAGGCGGCATAGTCCTCATCAAAGACGATTTACGAGATGTAGCTCGAGCAATAACACTGAGCAAAGCAACCATGAAAAAAATTAAACAAAACCTATTTTGGGCATTCATATACAACACTGTTTCCATTCCAATAGCTGCCTTCGGCTTACTAACCCCAATAATAGCTGCTGGAGCCATGGCTTTTAGCTCCTTATTTGTCGTTATCAACTCAGCAACCCTCAAACTAATTAAGTTATAAGGAGGTGAGAGTAGATGGTGAAAGACCCGGTCTGTGGAATGAATGTCGACGAGAAAAAGGCCAAGTTCAAGTCGGAGTACATGGGCAAAACCTACTATTTCTGCTGTGAAATGTGCAAAATAACCTTCGACAAAAACCCTGCCAAATATACTAGCGAGCATACGATACACTCTAAACCATGCTGAAATTATGAGTAGCCACTACTCAGAAGGCTTCAATCACCTCTAAATTTTCCATAAATAGGATGAGAGCAATTTTAAAGGGAAGCTCTTGCCGGCATCTAAAATCAAGTAAAGCTCCTCACTTTAATCTATTAGATCTCAATATGTTTACAACATTTCGCTGATGCTCACTATTCTTTAATGTTGTAGATGAATGATTAGAGATTCTTTCGTCTTTTCAAAACAGAACCTCTACAGTATTTCGCTAAAGTTCTTTCGCTATTTCCCCATTTAGGTATTTACTTGCTTTATGTTGGATCTATAATTTCCCTTCATCCTTAAAACCTCAAGCAAATCAATCATAACATATACTAAGAAACTGTAGAAAAAGTTATGTGGGATACGATGGTTAATAGTTGACCATTAGTTACCAAGCTCCGAAATTAGCTGCAAAGCTTAAACTTAAGCTTCTTCCTAACAAAACTAATAATCCTAAACATAGCTTCACCATAGATAAGGAGAGAATAGAGTTTAAGTTTACAGAGCCTCGCCCTAAAGTGTGTGGGCTCCCGTCCTGAAGATAGAGCCGGGGAAGGGATTTGAACCCCTGTATAGCGGGTCTGCAGCCCGCCGCCTAACCGCTCGGCCACCCTGGCCTATCATACACTTATAACGCAGTTATATTTAAATCTACCTATGAGTGCAAGCCTAGTATAAATCCAATTTATAGTAATCGTTAAAGCTTTATGACTTAATTCTTCTGGTTTAGATTCTTTCCTGTTTTTAGCTGTTTGCTTCTACTTTAGTTTTGTAGGTTTATTATCATTTTGTATATGTATGCATTAGTCATTAACTCTTAGCTATGTTTCCATGCTTAGCCATGAAGTATTCTCCACATGTTAAATATTAAGAATACTGTTTCAGCAGCTTACCTCTACCATAACTAATCACTCTACCATCCTCCCCAAATGCTTTGAACATGGTGGCTTATACATGTCTTTCAGGAGGATCTTGGTCTGCCCTAGCATTCCTCTAGGCTTAATAATTGGATTTATCCCATTCCTTTTGAGAAGCCTACATGCTTCCTGATCCATGCTCCATGCATACCTCAGATATTAGCCTACGTCTTGAAGCATCCATTACTAAGCTTGGTAGAACCTCTAAGTCATCCATAGTTATATTCATCGCTAAATCTCTCTTCTCCTAACATCTACTGTGAAATGTATCTTAATGTATCTCCTCCCACCATATATTCTCTCAACCACCACACTTATGAGCACCGCTTGAATCAACAGCTATAATCTAGGCCATCATGTTTAGCGAAACGCTATGTTCGATGTATAGCTAAAAGAGTAAGTCTCTAATCAACAGTTCTCCAATCCGTAAAGAAAATTAATTAAGCCGCAGAGCAAATAAAGTTTATAGCGTAATACATAATTGTAGCGTAGATTTCGTGGTTTTCATGTGGAATGGAGTACTTATAGCTTATAGCGAAATAGCTCTTAAATCTCCTCCTGTTAGGAGGAGATTCATAAATATTCTTATAAAAAACATTCTAAGCGGGCTTGGTGGAGTTAGCGTTAAAGTAGATCAGTTTGGTGGAAGAATATTCCTGGAGTGCGAGGACGTAGAGCCTATATGTAGGGTTTTACCATATGTTTTCGGGGTTGTCTACTTTGCTCCATGCACCCATATTAAGCTTGAAAACCTTAAGGAATTTATAAGGATGAATGCAGCAAACCTTATAGGTAATGCTAAAAGCTTCGCTGTTCGAGCACGTAGGGAGGGTAAACATGAATTTACAAGTCTAGATCTGGAGAGAAGTATTGGGGGGCTGATTGTTGAAGTAGTTAAATGTAAGGTTGATCTTAAAAATCCTGAAAAAGTAGTTTATATTGAAGTTAGAGGTAATGAATGCTTCATATACAATAGTAAGATTAAAAGTCCAGGTGGGCTTCCAATAGGATCCTCAGGAAAGGTTGTATGTCTAGTATCTGGAGGTATAGATTCACCTGTAGCTGCATGGATGATGATGAAGAGGGGATGTATAGTTTACCCATTGTTTGCGTATTTCCCAAGGGGAGGGGATGAGTCTGATCTTCTAAGATATATTGAGGTATTGAAAGTATTAAAGCATTGGAGTGTTGGAGTACCGCTAAGAGCATATACGTATAGGCATGAACATAACCTAATAGAGTTTAGAAAAGCAGCTCCTAAATATACATGTATTCTATGTAGGAGGATGATGTATAGGGTTGCTAATGAGCTTGCTAAGAAAGTTAATGCTAAAGCAATAGTAACTGGTGAGAATCTAGCTCAAGTAGCTTCACAGACACTTTCAAACCTCCAAACAATAGATGAAGCATCAGAGCTTCCAGTATTTAGGCCATTAATAGGGTTTGACAAGGTTGAAACTGAAAGAATAGCTAGAGAAATTGGAACCTATGATAAATCATGTATACGCGTAAATACAGGATGCTTACCGAGAACTGGATGCTGGGCTAAACCAAGTAAGCCAGCAACAGCATCTAATCTTCAAGACATTAAGGCTATCGAAGAAAAGCTAAACATAAACGAACTACTTAAGAAAAGCGTTGAGTCACTAAAAGAAATAAGAGTTTAGCTACATAAATAACATACAAGCTTAACTCTAAGCTACGTTAGGATACCGTCAACTTTATTCTATGAATTTATTACATGTTAACTTGACTCATCGAATATTATGTAGATATCATAAATCAGGAATAACTCCGTTATCTTTTTATATCCTAGCAAATTCTAATTTATGTTTTCCGAGTACTATAGCCGTCAGATAGCTTTGCATGAGCTTGGAGTTGAAGGCCAAAGGAAACTTAAGGAATCTAGGGTAGCTATTGTAGGTATAGGTGGACTTGGCAGTATTGCAGCTTTATATCTTACTTTAGCAGGCGTTGGATACATTAAGATTATTGACCAGGATATTCTTGAAATACATAATATTCATCGTCAAGTACTTTACAGTATTAAACAGGTAGGTTATCCTAAAGTTGAGGCTGCAGCTGAGAGGTTAATTGAGGTAAATCCTGATGTTCATGTTGAGCCTATTCCTGAAAATATTAATGCTTTAAATGCTGAAAAGCTTATCGGTGATGTAGATGTAGTTGTTGATGGTTTAGATAATATGGATACACGCTACATTACAAATAGAGTTTGCATTAAAAATAAGATTCCATACATTTTCGGTGGGGCTATAGGGTTTGAGGGGAACGTATCAGTATTTAATCCTCCTGAAACACCATGCCTAGAATGTATTTTCCCATCAATTAATGATAGAGATCTTCCAACATGTGAAACTAGAGGTGTTATTGGAGCAACAACAGGCATTATTGGAGCTATTGAAGCTATGGAAGCCATAAAACTCATAGCAGGTATAAACAATAGCCTTAAAGGCAAACTTCTAGTTTGCGATTTTAAACATATGGAGTTTTCAATCATAGATGTACTTAAAAGACCTAACTGCTCAGCCTGCAGTATGGAGGCTGAGCCTAAACAGTCTAAGCTAAAAATTACATGGATGTGTGGAGGTAAAACCGTTAATGTTAATCCCATATCGCCATTAAACATACCACTTGAAGAAATATATGGAAAAATTAAGCTAAGATTTAAAGTTAAGCTTAAATCAGCAATGATGGTGGCGTTTAAGTATAGTGATGATGTAGAGGTCAGTATATTTAGAGGAGGACGTATGCTTATAAAAAACGTTAACGATGAGGAGGAAGCTCTCCACATATATGAAAGCCTAATGAAGCTTCTAAGATAAGTAGCTATGGATAATATCGTTAATGTTTCAAATATTTTCTCCAATGCTCCCTACATATAGGGCTCACCATATACTTCTTATTTAAGCAGAGGCATTCCTCAACATAAAATCAAATCCGTTTAGTAAAGGCGAAGGTTCAGAAAGCTAACGTTGTGCTGGGAACTATCCATATGTACTGTAATGCTTTAGAAGTAATTTTAAAATGTAAATTTCTTTATTAAGTCTTAGAGTTTTATGGATTAAACATCTTAAGATTCTTTTAACATATTATACTCACTTAAAGACAAACTTGAGTTGCTAAGTCCAAAATAAGCAAGAGAGAACTTAGATATTTTAAAATACCTCGAATGCTTAAAATTTAAACAGCTGGTTACTTAGCCCCATAAAGAGAAGTGAAATAAAAATGTAAGAAGTGGAGCATTTTGGAAGTTGATAATTAGTTTTATTAGTGGTGAAAAGCAATAGAGTGGGAACTTATAATGGAGGAAATGTCAACATAGAATTCTTGATGAACTAGTTAAAACTAGAGATAACGTTAATCTCTTAAATAGCTAACAGCTATTATAAACCTAAGTTTTTAAAGAGATACTACATAGATTTAAATGGGATTTTAAATATGCAATGTAAGGCTAGCCATAACATCAACTCAATATATTAACCTCTAAGCTACCACATTAAGATTGTATGTCTTCACCATTCATAAATAGATTTAAATATAACTGTGTTATATTGTATAAAGGTCGATGCATAAAGGTGAAAATAATGAGTAAAGAAGTTGAGCTTGTCGAATTGAAAAGTCTAAAACCAGCCGAATACATGGATCTGAGAGAGGTACTGCCTCTTTACGCTAAAATACTAAAAACAGGAGTAATAAGCTGCCCAGTACTTGTGGATGGGGAAACTAACGTAATCCTTGATGGGCATGATCTATTCTACAGCCTTGACCTACTTTCAGCCGTAAAAATACCGGTTGTAAAAATCAGTCTCTCCAATATTAGGTTAAGGTCACTGCAACATGGCCTAAAACCTATAACTAAGGAAGACATCATCAAAGCTGGAATTAAGGGCCCGAAGCTACCGCCGAAGAGTTTCAAGGTTTCAGTTGAAACTCCGCAAGTAAACATTATGTTGAAGGATCTTCTTCCAACATGGGGGAAAGATACATCAGCCCTTAAAGTCTACAATAGCACCTTGGAGCTTCTCTATAAAGGCTGGCCTACACCACTTGTTAAGCTAAACTCCCTATCAAGTAATAGGAGAAGTGTTTGGGCTAAGCTGGAGGGATTTAACCCCTTCAGCAATAGTGTTAAGGATAGAATAGGCTGGTCCATGCTGAACGATGCCTTAGAAAATGGAGTACTTAGACAGGTAATCTATGAAGCTACATCCACCAATACTGGGATAGCCCTAGCCTCCATAGCGAACATGTTAGGTGTAAAAACAAAGCTGTACATACCTAAAACCATACAGAAAGTGAGCGACGTATATCTTGAAGTTTTAGGCGCTGAAGTTGTCAGGCTTCCAGTAGGCTTAACTGTGGAGGCAATAGGCCAAGTAGACTATCAAGCTAGAACAGATAATGCAACGCATCTGAACCAGTTTGAAAACGATGCTAACTTTAAAGTTCACCTAAAATATACCGCACAAGAGCTTGATCAACAACTTCAAAGTGTAGGCTTAAAGCCATCATACATAATAGGTGGTTTAGGAACATCTGGACATATGAGCGCCATATCCTTTTACTTCAAAAACAAGTATGGAGACAACGTAAAAATAGTTGGTGTTCAACCAGCCCCAAACGAGGTCATACCCGGCATAAGAAGAATAGAGACAGGAATGAGGTGGATTCATTGGGTGGACTTCGACGATGTAGTGGATGTTACACAGAGAGAAGCTATAGAGGCAGCTATAAACATAGCAAGAAAAGAGGGCTTACTCATAGGGTTAAGCGCAGGTGCTGTTGTCCATGCATTCAACAAAATCTCCAAAGACGAAGGAGTATACATCCTAATACTCCCAGACACTGGCTATAAGTATGCAGAACAATTTGAAAACTACCTCAAAAACACCAGAGGTAAAGTCGCGTTGACAACTGACAATAACCTTTTCAACCCCAACATTTCTTACAGCAGACAATATCCTTAATTCTAATTTACTAGCACCACTAATAAGACAGGCTATCAAGCAATAGGTCCATAAAGACTTTAGAGCCCCTCCAACCTCTTTTCTTGTGTATATGTTAGGGTATAGTTTAAACTTACTATGAACTCATCTCTAAACTAGACTAGAATAGGTTTATTTGGTTGTTAGAGGACACTTCCCTACAGCTACTTTTGATCTTTCTGCACCATCACCCTTCTCAAAGCGGCATGCATGCTTTAATCTCTGAAATGTTAAGCTCACGTCCTATAGCTACTCAACTCCATCAACTGAATGCTTAGAGAGATGATAGCAGCAAGGCGTTTCAAATGATTATAGACTGTTTGACGTGTGAAACTAGATCTATCCATAATCTGCTTTAGGCTTGAAGCCCTCTTACCAACCACTTCCACCAGAGACCTTAAAACCCCAATCCACAAAACACAAAGGGATTTTAGTCTATTTAATCTAGTTTCAAGATGAGCTCAGTATTAACCTCGCTAACAACATCCTTTCAAAATTATATAGTAAGTACTGTTTTAGAACGGGGCAACTTAGAAGTTAAATATGAGGTGTTGTTAGGTTTAGATGTGGATAGGTTAAGCCCACACTGCATATTTAAAATCTATATAACATCTTTTAAAACTGTTATGATAGATTAAGCTATATACATAACATACAGCAATATACCATACTTAACTCCTAAGCTGCTAGGCTTATTTTATGGACGTGGCAACTTAAGCTCACCTCCTTAGGTGGTTGTAGTATAGTATGAATAGTTTTATTAGTAGGTTCCAGCATAGTGTTGATCTCCTAAACCTCTCGCTTTTGTTTAGTGGGTTTGATGTTATGTT
>Ga0272445_1000241_pt1 | contig 53603 bp, 50 predicted proteins | sample YNPCB0031_FD_194404 | JGI IMG/M metagenome (GOLD analysis project Ga0272445, IMG submission 194404) | Hot spring sediment microbial communities from Yellowstone National Park, WY, United States - YNP-CB-003-1 | ecosystem: Environmental > Aquatic > Thermal springs > Hot (42-90C) > Sediment... | reverse complement strand
GCTATTTCGACCATGTTTAGTATTCCCTGGTCTATTTTTCCTTGTTTTATTAGGTTTCTTGCTGCTTTGTCTACTGAGAGTGCTATTCTTGCTGCGTTGTGTTGTGTTGCTACTAGTAGGTTTGCTTTTTTGATTATGCCGTTTGGGTCTGTTTGGTAGTGGTGTATGAGTGTTCCTCTTGGTGCTTCTACTACTCCTATTCCTTCTTCTGGTGTTGTTGTTGGGAGGTTTCTTACTTCTTTGCTTTCTATGTCTGGGTCGTTTGCTAGCTCTCTGAATCTTTCCGCTGCGTATATTATTTCTATTACTCTTGCCCAGTGGTTTGCTAGTGTGTGATGCACTGGTTTTCCTCCCAGTGTTTCATACATTTCTTCGTATGCTTCTTGTGCTCTTGGTGTCGCCATCGAGTCTGCTACGTTTAGTCTTGCTAGTGGTGCTACGCTCATTACTCCGCTATCTTCTCCGTCTGTGAATCCTCTCCATCCTATCTTTTTTAGGTATGGGAATTTTATGTATGTCCATGGTTCTACATGTTCTGCTATGTGGTCTAGGTATTGGTGGACGTCGAATTTTGCGTATTCTGTTCCTCTCGGTGAGACTACTCTGATCTTTCCGTCGTAGAAGTTTAGTCTATTCTTCTCGTCTACTAGGCCCATGTAATATGTTCTATGCGTGTATGCTTCGCTTGTTATGAGGTCTAGGTATTCTTTGTTTGCTATGACTATGTCTTTGAAGATCTTGTATGTGAATTCTGCGAATTGTACTGCTTCCTCGGAGACTTTCCTCGCTGTTTCTACTGCTTCTTGGGATAGTGGTTTTGATATTCCTCCTGGTAGGCCGAAGACTGGGTGTATTGTTTTTCCACCAATCATCTCCATGAGCTTCCTAAGCTTCTTCCTCATCTGGATTATTCTTAGCCCGACTTCTGTTCCAACCTTCTTGATTACTCCTACGACGTTCCTCTCTTCTTTGGGTGCTCTGGGTCCCACTATGAAGTCTGGTCCTGCTAGGATATAGAAGTGTAGTGCGTGGTCTTCAACCATGAATATGTTGTAGAACATTTCTCTAATCTTCTTTGCAGGTTCTGGTGGTTCTACTTTGTATAGGTCGTCGAGGGCTTTCGTTGAGGCCATATGGTGGGCTGTTGGGCATACACCGCATATTCTAGGTGTTATCTGTGGCATGTCTTCTGCATGTCTTCCCACTGCGAACTTCTCGAATCCTCTTAGCTCTGGTACCTGGAGATATGCTTTGACGCAATTTCCAGCATCATCGAGTACTATCACTATCTTTCCATGGCCCTCCAGCCTCGTGATTGGGTTGATGACTACTTCTCTCAACTTGTTCACCTCTCTGCGATAGTTATTTTTCCTCTGAGTCTTGATGCTGGTAAGGAGTATCTATAGAATATCCCCATCGGGTCCAATATCTTGCCTAGCGTTTTCTCTATTTCTTGTTCGTCACTGTAGTCTACTATGCTTGCGAAGTATGATATTGCTTTCCCTCCGTAGTCTATTACTTCGTCGAGTGGTCCGAAGCATCCTGTGCATGGCATGGCTGCTTTGATGCAGAGAGCGCCGCATCCCCCACGGGTTACTGGCCCGAGGCATACTAATCCCTGTATTAGGAGGCATTTAGTCGGGTCGGCGATTACTTCATGTGGTCTCTTGATTTCTTTGATTAGTACTTTCTCGGGCTTGGTCTCGTTTAGTGGGCAGTCGTAGCAGAGTGATTTGTCTAGTGCCCCCAGTACGGAGCCTTTTGCTGGAAGATTGCCTGATAGCAAGGTTTCTATCGCTTTCCATGTTACTTCTGGTGTGGGTGGGCATCCTGGAACGTAGTAGTCAACGTCTACTACTAGGTCTAGTGGGAGGAGCCGTGGGAGGAATTCGGGAAGCTCAAGCGTTATTCCTTCTTCTGCTTTGATTCTCAGTTGAGGTTGTATCTTCTGGGGGTTCTCTACTGTTGGTGCTTCATGGTATACGTATCTTAATATTTCTTCTCTGCTGTAGAGGTTTGCTAGTCCTGGTATCCCACCCCATGATGAGCATGCTCCATAAGCTATGACTAGCTTAGATTTTCTTCTGAGGAGTTTCACCATTTCTTCATGTTCGCTTAGCCTGACTCCACCGTTTATGAAGCTTGCGGTAATGGATCCATCGGGCAGCTTCTCGACATCCTCAACCTTGTAGTCCATGGCGACTGGCCAGAATACTATGTCTACGAGGTTTACAACGTCTAGGATCTTCTCTGCTAGGTCTACTGTTGCTTCTTCGCATCCTCCACAGCTTGCACACCAGTAGAAGGCTATCTTTGGCTTATCCATGCATGTGCACCTCTTCCACCTTAAGTGAACCTAAAGGCTTTATCTTCTCAAGCATCTCATTGGCTACTCTAACGAATTTCTCCGCTTCTGATGCTGATATCCATTCAAGCCTGAACCTCTCCTTCTCTATCCCGAATTCTTCAAGGACTCTTTTTAGAAGAGTCATCCTCCTCAATGCTTTAATGTTTCCCTCGATATAGTGGCAGTCTCCTGGATGGCATCCTGCAACGAGGACACCATCCGCGCCTCTCCTAAAAGCTTCGAGAATGAATTGTGGGTCAACCCTTCCTGAACACATAACCCTGATTACTAGAAAGTTTGGAGGATATTTCATGCGGCTTGTACCTGCAAGGTCAAGAGCAGCATAAGAGCACCAGTTACAAGCAAAAACAACTATCCTCGGTTCAAAATCCTTACTCATCCAAACCACCTGTACACGTGATTTATTACATTTAATTTTAACGATTCTGTAGTATTTAGCGATATTTAACTTACTCAATGAGAGCTGCGAGGACCTGGCTTTTTAGTTGAGCGTCTTTGAAGCCGAATTGCTGCATTGCGCCTGTTGGACATGAAGCTGCGCATGCTCCGCATCCTTTGCATAATGCTGGGTCTACTTCTGCAACCCTAACTTCTTCTTGATTCTTTAATCTTATAGCACCATATGGGCATACCCCTATACATATTGAGCATCCACTACATCTCTCCTCGTCTACTACAGCTATTAGTGGTTCTACTCTAACTTCTTCTTTCGTGAGGAGTGTTGATGCTTTCGAGGCTGCAGCGCTTCCAGATTCAATCGATTCAATTACGTTTTTCGGCCCGGTTACTGTTCCAGCAAGGTATACTCCATCTGTGGCTGCCTCGACTGGTCTAAGCTTTAGGTGGGCTTCTCTTAGGAATCCTTCTGGGCCGCATCCTACTTTGACTATCGTCCTGACTTTATCTATGTCTTTGGGAGGCTTCATCCCAACCGATAATACTACCAGGTCGGCTGGGAGAAAAACTTCTTCCTGGATCGTCTCTTCGAAGAATCTTACATTAATGCTTCCATCAGGGTTGACGATAACGTTTGGAGCTTCTCTATATCTTGCAAACCTGATCAAGCTCTCTCCAGCTTTTAGGTAGAGCTGCTCATCCCCTCTACTGTATGTTCTTATGTCTCTGTGTAGGATGTATATGTTTGCTTCTGGATGCTTCTCTCTGATCATTAATGCATTCTTTATCGTTGATGAACAGCACATACGTGAGCAGTATGGGTATGCATTAGGTGTTGTATTGAGTGAGCCTACGCATGTTATGAATACGATGTTCTTGGGTTCCCTACCATCAAGCTTTAGCTCACCCTTTGTTGGACCCGCTTCATCAAGCATTCTCTCAAGCTGGAATAACGTTATCACTCTGCTAGATACACCGTACCCAAACTCTCCAATGGGCGGTTCGTATGGTTCATGTCCCGCAGCAATTATTATTGCTCCAACTGTCAATTCTATCTCCTCGGTTTTCTCAGCTAGGTTTATCGCATTCATTGGGCATACTTTGACGCATTCAAAACATCTAGTACAATTCTCCGAGTCTACTACGTATATTGGTGGATAGGCTTCTCTAAATGGTAGATAGATTGCTTTCCTACTGGATACTCCAAACTCATACTCATTCGGGACATCAACTGGGCATACTTTAACGCATTCACCGCATAGATTACATTTTTCATTAACGTATCTCGGATTCTTTACCAGCTTAATCTTAAAGTCTCCAACTGATCCATCAACATTCGCTAGTTCAGTATCCACGTATATGTGGATATTCGGGCTGCTTAAGACTTGTCTCGATAATTCTCCCACAAGGTCTATCCCTTTTATTTCTGCATGTGCGAGCCTCCCAAGCCTAGCAGTGTTCCCGCCAATTACAGGTTTCCTTTCAATAAGGTAAACCTTGAAGCCTTTAGCAGCTAGGTCTCTAGCGGCAGATAGCCCTGCAACCCCTCCACCTATAACCAGTACATTCTTATTGACTTTGAATGTTATTTCTTTGAGGGGTTCTAGTAGTGATGCTTTAGCTACTGCCATTCGTATCAGTAGCTTGGCTTTGGTTGTTGCTGCTTCTTTATTGTCTGAGTGGACCCATGAGCATTGCTCTCTGATGTTCACCATTTCCAATAGGTATGGGTTTATGCCAGCTTCAGCTAGCACGTTTCTAAAGGTATGCTCATGCATTGTTGGAGAGCATGCTGCTACAACTACTCTATTCAGATTACACTTCTTTACCCCTTCCTTAATGATTTCTTGACCTGGAGCAGAGCACATAAAGATGTAATCTCTTGCTTCTATAACGTTTGGAAGATTTTTAGCATATTCAACTACTTCTTTTATGTTTACTGATCCTGCGATGTTTACTCCACAGTGGCATATGTACACTCCTATCCTAGGTTCTTCATTCATGTACTACACCTCCAGCCAGTATGGATGCTTTGATAGCTGCTGAGCCTGCCTGTATGACTGAGTCTGGGATATCCTTCGCGCCTGCTGCTACACCTACAACGTATACTCCATCCATAGTTGTTGCTACAGGCTCAATATGTGGGTTCTTTAAATGTACGTATCCATCTTCTCCGATCGTTAAAGGCATTACCTCTGGGTAGACAGGTTTAACACCTACAGCTAACACTACCATCTCTGTTCTCATAGTTTTCTTTGCTCCTGTGAATGTATCTTCATATGTTATTATCAAGTCCTTGGTCTCAGGGTCTTCCTCGATCTTCGCAGGCTTAGCTCTAATGAATTTTATACCGAATTCTCTCATAGCTCTATTGTAGAATTCTTGGTATCCTTTCCCGAATGCTCTGAGGTCCATATAGAATATTGTGCAATCAACTTCTGGTAGATGTTCTTTAGCGAGGATTGCATGTTTAACCGAGGCCATGCAGCAGAAAGCTGAGCAGTTCGGGTTTATCTTAACGTCTCTAGAGCATACGCACTGTATGAAAGCTATGCTTCTCGGATGCTTATTATCAGACCTCCTCATGATCTCTCCTCCAGTCGGACCAGTAGATGATACAAGCCTCTCAAACTCTAGAGATGTGTAGACGTTTGGATACTTCCCATATCCATATGTTGGTGCGATACGCGGGTCCAATAACTCGTACCCAGTAGCAATTATTATCGAGGCTACTTTGAGCTCTATGGTTTCAGGTTTCTGCTCAAAGTTTATTGCTTTGGTTGGGCAGAACCTCTCGCATACACGGCATATATTCTTGGTAAAGTAGAGGCAGTGTTCTCTATCTATGGTTGCTTTAAGCGGCACGGCTTGAGGGAAGAGGAAGTAAATTGCTTTCCTCTGGCTCATACCCATGTTAAATTCATCTGGAACCTTCGAGGGACACTTAGTAATACATTCACCGCATCCTATACATTTATCTTCATCAACATACCTTGGCTTCTTCAATACTTTTACATGGAAGTCTCCAGCAGAACCCTTAACCTCGACTACTTCAGAGTATGTTAGAAGCTCGATGTTCGGATGCCTTGCAACTGAGACCATCTTAGGGGTAAGAATACATGATGCGCAATCAAGTGTTGGGAAAGTCTTATCGAGACGAGCCATCTTACCACCTATACTAGGCAGCTTCTCTACGAGGTAGACTTTGACTCCCTGGTCTGCGAGGTCTAGTGATGCCTGTATACCTGCGATACCACCTCCGATTACGAGGACAGGTTTAGACAACCCCTCCACCTCCTGTAACCTTCTCTTTTAGGAGAGCGAAATACAATGCAAACGGTCTATACGCTAGGTGGGCCCACTTAGCAAATGGGACCTCGAGGAGTAGGAATGGAGCTACGATCATTAGATGTATCGAGTAGGTTATGTATGTTGGTAGAGGTAGTCCTATTGTTCTAAATATTCCTACTAGGATTCCAGTAACGACTGTGGCGGCTAAGAGTATTAAAAACATCCAGTCAGTTGGATGGGAATATATCCACATGGGCTGCGTCTTCTTGATTCTACCACGTATAGCGACTGTAGCACCATATAGTAGAGCAATCGTGGAGAATATCCCGAGTATGCTTAAAGGGTTAACGAATAGGAATGGTTCATTTGTTTGCGTAAATCTGAGTAACGGCACAAACAGTATGAATGCTGCAGCATACCCGTATACGGTGATTAAATGGTTTATCCAGTTGGACACTCTACAGAGTCTAAGCTTTATCTGAGTAAAGAAGTGGATGGGCACCGTCTTGACGAAGTAGGATAACAGCATTGTGAAGGGTACCTTTATCCTCCTACCATATTCATCTCTCATAATAAATCTATACATTCTATAAATGTTTGTTAGCAAGATAATGGCGAGAATAAAGAAGACTACTAGACCAGCGGTATCTACAATATATATAGGTGCAAAAGTCTCAAGTTCAACTTTGTCAAGAACTATCGGTCCATGTAGTAGAAAGATTAATAGTCCTACGATGGCTGCGATTGATGCTATAGCTATTACCTCAATCTTCTTCGAGAGGTATAATAGTCTAGAGAGACCCGTCCAATCATACTTAGTTGTTAGGTATCTTCTTAGAGCCATCATGAAGCTTCCAGGGTCAGCGTCTCTTGGACAATAATCACTACACTCACCACAGTAGTAGCATAACCATGGATCAGCAGAAGATGTTACCCTATCTTCTAAACCCATAACAGCGTAACGTATAAGCTTCCTAGGATAAGATGCTCTACCCTGAGTCAGGGGACAGATAGCTGTACAGTTACCACAATTGAAACATCTAGAGAACTTCTCTGCTCCCAGCTTTATGATTGTATTTGGGAGCTCAACATTTATCCTTGTAAGTGTTTTAGTGCTGATTAAAGTTTGTATTTGCTCCATTCCACACTATATATAGTTCTTATTTTAAAAAAGCGGTTGGTTTATACTGTATATACTATCTTTACTTTTTAATAGCTCATTAGTATATATTTTCAGCAGATTCTTGGAACTATCTCACCTAACGGTGGTTCAAGTATCCTATATCCTCCGATAACTGTTTTCACTACCACTAAGCTTATGTCTTCTTTCTTCTCTCTAACTTCCCCTATTATCTCCGCATATCTATAACCTAGTCTATGCATTGTTTCAAGTATTTCTTCTGCAGAACCCCCTTCTACGCCTACTACGGCTACTCCCTCGGATGCTAGGGCTAACGGATCTAACCCGAGCATCTGGCAGTAACTTGCTACAGGTTCTCTTATGGGTATCTTCTCTTCATCTATGATTATAGTTGTATTTGATAATGAAGCCCAGTTATTCAATGTCATGGCTAATCCTCCTCTAGTAGGGTCGCTTGCTGCGTGAATGTCTCCGCCGTACTTTTTCATGAGGGGTATCATCAAGTCTGTGAGAGGTTTAACATCGCTTCTTAATTCATGTTCTTCAAGTGTAAGACCTTTCTGTGCAGCATATATCGCTGCTCCATGCTCAGCTATGGGTCCTGAAACGATTATCTTGTCTCCAGGCTTAAGATTCTTATCTACTATTAAGCGTTCTGCGATGCCAAGCCCAATGGTAGTTATGATGATCTTGTCTAGCTGTCCACGAGGCATAACCTTGAAGTCTCCACCAATCAACTTTACATCTAAGCTACTGAATACATTGAACATTGAATCTAGAATCTTATCCAATGTTTCTCTCTCCAATCCCTCCTCAACTACTATAGAGTCTAACGCAGCTATAGGAGCTCCACCGAGCATTAAAACATCATTTACCGTTCCAGAAGCTGCAAGCTTCCCAATATCCCCACCTGGAAAGAATATTGGGCTTACAGTATAGGAGTCCGTAGTCACAACAATGTACTTGCCCCCATCTATCGGGATTGCTGCTGCATCATCTGGATAGTCTATCCCTAGACCGCCTTTGATAGACTTCATCCAAGATGGTAGCTTACTGAAGATAGATTCTTCGAGTAGTTGATTCATCTCTCTTCCACCAGACCCGTGAGCTAACGTAATCTTATCCACACTGACCACCTAGCCTTTTCCGGTTAACCATCTCTTAACAATTCTATCCATTTCTTCGATCTCTTCTATTGATAGCTCCCCTTCTTCAACAAGTTTTTCAGCAGCTTCTCGGATATACTTGAAGCTATCTAGGAATTCTTCTTCTTTAAGCTTAGAGATTATGAAGCCTGCGTGAACTATTACGTAATCGCCTGGTGAAAGGTCATCAACAGCTGAAAGCACTTCTTTTACTATTCCACCAAAATCTACTTTAACGAAATCGTTGGATACTTCTACAACCTTACCGTAGACGCCCCAGCACATCCTACAATAACATATGCTGGGAGAATCTAAAAAATATAAAACTATAACCCAGGTAGAACTCCATCCCTAGAATAATTAGATATAGACCTTCTAAATGATGATCCAGAAGAATTGACTCTATATTGTCTCCTATAAAGGGATATCTTGTTGTTTATCTTACTAGAGCTTGTTCAGGTCTAGCGAATAATTCAATATACTGTTTAACTCTTGCTTCAAATATGTCTGGTCTAAACTTCATCTCCATTGCTGCGATAGTGTTTAGAGGGTCTTCAGGGTTAGGATTGTTTAGTAGGTTCCTGAGAGTCTCGATTAAAGTTATTACGTGGAGTGATGGAGACCAATCTTCTTTCAAGATGGATTCACATATTCTAGCTGGAACCTCGTCTGTAAAGTTTGGATGCCATATACGTGTCCACCATACAACGTCTGGTGGAGTGTAGGGGAAGGTGCGAGGTATAAGTATCTCTACTTTAAAGTATCCACCTTCGTAGAGTCCTTCTCCGATTATTACCCCTCTATAATGTGTTAGGTCTCCGTCAACTACATCGAAGAGAGGCTCATGCTCATGGACTAGTTTGTATTCAAGTGCAAGCCTCTTATACCAGAGAAGCTCGGGGAGCTCAGCATGCACGATCAGACCCCCCTACGGTCCTCGTTATCAATACGAGTTTATCTCCATCTTCTACACCTATGTCTTGAAGTGTTTCTGTATCTTTCAATGCTCTACCCCTGAATGTAAGCCTAGTCGTATCTGGAGGAAGCTTCTTCATAGCACATACTTTTGCTCTTATAGCACCTATAGTAGTTGAAGGTGAAACTTCTAATTCAACCGGGCTTCCACCACCCACTGCGGGGACAACTTTAATCTTCATTAAACCTTCTCTCCCTCAACCTTGTAAGCTATCCACTATAATATATAAATATTTGTATCTTGACTACTCTACGAAATTCTAAAGAATGCTTACAGAAATACTCTGCGAACCTACAAGGACAATGTATCAACCTGGTAAAGGCCAAGAACCATACATGTATTTAGGGCAAAAAATCCTCCAACCATATTGTCTTCCAGATAACTTATCGGGAAAATGCAGTAATAGCGCTCCTCCCCATAGGCAATTGTATAAAATCTTATCCTGAAGACTAGATATGTATGATGCGCTGAATCTTCTATTAATGATTAAGTTAAACAACGTTTGTTAAATAATAAATATATTTTAGGAATCCCCAGAGTTTAGAGAAGAATTGAGAGTAAGAATATATCCACTTGCATTGGGTAAAGCTGTAAAATATACGATGATGGATCTTGAGAGGGAAGTAGCAGGTCTCTTGATTGGAAAGTATGAAAAGAGGCAAGATATACTAGAGATATGGGATGCAATATCGGGAAACCAGAAATCATCCTCAGCATTCGTATATCTAGATGAAGAAGTTATGGCTGCAACCTTTGAGTGGCTTACAAGAGAGAGACCTGGGCTGAGTATTGTTGGATGGTATCATTCACATCCAGGCTTCGACCTCTTCCTCTCAACAATAGATATTGAGACACAGAGGAGATACCAGATGATGTTTCCTAAAGCTGTTGCAATGGTCATCGACCCACTAGAATACGTTAAGACTAGAAGGCTTGTAGACTTAAAGTTTAAGGTATTTCATATAGATAGGGAGGGAAGAGTAGTACCGCTAAGAGTATCCATCGGTATACAGAGAAAGAAGGTAATAGAAAGCACTATAAGAGGGATGGATACAGTAGACCTCTTCTTCATTCAATCTCCTGAACCGCAGGAACGGGAAGAATACAAGTTTACAGCTTTCTCAAGCTTAGGAGAAAAATTCAAGAAGCTGAAGGAGAGGTTCACATCTTTCTAAACAAGGATAACTGGTCTGGATTATTATAGTTTTTTAAGATTTTTAAATAAGCATAACGTTGTAAAATTGAATAAGAGATGCCGAAGTCTAAGGGCTTCAGATACAAGTCGAGGAGCATCCTCACTAAACCTAGGGGGGCTAGGTCAGGCCCTAACCCTGAGATTTATCTTACAGAATTCAAGCCTGGAGATAAGGTAGTGATTAAGATTAACCCTTCAGTCCACAAGGGTGCCCCGCATAGGAGATACCATGGTAGAGTTGGTGAGGTAGTTGGAAGACGTGGTAAGGCGTATCTTGTATCTGTAACACTTGGGGAGAAACTGAAGCAGATTATGGTTCTGCCAGACCATCTAATTAGATGGAGTGGATGAATAGATGGCTAAGAAGATTATTCAACAGATACCCTTATCTTTACCAGAAGTGAGAGAAATCCTTGAGCAGAGAAAAGAGAAGCTGGATGCGATGCAGCTTAGAGTTCTAGAGTATGCTAGGAAGTACTCTAAGCTTTCCCCTATTAAAGCTAAGCAGCTTATAGAAGAACTCATGTTGAAGTTTGAGTTAAATAGGGAAGAAGCTGTTCAGATAGTAGATATATGCCCAACAAATATAGAAGAATTGCGTTCCATCTTAAGCGGTTACAAACGTCTCGTCTCATTTATCTTATTCTCAGAAGATAAACTACGGGCGATAGTGGATCTTGTCGAGAAATACTTGAGAGAAGATATGCAAGAATAGCTTATTGAATAACAGAATAACTAGAGGGTGTGAAAATACTTGTATAAACAGAAGAAGTATGAAGATTTTGCATACGTGTTAGACTTATTCCAGCCCCAGCGCCAACCACTACAACATAGTATCACGGTAGGTAGACATGAGTCAATCGCTCAACTGCTAGGAGAACAATTCTTTACACTATTAGAAGCAGCCATCAATGAGAAACATAAACCAATGGTAGGAGTAAGGATATACATTGGGAAAGATATTCCAAGAAACATTCTTAGGATAATCAGGAGGATAAGATACGATGACCTAACGCAGAATGCCAAGAATGAGCTACCGAGCATAGTTAGGAAAATAGTAGAGACAGATGAAGCTAGATTCATAGAGTTCTTTAACAAGTCTACCCCAGTAACTCCGAGAATGCATGCACTAGAACTAATCCCAGGGATAGGTAAAAAGATCGCTATGAAGATCTTAGAAGAAAGAGAGATACAACCATTCACAGGTTATGAAGATTTAAAGAAACGTATTGGATTACAAGACCCTGTTAAAGCATTAACCAACAGAATACTCTATGAATTAATGAATACTGAAGAAAGATACAGGATATTCGTTAGAGAGCCTGTAACCCAATTAAAACAATTATGAAGAAACTTGGACAGCATTTCCTAGTAGATTATCTACTTCTGGATAGACTTGTAGAGTATGGGCAAATTATAGAGAAAGATGTAGTCTTAGAAGTTGGAGCAGGTACAGGGGAGCTTACATCGAGGCTAGCAGAGAAAGCAGGAAGGGTCATAGCTGTCGAGATAGATGAAAAACTTGTAGAGGAAGCATCTAGGAAGCTAAGCAAATATAATAATGTAGAGCTTATCAACGGGGATATCCTAAAAGTAAAACATAAGATAAGAGGGTTCAATAAGGTTGTATCAAATCCACCCTACCAGATCTCTACGAAGCTCATGCATTGGCTTATTTTGAGCCTACCTGAAAGAATAGTATTAACACTACAGAAGGATTTCGCTCAGAAGATTACTTCACCTCCAGGTTCGAAGAAATACGTGTACACTTCTTTCCTAGCAAACCTACTCTATAAGTGTAAGATCATCGAGGATGTTCCTAGAACTCTGTTTAAGCCTATGCCTAGGGTAGATTCAGCAGTAATCCTCATGGAGAGAATAGAGGAGCAAGTAACACCTGGGGAAGAAGAATTAAAACTAGTGAAGATCTTATTTACTCAGAAGATGAGGAAGTTAAGAAATACTCTTAAAACTGTATCGGAAAGACTGCAATTGAGCTTTAAAGAGATAGAAGAAGTTCTCTCAGAAGAATTGTTGAATGAGAGGGTATACCGTATACAGCCTCATAAACTCTACGAATGTGCAGAGAAAGTAATCCGACTAACAAAAGTTAGAGGCTACGTGGATACATTGTGAGAATAAGCATTTCCAACTGGGGTTCTTATTAAATGAGTAAGTTAAATGGCTAGAGGAGTTTAGGAAATTCTTTATTCTTAAAGTATATGCTTAAAAGGTGGATTTCCCAGCTTAATCGTGGGATGAAGGCTAAGAACTGGAGGTCTGTTGAGAGACCATATACTAGGAGTGATTATATTCATGGTGCTCCACATTCTAGGATAAATAAGTATACTATGGGAGTCTATAAAGAAGATTATACTCATGAACTGCTTCTAGTAGCTAAAGAAGATATGCAGATAAGAGATGTATCTATAGAATCTGCGAGGATCTCTGCAGATAAATACTTGTCTAGGAAGGCAGGTGAAGGAAACTACTTCCTAGAGATTAAAGCTCACCCCCATCACGTATTAAGAGAGAATAAGATGATCTTTGGAGCTCATGCTGATAGACTCCAAGAAGGTATGAGGAGAGCCTTCGGTAAACCTGTAGGTAGAGCAGCACAAGTATCATCAGGCGAACCTGTACTAAGAGTATTAACATATGAAAACTGGGTTCAGACAGCTAAAGAAGCGTTAGAACTAGCTTCAAAGAAGCTTCCAAAGAATTATACAATCACTATATCGAGAATCTCTGAGAAGAAAGTAGCAGCTTAACTATTAACCTCAGAAACATAATACACTTCTGCTCCATAACACTTGATTTCATTACATGATAGCTTAGCTTTACTAAGTTGCATTAACGTTTAAGATAATGTTTTAAAGTTGATTACCTTGTTAGAAGCGGGGAGAAAATAGATGAAGTTAAAGATATTCTTCGATGGTTCGTCGCACGGCAACCCTGGACCCTCAGGAATAGGAATAATAGTATATGATGAAAGTTTTAGAGAGGTTACTAGATTTTCAGAACACGTAGGGGTTAGGACTAACAATGAAGCTGAGTATCTAGCTTTAAAGAAGTCTCTAGAGATAGCTCTAGAGTTGCGTGCAGATGAAGTAGAACTCTATTCTGATAGTGAGCTTCTAATCAAACAAATGAATAAGGAGTACCATGTAAGAAATGAGAAGTTAAGTAAGCTGCATAGAGAAATACAAGATCTAATGAAGAATATTAAAGTAAAGATGATACATATAAGTAGAGAAGAGAATAGAGGAGCTGATAAACTAGCAAATAAAGCTGCAGAGAATCTTAGGTAGTATTCCTAGATAATATCCTCATCGTGACAAGCTTGATATGTAAGCCGAAACCTATAAAGATAAGAATATAATATCCTATAGAGTGAGGTTTATCGATGGGTAAGTCCCTCCGTAGACCTATATTAATGATCCCTGGCCCCACCGAAGTCCCACATGAGGTTTTAGCTTCAGTTTCCATGCCTGTCTACCCACATTATGGTAGAGACTGGGCTGAGATCTATGAGGAAACTACTAAGCTTGCAGCTCAATTATTTAATACGAGTGGAGAGGTGATAATATTTCCTGGACCTGGTTCAGCTGCTCTTGAAATGGGTATAGCTAATCTCATAGCCCCTGGTGAGAAGATAATAGTTATCTCTAATGGTTTCTTTGGTGATAGAATTGATGAGATTGCACATCATCTAGGATGTAGGGTTGTTTCACTTAAAGCTGATTATGGTAGAGTCGTTGAACCTAGAGAACTAGAAGAAACATTAAAGATACATAGAGATGTAAAAGGGCTGGCAGTTGTTCATAATGAGACATCTACTGGAGTTAAGAACCCTATAATAGCCTACGGTAGGATAGCTAAAGAACACAACCTATTCTATATCGTTGATGCTATTTCTTCATATGGAGCAGTAGAACTGCAAGTTGACGATTGGGGTATAGACTACTGTGTTGGATATGCTGGGAAAGCATTATCCTCTGTTCCCGGGATAGCTCCAGTAGCTATAGGTCCCGAAGTATTTAGATTCATAGGAGATAGAGGGTGGAAGCCTTCATCATGGTTTCTAGACTTAACTGTGTGGAAAAACTACATGGATAAATGGAGACCGATCGGTCATCCATATCCATCAACGGTTCCAACCCATAGTATAGTTGGATTAAGAGAAGCATTGAAAATAGCATTAAACGAGGGTCTAGAGAAAAGATATGAAAGACATGAAAAGATGGCTGCTGGATTCAGGAAAGCTGTTAAAGCTATGGGCTTAGAAGTCGTTGCACCTGAAGAATACGCGTCCCCCACTGTTACAGCAGTCAGGTCTCCTGAAGGATTATCTAGTAAGATAATTAGAGAGATGCTGGAGAAATTCAATATAATGGTCTCGGGAGGCTTAGGTCAGCTTGAAGGAAAATGTTTTAGAGTTGGTCACATGGGGTTAACAGCAACACCCCACTACATAGTCTACACTATATCAGCATTAGCACGAACACTTAAGAACCTGGGAGTCAAAGTAGATGAGTACAGACCGATAGAAGAATTTTATAAACATATCGAGAAGTAATAATAACTTCTTGTCTAAACGCAAGGTTTATCTTATTCAAGCTTTAGTGTAATTGAACAGAATGTCATTACTAAAAAAAGAGGATAGAGAGTTCTTAGAGAATAAATTTGAGAGGGAACTAGAAGGCAACGTTAGGATAATACTCTTCAAGAAGAAGAGCGACTGTGAATTCTGCGGGACAGCAGAACAATTAATTGAAGAAGTCTCATCAACCTCTACTAGACTTATTAGGGAAGTCTACGATATTGATGAGGATGTTGAGCTTGCTTCTAGGTGGAGGGTAGACAAGGTTCCAGCCATACTATTATTCGGTGAGAAAGAGTATGGGGTTAGATTCTTCGGTCTCCCATCTGGGTATGAGTTCTCAACCTTCATAGAAGACATTGTAGATGTCTCTAGGAATACTAGTAGATTAACGCCTAAAACTAAAGAAGTCGTCAAGAAGATAGATAGACCAATACATATACAAGTATTTGTTACACCCTCCTGTCCATACTGTCCCAGAGTAGTAAGACTAGCCCACCAATTTGCTATAGAGAATACTCTAATAACTGGAGACATGATTGAAGCATTAGAATTCCAAGAATTATCAAATAGATATAATGTTCTAGCAGTTCCAAAAACAATAATCAATGATCAAATCTTCTTTGAAGGAGCAGTCCCAGAAACACTTTTTCTACAACAAGTCTTGAAAGCCTTATGATCAAAGACTTAGAAATCATCTCTCAATATCTACAGTAGCTATCCTCTCTAATATTAGAAATAAAACTGCCTCATACAAGTCTCTGGCTTGGATAGACTCAATCTCTTCCTGTTTTACGTTGTAGAATTCTAGAGCCTTATACACTCTATCTAGAGAATGAAGTGATTCTTCAGTTAATTCTACCCCATTTATCTCTTGGAGTAGTTTATTTGAGAGCTTCATCAATTCATTCATGTTTCTAGCAACGATGCACACCCCAACCTCATTTAGATCCCTGTTTACCCCAATCTTCCTGATTGCTTGATCTATCTGAGTCTCCGAGGAGAGTCTAAGAAGGATCTCTATACCTAAGCTCCTAGCAATATTTGTCTTAGAATTAAATGCATTAATAGCTGACATGGCCGCGAGGTATACCTGCTTCAAAGAGATTATGAAGTCTGATTTGAATACCTCTACTACTGCAGTATCCTTAGATAATTCATTGAGTAACTTCTCTATGCCTACTAATACATTTTTACTAGGTAAACCGTATATTCCGACTGAGATAAAATAATCCTTATACTCTATCGTCTCCAAGCTATTCCTGCATCTTAAGTCTGTATACTGTCATATAAGTTTCACAGAAATAGAAATCCAAATTAAACACATCTAAATTCTTAAGATATGATACCTACAGCCTTCCCGATTAGGTAAACAACTAACAATAAAATTGACACCCACACAATTACAATTATCACTAATCCTCTACGGTAACTAGGTGACCCCTCTCTAAATGTAACCTTTGCCTTCTCCCTATATTCTCTCAATACATCTGGTGGAATAATCTTTACAGCATACCCGATTAGAGCAGGGACTATGACTAGATCCTCCAACTGCCCAACTACTGGGATGAAGTCTGGTATCAAGTCTATGGGGCACATTAAGTAGCTGACTGCTAATCCTATCAGGATTTTCGACCTAAACGGTATTCTGGGATCTTTACGTGCAAGATATAATGCTAGAATATCCCATTTTAGTTCATCAACACCTGATTTTATCTTCTCACGATATTTCTTCAAGAAATTTATCCAAACCCTAACTCCCATTATCTTTATCTAAGATGTCTCTCCTTCAACTTATATATAATGTTAATGGGGGTGTGTATGGATTTTTGATTAGAGCTGGTCCCCCTCTGTTCCTAGAAATTTTTCATCAGGAGTTTAGTTTTGTTCATCTTTAAACGGAACCGCCATGTATTACAGGTATTAAGACTATTCTATCACTCTCTTTAACGCGCATATTCTCTAAGCCTAAGCTCTTAACTTCTACACCATTAACTAAAATCATTATATCTGGAGAGATTTTCCCAGAAGATTCCAATATCCTCTTCTTAATAGATTCGGGAAGCATTTCTAATACTTCTAGGAGCTTCTTCTCTCCATCAATCTTTAACTCTAATTCACTAACACCAGCAGCCTTCTTCAATGGACCAATGAACTCTATCTTCATCTACTACATATTTACATAGTTTCCACTTAGTAAAGTTTCTCCATAATCTTGAAAACTCTACACAACTAGTTAAGTGGTATAATGTAGAGTATTTTATGCTAGCTTAGATGTGCATCATGGACTATGGTTTAAGTTCATCTAAAGAGCGTTTGAGAAGATACTCGTAGAGCCCGCTTGTTTCTTCAAGTATTACTATACCTTTCGTTAAGATGTGTAGTCTAAAACGTGGAGATATTATATCGAGGGGTATGATGTCGACAGGGTAGCCGAGAGCTTCTTCAACCATAGTTCCTAGTTTAAGAATATCTTCCAAACATGTATCCCTCCTGTACACTGCAATGTCTATATCTCTAAAAGAATCTAGCTCTACAAAGCTTCCAAAGACTACTGCAAGTTCTACACTTAAACCATGAAGTATGTTCTTCAACTTCTCTAGAAGAGTGTTCTTCTCCTCACTGCTTAATACATAGTATTTGAGCTTATCATTTAACATGGTTGGCAACCTTCTCTAGAAATGATAGCACATTTTTAAAATCTTTCCTAACATCTTCATATATCTTCCTATCATCTATGATCCAGTATCTATGTACCAATAAGTTTCGGAGTCTTATCAACTTAGTAATATCGTTAACTCGTAATCATCTAGGAGTCCTTTATCTCTCAATATTAGGAGGGCTTGTAATGGCGTTTCCGGTCTTGATCCAAAAACTCTTCTTACGATATGTATGGCTAGAGATGATAAAGCTTCAGTAACTACGATAAGATTGTATCTAAGCGCATACTTCTCAGCATCAGATATTTCTTTAAAAGATTTACTAGAATACCTTGCAATAATTAGGATTGCTTCTTTAATCTCTGAGGTTAGTTTTTCCATAAAATCTTTATTTACCTTCTCCATAACACATACCTAACCTTCATGAATCTAATGTATAGATTTAACTTCGTTTCCAATAATGTTTTCTCTCATCTTTCATCAATAATCTACTATAGCTCCGTTCTGCAAGATGTTTAAGCTCCTGTGTCTGGTTTAGCGTATAGTCGTCTCTTCTTCTTTAATGATGTTTTGAGGGTATTGGTTGAAACCCTCTTCAGTGAGGTGCATGGTCTTCATCAAGTCTGTGCAGGTCATAATCATCATCCGAGGGCATACTAACATATGTAAACCTATTATTTTAAGATGTATCGTACAATAATTCTTATATTCTTAACCAATAAATTTATTCTAGATCATGATGGATAAAAGTAGTGGAATAGTTTCCCGAAAAATCTCTATTATAGCGCTTTTATCTGTTGGTGTTTTTATCTCGAAGATTTTTCTACCATCTCCAATTGATAAGTTTATGATTGTATTTCAAGCAATCTTCTATACTCTGGCGAATTTCATGATCGGGAGATTTGGTGGAACTATGACTGGCGCAGTTTCAGGTATGCTTACACAGTTTTGGAGACCCGTATTCATCCCATTTACATTCTTATTCGCTGTAGCTTATGGATTCATGATCGATTATTTTATTTCATTATTTAGAGCAAGGTCTTCATCGGCAGCTGTTAATACGTGGAGGCTCATAGCTGCATTATCTATAGCTTCTGCGATCCTAGGGGTTGTATCAATGTATGTTACAGTAATGGTTGGGATGATGCCATGGGCTCCTCTCCTATACTTAATGGTACTTATTGGAGGAACCTTGAATGGTGTTGCTGCAGGATATATAACAGCTCAAATCTGGAACAGGTATCTAATGAAGAAGTGGGGATAATCCCACTGTTCAATGTTTGTATCTTCGAGTGATGTAGACAATGCTTTCTTTAATGCTGATTCAGGATGATGTTTTTGCAGTTATCTTTTCTTCTTTTACTTGACTCAGTGCTCGTTTAAGTGCTTCTGTTATATGTTGTATATCTTGGGAGGTTATCATGTATGGTGGTAGAAATCTTAATACTAGTCTTCCAGCTCTTAACGCTATTACACCATTATCTTGTAAGAGTTTTAGTATGGGGGTAGGCTCGAACCTCGTCTCTATACCGAGCATAAGCCCTCTACCCTTCACTTCTCTTACAACTTCTCCGAATTCCTCCTTAATACTTTCAAGGCTTTCCCTGAATACTCTACCAATACTAGCTGTCTTCTCTACTACGTTTTCTTCTAGTAGAACTTGTATTGAAGCTGTTAAAGCTGAGCATGCTAGCGGGTTTACTCCAAAAGTTGAGCCATGGTCTCCCTCTTTCAATTTCTCTCCTAGCTCTGATTTAATAGCAGCTAGACTTACTGGGAAGCCTCCTCCTATAGCTTTTCCAGCTACTAGTATGTCTGGTTCTATGTTAGCGATTTGATGTGCCCAGAGGTAGCCTGTCCTACCAAACCCTGTCTGGACTTCATCTATAATCATCTGAGCCCCCGTTCTATCACATGCTTCTCTAATAGCTTTCAAGAATTCTATTGATGCTTCATTTAGCCCACCTTCCCCCTGAATAACTTCAACAATTACGCCTGCAGTTTCATTATCTACTTCTCTCTCTACTTCTTCCACCTTATTGTATGGTAGGAATCTTACATCCCATGGGAATGGATCGTATCCTTCCCTATATTTTGGATTCCATGTTACTGAGAGAGCTCCCATAGTTCTCCCGTGGAATGCATTAATGAAGGAGATGAATTTCTTCCTCCCTGTAAGTTTTCTAGCAGTTTTTAATGATAGTTCTACTGCTTCCCCTCCACCATTCAACATATACACGTATTCAAGTTTCCTTGGCAGGATCTTGCTTAAGCTTTCTAATGCTTTCTCTTTAGCTTCTGTATCGAATGCAGGGTATGCTCCATAGATTTTGTCAAGCTGATCTTTTATTGCAGTGATTATCCTCGGGTTTCTATGCCCTAAGAAGAGTGAGCCATATTGGGTGTGGCAATCAATATACTTTCTTCCATCAAAATCCCATACATACTGGTTTTCAGCTCTAGAAAGTTTCAAACCTCTAGGACTATAAAACTGGATTAATCTGACCATAATCCATCCTACCTATTTTCGATATACGTTAAACTTGTTTAAAAACTATTATCTTATGCTACGGATATTGATGAAAAGTATAAATACAGGCTAGACAACTCCAATATCGCCAACTTCTCTATACCATGGTTTAGACGTTCCAATCTTTGACCGCTTAAGCCAATTCTTAGTCTTCTCTGAAGATTCTACGGCTTCACGAATCTTATCAATGTTATGGATGATCTTGTCAACGTGATCTATCCCAATAAGGCTCTCTTCCTTAAACTTGGCTGCATAGAGTTCAACTTTCCTCAAGTTTTCTAGAGCATCATACCAGAACCCCCAATCATCAGAAAGTATACTTGCTATATACTTTCTATTTACAACTTCTCTATCTGCATGGTCACCTACATCATGGCTCATCAGAATCGCTATCATGTCGATTATATCTTTCCTGTTTATCTGATGTATTTGGAGTTTCTCTAGCATTAAGTCTGTTAGAGTTATAGTTGGGTAATCTAATTCAAGTCTACCTTTTCCAGGCTCGCTTCCAAAGTTTACGTCATGGCTGAATTCTAGTTTATCAAAGAATATATCCACTCTTACTTGGTCCTTAAAGTAAATCAATCTCTTATGCCCGAATAATGCATTTATCATCTTGTTTTCATCATAGTTTAATTCTTTCATAAGGTTGATTACTTGCTTCCTCTGTTTACTGTAAGCAATTAAATCTATATCTGTGAAGAGAGCACCAGTATCAAGCCTTCCCGAGTTCTTGAGGAAATTCAATGTATCTCCATTCTCTTTACAGTGAAGGTATACAGCCAATGCTCCTAGAATTCTAACTACCGTGTTTCTTTTATTAGCAGCTTCTACAAGCTCGAGTGCCGCTCTTAGCACCCTCGAAGAATATTCGTCCAGCAACATTAATTCGATTCTCCTAATAATCTTACGCGTTATCGTAAATATATAAATATATATCCGTTAGACAACATACATCACATGTCTAGAGCATGTGAATACTTAAAGAGGGAGGAGAAGTATATAGGAAAGACCATTGGTATTAGATTCTACCCGATAGTTGTAGATAGAGCAGAAGGCTCAAAGATATGGGATGTAGATGGGAGGGAATACATAGATTTTTCATCACAGTGGGCTGTAACTAATATAGGCCACAACAATCCAGAGGTAATCGAGGCAGTAAAGAAGCAGTTAGATAGACTAGTATTTTCTTCTCATACTACTTTCCCTAATACGGTTGCAATCGAGCTAGCTGAAAAACTCGTAGAGATAACTCCGGGAGAATTTGAGAAGAAGGCTTGGTTTGGCTTAACAGGCTCAGATGCGAATGAATTCATCTATAAAGTCATGCCAATATACTCTGGTAGAAGGAGGCTTCTCGGTTTCCAAGGCTCATACCACGGTCAGACTATGGGAGCATTAAGTCTATCGGGACATAAAGCTTTAACAAGATTCATCGGCTTCCCAAATACTGTCAAAGCACCTTATCCTTATTGTTATAGATGCCCTTTTAAACAGAGTTATCCCGAATGTGGATTACTCTGTATAGAGTTCCTAGAGAATAATGTGTTGGAGAATGCGCCTTCTGAAGACCTAGCAGCAATAATTGTTGAACCTATACAGAGTGATGGTGGAGTAATTGTTCCACCGCCGGAATTTATCCCTAGACTCTATGAGATATGTAGAGATAGAGAGATAAGCTTGGTAGTAGATGAAGTTAAAGTTGGATTCGGTAGAACTGGTAGATTCTTCGCCGTAGAACATTCTAACGTGGCTCCAGATGCAATAACGATAGCTAAACCAATGGCTTCAGGCCTCCCATTAAGCGCAGTCGTAGGCAGAGCTGAGATCATGGATGCAGCCTCAGCTGCACATCTATTCACTAGTAGTGCACATCCAGTTAGCTGTGCAGCTTCTTTAGCAACAATAGACTTTATTCTAAGAGAAAATATTCCTGAGAAAGCTGCTAAAACAGGAGCATATATCTTGAAGAGGCTTAATGAAGTATACGAAGAGCATCCATTGATAGGTGATGTTAGGGGGAGGGGGATGATCCTGGGGGTTGAGCTTGTAAAAGACCGTAGAAGTAAGGAGCCAGCTACCTTTGAGACGGCGTGCCTAGTTTACAGAGCTTACGAGCTTGGGCTACTCATTACTTATGTGGGAACTTATTCTAACGTTGTAGAGATTACCCCACCATTAACAATAAGAATGGAAGAAGTAGATAAGGCTATGGAAATATTTGAGAAAGCATTAAATGATGTTGAAAAAGGATTAGTAGATAAAGAGAAAGTTAAGAAGTTCGCTGGCTGGTGAATGGAATATATGGGCTACCGTTATCCCATATCTCAATCTTAAAATCATTCTCCAGCAGTATACTCTTCAGCTCCCCCTCAACCTCGAAGGGCACAATTATTATAATGCCTCCTTCTCTACCATCTCCTCTAATTAGAGCTTTCCTAACATGCTCAGCAGGTTGAAGATGTACGCCGTATCTTCTGTAAGTTTCCCGTATAATGATTAAGGGCTCGCTATCTACTTCTATCAAACCAGCATAACCAACATAATGACCAACGCTATCCCTAAAGACTTCTTCAAATCTCTCTCTCAATAATAATTTTTCTGATAATCTGGGAATCTTTTCAGAGTCTAATAAATGCTTCGTATTCAAATTTAATATAGCTTGTACTCCGTATTTTTCAGACTCCTTTAGTATCTCTAGAAGAACATTCATCCTCTCTTTAGATAGTAAATTACCATCAGTCTTACTGAATGTTTTCACTGGGATAGCTTTAAGCTTAGACATGGTTACTTCTTGGATTGCGTAAATTATTCCTTCAGGGCTTGCTCCAAGTTCTTCCGGCTTCTGAGTAGTTGGAAGGTCGTTAAACCTATACCAAATACTTCTGTATTTCCCACATAATTCTCTAGCAGCTTCTTCCGGAAGACTCTCTATTTCTCTCTTTAATACTCTAAGCTTCTCTATATCAGATGGGTCAACATTCACTCTTGCAAGATATGCAACATAGTCTTGGTCTACTATCTCATTTCTACATGTTCTATATCCTAAGCCTCTTAAGATGTAAGCTGCTGTGAAAGCTCCGCAGAAGTTTTCTTTCTGGTCAAGCTCCTTAAGATACTCTTCATGGATGGGTAGAAAATTTGGTGTAGGATAGACTTTAATCGCTTCACCTATAGCTGATAACACCTTATCTACGTCAACATCTTTTAATGTGTTTAGAACTTCCCTAATCTTAGAATACCGGAACATAGTTCTTAATCTCCCAGGGACTTACATAACGATCATATGAGTCACATTCAACTTTCTTTACTTTAATGTATTCTTCTATAAGCTCTGGACCAAGCTCTGATTTAAGATAAGAATCTTTTTCAAGATATGTTAAAGCTTCTCTTAAGCTACTTGGTAGAAATTCGATGTTCTTCTTCATCCTTTCTTCTAATGTAAGCTTATATGCATCAGTATTGATGGGATCCCCAGGGTCCATCTCCTCCCTAATACCATGAACCCCCGCGGCTATAGTTCCAGCTAATGCTAAATAGGGGTTTGCTGCTGCATCAGGAGTTCTAAACTCTATCCTAATATTCTTTTCTTCTTTTTCAGTTCTAGTTGTCGGGATCCTTATCGCAGCAGACCTATTATTGTATCCGTAACAAATATTTGAAGGAGCCCAAGAGCCTGGGATCAACCGTTTATACGAATTAACTGTGGGTGCAACAATAGCTGATAATGCTTTCATATGATGTAGGATCCCAGCTATAAAGTGATAAGCCATCTTTGATAAATTTAATCCCCTCTTATCATTCTTGTCGTAAAATATATTCTGTCCTGTTTTGCTGTTAAGTACGCTCATATGGAAGTGCATCCCACTTCCAGCGTGCCAATCAAATGGTTTAGCCATGAATGTAGCTACCAAGCCATGTTTCGCTGCTACACCTTTCGCAACATCTCTTAAGACAACCATATCATCTGCAGACTTCAATACATCTCTATGCTTCATGTTTATCTCTAATTGTCCGGGGCCATATTCTTTTATTAATCTAACCACCGTTATCCCTGAAGCTTTAAGGGCATTTATGATCTCTATTGCTATCTCTCCAAGAGTATCGTAGCCAACCGTTGAGAAGCATCGAGCCCAGTCTACTGGCTCAACCTTGTCTGGAGCAACCTGCTTCAATATGTAGAACTCAGTCTCTGCTGCACACTGAAATTTTATTCCAAGTTCTTCTTCATATTTTCTTGAAAGCTTTCTTAGTAGGGTCCTCGTACAGAAGCTCCAGTCTCCACCATCTCTTAACTTCATATCACATATAGCTCTGCCTTGACCTTGAGAATAAGTTATAGGTGCGAAGGTCTCTAAGTCGGGGACTAGGAATACATCTTCAGATTCTGGACCGAATCTTGGCTCTGACAATAAAGTATCAAGAGATGTAAATGACTGCATCGCCATAGTTAAGCCTATCCCATAGTTTAAGTGGTCTTCAAGCTCGTCTACATATGATGCTTTAGCTCTAAGAACGCCGTCTAAACCAACATAGATAAACCTAACAATCTGTATATTGTACTGTCTAACAACATCCATAACATTGTATATCTTGCTCATAACGCTCTATCTTGATCTAAATAGATTAATTAACCTTCTTATATTCCGTGAATTAGGCTCAAGTCTAACTTATAAACTTTGTTCGCAGTAATCTGATATCAAATGAGCCCCTATCAAAATCTTTTACAGATTTTCTCCGTAAAAATTTATATATAGTCTATTTACACGAATACACCATGAGCTCTGACGAAGTTTTATTTATTAGAAAAACCTCAGGGCTTGTAAGAGAGATTGGAGCTTTCTCAGTAATGGCGATAGCCGCTAACTACGTAATTGCTGATGGTTTCTATCTATTTACTGCAGGTCAAGGATACTCAGCCCCTGGAGCAAACATACCTTTAGCATTAATCATTGGTGGTTTAATAATGTCATTGGCAGCATTCGCTGTAATCTTCTTAACCATGGCCATGCCTAGAACAGCATCCGATTACGTAGGAATTTCAAGAGTACTGCATCCACTCATTGGATACGTAGAAGCATTACTCGTCTTCGGAGTACATATCTGGATCGTTGGAGCATTATCATTCTTCATGGCATGGTTCTGGGGGAGCGCAATTATACAAATCGGCTTAGCTACTCATAATCCCTCGCTAGTCTCCCTTGGAGAATGGTTGTCAGTTGATACAGGTGCAGCAGTAGGCTTAGGAATACTATATGTATTAATCTTCGGTATAATCAGCCTCCTCGGAGTAAAGATATTCAAATACGTTGTAAACATACTCTTCGTAATAGCATTGATAGCTGGTGTAGCAACGATAGCTGGAGCAATATATGCATCCACACTCTCATTGGCTCAGATTAGAAGCTTATGGGATATGACCTACGGAGCTGGAGCATACGATGAAATAGTCAGGGTCGCTGAAGCAGGCGGATGGAAAGAGTACATTGCTTCTTCTACGGGTGACCCATCAAAGTGGGGCTGGCCTGGACCATGGTCTCCTGAAATAACACTTTCACTAAGCATAGTAATCTCTGCATATGCTTTCTGGGGTTTAGAATTCGCAAACTATATGGCTGGAGAGATCGATAAACCTAAGAGAAACTTCCTCCTCGGGACGGTTGGAGCAATAATCCTTGTCTTCGCATACTATCTACTCGTCTCCGTACCTACATTATTCGGATTCAAAGAATTCTTCTCAATGTACGAATACGTTATGAACGAAGCTTCGGGTCAGCTTACGATTAACCCTGTCCAGACACCTACTTGGGCTGTCTTCATAGCTTCATTATTTGGAGGCTGGGCTCCTATACTTGCAGTACTTGTTACTTTGGCTGTGCCTTTATGGGTTATGAATGGTCTCCCGGTATATATGATGGTGCCGACAAGAATATCTTTTGCACTAGCATTTGATAGGTTCTTCCCAGAGAAGATGGCGGAGGTTAATGTTAGGTTCAGGACACCTCACTGGTCTATTATTGTATCGATGGCAATCGCTATACTAATGATATTGATTTTAGCATCACCAGAATATGGTCCATTATTCTATGCTATTACAGCAGTGACAGCTGTAGCGGTTAAATGGTTCCTTTCAGCGATAGCTATAACAATCCTACCATATAGGAGGCCAGAGATATATAAGGAAGGATATACTGGAACTATAGGAAAGATACCTATCATAACTATAGTTGGTGGTGCAGCAACAATAGCAACACTATTACTGTTAATACTTGGTATCCAACAAGTTGCTTCAGACCCAACCTTGGTTTCTCCATTATGGATGATCGGGTGGACTCTGCTAGCCATAGCATTATACTCCTACTATAGATGGAGGAATATAAAGAAAGGAATAGAAGTCAAGAAAATCTTCGCTGAGATACCTCCAGCATAAATTATATCCCTTTATTTTTTGTAGCTTAATTAAAGTTATAAGCAAAGTGGGATAACTTGTTTAATACTGATATATGGGGTGGAGTCGAGAGGCATGGATTCATTCAAGATATTCTTCATGGCAGATATTCATAACAGCGAGATTGTTTTTAGGAGATTCTTATCTATACCCAAATACTATGACGTAGATGTTCTTATCCTTTCAGGAGATTTAACAGGCAAAGCAATCATACCAATTATAGACCTTGGAGGGGAGAGATACCAATACACGTTTAAAGGTAAGACTGAGATAATAGAGGGGTGTGAACGATTGAAAGACGCATTAATCGAGCTGAGAAATAGAGGACTTTACACACATATCTGTACAGAAGATGAATTAGAAGAATTGAAGAATAAACCTGATGAAGTTGACAAGTTGTTCAAGAAGCTGATAAGTGAGACGATCCAAGAATGGGTTAGAAGTATTGAAGAAATTATTCCTAAAGAGAAGGACGTAATTCTTATGCCTGGAAACGATGACATACTGGAAATAGACCCAATAATACAGAAAAGTGATAGAGTAATCTACCCTCTTAATAGGCTTGTCGAGCTCCCCCTTGGATATGGAATGATCTCTATGGATTACGTTAATCCAACTCCCTGGAATACTCCTAGAGAATCAGAGGAGAAGAATCTATGGAAGATGCTTGAAGAAAAAACGGGTTTAGTTGACCGAGAATGGGGAAAGATCATATGCTCATTCCATCCACCACCATACAACACCAAGCTAGATTTAGCACCTAAACTTGACAGGAACCTAAGACCAGTATACAGTTTTGGAGAGCTTGAGAAAGAAAATGTTGGAAGCAAGTCTGTAAGAAGATTCTTTGAGAAATACAATCCTCTTATAGGTCTACATGGACACATACATGAGTCTCCGGGATATGATAAAGTGGGTAAAACAATCGTATTCAATCCAGGCTCAGAGTATTCTGCCGGGATCTTGAAAGGAGTAATCCTTGAATTAGATAGAGACGGATTAAAGAATTGGTATAGGATAGGATAGGAAACATGAATGATTACATAGCCGCTCTAGGCAGTAGGGCAGTGGCTACTCAATCACCTTTATCATCAAGAATAGCATTAAAGATCATGGAGAATGGAGGAAACGTAGTAGATGCAGCGATAACTGCTTCACTAGTATTGAGCGTAGTTGAGCCTGGCTGGAACGGGATAGGTGGAGGGGGGTTCGCATTAATATACTCGGAAGACTTGGGGATGAGAGCTCTCGACTACCGTGAGACAGCACCTTTAAACATAAGAGTAGAAGACTACCAGAATGAGGAGGACATATCTATCGGCTACAAAGCAGTAGCTGTCCCAGGAACACTTAAAGGATTATGGGTTCTCCATCAAGAATTTGGAGAATATGATTGGAAGAAGATAATAGAAACTGTAGAAAAATATACAGAATCAACGACCGTATCAAAACTTCTAAGTAGATGCGTGCATCACAATCTAGATAACGCATTGTATAAACTTAAACTCTTTAAGGAAAGTAGGGAAACCTTCCTAAGAAATGGTGATGTATATCCCGAAGGCTTCACAATAAGCCAGAATAGATTTCGATCAACTCTCCAAAAGATAAGAGAAGGCATACAAGACTTCTATGAAGGCGAAATCGCTGAAAAACTCCAAGAAATATTCAACATGAACAGAGGATTTTTATCATTGAAAGACCTATCTAACTACAAGCCAGTGTGGAGAGAGCCTATAGTTACAGAGTTAGAGCTAGATAATAGGAACTTGAAGATGGTTGGCTTCCCTCTACCGAGCTCATCAATACTGATAATGCATGGTTTAAAGACAGCAGACTACCTGGAATTACATAAAAAAGACTATTATTTAGAACTGGCGTACCTCCTAACACACCTAATTACAGAAAGACTGCATAGGATATGTGATCCCCTCTTTTATAATGGAGATCCGTTAGAGCTTCTCTCAGAAAAAAATATAAGAAAAACCGCTGAGACACTACAGACATACGGTCTTGAACTTCTAACCGATAAAGATACAGGTGGAACCAGCCATATAAGCATTATAGATGGTACAAGAAAAATGTGCATCTCCCTTACCGAGACAATTGAATGCTTTATGGGCTCCGGCTTAACGATCAATGGAGTATTATTTAATGATGAGATGCATGATTTTACTATTGAGGAGAACCATCCCAACAGTATATATCCAGGAAAGAGGCCTGCGAGCAGTATGTCGCCAATGATAATACTTGACAAAGATGACGCTCCTGAGATAATAATAGGTGCATCGGGAGGATTAAGGATAATCTCTGCAATCACTCAAACATTATTAAACTACCTAGTAAGAAAACTTGATCCAGCTACATCAATTCTAAGAGGTAGAATCCACGTAAAAAAAGGAAAGATAATAGTAGAAGATAATGCCAGAGATGAAGTTCTTAGAAGCTCTCTAGCCAGTAAGTTACCTATAAGCGGAGTAAAAGAAGTATCCATGTATCCTGGAACAGACCTATATTTCGGAGCAGTCCAAGCCATATTCAAGAAAAACGATAAATATCTAGCGGTCTCAGACCCTAGGAAGCAGCCAGGCTCCTATGCAGAAAACTAAACTTAAAAATATGATACCCCACCTTAAGCTAAACAATAAAATAAATTCATTAATCTCCAAGTATAATCTAATAAGAGTAGGGTAAGGAGAAGGAGCCCCGGTAGCTCAGCCTGGTGGAGCACTGGCTTGGTAAATTAGAGAATACGGAGAGCCAGGGGTCGCGGGTTCAAACCCCGCCCGGGGCTTACCTAGTTCTTGGCTGGTTGTTAAAGTTTTTATGTGGAGACTACATTTGATTCTCAGATGAATAGGGAGAAATATGTCTGTAAGGTTTGTGGTAAGTCTTTTAGGAGTGGGTCTGGTTTAAGAATTCACATGAAGACTGAGCATGCTGGTAGATATTATGGGTTTAGGGTTGGTATACCTATTCTAGTATTCATTATGGTCATAGCATTTATTGGTTTAACTATTGGTTTTCCTCTCGGTGGACAGCAAACCCACACAACTTCATTGACTACTCAACAAGCTACATTATCTACTTTTAAGCAGACTAGCCTAAAGAAGGCTCCTGAATTTTCCTTACCAGTTTATGATTTATTAAGCTCTACAGAACGCTACATTAGCTTATCAGATTTCTCTGGGAAACCCGTCTTCCTTGAATTCTTCTCACCAAATTGTGGGCACTGCATAAAAATGATCCCAACTATAGAAGAGCTAAGTAAGAGATATGGTGGGGAAATGGTTTTCCTTGTAATCTCAACTCCGATGAGAGACCAGTTGAAGAATGTAATTGAAAAATATGGTTTAACACAGACTATCCTAATAGATGATAAGTATGAAGTTTTCAATAAATATGATGTTAAAGGGACGCCGACATTCGTTATACTAGATAGCTCCCATAATATAGTTGAATTAATTGAAGGTGAGAGACCAATAGAAGTACTTATGACAGCTATAGAGAGGGCTATAAGTTGAAGAAGAACTTCTGGGTTCAGATTCTACTGGCAATCTCTCTTACTGGTGTAGGTTTATCTTCTTACTTAGAGTATGTTTCAAGCCAGCCTACATGCCCAGTTGGTTTCCAAGGATGCGACATAGTGATCACCAGCCCATACTCTAGAATTTACGGTGTATCTTTATCTTCCCTCGGCCTAGCTTGGTTCTTAATACTGTTAATCCTAACGGTTTTAGCATCCTATAAAAATAGCAAAAATTTTTCCTACATTATTCTTGGATGGACTCTAGCAAGTATACCTTCAGTGGCTATTCTAGTATGGATAGAAGTAGTTATTCTTAATGCTATCTGCATATACTGCACTATAGCACATCTCCTTGGGATATCATCTATTATTCCAGCCTACAAGCTGGCTAGATAGATTAGATAACTGTAACCCATGCTGCTCCTCTGGGAGAGCTGGAAATCTAGTATAGGGTAAGGATGAAGTCTAAAGCAATCCTTATAACTCCATTCTATATAGCTAATTGATGTCAAGTTAGTTTTTGGGTAGTGGCTGGCAATGAGTCTTACTGATAGGGAGAAGCTTGAATTGATGAGACAGGGTATCATTAGGGGTTTTATTATCCCCCAGCTTGAGGAACGTGGATACCTTGTAAGTTACTGGAAGAGACCGATATCTCTTGAAGATATGTATCTTAGAGATGATGGGTGGAAGCCATTATACAGCCGTTTTACAAGCTGGGAAACATATAGAAAAGATTACCCACTATATCTCTTCTTCAATACATTCTATGGAGATGTTTATGAAAAAGCTTATAAAAACTGCTTCACTGAGTATCTAATAAGCATACCAAATTACCAGTTAACTCCATCTCTATTGGGAGTATTTACTAGGCTGAACGTTGGGAATGGATACTACTGGAAGCATAGAATACCGATAAACCTCTCATACCCAGAAGCATGCGTAAAGATTATAGATGCAACCTATGATGAATTAGTCATATCCCTAGCTAGAGAAGGAGTATTAGATGAACTTGAAAAACTAGAATCTAAGATAAAAGAGCATCCTAGAAACAATAGTTCATGTAAGTAGGTCTATTTACCAGTATGTTTGAAAGTGGTAAGCTCATTTTCAGAATACCATTTCATGAACCTTTCTGAATAATTACATGCTCTAGACTTTTTCCTACAATTTCTCCTCTTAAGCATCCAGGGTCTGGTGCGAGAAAATCATTAAAGTATCCATATGCTCTAGCTCTACATCCTCCACAAACATATCTATATGGACATTCTCCACAAGGCTTCTTAAGTAATTCTTTATATCTAAGTTTTCTTAAGACTGGGCTACTACTCCATATTTCTTGGAAAGAGTTAACTCTTAAGTCTCCAACGATTATTGGTAGAAAGACGCATGGAGTAACTTTTCCATCAGGTTGTATAGCTGCATATATCCTCCCTGCCCCGCATCCACCTATGAATTCTGCTAGGGCTCTAAGAGATTGACTATGAGGTGGGGTGAAATGTGTAGGTAGGCAGTCACCTCCACTGCTCATCTGCCATGAGACTCTAGCAAGCTGAGGAGCCGTAGAAGCTACTTGGACTCTAGACTTACGTGCCAATTCATACACCTTCCTAAGGAGTTCCTCTCTCTCAACTGGTGTTAAATCTAGTTTTACTATGTCTCTGCCTCTCCCAGTCGGTATAAAGTTGAAGAAGATCACCCTCTTTACTCCAAGTTCTTCTCCAAGCTTAACCATATCTTCAACTTCTCTATAGTTGAGTTTAGTAACGGTCATGGCCAAGCCGACAGATGCATTCATCTTAACAAGGTTCCTAACCCCCTGAATTGTTGTCTCCCAAGCTCCCTTAACACCTCTAATCTCATCATGTATCTCTGAGCTTACAGAATCCAAGCTTACTTCAACATACTTTAATCCAGCTTTCAAAGCTTTCTCAGTAAACTCTATACTTGAGAATCTTATACCATTGGTTGCCACGGCCATGTATATCCCCCTCCTAGATCCTTCTTCTACAATCTTTAAGAAGTCTGGATGAATAGTTGGTTCACCACCACTTAGCGCTATCAATGGTACGCCTGCTCTATCTAATTGATTAATAATATCCAATTTCTCTTTTAGAGTAAGTTCGCTGGGTAGAGGTTTAGATGCATTCTGATAACAATGCTTGCATCTTAGATTGCATGCATTAGTAAAATTCCAAACAATAAGGAATGGTGAGCACAGCTTCTGCGGCACCGTAACACCGTAAAGTATCAAGCTCCTGAATACAAGCTCTATACCTCTTCTAATAGATGGGTCTTTTATGCCTGCTTCAAACTCCATTCTACTAATCTTCATACGTCTTAGTGCAAGCTCAATGAATGAGTTAAACAATCTGTATTCGATCATACATTCTAATGATCTACTATGTAAAGAGGCATCGCTTGCTAGCATCGATAAGATATGATCTAGTCTTGAACGATAGCCATGAGGGTCTTCATCTGCAAGCCTTCTTAACACGTTTCTAATAAATGAGTTACCTATCAATCTTCGAGTAAACCTTAAAACATCTACTTCAAGCGACATTTCTCCATATACGTAGTATCTATACGGGTACATAAGGCTACTTTAGATGCTCCTTAAATATGATGCATCAAGCAATCATGTACATGTATATCATTCCTTAAAATCTGGGATTAACTAGATACAGTATGTGTCTGCAAGTCTAAGGTATTCTTGAAGTGTTAGATGAAGTGGGATTACATGTATCCTGCGCTCACTCATCATCTAGTTTTTTAGCATTTCTATTCAATGGAGAAATAGTGATTTAGATGTATTACCCGGTAGGTTAATTTTTAAGACCTCGGAGAATAATGTTATGGGAGGGATCTTGAAGAATGGTTGAGGTAAGCTTTGAGCAGATATCTCCTGCTGACTTCTTCTACAGGAATAGAGATATAGCTGGATTCAGCAATCCTTCTAGGTCACTATATACAAGTATAAGAGAACTCGTAGAGAACTCACTGGATGCAGCGGAGATAGGTAGAATTCCTCCAAACATAATTATTGAATTATCAGTTGAGGGGCAGGCGGAAAGTGAGGGAACGGCAATCTATAGATTAAGAGTTGAAGATAATGGTATCGGTGTTGATAAAGAGTATATTCCGAAAGCTTTCGCTACAGTTTTATTTGGAAGTAAGTATGGGTACAAGCAGAATCGTGGAACCTTCGGTCTAGGCGGTACTATGGCTTTACTTTATGGTCAGATAACAACGAATAAGCCTGCAACCGTTATATCGAGTAGAGGTGGTAAGGAAATTCATAAATTCGTATTAATGATAGATATTGTTAAGAATGAGCCTAGAATCTTTAAGCATGAAGTATTCAAGAATGAGAAGAAATGGAGAGGTACAATAATTGAATTCTATCTAGAAGCAGATTATACAGGGAGTAAAGCGAAGATTATTGAATACCTTAAACATACGGCTATAGCTAACCCGCATGCCTCACTATTATTCATAGACCCCAAAGGTAGAATGTACTATTTCCCAAGAGTTACAGATAAAGTTCCAGACCCTCCTAAAGAATCGCTACCTCATCCTGTAGGCGTAGATGTTGAAGCAATGAATAGGCTTCTAGCAAACTCTAAGCAGAAAGATATGTTATCATTTCTAGTTTCAAATTTCCAGAGGGTTGGTGAGAAGACTGCTAGAGAAGTACTTCAGTTAGCTGGGATACCTGTGGATGCTAACCCAAAGAAGTTAACACATGACCAAGTTACCTCACTAATTGATGCGATTAAACGTTATAACAAGTTTAGGGCTCCAGACCCTTCAAGTGTAAGCCCAATCGGTGAAGAACTATTAAGCATAGGAATAAAGAATATGCTTCAACCAGAATTCGTATATGTTGTTCAACGTCCACCATCATCGTATTCTGGCTTCCCCTTCATAGTTGAAGTTGGCATTGCATATGGAGGGAACATACCTGTAACTGAGGGGATCCAGCTTTACAGGTTTGCTAACAAGATACCCCTCCTATACGATGAGAGAGCAGACGTTGTCTGGAAAGTCGTTAATGAGAGAATAGACTGGTCAAATTATAAGGTTCCAAGAGTGTCGCCTGTAGCCTTAGTGACACATATCTGTTCTCCTAAAATACCTTATAAGAGCGTAGGTAAGGAAGCCATAGCAGATAGACCAGAAATAGAGAGAGAACTCGTAATAGCTATTAGAGAAGCTGCTAGACAGCTTAAACTATACCTCTCAAAGATTGAGAAAAAGCAGACAGCTATAAAGAAGCTGAATATCTATGCAAAATATCTACCCATAATAGCTACATGCGCTGGAAAACTAGTTGATAAAAAACCCCCAGATATCACTAAACTTTTAGGTCGCCTAGGGATAGATGAGAAAACATTGAAGGAAACACAAGAAAAAATTCTTAAAGAATTGGAAGAGAAATACCTCGTTACGGAGGAAGCTGAGTAAGAAATCTTCTACATCCTTATATACCCTTCTTTTAGAATCTTTCAAAAATACATTTTTCAGACCATAATTCTTTTATCCCAGTTTTAAGTCAAAGTAAAGTATGAAAATTGCACTTGCATATTCAGGTGGATTAGATACTACGGTGTCGATTAAGTGGTTGCAGGAGAAGTATAATGCAGAAGTAATCACGGTTACTGTAGATGTAGGTCAAGAAGAAGATTTTGAAGAAGTAGAAGAGAGAGCTTTAAAGAGTGGTGCTATCAAGCATTATTTTATTGATGCTAAGAAGAAGTTTGCGGAAGAGTATGTTGCTAAATGTATTAAGGCTAATGGATTGTATGAAGGTGCTTATCCTCTTTCATCAGCTTTGAGTAGACCTCTTATCGCCGAGGAAGTAGCAAAGATAGCTATTAAAGAAGGATGTGATGCAGTAGCACATGGATGCACAGGTAAGGGAAACGACCAGATAAGATTTGATGTAACATTCTCTGCAGTAGCTCCAGGTCTAAGAATAATTGCACCCGTAAGAGAATGGAATATGAGTAGAGACCAAGAGATAGAGTATGCATTAAAGAATGGTTTACCCATAAACCCGAGGAAGAGCAGGTTTAGTATTGATGAGAATCTATGGGGGAGGAGTATAGAAGCAGGAGAACTGGAAGACCCATGGGTTGAGCCACCTATAGAAGCCTTCAAGTATCTGAAACCACTAGATGAAACACCAAGCCACCCCCAAGAAATAGTAATCGAGTTCGAGAAGGGGGTACCTATCTCAATCGATGGATTAAAGATGCCTCTAGAAGAGCTAATAATAGAATTGAATAGGATAGGAGGTATGCATGGATTCGGCTATATAGACCATATTGAAGATAGAGTTGTAGGATTAAAGTCTAGAGAAGTCTATGAAGCTCCAGCAGCTCTACTGCTAATCTATGCACATGTAGATCTTGAGAAGATGGTTCTGAATAAGAGGATCCTAGATTTCAAACCAATAATTGAACACAAATGGGCTGAGATGGTTTATTCTGGTCTATGGGTGGATCCTTTAATGAAAGCTATGGATTCATTCATTGATGAGACGCAGAGAGAAGTTTCAGGAGAAGTTAGAGTAAAGCTATTCAAGGGTTCAGCTAGAATTATTGGAAGGAGAGCTGAGAAACCATTATACAGCCCTGAGATGATAACATATACATCTAAGAGCATCTTCGACCAGAAAGCTGGAGAAGCATTCTCAAAGCTCTGGGGTCTCTCAAGCATAATGTATTACACTTACCAGAAGAGAAGCATCAACTAATCTTAGACTCTAATCTTTCTCCTAAACCACATCCTCCGAAACACTAAAAGACAACTGTAAACGGAATCTAGTAGGTGTAGAGTAGTATGAGCATATTTAGAAGTGCAAAGTTAAAGAAAGAGATGGACCGCGAGATAGCAGAATATATTTCATCACTATCTTTTGATGGTGAGATACTTAATGCTGTGATATGGATTAACGCTGTACATCTAAGGATGCTTAATGAGAAGGGCCTATTAAGCGTGGGAGAACTTCAAAAAGCTTTAAACACTTTAAGGGAGATCTATGAGAATCCTCCGAAAGAATTAGACCCTAGGATTGAAGATATCCATGTCTTCATTGAGGAAGCCATCTCTTCTGCTTCTGAATTATCTGGAGGAATGCTATCCTACGGTAAGAGTAGGAATGATACCGTGGCCACAGCTATAAGAATTAGAGCAAGAGAATATCTTCTTGAAACAGCTCTAACTGAATTATCTCTAGTAGATGCATTACTCAACCAAGCTGAGATACACTCTGAAACAATCTTCCCCATATATACACATCTACAGAGAGCTGTCCCCGGCACTTTTGGATTTCTACTCCACTCATACGCTAGCAGAATCCTCAGGAATACATCAAACATAGTAAGCATCTATGCTAGAGTGAACCTCTCACCCCTAGGGTCAGCTGCAGCTACAGGCTCGTCAGCACCTATAGATAGATTAAGAGAAGCCCAGTTGCTTGGATTTGAAGACTTGGTTGAAAACTCTCTAGATGCAACTACTTCAAGAGACTATATAATTACGATATCATCGTATCTTGCTAGCTCAGCGATAACGTACTCATGTTTATCAGAAGAACTTATACTATACTCTACAGAAGAATTTGATTTAATAGAATTTCCAGATGAATTTGCTTCAACTAGTAGTATTATGCCTCAGAAGAAGAACCCGGTAGTTGCAGAGATAGCTAGAACGAAGGTTGGAGAAGTCCTCGGCGAAATAGTTAAGATAGTTTCTATAATGTCTAGACAGCCGAGCGGTTACAATCTAGATTACCAGCAGATAACGCCTAAGCTATGGAACTCGTTTAGAGAAGTAAAAGATACTGCAAAGATACTTTCTAAAATGATCACTGCGATAAATGTTAATAGAGAGAAAGCTCTCAAATCATGTACAGGCTCAATCCTACTAGCCGAGATTGCTAATAGATTTGTAGAAGAAGGCGGGCTGAGTTTTAGAATTGCCCACCAACTCTGTGCAGAACTCTCCGAATTCATTGATAAGAATACTTTAGATGCCGCAACATTTGAACAAGTAATTAGAAAATATAACGTTTCAAATATAGATTTTGAGAGATTTCAAAGTTGGCTAGACCCACATAAGATTATACATTCTTACAGAACTATAGGGTCAGCTAACCCCGAAGAAGTAAAGAAGATGATTGAGGTAGACCGTAGGAGAGTAGAAGGATTAAGACAATGGTGTAGAGATACATTAGAGAAACTACAGAAACTATTCCTCTCCTCAATCAAAGCTTAATACTAGTTATCTAAGTCCTCCTCCAACCTAGTATGATACTGCTCTCCTTAAATTACATCGTCTTAATTAAGAATTATTTTAAAAAATATGGATTATATGTTTGGAAAATATTGAGCGAAAGTAGTCCGTTAAAGCTTCTTCTTTTTCTTTAATTCTTCTCTGAGTTTCTTTGTTTCATTCCATTTAATCTCTAGCGTTGCTGGGTCTAATACTACCCCGTATATGTTTCTTGCTATGTCGATTGTTATATACTCATTCTTGACGTCCATTCTAACTAGTTCTGGGTCTCTCTCGAGAGGGTCACCCCAGCCTCCTCCACCTCCAGACCTTAGGCTTACCATGTCTCCCTTCCTCAGCTTTACAGCTGCAACTTTTCTAACGATCTTTGGTTCTTCACCCTGCTTATAGATTACACAGTAATTTGGTGTCCCATTCATTCCTCCAGCCACGCCCCATGGTGGGAATTTATTTCTACCAATAGATACTGTAAATGAAGCTTCACTACATAGAACTCTATAGTCTTTAATGACGCCAAATCCTCCTCTGAATTTACCGTGCCCTGTTCCACTTTCAACGTTTAGGCAGTATCTTTCTACAAGTATTGGCATATGTTTCTCGTAGACTTCATTTGAGGCTATGTATGTTTCTCCATCTCCACATGCTACTAGCCCACTCTCTCCATCCATATCGTATCCTGCACCCCATCCCCCAGCTTGTGGTTCCACTATGGCGAACGGTTCACCTGTCCTATCATCTACACCTCCGAGTATTGTTGCTAGAATTGATAGGAAGTGTCCAGCGGTTAGCTTATCTGGTACATGCGGTGCTAATGCTTTCCATACCAGGTCTGTTGCGTATGACATAGCTTCCCAGAATGTTGATGTAGGGGATGGCTTAACAGGATTAAAAGCTGAGCCAGGTGGTGCAATAACTTTTAATGGTTTAAAGTATCCACCATTTAGGTGAACATGTGGATCGGTTACAGCCATGTATGTTTCTCTAACTCCAGAGACAGTGGCGGGATAAGGTGATGCTATAGACCCCTTCACGCTTCCACTTCCAGTGAAATCAGCTATGAATTCTTCATCAGTTATAGTTACCTTAACCCTCACGTATACAGGTTCATCTGTTAATCCGTCATCATCTAGATAATCTTCTGCCTCAAATACTCCTTTAGGCAGTTTCTTCAAATTCAATAATGCCAACTTGTATCCATCATCTATGATCTTCTCCATAGCTTCTTTAACACTTTCTATGCCATATTTTTCAATCAATTTTTCAATTCTCCTTGCAGCTACTTTCATAGAAGCGGCTTGAGCTTCCATATCACCTAATGTGTGCAATGGTAAACGTGAATTCTCTAAGATTATATCTATAACATCTTTATTCGGTTTTCCTTCACGATATAATCTCACGCAGGGGAATTGCACCCCTTCCTGATATATTTCAGTAGAGTCGGATGTCCAGCTTCCGAAATGCATTCCCCCTACCTCGCTCCAGTGACCTTTATTCAAAATCATTGATATCAGTTCATCTTTATAGAAGACTGGCATTGCTAATGTAACATCATTTAGGTGTGTTCCAGATTTGTAGGGCACGTTAAGGATATAGATATCTCCAGGCTGCATTTCCCCACTCCATTTTTCAAGTACTTCTTTAGCTACGAAATCCAAGACTCCTGAGAATCCTGGAACACCTGGAGCTTGAGCGATTAATTCTCCTTTTGAGTCTGTGATCCCGACAGCGTAGTCTAGAACCTCGTAGATTACTGGGCTTTTAGCTGTTCTTCCAAAAGCATAAAACATTTCTTCATTAGCAGTTATGAGCCCATTCTTAATTATCTCTAAAGTGAAAATATCCACCTTACTCATTCTACTCACCTCTTAATACATTAACATTTCCATATTTATCTACGATAGCTTTCTGAGAAGATAAAACCAGGATCGTTGAGGTCGGGTCCTCGATTATTGCTGGGCCATCAATTCTAAATCTCGGTGATAGTTTTTGTTTACTATATACAGGGACTGTTAACTCATTACCGTTTACGTAGATTCTTCTTTCTTGCATGATAGCATCATCTAGGGAACTCACTATATTATTTAGTTCTTTCAATTCAAACTTCTTAACTCTATATTCACCTACTAGATGGAAGTTGACTATTTCTACAGGACTATCTAATCTAAAAGCGTACTCTCTCTCATGATATTCATGGAATCTTTCTATGATCTTCTTAACTTCTTCATCATCTATACGGCCTGATGGTAGAGGTACCTTAACCGTATGTTCCTGCCCATAGTATCTCATATCAGCGTATCTTTGAATTACGACTTCTACTACGCCTAATTCTTCCTTGAAAATGTTCACCATCTTTTGCTCAAGACCACTATATATCTCATTCACCCTCCTTGAGGCATTTTCCCTATCTAGTCTAATTATCTCTGTAACTACCAAGTCATGTCTAATGTCTGTGGTCAGCATACCCCATGCACTAAAAACTCCAGGTGGGATGACTGGTACAATTATCTTCTTTATCTCTAGTTCTTCAGATATAAATGGTGCAAACATTGGTCCTGAGCCTCCGTGTGCTATTAATGTAAAGTCTCTAGGGTCGTATCCCCTCTGCACAGAGACTACTCTAATAGCATAAGCGGCATTCTCATTTGCAAGCTTGATTACTCCTTCTGAAGCTTCTTCAACTGAGATATTGTAGTGATCCGCAATCTTCTCTTTAATAGTTTTAACCGCTAGGTCTTTATAGATCTTCATCGCTCCTCCAAGAAGATACTCTGGATTAATTAATCCATTAACTACATATGCATCGGTAACAGTCGGCTCTTCTCCACCTTTACCATAACATGATGGGCCAGGGTAAGCTCCAGCAGCTTTAGGCCCTACCCTCAAGTTTCCGATCTCATCAATCCATGCTATACTTGTCCCACCATTACCGATCTCAAACGTATCAACTACCGGTACTCGGACTGGATAACCAGCAGTGAACCTAGTTCTTTCCACATAATACTCTGTGTGGACTCTAGGTGTTAAGTCTTCAACCAAGCTTGCTTTAGTAGTTGTGCTACCTCCATCTAGTATTATGATGTTTCTCTCGCCGATTAGCTTAGCGATATAGATGCCACCGATAACTCCTGCAACCGGGCCTGACTCAATAGTGTAGATAGGATACTTTTTTGCGAAATCAAATGATGCCATGCCCCCGCTTGAAAGCATAACGAATGGTTTTCGTGCAAACCCTTGCTTACTGAATTCTTTTTCTAGTTTTTCTAAGTATTTTTCGAGCTTAGGCTTAACGTAAGCATTTAAGACTGCTGTCGCTGTTCTTTCATACTCTCTCCATTCACGGGTTATCTCATGACCTAAAGTTATTGGTAGGTCGGTTTTTTTACGGACAATCTCTCCAGCTCTTATTTCATGAGATGGGTTAGCATAAGAGTTTATGAAGCTAATACAGATACTTTCAACACCTTCTTTGAGAAGTTTCTCGGTAGCTTTTTCTACATCTTCTTCATTTAACGGTTTTAGAATTGTTCCATCAGACATAACACGCTCATCAACTTCAAGTCTAAGATACCTCGGCACGAGGGATTGAGGCTTCTTGTATCTAAAGTTATACATGTCTCTCCTGTTTGATCTCTGAAGCTCAAGTACGTCCCGGTATCCTTTAGTTGTGATTAACCCTACTTTTGCACCTTTTCTCTCAATAATGGTGTTGATTACCAATGTTTGACCATGAATTATTGACAGAACTCTAGAAAAGTCTACTCTACTCTTTACCACTGTGTTTAATACTCCTACAGATGGGTCATGGGGTGTCGTCTCATCTTTAACCCATACGAAGTCTCCTGTTTCATCATCATATGCGACGAGGTCTGTAAAAGCACCACCAATATCTATACCTACACGATAAACCATTTTTAAATCACTTTTAAAATAAATCATCACAATTTATTAAAGATTATGACTTATCCAGCCACCAAATTTTTATACTCACTACTGGAAGCATGGAAAAAATGTAAAGTCCGATTTGAGAAAACCTAATACTTACAGGTATATCTGATTTATTCCAGATTAAACTTTATATATGCTGTTAGAACATCTCTTTGAGAAGAATATGAGGAGAATAGTAGATAATTCTAGGTCAAGACATTCTCCATCCCACAGAAAAGGCGTTAGTAAAGCCGCTATAACCGTCGTGGTAATAATCGTGATAATCGCAGTAGTAGGCGCAGCTTACTTCTTAACATTGCCTCCCGCGCCAACACCTACAACGACTCCAACAACACCCACACCTACACCAACAACGCCTACAACAGTTGTGACTACTCCAAGCCCAACGGTCATTACGACACCAACCCCAACCATTACACCAGTTAAAGAGAGACTTCTAAGAGTATCATTCGCTAATGTTCCATACATGGACCCAGCTGTAGGATCCGATGAAGCTAGCTCAGTATACTTCATTAACGTATATGATACCCTAGTTTATCCTACTAAGGAGGGGACAGTTAAGCCCCATGTCGCTGAAAGATGGGAAATCTCTAAAGATGGCTTGACATGGACTTTCTACTTAAGGAAAGGCGTAAAATTCCATAGTGGACGGGAATTAACAGCAGAAGATGTAGTATTCTCATTGAAGAGGATGATTATCATAGGTGAAGGATATGGGTACCTCTTCAAACCGTACGTAGACCTTGAGAAAACTAAAGCCTTAGACAAATATACTGTACAGATTGTTCTAAAGAATCCCTTCGGGCCATTCTTGATAACATTAGTCAGATTATATATACTAGATAGCGAGCTAGTAAAACAGCATATAGCTGAAGGACCATACGGTGATATGGGTGACTATGGTAAGACATGGCTAATGGCTGGAGAAATGGATGCAGGTTCAGGACCCTACAAACTACATGAATACAAGAGAGGTGAGTCTGTAACACTAGTCAAGTTCGACGAGTATTGGGGTGAGACGTCACCCAATGCTCCAACGAAAGTCATAATGTATGGTTTCACTGAGCCAACAACCATACGTACGATGATAGAGAAGAGACAACTTGAAGTTACAGACCAGTGGCAGCCGCTGGAGAACTATGAAGCTATGAGCAAGATACCAGGTGTGAAGATAGCTCAAGTCCCGCAAGCAATGATATTCTACATAATGCTTCATACAAAGAAGCCTCCGACAGATGATGTCCACGTTAGGAAAGCAATAGCGCTAGCATTCGATTACGACACGGCCATCTCAGATATAATGCCATATGAGAAGAGACCAGCTGGGCCGGTTCCCAGCATGCTTCCAGGAGCAGACCCAACCCTTAAACCAATAGAGAGAAACGTCGAGGCGGCTATAGAAGAACTTAAGAAGTCGAAGTATTGGGGCGAGCTAGATAAGTATCCGATCGAATATTGGTGGATCGCTGAAGTCCCATGGGAGGAGAGGGTTGCACTACTCTTTAAGGCAAACATGGAGGAGATAGGATTGAAGGTAAACGTGGTCAAGGTGCCCTGGCTATCAGTCGTAGAAGGTATGACCAAGATGGAGACTACTCCGAATGCGGTATCTATATTCGTTGTTGCACACTATGCAGAAGCAGGCTCAATACTATCTTCAAGATATCATTCACATGCTACTGGTACATGGGAGCAGGGTGAATGGCTGATGGACCCAGAGATAGATGCGATGATAGAAGACGCATTAGGCACAATAGACTTTAATCAGAGAATGCAGAAATACTATCAGATACAGAGGAGGATTATTGAGTTATATCCATCTGTATTCGTATATGAGCATGTCGTTCTAAGAGCTTACCAAGCTGCCTACGTTGATTATCCAGCTGCAAGAGGGGAAGTAATCCCCATCGCTGAGTATGAATTAGACTTTAGATGGTTCCAAGTATTCCCAGAGAAGATCCCTAAGTAGGATGTGAAAAATGCAGAGCTTAACCTTCTCTTTTATTTTTTATGATGCTTACAAGGTGATTTCTCTTGAGTAAGATTTTATACATAAATCCCGTTGGAACGGATGTTTTTGATAAACCTATGAAAGAATACTTAAACCAATATAAAGATCCTGATACAGTGCTAGATGTAACATCGTTCAAAGAAGGGCCACATCATTTAGAATACTACTCATATGACGCCATTGTCATACCTTATATCTTAGAGGAGGTTAAGAAAGCAGAAAAGAAAGGATATGATGCATGCGTTATAGGATGCTTCTACGACCCTGGGTTGAAAGAAGCTAGAGAAGTAAGCAATATTATTGTAACAGCCCCCCTTGAGTCCTCAACGTGTATAGCATTATCTCTTGGAGAAAAATTCTCTATAATAGTTGGTAGAAAGAAGTGGGTGCCACTAATGTTGAATAGAGTGAAGGAATACGGGCTTGAGGATAGATTAACTTCCTTTAAAGATGTAGGTCTAGGAGTATACGACTTCCATAAAGATGAGAAAGAAACTGAGAGGAGGCTATATAGTGTAATCGAGGAGAGTCTTAGGGAAGGAGCTGAAGTAATAATACTTGGATGCACAGCTTTCTTCGGATTCTTTAAAATAGTTCAAGAAAAATATAAAGTCCCAGTGATAGACCCAGTAATTGCTTCAGTAAAACATGCTGAGCAACTCATTAAGCTAAAAAAGTTATGTGGATGGGGTCACAGCAAGATATACTCGTATGAATCTCCTCCTACTTCTGAGATACTCAAGTGGAATCTTAAAAGCTTAATATAGTAATTGCATGGTTAAGGGATGAAGACTTAAGATTAATAGATAGTTGTGATTATAATGAATCAGAGAATGGACATAGAATTAACGATTTTAAAACGTTTGCAAAACTTCCTAAACAATTATTACTTTAGGAAAATACTTTATAGTATCGTAACACTCTTCGGGATCTCTATACTAATATTTATTATAGCTAGGGTTTTACCAGGTGACCCTGCCAGGCTCGCTTTAGGACCTAGGGCACCTGAAGACGTTGTGGAACAGTATAGAAAACTTCTTCGATTAAAAGAGCCTATCTATGTACAATACTATTATTGGCTTATTGATGTTTTCAATGGTAGATTCGGACTATCATTAGTAACTTTTAGGGATGTTCTTACAGACATCATAGAGTTCCTTCCAGCAACGGTAGAGTTAATTATCTTTACATTGATCATCGATATTGTAGGTGCTTTTAGCTTAGGGGTTCTCAGCGGTAGGAAACCGAATTCATTTATTGATAACTCTGTAAGAATATTTGCTTACGCTGGCATAGCTATACCATCGTTTGTATGGGCTATAATACTTCAGCTTATCCTTGCTAACTGGCTAGACCTGCTGCCAGCGTATGGGAGGCTTAGCTTAGGAATCGAAGTAAACCGTATCACGGGTATCGTTACACTCGATTCTCTCCTAACTGGAAATGTTATCGCATTCATTGACGCCATAACTCACTTGATCATACCTTCATTATCTCTTGCGATTGGATGTATAGCTCAGGAAGCAAGAATTCTAAGGTCTAGCTTAATAGAGAACGTGAACAAAGATTATGTCTTAAATATGTATGCGCATGGAATCCCTGGTTCAACCATATTCTTTAAATATGCTCTCAAACCTTCAATGATACCCACCATCACTATTATGACTCTTGATATGGCATCCATGCTTGGAAACGCATTCCTAGTGGAACTAATATTCAATTGGCCTGGATTATCAAGGTATGGTATCACAGCAATGCTAAGAAAAGACCTGAACGCTATTGTTGGGGTCGTACTTGTCATCGGATTAGCTTACACGATAGCATCTATAATCATAGACCTAGTAGTCTCCTATCTAGATCCAAGAGTGAGATATAGGAGGTGAGGGAGAGTGGAGGGAACCTCTATTCAAGAAGTAAAGTTCATCGAATTAGAGAAGAAGATTAAAAGAGAGAACTGGAGAAGAATTTGGTTTAGATTTAAGAAGAGCAAACTATCTATCTTAGGTCTATCAATGATTCTAGTATTACTATTTACGGCTATCTTCGCAGATTACGTTGCACCTTATCCTTCTCACGCAGGTTTATACATAGCATTCAAGAACGCTTACAAACCCCCATCCTTTGAACACATTCTCGGCACAGACATGTATGGTAGAGACGTCTTCAGTAGGATAGTCTTCGGTTTTAGATACGCTTTTATGATGATTGGGCTGGTACTATCACTTGTAGTCCCAACGGGAGTCATACTCGGCTTGATAGCAGGATACTATAGAGGAACATTTATTGAGACAATAATAGTTAGGCTATCGGATATCTTCATATCTCTGCCACCGCTTGTCTTAGCTTTATCTATAGCTTCTATACTTGAACCAAACATATTCAATGCTATGATGGCGGTCTCATTAATGTGGTGGCCATGGTACGTAAAATTAACATACTCTATGACAGTATCGCTTCGAAACGAGCCATTCATACTTGCAGCAGAATCTCAGGGAGCATCTACACTACACATACTCTTCAAGGAGCTACTCCCAATACAGTTAGGAACAATACTTACCAAGGTTACCTTGGATGCAGGGTGGGTCATACTTATAGGTGCAGCGATCAGTTTCGTTGGGCTTGGGGCACAGCCACCAACGCCTGACCTGGGTACAATGGTTTCAGAATATAGTAAGTATCTCCCAGAATACTGGTGGATGAGCTTGGGGCCTGCAGCAGGCATAGTATTGATTATACTTGCTTTCAACTTGCTTGGAGACGGTATTAGAGATGTTTTTGCAGGTGAGTAAATATGCTGCTTGAGATCAGCGACCTATATGTTTACTACAGAAGCTACTGGTATACTCTTAAAGTGTTGAATGGAGTATGGTTGAGGCTGGACAGGGGGGAGCGTGTAGGGATAATTGGAGAGTCTGGAAGCGGCAAAACAACTCTGTTGAAATCAATCCTTAGAATACTTCCACAGAATGGTATGATACCTAAAGGAGAAATAAGATACGATGGCAAGAACATCCTGAAACTAAGTAGTAGTGAACTTACCAAGATAAGAAGGAGGGAGATTGGGATGATATTCCAAGACCCTATGGCCGCTTTAAACCCCGTCTTCAAGATTAGAGACCAGCTATACGATATCCTAAAGTACAAGATGATGATAGAAGGTCATAACCCATCAAGTAGAGAACTCTACGAAGAGGCAGTGAAGATTTTTAGCGATGTTAGACTACCTGACCCGGATAGAGTATTAGAATCCTACCCTTTCCAGTTAAGTGGAGGGATGAGGCAGAGGGTTATGATAGCTATGGCGTTAATATCAGCTGGAAAACTATTACTTGCAGATGAGCCGACAACCAATCTTGATGTAACAATTCAAGACCAGATCTTAAAACTAATACATAGACTCGCAGCTCAGAGGAATCTTAGCACCATCCTCGTCTCCCATGCGCTTGGAATGGTTTACCAGATGACTGACAGAGTATATGTGTTATATGCAGGAGACATAATGGAGGAGGCTAGGACGAGAGACTTGTTTAGCAAGCCTAAACATCCATACACGCAGCTACTAGTAGCAAGTACTCCTAGGCTTAGCTCTGTAGGGGTGGGAGAGGGAATAAAAGGTAAACTTCCAGATTATCATAATCCACCAGCTGGATGCAGGTTTGCGCCAAGATGCCCCTACGTAATGGATAAATGTATTAATACAAAACCTAGGAAAATACAGGTTAATAGAGAGCATATAGTTTCATGTTATCTCTACGACTGAGAGGTATTTGAAATGCATGATGAGGTAATCTTAAATGTTTCAAACCTTAGAAAATACTTCAAAACCACGGAAGGTATAGTTAGAGCAGTGGATGGGGTAAGCTTTAACGTAAGATATGGTGAAACACTAGCATTAGTCGGTGAATCGGGTTCAGGAAAGACGACTACAGGTCATGTTATAATGGGATTCTACTCTCCGGATGATGGAGAGATCATCTATAAAGGAGTATACGATCTATCATTACCAATGAAGAAGAGACCTCTAGAATTAAAGAGGGATATACAGATTGTCTTCCAAGACCCGGGTACATCTCTAAACCCGAAAAGAACAGTGAAAGATATTATTAGTTTACCTCTCCTAGTACATAAAACCATTGAGAAGAAGAGGATATACGAGAAAGTAGCAGAATTATTAGACTATGTCGGGCTGAGTGAAGAATTCATGTTTAAGTATCCGCACGAGCTTGGAGGAGGAGAGAAGCAACTTGTAGCTATAGCCCGAGCCCTTGCACCACAGCCATCCTTCATAATCCTTGACGAGTCAACATCTGCCCTTGACGTATCTTCTCAAGCCAAAGTCCTTAATACTCTTATTAAGATTCAGAAAGAACTTAAACTCACATACTTATTAATAACCCATGACTTAGGAGTTGTGAGAAACATATCTCAACGTGTAATGATAATGTATCTTGGAAAAATCTATGAAGAAGCTCCAACCGAAGAATTCTTCAAGTCTCCTATGCATCCATATACTCAGATGCTCCTATCTTCGATACCCACTCTATCTGAAGACGATGAAAAGATTAAACCTAAAGGGATAGAGTCAGTAGGTGAGATACCGAGCGCAGTTAAACCTCCAAGCGGATGTAGATTCCATACGAGATGCCCATTCGCTAAACCAGTATGCAGTCAACAAGAGCCTCCAGACATTACTGTGAATAGCGGGCACATCGTCAGATGCTGGCTCTATGAATAGCTAATCTATCTACGTCTCTAAGCAATCTAATTCCCTTATGATTAATAGTCTTGAATATATATTGATTTTGGTAGTTTAGTGAGGTTGATGTATCCTTCTCTGGTCACTATGATGTTATCTTCTATTCTTACACCAAACTGGTTTGGTATGTAGATACCTGGCTCAACTGTAAAGACCATCCCGCTCTTCAGGAAGTCTTTATTCCCAGTCTTGATGAAGGGTGGTTCGTGAACTTCTAAACCAATCCCATGCCCAGTCCTATGTATGAAATATTCTCCGTAGCCAGAAGATTCAATAGTCGTACGTGCTGCTAGATCAATATCCTCCACTTTTACATCTTCCTTAATAGTATCTAATGCATTCTGCTGAGCGTTTAACACTATATTGAATATATCTACTTGTTCCTTTGATGGAGAACCACATACTACTGTTCTCGTTAGGTCAGAGTAATATCCTTGGTACCTAACTCCAATATCTAGGACTACTATATCGCCTTTACTGATCACCCTGCCCGTAGGTTCTTGATGAGGTAAAGCTGAGTTAACTCCACTCTGAACTAATGCGAAAGGCACTTCATCAGCCCCCATCTCCAAAGCATAATTTCTGATATACATCATGAGCTTCTTCTCTGAAATACCTTCTCTAACATTCTTGATAGCTTCTAGTAGAACTTGATTGTTTATTTCAGCAGCCTTCTTAAGAATCTCAACTTCTACCATGTCCTTAACGATTCTTAGAGAATATAGTAAGCCATCTACTAGAGAATACTTTATGTTCTCAAGCCTCCTCATTAAAGGATAAACATATTTGAATTGTATTGTCTCCTCAACTCCGACTGTTATCTGCCTACTTCTAGAGAGAATATTCTCAAGAATATCGATGGGGTTCTCACTATCGCTATAACTTATTAATTCAAAGTCTCTTAACTTACAGTTTTCTTCTGCTCTCTTCTCCTCTAGCTTGGGGACTATGAGAGATACCTTATCTTCCCCTCCATGTATTAATAGTGTTATTAGCCTCTCAAGGGATATTGCGCTATACCCTGAGAAGTAGAGCATATTAGGCTCGGATGTAATCATCACAATATCTATATCCTCTTCATCCATTAGCCTTCTAATTCTTTTAACCCTATCCTGGTGCATGCTGACCCACCTACCTTGGAGGAGAGAGTATCCATAGAACCCTAGCGGGTTTATCGCTGAGATTAACAATATAATGTGGTGTACCCTTCCTGTTATACATCATCATCCCACTCTTTAACTTGATGGATTCCTCATCTGTACTAAAAGTTACTTCTCCTGATAATACATATGCAAACTCATCATTCTCAGCATGGATGCTATAACCCTCTCTAGGAAGCCTGACACCAGGAGAAATCTCAAGTATACCTATCTCTAATTTATCAGTCTTAAAGATTGTTAGAGCGTTATCCTTTGCATCGCGCCAATAATTTTCATCAACAGCTTTATAATCAATCATAAAGCTCACTAATTCATCAGGACCGAAGATGATTTAAGCATTGTCTTAACAGATAATACTCTCCAATATTAGATTGTCTACTCTCAGGAAAACTATGCATATACTCAGTTATGAAGTAAGGGTGAAATATAGGTGAAAACCTTATTACTCGTATGTGCAATTTTAGAGGTATCTAAAGAGGTGCTCCGTATGGTTGGGGTGAGGCGGGGCGGTTACTGGAATAAGATCGGTCTCGTAAATCTATCTAGTAAATCAGTGAAGTATCTTGAGTTTAATGAGCCTCTTTATGAAAAGTATATTGGAGGTGTCGGGCTAGGTGCAAAGCTTCTAATAGATAATACTTCTCCAAGGATTGAGCCATTATCATCTGAGAATTTACTCATATTTAGTATAGGCCCAGTTGAAGGCTTAGTTCTTCCAAGTGCAGCGAGGATGGCTGCTGTTTTTAAATCTCCTTTAACAGGATTCTTTGGTGAATCGTTATGTGGAGGATATATTGGGATAGAGCTTGCTAGAGCAGGTTTCGATGCATTGGTAGTGAAAGGGGTTTCTACTGATCCAGTCTACTTAATAGTAGAAGATGGTAGAGTAGAGATTAGGAGTGCATCACATCTATGGGGGCTTGACACCTATACAACAGAGAAGGAATTGTGGAGTGAGCTTGGAGAAGTAATGACTGCATCTATAGGACCAGCTGGAGAAAATCTAGTAAGATTTGCATGCATAGTTCATGGTCTCTATATGCATGAAAAGAAGAAGCTTCGAGGAGGATTCTTCGGTCGAACAGGTGGGGGAGCAGTAATGGGTAGTAAGAAATTGAAAGCAATCGCTATACGTGGAAACTATAAAATCGAGCCGATAGACGATGGAAAATTCATTGAGTTTAGAGACAGAGTAGTAAGATTAGCAAGAGAAAAACTTCAAACCTTGACAAAATATGGGACTTCGGCTATCATGGCTTTAACCAACTCAACAGGTTCTCTACCTACCAGGTATTATGAAGGTGGAAGTTTCCCAGGTTATGAAGAGATGGGACCTGAAACTTTTAACAAGCTATATGTAAAGAAGAGGATTACATGTTTTGCTTGTCCAGTAGCTTGTGGTAGACACTCAGAGACATCTGATGGGTTAGAGATGGAGGGGCCTGAATATGAAACACTATTTGCATTGGGGCCACTCACATACATAGATGAATTGGAGGCCATATTAAGAGCAAACGACTTAGCAAATAGACTTGGATTAGACACGATCACTACGGGAAACGTTATAGCTTTTGCAATGTATCTTGCTGAGAAAAAGCTAATTAAAGAAGAATGGTTAAGATTTGGAGATGGTGAAGCATTAGTAAAAGCAGTTGAAATGATAGCTTATAGAAGAGGTTTAGGAGATATATTAGCAGAAGGTGTTAAGAGAGCTTCAGAGAAGCTTGCTGCGTCAGAGTATGCTGTACACGTTAAAGGTTTAGAGTTTCCTGGATATGAGCCTAGAGCTTTAAAAGGTGTAGCATTAGCATATGCGGTATCTGCGAGAGGAGCATGCCATCTAAGGCATGTTGCATATAGACCCAATCTTGTTGGTGCTCATCCATTTAATCCAGAAATTAAAGTAGATAGGTTATCCTATGATGGTCACGTAGAATATGTCGCAGAACTTGAAGACTTCCATGTGGTAGTTGATAGTATGATATTGTGTAAATTTTACTGCTTACCCATTATAGGACCATTACTCTGGAGAGAGCTCTCAGAGATTTATTATCTCGCTACTGGTAAGAGTATCAATCCTGCGGAATTAAGGAGGAAAGGTGAGATTATAAACAACTTGATTAGAGTATACAATCTAAGGGAGGGTTTAAAGAAAGACGATGATATGCTTCCACCTAGAATGTATTCTGAACCACTAAAGTTTGGGGCTTCACAAGGTCAAAACATAGATCCTGAGAGATTCATGAAGATGCTGGATGAATACTATCGTTTGAGAGGATGGAGCGACCAAGGAAAACCTCTACCCAAGAAGCTGGAAGAACTCGGTCTAAAAGAATATATTTATAGCTTCTAGATCCTGGATAATTCTTTTAAAGCATTTGAGATTATCCTCGCTGCAGTAACGACCTCATCTACTCTAATTTTTTCATAATCTGTATGGGCTAGTCTAGAGTCTCCTGGACCAAAAGTTGTTATATTCTTCGATATAGCTATTAGTGTATTCATATCGCTTGTTCCAGTCTTCTTAACAATCTTAGGTTTTAGATTGGATCTTAGGATACTTCTAACCAATGCTCTAACGACAGTTGTATTTACACTAACTTCAACAGGCTTCTCTATACTTAGAATTTCTAATTCAACTCCAACCCTTTGAGCTACTTCTTTAATCTCTCTTACTATATCTTCTGAACAGCATCTTGGAGGATATCTTATGTTTGCATATGCTTCTCCTTTCTTAGGTAGGCTGCTTGGCCAGTCTCCAGCTCTTAAAACCGTGAAAGCACATGATACATCATCGAATCTGACACCATTAAACTTACCCTTAACTATGTTTATGAATTGTATTAACTTATCTAGAGCTGATTCTCCTATGTGTGGTGCAGAACTATGTCCACCTAACGTATTTGCTGAAATTCTAATCAATATACTTCCTCTATAAGCTATCGCAACTCCAAGATTTGTAGGCTCACCAACTATAATGTAGTCTGACTTGAACCCGCTTTCTACAAGATGTCTAGAACCTAACCCATCATCTTCTTCTCTAACAAGCCCTGCAACGTAAACTTTAGAATTACCCCCTTCTATTTTACTTAACACTGCTCCAAGAATGAATGCTGCTAAAGGTCCTTTAGCATCTACTGCACCCCTACCATAAATTGTATCTTGAGATAGTTTAACATCAACCTCTCCTGGGACTGTGTCTAGATGTCCTGCGAGGAGAATGGTTCTCCCATGAGAGCCAAGTCTAAGGAAGATGTTTCCAACATCATCTACGTAGAATTCATCGTATCCAAGCTTGTCCGCCCAATCTCTAACTACCGGTATTAACTTAAACTCATACCTTGGAGGAGTATATACGCTTAGTAGGTCAAAAAGCAGATTCTTTGCGAGCTCCATCTCTCTACTCATCTTCAAAGCCAACCTAAAAATATTGATATTAAGAACTTCACTGAAATGTTTAGGGTTTACTCTATTTTTTCATATTCTTGATTGTTGCTTCTATCATTATCTTTGCAAGGTCTTTTCCTGTTACTCTAACCGTATTTCTGAATTCTGGTATCGCATTTACTTCACTTACTAGGTATCGTCCATCTCTCGATTCTAAGATATCGATCCCCAGAACACCTCCACCCATGATATCTCCAGATTTCTTAACGATCTCAATTAATTCATTGTCTAGTTTTGCTTCTACAGCAACCCCACCCAGTGCTGTATTCGTTTTCCAGCTACTACTAACTCTATATATTGCTGCTGGAATCTCACCCCAGAAATAGAAAGCTCTAATATCTCTACTAGGCTTATCTACGTATTCCTGTATATAGTGGACCTTAAAATGTGGACTTTGCATATATTCTCTGAATTCTATTATCTCAAGTAAGCTATCTCTATCTAATGCTCTACTCACCATCCTCCCCCAACTACCATAGATTGGCTTAACAACAAGTGGGTATCCTAATTCTTCTGCGATACTTAGACATCCTTCTCTACTAAAAGATACAGCTGTTCTAGGTACTGGGATATTGTTTCTAGAAAGCCTTAACGTTGTATAGAGTTTATCTTCACAATCTCTTATAACTGTAAAACTATTTACTACTGTTACTCCTTGTTCTTCAAAGATAGCTGTGGATGTTAATGCACGGTAAAAACTTAC
>Ga0272445_1000240_pt1 | contig 53714 bp, 66 predicted proteins | sample YNPCB0031_FD_194404 | JGI IMG/M metagenome (GOLD analysis project Ga0272445, IMG submission 194404) | Hot spring sediment microbial communities from Yellowstone National Park, WY, United States - YNP-CB-003-1 | ecosystem: Environmental > Aquatic > Thermal springs > Hot (42-90C) > Sediment... | reverse complement strand
TAGATGAGGATGAATTTGATGAGTTTATCAGGTCTCATGATCTCGTCTTAGTGGATTTCTGGGCTGAATGGTGTGGGCCCTGCCGCATGATAGCCCCGATCCTAGATGAGCTGGCGAGGGAGTATGCGGGGAGACTCCTCGTGGCGAAGGTTAACGTTGATAGAAACAGGGGCCTCGCTATGAGATTCGGTATAATGAGTATACCAACGCTCATCTTATTCAAGAAGGGCAGGCCCGTGGAAATGATGATTGGTGCTAGGCCAAGGCCTGCAATAGAGGAGATGATCAGGAAACATCTCTAGCTCCCCGGAAATCCATTTCTAGAGGCCATGCCTTTGTAGAGATTCTGATGAGGGCTTGGCTATCCTAGAGGAGCTGCTCACGATCCTAGCGGCTGTAGGGATGTCATGGGCTAGGATGACAGCAGCGTTAATTATCTCAATAATCTTCTCCCTATGTGTTGGGATTCCCGCCGCCGTTGATAGGGTGGCGGAGAAGATCATAATCCCAGTCCTCGATATACTCCAGTCAATCCCGATCCTCAGCTTCTTCCCAATAGCATTATACGCGTTCATAATAATCCATCCGGTCATAGGGCCGGAACTTGCCGCAATCTTCCTAATATTCACGAGCCAAGCATGGAACATAACATTCGGGGTCTATAAGAGCGTGAGACTGATACCCCCCGAGCTCCTAGAGGCCTCTAAAGCCTTGGACTTAAGCCTATGGAGGAGGTTGTCCAGCCTCTATATCCCGGCGGCTTTCCCGGGCATAGCCAGCAACCTCCCAGCATCATGGGCTAATGGGCTATACTTTCTCGTCGCCTGCGAGATAATCAGTATAGGAGAGGCTAGGTGGAGCCTCCCCGGGATAGGAACGCTCTCGACAAGCTATATCATGGCTGGGAGGATGATTGAGTTTATAATGAGCTTAGCCGCGGTCGTTGCCGCCGTCATCCTCACGAATCTGCTCGTCTTCATACCTCTGATGAGGCTTAGCGAGAGATACAAGTTTGAGGAGAGGGCGGCCGAGATACCTAGAGTCTGGATAGAGAAGGTTTCAGGATGGTTATCGCGTGTGGCGAGGCGGATATCATTCAGCGTAAGTCCTCGAATCACATTGTTTGAGCTAAGGATTCCATGGAAGGCTTCAAGGATCTTACTAATTGCCGTGCTGATGGTTATGGTCGCGCTTTTAGGGCATAGCATCTCGGGAAGGGTTTCAGCCGAGGTCACGCTAGCATGGGCCCAAGATGTAGTGGAAGCATTTCAGAGGCTGGGCGTGGTGGACCCCCTCGTGATGATCGGGTTCTCCCTAGCCCGCGTCTCCGCCGCCGTGGCCTTTGGCCTCCTCTGGACGCTCCCAGTCGCGATCCTGATCTATGAGAAGAGGACGCTTGAGAAGATCCTGATACCGCCATTCCAGGTGATAGCGTCCTTCCCGGCGACGCTCATCCTTCCACTAATCGCAAAGACCGTCATGGATCTGGGGCTCCCGCTCGAGCTAGGTGCATTCCTAATGATACTTCTCGGGACGCAGTGGTATCTCCTATTCTTCCTGCTGGATGGGTTGAGAAGCATACCGTATGAGGAGGAGGAGGTTTGTAAAGCCCTTGCTATGACTAGGCTACAGAAGCTCAGGCACCTCTATCTCCCAAGGATCCTCCCGTCACTTATCATGGGGCTCATAGTCTGCTTCGGCGGCGGGTGGAACACCTTAGTGATAGCTGAGCGTGCGGTTTTGGGGGGATTCACGTGGGATCTCAGGGCCCCCGGCATAGGGAGGATGCTTAGCATAGCCGTGGATGAGGGGGACCTCGCCCTCTTAATCGCAGCGACGATATGGATGGCGGGCTTCATAGTCCTCCTGAATAGGCTCTTATGGAGAAGGCTATACGAAAAGGCCGTGAGGATAGTTGGTGTTGCATGATGAATGGGGCGGGTATCAAGGAGCCAATACTGGAGCTCAGGGACATAGTCTTCGGATACAAGCTGAGGAAGGGCGAGAATATCAGGATCTTCGATGGCCTCTCCCTAGATGTGAAGTATGCCGAGTTCGTTGGGATAGCCGGGCCGAGTGGATGCGGCAAGAGCACGCTAATCAGGATAATGGCGGGCCTCATCAAGCCCGAGAAGGGCGAGGTCCTCTTCAGGGGTAAGCCACTCAAGAAGCCAACGCCGAGGATCGGTATAATGTTTCAGAACCCAGCCCTCTTCCCATGGTACACCGTCCTCGAGAACATTATGCTAGCATTAATCCACGAGAAAGATCTGAGCGAGGAGGATAAGATTGAGAGGGCGAGAGTATTCCTAGATATGGTTGGCTTAACGGCCTTCGAGTCAGCATATCCCGCGGAACTGAGCGGTGGGATGAAGGCTAGAGTCGCGCTAGCCCGCGCCCTCGTCTCTCAACCAGACCTCCTCCTAATGGATGAGCCATTCAGCAATTTAGACCCGCTGACAGCGATATCGCTGAGAAGGGAGGTGGAGTCTCTTTGGCTAAATCAGAGCATGCCACCGAGCTCCGTAGTAATGGTGAGCCACGACATAGAAGAGCTCGTGGAGCTATCAGACAGGATAATAGTCTTGACGAAGAGGCCGGCCAAGATAGCCGGAATAATCGAGGTCGATCTCGATAGGCCGAGACAGAGGAGGAGTCCAGAATTCTATAAGTACGTTGACGAGGTTTACACCCTCCTTAGCTAGTTTTCTTCACCTTAAACGTCTTTTCCTCTCCATTATACTCGACGAGCTCCGTGTATAACAACCATTCCAGGAGCATGCGGTGAATCTCTTCCGGGTCCCTGTATTCCTCGCTCAGCCCGCTTATCTCCGAGAGTTCTTCGAAAAGCTCCTCGGCTGTGAATTCCTCCCTCTCCTCAACTAGCTTGAATATTGTGGCGAATGGCTCGACATTCCTCAGTGCATTCCTTAGGATGAGCCTCTTCTGATCCGGCCTTGCCCTCACGAATTCCCTGCCGAGTTCCGTAAGCGCTATGTCTCCATTTTCCACCTTCACGAGGCCTAGAGCTTCTGCCACATCTATCACTGGAAGGAGCTCATCAACATCGCTCTGGAGATTGATTGCTATCCGGGCTATATCCGCCCTGCCTCCGTGATCGAAAAGAACATTAACGATCCCGGTAATCATTTCAGGCGTTACCGAGGAGGAGATTTTAGGCCTATTACTCATCTACCACCTTCCTTGTAGAAGAAATAGAGGCCCTATGAGATAAAGGTTTTCCCACAATATTTTCAAGCAACTCTTGAACAGATCTGCTCAATCGGATTCAGCTTCGTGTGAAGCCTCCGATATTCCTCCGCGCTCTCCCGAAAAGATTCATTTGATAAAATTCTTTTTATCGCCGACTCGAGCGTCTCACGCGAGAGCTTGTCCTGCTCGAGAATAATGCCTGCGCCGGACTCGGCGACGGATAACGCGTTGCCAAGCTGCTCACCATGCGCTGGTATTGGTATCATTATCACTGGCTTCCCAGATGCAAGAGCCTTAGCTAACGTTGTCTGCCCAGCCCTGCAGATAACCAGATCCGAGATCGCAAATATCTTCATCGGGTCATCTATCCACCGGTAAACCTTCAGATGCTTGGCAGCATATTCAGGCTCGTCACCGCCGAGGGTCGCTATAACTTGGTACTCCCCAGCGATCTCATCGAGAATTGGTAGTATCTGCCTTGTCAAGATCCTCCGCTCATAGGATGGGCCGCTGGCGTGGTAGAATATTATTGGGCCGCCTCTCGGATCCAAGCCATATATCTCGCAAACATCATCTCTCCGCACATCTTCTTCAGGTCTCTCTATAATCGGGCCTATAAAGCTCGTCTTCCCGAGAAACCTGTTTGGAATGACGAGGTTCCGTTTCGAGATCGTGTATGGTGGGGGATAATCAGCTACTAAGATCTCATCGCTGAGGCCCCAGATCTCCCCAGGAGCATAGCAAGCCGCCTCGAGGACCTCTATCAGTCTTCGGTGCCGCGGATACTCTATCCTTATGTTGAATTGGTTGAGTATGGTGAATGTGGTCTTTCCGAGGATCTTTCCAGCCAGCGTCGTGGATACCCTCGAGTCCGATAAGACTAGGTCCGCATCCTCGACATAGCCAAGCTCGTATGATAGCTGCTCCAAGAACCTGACTGGCAACATGATGTTCCGGTAAATGGTCATCTTTATGCTGACCTTGCCCTCGGGCAGCACGCCATAGGATACTGGCGGCGATGGCAACGCATTAACTCCAGCAGATATTAGATATCTCAGGCCATCACCATATGATGAGACTGTTACCGTGAAGCCGCGCCTCTCGAGCTCGCGTAGTATGATCAGCGATCTTGCGGCATGACCGTAGCCTATACCGCATACTCCGAGATGTATCCTGCGGGGCGGCATCCCACGCTACCCTTCACCCTCATAAACATTTTCCCAAACTTCTCTCGACAACCCTGCCCCTAGGGGCCTCTTCCTCAAATACTTGCGCGGAGAACCTGTATAGCCTCATCTTGCCAGTGAGCCAGTATGTCGGCGCGAGCCCAGCCTTTATGCAAAGATGCATGAGATATTCCTCGGGTGACCAGCCATATTCAACTGGGACCTGTGGGAGGAGGAGGCCGCTATAGATCCCCGCCTCAATTATCAGGCCGTCTTCCCCTATCTTTATCATGTTTGGAAGCTCTTTTGGATCAGTAAACTTTATCTCCTCTGGCGGCGTCAGCGCGCTAACCTCCACGATTATACTCGACATCTCCTCGAGGGACACCGGTGGGAACCTAGGATCTTCGGTCGCTGACGCTATCGCGGCTCTCATGGTTGCCTCTATTAGCGGGTACTCGGGCAATGGAATCCCTATACAGCCCCTCAGCTCCCTCTCTGGATAGGTGTAGAGAGTTACGAAGACGCCCTGCTTCCTCCTAAGTTTCTCAGGAGCATCATCTGGTGGAGCCGGCATCTTCCCAGAGAGATAAACCTCTATCGTCTTTCTAGCAAGCTTCACGAGATAAGTGCCCTCATTTAAACTGAGCCTCTCCATGCCATCGAGATAAGCATCATCGTAGATATTTAAAATTCTGCAAATCATGTCGAAGAGCTTGAAGCCTTTTTCTAGCTTCCTCAAGCGTCCGGCTTATGTTCCTCCAATGAGACCCGCGCCAGTACTTCTTGCTGCATCTAGGACACATCCACTCCTCCCTGCCAGACTTATGCTCCAATTTTAGCGGGTGGTTACAGACCGGGCACCTCGTATATGTCGGATCAAAGCTTAGGCTTAGATCGAGCTCACGCGCTATTCTCGCAAGAATTTCGGGTATATCGTTCTCTTGGAATAAGAGGACCCTTAGCCCCCTTCTCGTGGCGATTGCCGCTAGGCTCCTATCCATGGTGAGTATGATCCGGCCCTCGGCTTCAGCTATGCTTAGAACCTCTTTATCACCTCCACCCCAGTATATTGTGTCATATCCAAGTATCCTTAGCCATGAGACTATATTTTTGAGCATTGCATCCACGACAAACCTGCAGTTCCTCGATCCCTCCACACCCGCACTTACAATATATATGAAGATGCGACGCCGTCTTTTTAGGTTTCAGCGTATTGCTGGAGCATCGTCAAGGCGTATCGTAGATCTGAGAGACTTGGTATAATCGCGAGACCCAACTCACCAATTATCGTGGACCTCCTTACACCCCTCTTTATGAGAATCGCCTTCATACCTGATGAGATGGCCCCTCCGATATCCTCTATGAGCTCATCCCCGACATGCGCCGCCTCCTCGCTTAAAATCCCCAGCGCATCACATAGTCTCATGAATATTCTTCTGTCAGGCTTGGCGACGCCGACCTCATCCGCGTATATCTGTGCATCGAGGAGTCGTGAAAGCCCCACACTCTCAATGACCATCCTCGTCAGCCTTCCAGGCCAATAGAATACGTTGCTAACCACGGCTAGCTTGAATTCCTTTGACAAGTCCTCTAGGGCGCTCCATACATCTGGATAGACCAGTTCGTGTAGATCCATTGTCTTGAAGGCGTCCTCCACAGCCCTCGAGACCACATCCCTTGAGATGCGGAGTTTCTCAGAGAGCGCCTGCTGAGCAACATCCACGATCGCTGAGTCGCTGATAAACCCGGAGACCCACTTGGGCTTAAGCTCCCTATAGACGCTTATCATGATCCGGAGCACTAATTCTTCATCCACGCCAATCCGCTCGCCCAGCCTCCCAGCAATAGCCCTAGTTATTAGATCTAGCCTAAGCATAGTGTTCCAAGCATCAAGCGAAATGAGCCTGATCATTAAGTCTCGTGGATCTCGAGCAACTCAAATACCTTGATCACTCCCCGCTTTCTCCCTCTCTTCTTCTCAGGAGATCGAGCCTACAGTCCTCGCACAGGTATTGGCCCTCGACGTTTAGCAGCATATCCGACCATTCTCCACAGCTATCGCAATATCCCTCGATGTATCCCTCACCGCTTCTCCTGAGAAGGCGGAGACCCATTATCTTCATGTTCTCCTTCACTATTTCGAGTATCTCCGGCGTTACTTGCAATATATCCTTGAGGCTTACTATGCCCGCGAGCTTGTTCTTGTAAACCACGGCTAGCCTGCTGACACCAAGCTTGCTCATCTTCCTGACAGCATCCTCGATCTTGGCCTCAGGATCAATCGTGTGGAGCGGCGTTGACATTATATCTCTCGCCCTCACATCACTAGGCCGCGCATTCTTAGCGATGACCTTCTCAACCAAGTCCGTCTTAGTTATGATCCCGAGCGGTGAGCCATCATTAGACGTAACGATAACAGCTCCAACCTTATACTTCATCATCTTCTCCGCAATCTCCTGAGCGCTCTCATCTAGACTACACTCTATCACGGGGCTCGACATAACCTCACGGACGAGCACCTCATCGGTAATCCTCAAGCCCTACCTCACTGCCAACATAAACCTGTAGCCAGATACTCTTAAATGTTTAAAGCCCGAGATACAGATCCCGCACTTGCAATATTTCAGAAAGACCCATTTAATGCTAGCGACATACATATTCCCTTCCCCATCCACGGGACAGTATCCTTCGACCCTTTTCATAGTAATCGCCCCCCGCACCAGCGGGAACCCTCGCCTTGAAGGGCGAGAGAGAAAGTCGAGTCCCTTGTTAACTTGTGTACATGAGCAACAGATAGTAGCCCGCGGGCTTATAAGGGGATTTATACATTATCGTGTAAATTATATGTGTGAATGTTCAGAATTTTTTATATTTTCGTGTAAAAGATAACTTGCCATGAGTAGTGAAGCGGTGAAATATTCTCGGCCTGATGCCTTGACGGCTATAGCCTATACTGTTATGGCCGCCGCAGTGACCGGCGTGGGCTTTCTCCTAACAGCACCAATACCTCTGATCCCGGGCGCCATTCACTGGAGAGTTCTAGCGTTCCTCCCATGCGTCTTTGGCGTTCTCTTCGGCCCGGTGATAGGATTTCTCGCGGGCGCGCTGGGCAACACGCTATGGGCTGTCTTAGGTGGATACTTTAACCCAGCCACACCAGTATTCGATTTAATCGGCGTCGGCTTAACCGGACTAATCCCAGGGCTTTTCTGTAAACCCGAGGATTCTTTAAGCTCGAAAGGCCTCCTCAAGATTACAATTATCTCGTTTATCTCGGGCGTAATCATGGTGCCAATAGTCGCTATAGGCTTCGACTGGGTTGGAGTGGCGCCCTTTGGACCGGCCATAATGTTCCTAGCATTGAGTGATCTGCCCCCTATTCTCATTGGAACACCAATAGTCGTGAAGGCTGTAGTCCCATCACTGCTTAGGAGGAAGCTTCTAAAATGGAGGCTGTAGGCAAAAACGGGCTTAGAGTGGAGAATCTCGGATGCAAGTATGATAAAGACTGGGTCTTTAGGAACTTAAACTTCGAGGTAAAGCCTGGGGAGGCTGTCGCGATCGTTGGCCCAAGCGGCTCGGGCAAAACGACGCTAGCATACTGCCTAGTCGGTATAATACCGAACAGGATAAAAGCTGAGGTTGAGGGAAGAATCATAGTTGATGATAAGAATGTGCTCACGTCAAAGATCCAAGAGAACGTGAAGCTGATAAACATTGTTATGCAAAACTATGAGATGCAGATCTTCGGCCTCACGGTGGAGGAGGACCTGGCCTTCAGCCTAGAAAACCTAGGTCTAGATAATCATGAGATAGAGGTGAAAGTTAGGTGGGCGCTGGAGAAGTTCGGCCTAATGAATTACAGGACATATTATGTCCATGAGCTATCAGGAGGGCTCAAGCAGAGACTTGCAATAGCATCCGCGATAATCATGGCCCCGAAATACCTAGTGATGGACGAGCCGATGGCTAATCTAGACTGGGGAGGGATCATGGAGCTCGCCAAAACGATTAACATGTTGAAGATGGATGGCAAGGGCCTAATCGTGATGACGAGAAGGCTTAAGGGGCTGGAAAATTCCATTGACAGGGTAATATCTCTAAATGGAGAAGGCATACTGATAAAGCCCGAGGTGAAATTATGCGAGAATATTCCTCCCTCATCACCCTCTTATGGAAGCGATCCCGTGATAACATTTGAGAATGTCTGGTTCAGATATTCTAAGGAGAAGGATTACACGTTGAGAGAAATTAATTTGGAGATTTGCAGGGGCCAATGCGTGGCTTTGATGGGGCCAAACGGCTCCGGTAAAACAACTCTAGTCAAGCATATTAATGGTCTGCTCAAGCCGGTTAAGGGGAGGGTTATCATTCTAGGTAAGGATACTAGGGGGTATAGCACCGCGCAGCTATCGAGATTTGTTGGCATGGTTTTTCAGGATCCGGACAAGCATATAACATGTGAAACGGTTTGGGATGAGGTTGTATTCGGGGCGAGAAATCTAGGCTTAAGCGAGAAATATGCAGAGGATGCGCTTAGGGATCTCGGTCTTATCGATCGCAAGAATGATCCACCATATCTCCTCAGCATGGGTGAGAAGATTAGGCTCTCGATAGCGGGAGCTCTCGCAATGGACCCTGAGATCCTGATACTTGATGAGCCCACAACGGGGCAAGATGAGAGAACATTAGCAATAATCTCATCCATGATAAGTCGCCTAAAGTCAATGGGCAAAACAATAATCGTGGTAACACACGATAGCGACTTCGCGTTAAGCGTAAGCGACAGAGTGATAGTGATGAGAGATGGCACTATAGCGGCTGATGGATCCCCTCAGGAGATCCTCTTAAACCGGCTTGTTGTCGAGGAGCTAGGACTGGAGCCTCCGGCTGAGCTCCTAAAGCTCGCGGAGGTGATGGCATGATGGCCAACCTCAATCTCGATCCGAGAACAAAGATCATCGCCTTTTCCTCGGTTATTGCATTGGCCTTTATAAGCAAGGACCTTCTCGTGATTGCTGCCTTAGCAGCGGCTATAATGGCTGCGTTGCTCCTCAGCGATAGACGAGGCTTCATAATAAGGAGCCTAAAAGGCATGATCCCCCTCCTTATAATTGCGTTTCTATTATGGTCATTCATGCATGAATGGTCTCTATTCCAGCGCTATGAGAGCGGCATCAACCTACAGCTCGGCGTATTCATGAGCTTGAGACTGTTTCTGATACTATTAACCTCACTAGGATTTGTCGCAACAATTGGTATGAGGGATCTCGTTAACGCATTGAACTCCTTCAAGCTTCCATATAAGGCGGTTTTCGTGCTGGGCCTTACGATAAGGCACCTCCACACCATAGCTGAGGACTATAAAGCCATCAAGGAAGCGCAGTCGTCAAGAGGACTTGAGCTGGACAAAGGCTCGCTATTTAGGAGGATCAAGAACTATGTGCCTGTTCTGATCCCCCTATTCGTTAGAAGTATTGAAAATGCAGAGAGGCTTATCTTAGCGATGGAGCTTAGGGCATTCTCGCTCAATAGGAGGGGGTCAATGGGTCGAGAACTCAAGATCTTGGACCTCGTCGTAATTGGGGGCTTCATATCGGCCTTGATCCTGGCAATTCTCCATTACTTGTTTGCGGTGATCTAAGATGCTTGAGCGCGTTGAGCTATACAGGGGTCAAGAATCTCATAAGGTTTGCGTGGCCGGCATCATCAGGTATCTGCCCCTAGTTCAGGTTGATGAGGGCTTGTGGATAGCCTCTAATGGTGGGATAATTTTCGGTGATATAGAGTTTATCTCGGCGGCGGCTAGGGCTATTGTGGAGAGACTAAAGCCGTTGAAGCCTGACATAATAGTTACCCCAGAGGCTAAGGCCATAGCCTTCGCATATGAGGTCGCGAAATCGCTAGGCCATAAGAGGCTTGTCGTGGCTAGGAAAAGCATTAAAGCGTACATGAAGGATTATCTCGTTGAGGAGGTTAAGTCTATAACCACGAGGGAGAGGCAGATAATGATATTAACCAAGGAAGATGTCGGAGAGGTCTCCGGCAAGAGGGTCTGTATACTTGATGATGTCGTCTCCACAGGTGGAACAATAAACGCGCTGGAAAAGCTTGTTAAGAGAGCTGGGGGAAGACCGATATGCAAGGCGGCAATATGGATAGAGGGGCCATGGTATCGAGATGACTTAATCTACCTAGGAGAGCTGCCGGTATTTGTCACAGAGGATAAATTAAGGGAACTTGAAGAAGCTCTAGCCCATTCTTGAGACTTCATACGCTCTGCGGACATCATTACTTAATTCCTAGCTCTTCGACGGGCTCAATTAGATTTCCTCTTCCATAGGGTATTATCTCCTTTATCTGCTCCTTTAGATCCCTTATTATTTTTGAGTCTAGCTCGATGCCGGAGAGGAGTTTTTTGAAAATCATGTCCGCGAGCTCGTCTGCCTGTTTACTCCCCGGCTCGAGCTTCACGTATGACTTGACTCTCCCGGCCACGGCTGCTGGCGGGCCATACACTAGCTCGAGATCTTCCGTAACCCCTATTGCCAGCTCAAGCCTTGTTTGAATATAATGCCTTTCGCCCTTTATGATGAAGCCTCCTTTCGGGAGGTAGTGGCCCGGCGGCGGTTCAAAGGATATCTGGCTCGGCTCGACATAGTAGACCGTCATTGTTCTTAAACCCTCTTTCCATGCCCTGCTATAGACCGCAGCGAATTGCGCTGCCTCTGTCCTCGACTGCTCGCCGGATGATCTTCCATTCTTCAGGATAACCACCGCGGCCCCCCTAACCTCCGCGTGAAAAACCAAGTCATCGGGCTCCAAGTGCTTCTTCAGGAGGGCAATGTTGCTTGATGCATCCTTGCCAGCCACCGCAAGGAATCCCTCGGACGTGATGAACCACCTATACCTCTCATACCACCTGGCCCTGCTCGGCTTAATCCTCGCAGACACCCTGAGCAGCAACTCCTCAGCAGACCTCCTCATCGACTCCTTAAGTTTCTCAACGCGCCTCTCAAGCTCATCGGCCTCCGCCCTCAGCTTCTCCGCCGCGCTCATCATCTTCTTGGCCTCATCGAATATCCGCGAGACCTGCCTCATAATTGGCTCATCAGTACTCAGCTCGATCTCGACGCCATCATTAGAGACAAGCATCTTCCTGCCCCCTTCATCAACGCTTATCCTCATCTCAGCAATATCATGTTTCCCTGGCACGTGCTTTAGGGATTCAATTTGGCCCGATGCTTGAAAGAGCTTCTCAGCAATCTTCCTCAACCTCATCGCCCGAGTCGAGAGCTCATCCGCCTTAGCCCGCCTTTCCTCAATCCTCTTCTCGAGATCCCTAAGCTTTTCCTCCAAAACTCTCTTCTTTTCCTGCTCGAGTATGCTGGCTAGGTAATGCTCATAGGCGATCCTGAAGGCATCATTCAGGCTTTCAGCCTTTTCAAATCTCCAGCCCCTAGACTCGTAGATTTTCATGGGGTATGGTAGCGGCTGGGCCATGCCATCGGGGGAGAAGGCGACGACCGGCTGGCCATTATTAACCACCTCGAAAACCTCTTGTGCCGCCTCCAATATCCTAGAGACCTCGTCCGCGCTAAGCTCGCCAATCTTTCTTGAACGATCGATACCGGCAAGCTGGAGTATCTCCTCGGCATATCTCCCGCCAAGCCCGGCCTCCGAGGCGAGAATGGATACAATCTTCTTCTCCGGTGCATACTGCCTCTCCAAAGTCTCTTTCAGGGTTTCAAGCGAGGGTGCTGGCCTGCGTGGTGGGAGAATGTACTGCTCTCCGGGGGCTATTCGCCTATCCCTCATCTCCAGCCTCTGGAGACAAGCGAGTATCCTGCCAGCCTCATCCAAGATCACGATAGTCCCCCTTGGGAGGAACTCGCAGATCAACCTGAGCTTCTGCCTACCCTCTAGTTCTATTATCAGGATTCTCTCGCCCTCAACTAAGCTGGCACCACTTATCCTCATACCCTCGATCAGGCTTCTCATCACCTTACCAGCTTGTGAGAGCTCAACAGGCTTCTCATAGCCGCCATGAACAAGGTAGAAGAATAGGCCCGGCACTATCCTAAGCTCTCCAGAAAAACTATCAGACCTGAGCTTAAGTATTATTGACCCATCATCCATGTGATAGAGCCTAAGGACCTTGGCTCCAACTATTAGGCCTGAAATCTCCCCGAGAACCCTCCGCAGCTCTAGGTATGATGCAGGCTCCAATCCTCCCATTAACTTCTCCAACCCCACCATTCTTAAAGAATCCTTTTATTAACAAGTGTTGCCCGCAAATGTTAAGAGATCTCGGCTTCGAGCTCTGGTGGCGCGGCCTTGAAACTCGAGGACAAGCTTTACTGGGCCAGGTTCCTTGGCGGCGTGGTGATGGGTACATTAACAGCTCTCCTGAGACTATATGAGCCAACTATATTCCTCGGGATAGCGCTCGCCATCGCAGCCTACATAATTTCAGCGATCGTGCTCAAGATATTATTGCCCCAAGAGAAAAGGATCATGCTCGGGAAGAAATTATACTTGAGTGGAGCGACCGCTTATGGAGCCATGTGGATCATCAGCTTAATAATCGTCTTCAACCTGCTTTGATCAACCAACAATAACTCTGGCTTAAATTTAATAGGTAGAGCTCTCCACCACGTGAGGATGAATGGAAAATCCCTCGACGAGGTTATTATAAACACCATCAGGTTTCTCAGCCTTGATCAAATTGAGCGCGCGAAATCCGGTCATCCCGGAATGCCTCTTGGAGCAGCGCATATAGCGCATATGATCTTCAGCAGGTTCCTGAAATTCAATCCCAAGAACCCAAAGTGGATTGATAGGGACAGGTTTGTGCTCTCCGCGGGGCATGCCAGCGCCATGCTATATGCAACACTCTTTGTGAATGGATATGATATAACGCTGGATGATCTTAAGGGTTTTAGACAACTTAACAGTAAAACCCCGGGCCATCCTGAGAGTTGGCTGACGCCGGGCGTCGAGACAACAACAGGGCCTCTTGGCCAGGGTCTCGGAAACTCGGTCGGTATGGCGATCGCCGAGAAATATCTATCAAGCTATTTCAATAGAAAGGGCTTTAACATAATCGATCATTACACGTATGTACTGTGTAGTGACGGCGACCTCATGGAGGGAGTGTCAAGTGAGGTTGGGGCGCTGGCCGGCCACCTTAAACTCAATAAGCTAATCGTCATATGGGATAATAATAGGGTCTCGATAGATGGGCCGACGTCGCTCGCATGGTCCGAGAATGTTGTGGAGAGATTTGAGGCATTCGGCTGGTACGTCCAGAATGTTGAGGATGGTTATGATCTCGAGGCGCTTGAGAAAGCCCTGAAGAGGGCGAGGGAGGAGACGTCTAAGCCCTCATTCATAGCGGTAAGGACTCATCTAGCTTATGGGACCCCTATGCAGGATGATTGTAGGGCGCATGGTGCTCCGCTCGGGAAGGAGATCGTAATGGAAGTTAAGAAGAGAGCTGGATGGCCATTAGAAGAATTCTACGTCCCGGAGGAGGTTTGGGAGTATAGGAGGAGGAAAATTGAGGAGGGTGAGCGGAAGGAGGCTGAGTGGAGAAGGCTTTTCGAGAAGTATCGCGAGAATTATCCGGAGCTCGCCGACCTCCTGATAAGGGCATTTAACAGGGATTGGGGCACCGAGTATAAGAAGCATTTACCCACCTTCAGCAAGGATGAGGAACTCGCCACCCGGCAGGCGAATTATAAGGTAGTCAACGCGATTGCAAAGCATCTGCCCCTTATGATCGGTGGATCCGCGGATCTCGCAGAATCCACGGGCACGTATCTCCATGACTATGGCAGCTTCCAGGCCGATAATCCTCTTGGCAGGTTCATACATTATGGTGTCAGGGAGCATGCGATGGGTGCGATAATGAATGGCATGGCATATCATGGTGGGATCCTACCATATGGTGGGACATTCCTTGTCTTCTCGGATTATATGAGACCCCCGATTAGGCTTGCGGCGATGGCCAAGCTACAGGTCATATATGTATTCACCCACGACTCCGTTTGGATAGGTGAAGATGGGCCCACACATCAGCCCGTGGAGCAGCTTTCATCACTCAGACTCATACCGAACATGTGGGTCATTAGGCCATGTGACGCGAATGAGGTCGCGGTCGCGTGGGACATGGCAATAAGCCGGAAAGATGGCCCAACAGCCATAATCCTCACTAGGCAGAAGGTCCCAACCCTTGATAGAAGCATATACCCGCCAGCCGATAGCATAAGAAAGGGAGCATATATCTTGGCGGACGCGAAGGATGGCGAGCCCGATCTCCTCATCATGGCCTCGGGCTCCGAGGTACACACGGCCCTTGGCGCGAAGAAGATACTCGAGGATCGGGGGCTCAAGGTGAGAGTTGTAAACATGGCATCATTCGAGGTCTTCGAGCTCCAAAATGAGGAGTATAAGTTGAGCACTATTCCAAGACATATTAAGCGTAGAGTTGCGATAGAGGCTGGTGTGGGGCTCTGCTGGTATAAGTATGTCGGGGAGGATGGCCTCGTGATAAGCATCGAGAGATTTGGAAAGTCAGCACCCTACAAGGACCTGATGAAGGACTTCGGCTTCACGCCCGAAGCCGTCGCCGAGAAAATAATTAAGCACTTTGGGCTGGAATGAGCTTTTCTCTAAGATTCATGCTCAGCCTCTGCCCCCGCCTCAGCCTCGCCTTCCTCCATGCTTTTTATGACCTCCTGCTCTTTAGCTAGCTTGTGTGGTGTAGGAAGCGAGTCCATCATGTCTATCAAGTCGATCCAGGCTTGTATGAAGTCCTTAGGCGGGTCATAAGCTTCCTTGAGTAGGTCTGTAAATGTTTCCTTGAGTTTGGCCTTATCCTCGCCGCTGAGGTATCTCTTCCAGAGCTGGAATATGAAGGAGTCTCGGTCATCGGTGACATAGGCGTAGTATATCCCATAGAGAGCCTTGTAGTAGCCGTTATTGCCGAGCCTCTTCTCCAGCCTACTAAGGGACTCCTCGGCCTTGCTTATCTTGCCCGAGAAAAGTAGCGTGAAGAAGTTTTTCACGGCCCTGCTAGCTTGCTGGCTCATTCGCCTTCATCCCCCTCCAAGTCCTCTATCCCATTTTCCGTTATCCTAAAGAGAGCCTCACCCTCCGGGAGATATGGACTTGCGACGAGCCTCGCTATCCTCACATTCTTCCCAGCCGCTTTTCTCAGGTATATCCTCGTGTGGCTCGTGTGGCCGACGATGTGACCTCCCACCGGGAGCACGGCCATGGCGCTGAAGAACTCATCAGGCCTGGCCATCACCTGATTCGTGACAACAGCCGCGGCATTAAAGGCCCTAGCAAGCCTGAGAAGCTTATGCATATGCTTGTTAAGCTTCTGCTGCCTCTCCGGCAGGCTCTGCCTCCCAACATACTCGCTCCTGAAATGCGCAGTGAGCGAGTCGATTATTATCAGCCTAACATTATTTTCCTTAATCACCCTATCAGCCTTTTCGAGCAGTAAAATCTGGTGATCGCTATTATAGGCCTCCGCGTAGATTATCCGCTCGCAAGCCTCATCCGGGTCGAGCCCCACGTGCTTCGCCATCTGGGCTATCCGCTCGATCCTGAAAGTGTTCTCGGTATCTATGTAGAGGGCAGCGCCGTTCAGGCCGCCCCTCTCCGGCGGGAGCTGGACGTTGACCGCCAATTGATGGCATAGCTGGGACTTGCCGCTACCAAACTCCCCGAAGAACTCCGTTATAGACTGGGTCTCAACTCCTCCACCGATCAAGTTATCGAGGGCCTTGCTGCCGGTTGTTATCCGCCCAACGCCTTTCTTAAGCTCAGCTAGCTGCTTTGCCGTCACCCAGCTTATCTCTATCGCCTCCCTAGCAGCCGCTATTATCTCCGCAGCCCTCTTCTCACCAATCCCGGCAGCCGCCAGCTCAGCAATCGTCGCCGTCGCCAGAGACTCTATCGTCGAAAAGCCTATCTCCCTAAGCTTCTGGGCCGTGGCCGCGCCGACCGAGGGCAGATCCTCTATACGGAGATAGATCTTTTTCTCAGCCTGCATCTCCGAGCCACCTTCAGACTCTCGGCCGCTTCGACGGGGCACACTATCCACCAACAACGATATATAACGGGCTATCTATTGAGTCTTATCCAGCCTCTTTCCCAAGCTACATGGAGCCCGATTTTCGGGAGAATTAGCTGGCGTTCTGTCACTCGGGGCTCTCCGATCGCCTCCTCCTACCCGGCCTCTCGACCAGCCTCTCTAGGTACTCGCTGAAGAAGAACCAGATCGAGAAGATAACAAGGGATGATCCTATCCCAATGGCTAGACCCATGTATAGGGCCTCCTTGACCGGCTCACTTAAGGCGGTTACATCTATCAGCATCGTTGTTATGAGGAGCATCGCGATGAAGAGCAGGAATCCCTTCAACCTACTCTCGATCCTTATCTTCTCTATCAGCGCTGAGAACGCCGTGAAGAGAATAAGCGCCAAGACTATGACGCTTATCACCCTAGCGCCGTAGATTAGCGCCGAGTTGGCTAGGCTTAGGTACTCCGGTCCCAAGAATATGTGAATCAGGCCATAGAGCGATGCTAGGAGGACTCCAGCATAGAAGATCCAGAGTATAACAGAGTTAAAGGATATTGGGAGCTTCACGCCGAGGCTCCTCTCCACGAATCCATCGAGGTTCACGATGGAAAGAAGCTTCTTGATGGCGCCGCCTACGAACTTAAGTGCCAGAAAGGCGATTATCACCACGATTATCCCGAGGATGAGCTTCGGAATGAGCGTGAGGAAATCCAATAAGAGCTTGGATGTGAATTCTCTGAGGGCCTCCTCGCCTAAACCATTCATGCAATGGATTAAGGGTACTCGCTGCTTTTTAGCTTACCCTAGACCCCGGCTAGGAAGAAGATGAATTTGTAGAGTATGTAAAGGAGGGCCAGCACTGTGGCTAGAGCTAGGAGCCTGACTGTGAGAGCTATCACCTCCTTGCTCGTCTCTAAGATGTATGAGTATCCCATGAGGCTATTGGTGTAGATGAGCTGGGAGTAGGTCCTCGCGACCTCCTCCGGCACCGCCGCGACCTCCGGCACCGTGAGAAACGCGAGGATCACAGACAGTAACCTGATAAAGATCACTGAGGCGAATAGGAGCATGTAGTCTTGGCTGAAGAGCATGCCAAAGGGTGTTGCCAAGAGCTGGGAGAGATTCGTCAGCATGGAGAGCATTATGCTGGACCTGACCGCCCCGAACTCCCTCAAATATCTAGCGAACAGGAAGTTCCCGAGAAAGTTTGCTCCAGTGAACATGAATGTGCCGAAGGCGGTTATTCCGAGATGGGCTGTGGGTATTGGCGTGATAAAGGCGGCGATTGGGACCAGCATCAAACTGCCGATAGCGAGCCTAAAGCTCCTGAGAGATCTCCTAGCCCAGAAGAATGAGCCCATGATGCCGAAGATCGTCGAGACGAAGTTCATGGCGGCAGCGAGGTAGTCCGGCGCCCCTAGAACCCCCATCAGATAGGGTGTCCAAACTATTCCGAGGAGATTGCTGGACGTCAGCATCGTGAGCAGGAATGATGATATCGAGAACATCTGTTCAGGCTTTCCAACCCTCTTCGGCACCTTAATGCCCTCGAGATGCCTCATGTCCGCTGTGGAGAGCATGAGCGTGGCGAGAAGGCCTATCATCGAGCCCGTGACGAATATTATGGCGAATTTCAAGTCTCTCGGCAGGATTGCTAGCATCATCATCGCCGCCGCAGATCCGATGATGCTCATCAGGTTTCCGGCGATCGTCCTTTTTGCGGTAACATCCCTGACGCCAGACTCGTCGAATGATGAATAGATTAGGAGGTTCATGAAGGCTGTTATGATCGTTGTCGAGGCGCTTATCATGGCGTAGAGGGCTGCTATGCTCGCCAGATCTTTCACGAGCACCATTGGTACCCAGAAGATCCGCTCGAACGCGTGGAATAGCAGAAGCTTCAACTTAACCCTCCGGGTGAGAAAGCCCGAAAACCTCCACAAGATCACTGAGATGAGGGACGCTATGGCTGTAGCAATCAACGTTACAAGGGAGATTTTGCCAACATCAAACCCTATAGAGGTCAGATAAATCACGAGGAGATTCCTAGTCAGGGCTAGGTATATTCCCGCGAAAGCCATCTCTAGTATCAGAAGAAGCTTCAAGCTCAAGATTGCGCGAGCTGAAGACAACCCGAGACCCACATCCTACGTAGGCGGCCTAAAATACGTTCCCGCAAGCGAACGCATATATAATATTCTTAGGGAAATCCCTAGATCGAGATATGGTCATGGAGTATAGGCTTTTGGGTAGGACCGGTGAGAAGATAGCCGCGATAGGTCTTGGGACATGGCTAATTGGCGGTGGAAGCTCGCCGGATTACTCAATGGATATGGAGGCTATTGAGGCGATAAGATATGCGATAGAGCTCGGTATGACGCATATAGATACTGCGGAGATGTATGGTGGTGGCCATGCGGAGGAGCTTGTCGGGGAAGCGATAAAATCCTTTAAAAGGGATGAGATTTTCATAGCGAGCAAGGTATGGCACACAAATCTGAGGTATGACGATGTGTTAAGGGCCTGTGAGAGAAGCTTAAGGAGAATCCAAACAAGCTACATAGACCTATACTACATACACTGGCCGAGTGATGTGATCCCGCTCTCAGAGACTATGAAAGCCATGGAACGCCTCTATAAGGATGGTAAGATAAGGTATATTGGGCTAAGTAACTTCTCGCCCACCCAGATAGAGGAAGCAAGATCCTACCTCTCCACGACTGATGTGGTTGCGATCCAAGCAGAGTACAGCCTCTATAATAGGAAGATTGAGGGGGATGTAATACCATACTGCTTCAGGAATAACTTAACTGTTGTGGCCTACTCCCCCCTCGCGAGAGGCGCCCTTCTAGCGGATCTAAGGAAGCCCATGGAGAGGAGAGTTAAGTTGCTTATGGAGCTTGCCGAGAAATACTCTAAGACCCCCGTCCAAATAGCGCTTAACTGGGTGATCTGGCATGATCAAGTGATAGCGATACCGAAAGCCTTGCAGAGGCAGCATCTTGAGGAAAACGCGGGCGCGGCTGGCTGGAAGCTCACGAAAGAGGATTATGACCTTATCTCCAAAACTTGGTAGCCGAGGCATCGTTACGCGGGAGAACATATATTGTGAGTAAAGCGATAATTGATCATGGCTTGAGCATGGCTGGGCCTCGCCGTGTCTACATGGATTATGCCTCGACGACGCCGATCGATCCTAGGGTTCTTGAGGCCATGATGCCATATTTTCGCGAGAGATTTGGGAACACGATGAGCCCCCATTCTTGGGGTATGGAGGCTAGGGAGGCTCTCGAGAGGGCTAGGGAAACTGTCGCTACATTCATCGGCGCAAACCCCATGGAGCTCATCTTCACGAGCAGCGCGACAGAGAGCAATAACCTCGCCATAAAGGGCGTCGCCTTAGCTAATCGGGGGAGGGGCAGGCACATCATAACATCAAAGATAGAGCACCCAAGCGTCTTGGAGCCATGTAAGTGGCTTAAGAAAAATGGCTTCGAGGTAACATATCTCCCAGTGGATGTTCATGGGATCGTGGATCCCGGCGATGTTGAAGAGGCGATTAGGAGGGATACAATACTTGTCTCGATAATGCATGCGAACAATGAGATCGGCACAATAGAGCCCATAAAGGAGATTGGCGAGATCTGCGGGGAACGCGGAGTGTATTTCCATGTTGATGCTGCTCAGAGCCTTGGAAAACTCCCAGTGAATGTTGAGGAGATGCGCGTGGACCTATTGACCCTGAGCGCCCACAAGATCTACGGCCCTAAGGGGGTTGGTGGCCTCTATGTTAGGGATGGCGTCAGGCTGGAACCATTGCTTCATGGAGGCGGCCACGAGTATGGGTTAAGATCCAGCACTGTAAATGTCGCAGGGGCCGTCGGGTTCGCAAAGGCATGCGAGATTGCTAGAGAGGTCATGTATGAAGAAGCCGAGAAGCTTGGGAGGATTTGTAGAAGACTAATCCATGAGATGCTCGGGATAGATGGTGTGCATCTGACCGGGCATCCGGAGAAAAGGCTGCCAACAATCGCGAGCTTCTGGCTAGAATTCATTGATGGCGAGAGGCTAATAATGGAGTTGAACGAGAGGGGCGTGGCGGCCTCAACGGGCTCCGCTTGCTCGAGCGGGAAGATAGAGCCGAGCCACGTCCTCCTAGCCATAGGATTAAACGAGAGGCAAGCTAAGAGCGGCCTAAGGCTCAGCATAGGAAGATGGACCACTGAAGATGAGGTTGATTATGTAATCGAGTGCATGAGGGGGATAGCCGCGAAGTATAGGGGGATGTGATGCCGCCTTCCAAGGGTGATGTTTAAGACATTCATCTATTACATTTTCATGTGGATGGTGATAAGGGCGATCTCGCTAATTTCGGGCGGGATAGATTCACCTGTCTCATCGTATCTCATGCTTAGGAGAGGTGTTGAGCTCATCTATCTGCATTTCCACAGTTTTCCGCTCGTCTCGAGATCCAGCATTTATAAGGCAATACAGCTCGTCAAGATTCTCTCGAGCCATGGGCCTACACGTATACTATACCTCACGCCCCTCGCTGAAATACAATCCTATTTGAGGACGAGGATTGATCCGAGATATCTCGTCATCTTGTATAGGAGGTTCATGCTCAGGATAGCTGAGAGAATTGCCAAGAGGGAGGGGGCTATATTCCTCGTCACAGGCGAGAGCTTGGCCCAAGTATCATCCCAAACGCTCCAGAATCTTAGGGTTATAGAGTCTGCTGTTAGGATCCCTATTCTAAGGCCGCTTATAGGATTTGATAAGGAGGAAATAATGAGCTTGGCGAGGGAGATAGGGACGTATGATGTCTCGATAAAGCCTCAGGAGGATTGCTGCACGCTCTTCGTGCCACGTAGGCAGGCGACGGCGGCCAAGCTGGAGGAGGTCGAGGCTATCGAGAAATTCCTACCGGTCGAGGAACTTGTTGCAAGGGCATTAGAAAAAATTGAAATTGTCAAGGTTTCTTAGTTACAACTGAAAGTCCCGCCTTGAAAGGCGGGGATGGAGGGAGGAGCTTATAAGCTTTCTTTTTTAATTATTTTTGGTGATGAGTTTTAGATTTTTTGAACCGGTGGCGATGATGAATGGTCTATTCATAACCCCGAGTCCCACTTGGGATAGGAGTAATGGCCGGAGACCCGGCCCAGGGCTAAACCTCCCAGGGAGGAGGGATGTAGCCCAAACCTCCCCGCACTAGCAGAAACCCTCGCCACTCATGGCGGGGGGAGGAGGTCAGCCTAGCCAGTCTGATCTCCTTCTTAGTTAGGGTGGGGAGGTTTGGGCTATGTCCTCCTTTTCGAGGGTTTGGCCCGGAGATGATGTTAGGTACCCCATCGTCAGGGATAGCGAGGCCGACAGGCACATGACAAAGTGTAATATGGTGAGGATAAAGTAATGAGTTCAAACCGACTAATCGAATACCTTGGAGAAGTATGGGGAGATGTGGAACGCGATAATATTCGAGCTAAAAGGCCCATCACAACATTCCATGCTTTTATAGGCCACGTAGCCAGTATAGTTCCATGTATCCGCAGGTCACGCACACCCTGATCTCAATTGAGTTGTATTCTTGGAGTTCTGCTGGGAGAAAACTCTTAACCGAGAATGGGCCGACCCTTGCCGAGAGACTCTTAACAATACTCTTCATCTCACCACCACACTTGGGACACACATGAGCCATGCGCTATCGCACTATCACTTCTAAATAGCTTTAACGTGTAGCATTCACGGTGGAGATGGAGGTTGATGTTTAAAGCATCCCATGAGCAGGGTTTTAACGCATATGAAGGCTGTTCTAATTGTTTGTGATGGATTGGGTGATAGGCCTACGAAGACCCTCAAGGGCTTAACGCCTCTTCAGGCCGCCAAGGCTGAAACTCTTAGCAGAATAGCGTCCCAAGGCGAGTGCGGGATAATGGATGTGATAGCACCGGGCCAGCCTCCTGGAAGCGATACAGCGCATCTTGCAATCTTCGGCTATGATCCTTATGCATGTTATCCGGGCAGGGGAGCTTTTGAGGCACTCGGTGTCGGCGTCGAGCTCCAGCCGGGCGACGTAGCCTTTAGATGTAATTTCGGAACAGCAAACGAGGATGGAGTCATCATCGATAGGAGGGCTGGGAGAATAAGCAGCGAGGAGGCTAGACAGCTCGCGGAGGTCTTGAAGGATATAAGGATCGAGAGCGTAAGCGGTGTCCAAGCAATCTTCCATCACTCATCTGAGCATAGGGGGGTTCTAGTTCTCAGAGGCGAGAGGCTCTCTAGATGTGTCTCCGATGTTGATACGCATAAGGTTGGTGTAAAGCCTGCGGTTCCACAACCTCTTGATAATAGCCCCGAGGCCGAGAGAACGGCCAAGGCTCTTCGGGAATTCCTTGAGAAGGCTGGCAAGATCCTAGCGGAGCACCCACTGAACCGGGAACGCGTCAAGAGGGGCCTCCTGCCAGCGAACATACTCTTACCCCGCGGAGCTGGAACGCTTCCCAAGATTGAGCCGATCACGAGGATCTGGGGCATAAAGGCTGCGGCGATCGCGGGAGGAGGATTGTATAAGGGGGTTGCCAAGGCGGTGGGCTTCGAGCTAATCCAAGTTCCTGGGGCGAATGGGACCGTGAACACGAATCTCAGGGGTAAGGTTGAGGCCGCTATAAGGGCCTTAGACGGCTATGACCTCGTTTTCCTCCATGTGAAGGCTACGGATAACGTGAGCCATGACAAGAACCCCATCAAGAAGGTTGAAGTAATAGAGTGGATCTCGAGAGAGTTGACGCCACTGGTCGAGAAAGTGGTATCCGAAGGATACTATCTAGCGATCACAGGTGATCACACGACACCAAGCGAAGTCGGGGAGCATAGGGGAGACCCGGTACCCCTCGCGATCATAGGTCCCGATGTCCGGAGAGACGATGTCAAGATGTTTGATGAGATCTCCTGTGCCCGCGGATCCCTCTGCAGAATACGCGGAACAGACCTCATGAGAATTCTGATGAACTACTTGGGAAGGGTCCCATTATTCGGCGAGTGAGCGGTCTGCAAACATCCTCCTAAGATTCTTTAGAACCCTTCTTCCTTTTTCCAGCTCAAGCTCGCATCTCAGCTTGATGTAGCTCTCGCGATCTAATTCGCCTCGCCTATATCTCTCCACGGCCTCCCTTATCCGCTCATCAACCTCCTTCAGCCCCGCCCTAAGCATAGTCCTAATTCTGTCGTGAACTCTCATTAGCGTATACGCCCCTCCGCGAGAAAAGTATTTACCATATGAGTGATATTTCTATTTCGTATGAGGGCCATATCGATCTGGATATCTGGTTTCAGGAGCGCTGTGGATAATGGTAGAGCTCATAGCGTGGTCGTGGATCTTCCAAGAGATCAGGGGGGCGAGGATCTCGGCCCAACAGCCCTCGAGCTGGCACTCATGAGCCTAGCCGGATGCATTGGGACGATCTTCGCCATCGTCGCAGGGAAGAGAAAGCTGAGCTACGAGAGCCTAAGGGTTGAGCTTGAGGGGGAGAAGGGAGAAAAGACGATCGAAAAGATCAGGGGAGTTCTTAGGATAAAGACGTCTGCGAGCAGAGAGGAGGTTGAGACGGCGCTGAAGCTGACGATGGAAATTTGTCCTGTTGGATTAATCTTCGAGAAGGCGGGGATAAAGCCGGAGATCCAAGTGAAACTGGAAACCTAACTCCTCCTCATCTCTTTATTTTCCACTCAGGGTTGCTGAGCCGGTATGAATAAGAGGATTCTCGTAGCTATAGGGGCTTCAAGTGATCCTAATCCTCCATCGGCTGCGACGGATAAGGCGCGTAAATTCGCCCGAGCGCTCCTAAGATACAGGGATGAAGTTATCTTGATGAGTGGTGGTGATGGCGGGCTGATGAGAATAGCCTGCAGAGAGTTTGTTGAGGGCGGCGGGCTGACAATAGGCATTATACCGGTCGAGGATGAGACCATAAGCGAAGATCATCCTAGGTATAGTTCATATAACGTGATATCGATTCTCAGCGGGATGACATACCAGATGAGGAGTATAATGCTCGCGAGGAGCTGCAGCTCGATGGTGATACTCGGCGGTGGTGCTGGCACGATAATCGAGGCATTCCTCGCATACATTTATGCGAAGCCGCTGATAATATTAACTGGGACCGGCTATCCTTCGGATAGGCTCCGGGAATTTTGCGAGAACGGCTACCTAGATCACCGTAGAATCGTTAAGGCATGTTTTACAGACGATCCCGTGGAGGCGGCTGAGCTGGCATATAGCCTTGGCAGGGCTAGGTCCTGAGCTGGATTAAGGATCCCAAAATTGCTATAACCGCTATTATGATTATCTGCAAGAAGACTGGTAACGATGCTCCAGCCTGCTGAAGCCCTGCCATGAATATCAGGGAACCAACGAACGCGGTTATGATCGAAAGGACTTTATCAAAGAGCACGATCACTATTATCAGCACCATCAGGGCGATAATTATCGCTAGGAGCACATCAACGATGCCTCTTAGGAGCATGAATGTCGCGAGACCCGCGACTATTCCGGCGCCGAACCTCATGAGCAGGAGGAATATTAAGCCCACTATAACAAAGCCCACCACCGCGGCGATGTAAGAGTATGGGGGTGAGATGAACATTGGTGATATCAGTAGGGCGAGGAGGGCCCCGATAATCCCACCTACCAAGAAGAAGACGATCTTAGCAAGCTTCCTTCCGAAAAACGCAACCACAAGCCCCAAGATTGTTAACATCAAGCCTGATATGAGCGCAACCTCGCCACCTAGGAGCATGCCATTTTCGTTACTTAAGCTCGGGATTAACTTTTCCCTGTAACATTATTCCTAAAGGACTCTATGGGACTTGGAGGGCGACGAGGAACCGCGCGGATATGGAAGCTGCAAGACATATGACTGTAATCGCGAGGACAATGTAGTCCATGGGTCTCATCCTCAGCTCCTTCAGAAATGTTCTCTTCTCGGATGCGCCGAAACACTTGACCTCCATGGCCTCGGCGAGCTCATAGCTCCTCCTAAGAACATTGACTATCAGGGGAATTAGCACCGGGACGTATCTCCTGATCCTGGTTATTGGGCCTCCCTTATCGAGTTCTAGGCCGCGAGCCCGCTGCGCATCCATTATTGCTTGAAGCTCCTCGGCAAGCACCGGCGTGAACCTTATCGCGGATATGAGGGCGAACGAATACATGTATGGTATCCTAAGCTTCGTGAATGTCATCCCAAGCTCCTCCGGAGTCGTCGTGAGGAAGAAAATGGAAAATGACGCGAGGAAGCCTATCAGCCTATAAGCCGCTGCGAAGCTCCTATAGATCACATCAGGGTCTGCGAATCCACCAGCTTGGAGCGATAGGAAAATATAGTTCATCACAAAAACGAGGACTATCAACGGTATAGCACCATAGACCGTTTTAGCCCATTTCCTGAGGGTTCCACTAGCCGCCGAGAGCGCTGCCTCAACGGCGACTATCATACTCGTTACTGTTATCTCGGAATATAGGAGGGCTGTTATGAGGAGCGTCGAGGATATTAGAAGCTTGACCCTCGGATCGAGCCTGTGGATGAAGCTCGTGCCAGGCTGGAAGCGCAGGCCCTCGAGTATCGCTGCCATAAGCCATCACCGGAAGATCAGCCCCCAAGCTTCACCTCCACTACTATCTTTCTAGCATTTTCGAGGAAGCGCTCGCCCAGCTTCAGCGATGAGATGAATGCCCTCACGAGATTGTGGAGAAGCTGTTGAGGCCATGGCCCGAGTGGAACCTCAACACCATCCACGATCACCCGGGCCTTAGATAATCCCCTCATGACACAATCCCTTATCGTGGCCTCGCCGCGCCTAATCGCCTCAGCCATCCCCCGGCAAGACCCATACCTGCATTTACCGCAATCTAGGCCTGGAATAAGCTTGATCCAATAATCCATTATGCTCTTCCTTAGGAGCTCTAAGGCCTCTTCCTCACTCACAACCCTGACCCCGGAAATTTCCCTTATGGATTCGGGCGACCTTAGAATAATAATCCTTATATCCGAGATTCTCTTCAGCGCCTCCTCTGCCTCGCGTTTATCCTCGGCGCAGAGAATCTTTGGATAATTCGACGTCTTGAAACCCTCGACAAGTATGAGGTCCGCCTCAACGTGAAGGGATCTTATGGCGTCATCTAAGGATGCTTGAGCGCGCCTAATCGTGATAAGCTCGGATGGCGAGATTATCAACGTCTCGATCGCGCCTGCCTTGAGATGCCTGTAAGAGTCCTTGTCCGCGAGGTCAACATTCTCTTTGGAGTGCTTTATCGTCACAACCCTCACGCCAAGCTTGGAGAGCTCGGACACAATTCTCTCGATGAACCTAGTTTTACCCCGACCCCTACCAAGGCTGACGACACAGAATATTGGCGGCATAATGCGCTCTAAAACATCAATAAGCCAGCTCTTTATCCTATCTCCAAGCCATAGCAATTAGAAGTAGATGAACGTACGCTATATTCCCAGCTCTTTATACCTTTTGATCCACTCCTCCACGACATCATAGCCGTAAAGCTTTTTCAGCATTTCTCTACCCTCGGGGGTAATCCTCTCGGGGCTCCACACGGGCTCCCAGACAAGCTTAACCTTAACACTCTTGGCTTCCGGCACTTTGCTCCTAACCTCCTCCTCAATCCTATAGATGATAAGACCGGCCATCGGGCATCCAACAGCCGTCAAGGTCATGCTTATCTCGACATTCCCCTCATCATCAACATCAATTCCGTAGACCAGCCCGAGATCATAAACGTTCACGGGTATCTCGGGGTCATAAGCCTCTCTAAGAGCTGCTATAACCTTGCTCCTTAGTTGCTCCTTATTGATCATTACCATGTTATTGTTTTTGGCGCTATATAAGGGCTGCTCAAATTCCGCGGAGATTTAAAATTTAAGGACTCCGGGCTAATGCTTGGGAAATGGCGTCTAGAAGGCGTAAGCTTGAGGAGGAAGTTTTCGAGAAATTTTCCGCGGGATTCATCGAGAGGCTGTCTAGGTTCAGGATAAAGCCCATGATCATAACAGTTCTGGCTTTCATCACGGCTCTGGTCTCAGCCGCATTTTATTATCTAGGAGCTGTCATCTCAGCGAGCTACTTTCTCGCCGTCGTATTCCTAGCGCTCTCCGGGTTCTTCGACGCCGTGGACGGGGCTGTTGCTAGGAGGCTTAAGATGACAAGTGACTTAGGCGCATTCTTAGACTCGGTTTTCGATAAGCTGGGAGAAGCAGCGATATACATAGCGATAATAGCCTCAGGAGCCGTTAGTGTCTTCTGGGGGGCGCTTGCCCTAACTTCATCGCTCATGGTTAGCTATGTAAGACATAGGGCAGAGCCCCTTGGAGTAGATCTCAAGGGAGTCGGGTTCATGGAGCGAGCGGAGCGCACAATACTACTGATCATCGCGACAATAATAACGCCGTTCATCAAGCAGGCCCTAGAGGTCTCCATGATCTTAATAGCCGTGCTCGCGATGATGACTGTAGCTTGGAGAATGCTGTACGCCATCCAAGCATTAGGCATGCGTAGTTATAGGCGCTCCTAGACCCCCTCAGTAAGTTTTCGCAAATCTTCTAAACCGATTCCTCTAAAAATCCTTCTAGTCATACGCGCTCCTAAACCTTATCGCACCCTTCTCGAAGACCAGTTCATAAACCTCGTTCACGTCCAGCTTTACCCCAAGCATTTCATATTCCTCCTCAGTCAGGAATAATATCATCTTGGTCTTTGCGGGCGGCGCGAGTACAAGCCCCATAGACTGGAAGTAGCTCGCAAGATCCTGTAGCATGGACTGGATCATCAGCGTCTCAGGCGCCCCTGGGATCCTAGGCGATGCTTGGACACGCTTCTCCTCAATAAGCTCTATCATCTTGCCATATCTGCCGGTCTCGGGGTCTCTCACGCTCGAAACCCTATGAACCCTGACAAGCACCATTTCACAGACCTTCTAAACTGACTCTTCTAGATCCTCGATGTATTTAGAGTATTCATCGGCCTCCATTAGGTCCTCAGTTTTTAGCTCCTCGGCTAGCTCTATCTTCGCTATCCAGCCGCTTCCATATGGATCCTCGTTTATCAGCTCTGGGTTATCTATGAGCTTGGAATTCACCTTAACAATCCTCCCGGAGACCGGTGAATGTATCTCAACTGATGCCTTGATCGACTCTATCACAGCGAGCGTTTCACCTTCTTCGATGGACTGGCCTATACTTGGCAACTCGATGTGAACAACATCTCTGAGCTTCTTCTGACCATAATCGGTTACCCCTAAGGTAACCACGTTATCCTCGGGCTTGAGCCAGATGTGATCTCTTGTGTAGTAGTATCCTTCAGGAATCTGGTATTCTCCTGACAATTTTACCTCGCAAAGGCGGAATTCATGCCAGACTATAAAGTTTGCTGCATGCCTTTCAGGACCGCAACAATTCCTCAATAGACTTGTATTCGCCCTTTTTGTAGTAAAGTATCCGCGATCGGAGTTTTACTGGCATCCCGAGATAGTCGAAAAGATTCATCAGTGTGCCTCCCCCTATCTTCTGGCTGATCTCCCCCTTGACTATCTTTTCCGCTAAGATCATAATTATCTTCCTAGTCTGCTCGGGATATTGTTCAAGCGCCGCCTCGAGCACCTCATCCCCTCGATCCACGAGATTATCCCTAACTATCCTAAGGGCTTCCTCAAAGCTTAACTGTTTCTCCGCCTCCTTCTTAACATTCGTGGTCTTTGCCTTAAGGGAGGCGAGCTCCATAAGCTTCCTGAGCTTGAGAGCTCTCAACTCCAGATCCTCGTCCATGTCCATCACCCCTGGCTGAGTATTTATCCGGGATCTCGCTATAAAAGGCTTGCAGCCCTTCAAAAACATCACTAATGCTCACTAGAACTGATTAGATTTTCCGAGAAAGTGTTTTGATTTCACCGAATTCTGTCGAAACGATATGTTTAATAGCTGCGCGATTAAAGCGAGGGGCGATCCAGGGTTGCCCTACTGTCGCGAGTGCGGGGCGAAGATAATCTATGACCGGAACACGCGTTCCTATGTCTGCCCGGGCTGCGGGCTCATTTACACCCCTCAGGATCTAATAATTGAAACAAGAAAGGATGTTGAAATGGGCGTGGCGGAGGAGAAAAAGAAGAGGAAGTATGCTGAGTATTTGGAGTGGTGGGCCTCATCTAAGAAGTAGGCGGTGATGGTCATGGAGCTCGTTCTCTACGCCGAGAAGGAGGCTGGCGAGAAGCTCATGAACATACTGCTGAAGGATGACATCGTGTCAAGGGCTAACGTAATCTCGCGGGATGCGGGGATATTGGGTAAGAGCGGCGTCTACATAAGGATACTCGGGAGCGAGGAGCAGTGTGGGCGCGCCCTCGAGCTGGCCAAAGATCTCGCGGTAGAGGTTAAGGGCGAGGAGAGGGATGAAGTGTTGAGGATCCTGAAAAGTGAGGATGAGAAGATGCTTTCAGGCTTCTCTGGAATCTTCTAACTGGTTAATGCTTATGATGCTTGCTTGTTGTCCGATGGGGAGGTGGGCGGCGTGAATACGATATTCATCGTTGGCACGGCTGGCTCGGGAAAATCCACGCTGACCTCCTCCTATGGGGACTGGCTCAGATCCCAAGACAGGTTCGTGGTGTTGGTGAATCTCGATCCAGCCGCCCAAGTCCTCCCCTATGAGCCGGATGTCGATATCAGAGATTTTGTGGATTATGAAAGGATCATGTCTACGAGACGCCTCGGGCCGAACGCGGCTCTCATAGCCTCTATCAGGGAAGCTGCTAGGCATGTTGAGGATCTCAGGGAGGAGATAAATTCCTATGACGCCGACTACGTCATCGTTGATACCCCAGGGCAGCTTGAGCTCTTCGCCTTCAGGCAGGAGGGTTATATCCTGGCTGAGAACATAGGCCTCAAGGATAGAAAGGTCATGGTATTTGTCTTAGACCCCATGTTTTGCAATGTCGTCAGGAATTTTATCTCGAGCATGTTTCTCTCGGCATCCGTCTATTTCTCGCTCGGTATGCCCATGGTCCACGCTCTGAATAAGATAGATGCCATTTCGTCGGAGGATGTTGAGAAGCTGGAGGCCTGGAGTGAGTCCTTTGACGCACTCCTCCTAGATCTCGAGAGCATGACGCGAGGCAGGCTTATGAGCTTCTCGCGTGAGATTGCTGAGACACTCCGGGACATCATAGCAAGCATTCCGATGGTCCCTGTCTCGTCAACAACTATGGAGGGGCTCTCCGAGCTTCACGCCGCGCTCACCAGATTCTTCTTAGAGGAGGATCTTGAGCTGAGGTGATTATCATGTCTTCCCTAAGCGAGTATGAGAGGGTTGAGAACGAGGTCTTAGAACTGAGGGAGAAGCTGAGGCAGCTCAACATGAGGATAGGCGAGGTCGAGGAGGAGGTTAGGAAGTATGCAGAGAAGAGGGACAAGATTCATGAGGAAATGAAGCCCTACACGGAGAAGCTGAGGAGCTTAAGGGAGGCTGATAGGGAGAAGCGCGACGCCTTGGCCAAACTCAGGGAGGAACTCGCCTCTAGGAAGGAGGAGCTTAAGGCCAAGAGACAGGAGCTTAGAGTTGTTAGAGCCGAGTTTAGAAAGCTGCGGGTGGTCAAGGAGTCTAGGGAGGAGATAGAGGCAAGGATACAGGAGGTGGATTGGAGGATACAGACAGGGCCCCTCCCGAAGGAGGAGGAGAAAAGGCTGAGCGAACTTCTCGAGGAACTCCACGCGAAGCTCGAGCAAGTGGTTAAGAGGGAGGAGCTCCAGTCTAGGCTTCAAGCTCTAGAGGAGGAGGTCGCCAAGGCTGAGGCCGAGATAGAGTCCCTGAGAGAGAGAATTGGCTCCTTGAAGAAGGAACTGGGCGTGAGCTTCGAGCAGAGGAAGGCTTTGAGGGAGAAGATCCAAGAACTTAAACAAAAGAGCGATGAATGGCATGCGAAGTACCTTGATGCCAAGAAGAGGCTTATGGAGCTTGAGGCCGAGAAGATACTAGTCTCATCAAGGCTCATCGAGCTCCAGGAGAAACTTGAGAAGCTTAAGCAAGAGAAGGAAAGGAGGAGGGCTGAGATGGTCAAGGAGAAGCTTAAGGCTGAAGCAAGGCTTAAGCTGGCCGCTGGGAGGAAGCTAAGCTTCGAGGAATTCAAGGCGTTGATGGAGGATGGGGAGGGGCTGGAGGAGCTCGTTGGGAAGAGTTGAGCAACCCTTATTTCATCCCTCCAGAAACTTGATACGTGTAGATAATAGATGGCTGAGGCGCCGAAGAAGCTGCTGATCCTCGTAGTGGATCGTGACGATGACGTCGGGAGGAAGACTGGCATTTCTACACCCATCATTGGCTTTGAGGAGAATCTCAAGGCCGCTCAAGCCCTATTGCTGGCCGACCCAGAGGAGGCTGACGCCAACGCCATATTCGGGGCATTAAAGGTCTATAGAGAGCTCTCTGAGAAGTTTGGAGGCAATATCGAAGTTGCAACGGTCGCCGGGAAGGAGGGCGAGGGCATCGAGGCCGACATGAAGATAATGGGCGAGCTCGAGGAGGTCCTCAAGAGATTTAAGGCGGATGCATGCGTGCTCGTGAGCGATGGTGTGACGGACCAGTTTGTAACGCCGATAATCACCTCCAAGCTTCCCATAATATCCGTTAGAAGGGTTGTCGTGAGGCATAGTGAGGCTGTCGAGCAAACGTGGCTAGTTCTCGGAAGATATTTGAAGCTCGTCTTCACGGAGCCCAGATACGCTAGGATATTCCTCGGGATACCGGGTCTCCTCATGGCGATAATAGGAGTACTTTACATAATCAACGTGGCCTCGCTTCCCTTTATACTCTCGGCGATCGGGATATACTTCATCATAAGGGGATTCGGCCTCGATCAGAAGGTCGCATCAAGCTTCAAGAACCTGACAAGGTTATTCAGGATGCCTCCGTATACGCAGCTGCGAGCATACGCCGTCTTCACCTCCGCGCTTCTTCTCGTGCTCGGATTCTATATAGGCTACATCTCGACCCTAAAGACGATACAAGAGGTTTACCCGGATGCCCCCGAGTTCTCGACCCATGTTCTCTGGTGGCTTGGGAAGCTGCCTTTCATAGCCGGGACATACCTAAGCAGCTCAATAGACATAATCTCAATCGCCATCTTCATAATACTGCTCGCGAACATGGTATACTATCTGTTCGTGCGCGATCCAAGCTTCTGGCTCATGGTCCGCGGCTCGGTTCTACTCGCATGGCTTTGGGCGCTACTTAAGAGGACGGGCATAGTGCTTGTGGTTGGTGCATCGGGCGGCTTCGAAAACCCACACATCCTCTTACTAGTTATCACAGCGGTTCTTGGGATGGCGACAATAATAGTGACAATATGGGTTACTAGAATCCTGCGAAGAACCTACTCCAAATACTTTAGAAGAAAGGTCGAGCATTAAAGTTATCAGTCAGCCTCGCAGAGAATCCTTGACTAGGATGAGCATATTTCAAGGCCTGCTGAGGTTCTTGGGCGCTTACAAGCTTTACGAGAAGTGGCTTAGCCGAACAATATCGCGGGGCGCGATACCATCGCATATAGCGGTTATAATGGATGGGAATAGGAGGTGGGCTCGTGAGAAGGGGCTTGAGCCCTGGTACGGCCATAGGGTTGGGGCGGAGAAGGTTGAGGAGGTTATCAAGTGGTGCCTCGAGCTGGGGATAAAGGTCGTGACATTCTTCGCGCTCTCAACCGAGAACTTCAAGAGGAGCGAGAAGGAGATCGAGGAGCTCCTCAGAATATTGCGTGAGAAGATTGAGGACGTGCTTAATGGCGACTTGGTGCATAGGCACAGGATTAGAGTAAAGGTTCTGGGAAGGAAGGAGCTTCTCCCCGATGATTTAAGGAACCTGTTGGAGAGGCTTGAGGATGAGACGAGGGGGTATGATAACCTTTACGTGAACTTGGCAATCGCCTACGGTGGGAGGGCGGAGATAACCGATGCTGCGAGGAAGCTTGCGATGGACGTCTTGGCAGGGAAGCTACGTATAGAGGACATTAACGAGGATGTGATAGGCCGATACCTCTACACAGCGGATCTTCCAATACCGGATCCGGATGTCATCATAAGAACGTCTGGCGAGGAGAGGATAAGCAACTTCCTCTTATGGCAGTCAGCCTACAGCGAGCTCATCTTCTTAGATGTGTACTGGCCCGAGTTCCGCAAGATAGACCTAATGAGGGCGATAAGAACTTATCAGAGGAGGCAAAGGAGGTTCGGAGCCTAACCCAAGGACAGCTCATAGGGTGCTGAGGTCAGCTTCTCAATACCATCCCTCCTAACGAGGATTGTATCCTCGATCCTGACGCCGAATCTCTTCGGGATGTATACTCCGGGCTCAACTGTTATCATCATTCCCTCAGTTAGTATCTCCTTGGAGTCCCTGAATAGCCTCGGCGGTTCATGAATCTCTATTCCAATACCGTGGCCGAGCGCGTGCAGGAAGTAATCCGCATAGCCAACCAACGCGAGGACCTCATGTGCTGCATGATATATGTCTGAGACCTTTACACCTATCCTGATGAGCTCCTCGGCCCTGCGCTTGGCCTCCAAGACAGCTTGATGCACTCTAGACACCTCATTCGAGCCTGATCCTAGGTAGAATGTCCTTGTGATGTCGGAGCAGTAGCCCTCATATATGACGCCGAGATCGATCACAACGACATCTCCGCGCTCGATCATTCTATTCTTGTATGCTCCATGAGGCTTCGACGAGTTCGGGCCCGAGGCAACTATCGGATCGAATGCTGGCCCATCCCCACCTAGGCTTAGCATTTCCCTCAATATCTCGGACTTAACCTCATATTCTGTAAGACCCTCTCCAAGCAACTCGGAGGCGAGCTCCATGCACTTAGACGAGATCTCACATGCCCTTCTTATCTTCTCAATCTCGGACTCGTCCTTAACCATCCTGAGCGTCCAGATGTGCTGGGAGATAGGCATCATCGAGCCGGCTAGCTGACCTGAGATCCTTAGATAATCCTCCGCCTCCATCGCGTCGAATCCGATGCGCGTTTTGAGGTTCTCGGGTATGAGCTCAAAGACCCTGTGGATATCAGAGCCTTGCTCGAGCTTAATGACCTGAATATCCCCGGGAACCGACTCCTCAGCCAGCTCAAAGTTCAGGGGTGAGACATAGAGCGTGGGAATCCCATCAACCGGGACCAAGAAATAACCTGCGCCGCGGTAGCCGGTGAAGTAAAAGATATTCGCGGGACTCCTCAACAGCGCCCCGTTTAACCCATCACCTCTCAGGGACTCTACAAGCCTCTTCACGCGGCCCAGATAGCTCATCCTGACGCCGGTTACGAAATCCCTACGCCGGGGTATTTAAAGCCCCCTCACTTCCCCCAGCTAAAGCCTTATCATGCCTGAATTCTTAAGTGAGATCTGTTGAGGATCTGCGGGATAGATGAGGCAGGTAGGGGAGCTGTCATAGGCCCGATGGTGATCGCGGGTGTCCTTGTAGATCAATCGAGGGTGGGCGAGCTCGTCGAGGCGGGTGTCAGGGACTCTAAGGAGCTCACGCCGGGTGTTAGAGCTGAGCTCTCCAAGTTGATAAGGGAGATCGCAGAAAGGGTTGAGCTGATAGTTATTGAGGCTCGGCTTGTAGATGAGTCCACGAGGAGAAGCGGCGCTAGGGGGATCAATGAGCTTGAGGCTCGGATGATCGCGGAGCTTATTGATAAGCTTAAGCCCGATGCCGCCTACGTAGATCTGCCCTCGACAAAGTATCATGATTTCAGGGCGTTGATAGAACAGTATACGGGCCACAAGTGCTTCCTCATCCTTGAACATAAGGCTGATCAGAAGTATCCAGTTGTCTCAGCAGCCTCCATTATCGCGAAGCATGAGAGGGATATGCTTATCGAGAAACTGAAAGCCGAGCTTGGGGACTTCGGCTCGGGATATCCATCAGATCCAAAGACCCGGAACTTTCTCCTTCAAGCCCTTATAAGGGGGAACATCCAGAGAGAGCACATAAGGCTTACATGGAAGACCCTATCGAAGCTTGCTCAGAGAAAGCTGGATGACTTTTAGCCCCGGCATGGGGGAGCGGAGAATTGTCAAAAATCTCGAGAAGGATGTTTCTAGCGGGTGTCGTCGCAGGAGCCGCGGCGGTAATCTATTCCTCGGTCGAGGCGCATAGGATAATCGTGACGAGGCTTAGGCTCGGGTTGGGCGTTAAGACAGCCTTCCTAGCGGATACACATACCCATAGCATGGGGCCCGTTGAGAAAAAGGTTCTAGAAGTCCTCAGGAGGGAGAGGCCGAGGATAATCCTACACGGCGGTGACGTTATTGACGAGTTCACGGGCCCGCTTGATCAAATCAGGTTTTACCTCTCATACATGGAGGCGGAGGAGAAATATGCCGTCCTCGGCAACCACGATTACTGGTGCGGCAGGACTGGTGAGCTCATGCGGGTCCTCACTGAATGCGGATTTAAGGTTCTCCGAGATGAGGTTGTGGAAAGCGGGGTCGGAAAGATACTGGGCGTGGATTGGAAGGATGATAGGAGATACGCTTTTGGGAGGCGCCATGCTGACATAATATTAGCCCATGATCCTAATGTCGCCCTCTACGACCATAATGCGGGAGTGATTCTTGCGGGCCATACTCATGGCGGGGTGATGCTTGGGCCCTTCACGATACTCACGAACTCCGCTTACACCCGAGGGCTATACGATCTCGGCGGCACAATCCTTTACGTCTCGAGGGGGCTCGGTAACATGATCCCGCTCAGGCCAACTTCGCCGCTTGAGCTCGTGATCCTCGAATGAACCCTGTTAAGCGAACATTCTTTATCGGAAAGAACTGTGAGTTGTTTCTAGGATATGAGCGCGGGGTCTGGGAGGATCTTCTACGCCTTGACGGGGTTGCCGGGATCGGGGAAGACTACGGCCATCCTAAGGATTGTTAACCGGCTCATGGAGCTCGGGATTAAGGTTGGCGGCATGTATACTCAGGAGATCCGAGACCGGGGGAGAAGGATAGGGTTTGCGGTCAAGAGTATTAGCGGTGGCGAGGGCATACTCGCCCACATCAATCTAAAAAACGGGCCGAGGCTTGGGAAATATGTCGTCAACTTGAATGACCTTGAGAGTGTTGGAGTTGCGGCCATACTCGAAGCTATTGAGGGAGCCGATGTCGTGGTCGTTGACGAGGTTGGCCCTATGGAGCTTTATAGCGAAAAGTTTAGGCATGCGGTTGAGGAACTCCTAACTTCCAGCAAGCACGCGATCATCACGGTCCATTATAAGTCGAGGGATCCGCTCATCCTCAAGGTTAAGGAGCTTGCGGGGAAGAGGCTGATCACCTTGACGCCGGAGAATCGCGATATTGTTCCGGATACCGTCGTGGGCGAGGTCTTGGAGGTGCTTGGAAGGAAATGATGCCAGAGCCCGGCTACGAGCTTGAGCTGAGAAGGGAGGGGAGGGCGGTCTTTTACTCGCCGAAGATCCCTGAGAGGAAGGATTTTGCTCCAACAAGTCTGCCCGTCTTCTTTAACCCTTTCTCTAAGCCGAATCGCGATATAACGGTGCTCTTTCTCGCCGCATGGTTTGAGGGGTTCAAGATCAGGGCGTGTGATGCTTTGGCCGGCGTTGGTGTTAGGAGCATCAGGATGCTCCTCGAGACCGATGTCATCGGCGAGGTGACCGTGAACGATGTCTCGCCTAGAGCATGCGAACTCATTAAGCTGAACATGAAGATGAATAAGCTTGAAGAACTTGCTGAAGTGACCTGCATGGATGCGAATAAGCTGCTTGCAGAGTGTGGTATGGAAAGGCCGAGATACCATTATGTGGATATTGATCCTGCGGGATCGCCAGCATCATTCATCGAGAATGGGGTTAGGGGTTGTAGAAGGGGTGGCGTGATAGGCGCGACGGCCACGGATATGCCGGCGCTCGTTGGAGCAAAGCCACAATCATGCCTGAGAAAATATGATGCAAAGCCCCTACGAGCACCATTCTCCAAGGAGGTCGCCCTGAGGATCCTCGCGGGTTTTATCGTCAGGTCGGCGGCTAGGCTCGGGATCGCCGCCAAGCCCATACTCTCATTCTCGAAGGACCATTATATCAGGGTCTTCGCTGTTGTCGAAAGGGGTAAAAGGCTGGCGAACGAGATACTAGGGAGCATTGGCTGGATATCCTACTGCCCCTCATGTCTGGCTATACGTGTCGCAGGCAGGTTCGACAGCCCAATCACCATATGCGAGTCCTGCGGTGGGAGGATGGATTATGCCGGCCCAGCATGGGTTGGAGAGCTCACGAGCCAAGACTTAGTGGAGAGAATTTATCAGAAGGCATTAGGAAGCCCAGAGCTCTATCAAGGATCCCTCAAGCTACTTGATGGATTAAGGAGGGAGGATCACGGCCTGCTCGGATACCACCCGGTAAATTATCTGGCTAAGATTTTTGGAAGCTCTCCGGCCAAGCCCTCCATGCTCGTGGAAAAGCTGAGGGAGCTCGGCTACAGGGCCTCGACAACTCACATAGATCCTAGTGGTGTTAAGACTGATGCCCCGATAGAAGCCCTTAGAAGCGCCTTTGAGGAGCTTAAGATTAAGAGCTAAAAAGATCCAGCCGGATGATTATGTCGGCTGAAGGGAATGCCTACCAGAAGATGGATTGATGAGGCTAAGCGCGACCCCTATAGGCGGAGGGCGAGGGAGGAGGGTTATAGGTCTAGGGCTGCCTACAAGCTCGAGGAAGCTCAGAGAAGGTTTGGGCTCCTCAAGAGGGGGGATATAGTCGTGGAACTTGGGGCTTGGCCCGGCGGCATGGCGCAGGCCGCCTCTAGGATCGTGGGTCCAGAGGGCCTAGTGGTTGCTGTGGATGTGAGAGAGTTCAAACCCTTCGAAGAGGAGAATATCATAACGCTTCAGCTTGACATCTTAGAGGATGATGTTATCGGGGAGGTTTTAAGGATCTTAGATGGGAGGCGCGCAGACCTCCTGATATCCGACGCCTCACCATCCTTCACAGGGATAAGGGAGATAGATATTGCCAGGCAATATGAGCTCGCTCTAAGATCCTATGAGATAGCTAGGAGCCTAGTTAGGCGTGATGGCTCTTTAATGCTGAAGGCATTCGATAGCGAGGAGGCAATAGAACTCGCTGAGAAGCTTAGAAGGGACTACGCGGTTGTAAAGAGGTTCGTGCCTAGGGCTAAGAAAAAGACGAGCTCCGAGTTCTATTTTATAGCTATGGGTAAACTGAGATAAACTGAGGATAGTGTCTAAATAAGGCTTTAAATACTCTCTAGGGGCGACTATTTCTACTCACGAGCTACTATTGGAGGACTTCAGCCATATAAACCCGTTAGTTATTTGGACACTATCGCCCTCCGAAAATGGGAAATGAAAATATAATGAAAAATATGATGAAGAATGAAAATATGGGGTGTCGTGATGTTTATGGCATGCTTGTCTCGACAATCTTCAGCTTGAATAGCATGGCGTCCCACATCTCCTCCCAGATGTCCCCGAGGTATTCGATCAGCTGATCCCAGCCCATTATCCTGACCATGTCGCATTTTGTTACGCGCCTATCGCCCTCGCTCACGCCCCTCACCACGAGATACTTGATGTTATCCCCGTCCCTGAACGGTATTATGAGTATCTGCTCCGAGGTTCCTCTATTGCCATGGAATCACATGTTTAGCCGGCTTCCCGGCATCTCGGCATCATAATAGTCTTCCATTTTCAGGCAGGTTCCCAAGAAATAAGGGCAGGTTATTCATCATGTCCGGGCTGTGAGCATGAGGGTCGTGGTAGGATGGCCGGAGACCCGGCCAAGGGCTAAACCCCCAAAAAGGGAGGATGTAGCCAAACCTCCCCACACTAAGTAGGGAGGGGTCGTGAAGTAGAACTCGGAGCTCGTCTTTTTCTTAGCCCGAGACTTAAGCTTCTCAGGTTCTTTAATAGCCTTAGCTAAGCGCTTTTAGGGCTGGGTCTCAACGCTCTGCTCTTGAATATTCTCAGCTTGAGCCTCCTGCGCCTGAGCCTCGCTCTTGGCGGTGAGTGACCCGATCACCCACTTCTCCAGCCTCGGGCAGTTCTTCGGCGATATGACACCGCCCTCACCGCAGACATGCTCCTGCTCGCATGATAGGCAGGGCGCGCCCCTAATTGGCTCTATCGTCACCCTCCTAATAAGTGGGACGAGTCTCCTCGTCCACCTATCTTTCGCGAACTCCTTAACCCTCTTTACCATCCCCTTCTTCTCGAGCCTAATTGCTATCCTAGAGCCCTCCCTACTAGTCACGCCAAGCTTATGCCAGAGCTCAGACTGGAGAAGACCCTTATCCTGATACTTTAGCAGAAGCGCTATTGCCTTCTCCTCAAGCTTGCTAAGCTTCTGGGGCAAGAAGAGACACCCAAAAATAATATATGCCCAACCCCATCATATAAAGATGTAAAGATGTCATAGCCGGTCCATCTCCCTCAGTCTTCTTTTAAGGGTAGCTAGGCTTATCTTGGCGAGACCCGCGATGCGCTTCTGGGAGACCCTGTAGCCAAGGCTTCTGGCCGCGAGGTATACAGCTGCCGCCGCGAGCGCCCTCCTAGCCCTCCCCTGGGATAGCCCCGCCTTGATCGCCAGCTCGCAGATTTTGCAGGCATATTCTTCCACCTCTCCCGGGAGCCCTAATGCCCCAATGAGTCTACTGATACAAGCCTCGAAATTATCCAGAGCTTTTACTCCGAGTGCTCCAGCAAGCCGCATGGAGAGGCTCCTGATGGATGCCGGGTCCAGCCCGGAGGTCTCAGCTAAGTCTCTTGCTCCAATGGGCAGACCATGAACCCTGATTGCGAGATATAGGAGCGCTGCGGGAAGTACATTGATCTCCCTCAGGTGTTCCACGAGTCTGGACCTTAGCCTTCTCAATAGAAGGGCGCCCGTCTCGGCGACAGCCCTTGGCAAGCCCATGCTAGTGCTCAGGCGATAGATCTCTGAAAGGATCATGACGAGCCTACGCTCTTCCCATCCTTTCAGCCTCTTCTCTGCCGGTGAGAACGTGGAGAGACCAAGGTCATGGATCAGCGGTGTTAACGGCGCTCCAGTTCTCTCCCTTCTAAGCCTATCACTATCGCCATAAGCCCTCCATTCAGGGCCTCGATAGAGAAGAGCCCCAGCAACAACACCGCATCTCGGGCATATAAGCTCACCCGAGAGCTCATCCTCCATCAGCTGCTCCCCGCAAACTGGGCACACCTCATCCATGCAGTCCTTCCAGACGAAGACCTGGGTTGAGATCTAATAAAGGGGATGATCTGGCCAGCCTGCTCCGGCTCTCCGCGTATTACTTGGATAATGTGAGCCTGCTACCCTTATACGCGAAGGCTCCATGAGATGCTTGAACCTCTCCCTGAAGCCTGAAGAGGGCCGCGACAGGCTTAGCCAGCATCCCGAGGACAGTCTCATCATCGAGGAGCGACATAATCCTCCAGCTCCCCCTCGCTCCCTATCGTGCCCAAACCTCCCTACTTTCTAAGTAGGGAGGGGGTCATTTGGATCTGCGTCCGGTATCCTGCTTACCTCGATCTTCCCGGAGCACATAGAGAGACGTACCCTCCTTGTAATCCAAGTTCCTGCCCATCACCTCTACGAAAAAGTGATTGACGGGTCCTAGGATGCTCACGACCCTTCCGACCTCTCTTAGCCGCGAGTCATAGATCTTCTCGCCAAGCTCCGGTAGAAGCTCAGCCTCGATCACCAGGCTTCCCTCAACCCTCCCCCAGACCTTTCCAAGCCTCTTCAGCTTCTTGGCCTCGTGGCTCATCGAGCCTCACCGGATTTCATGGCCTTTGCTAGCGCCCTTATCACCTCACTCTTTTTCATAGGCTTCCCAGGATTCACTATAACCTTGCCAGTCTTCCTCCACCATAAGGCCGGATGGCCCCCAGGCTCGATCACGGCGGACCAGCCGAGCCTCCTAGCCGCCTCCACGATCTGCTCAGCTCTAGGATTTCTCATGGAAAGGCTGAGGGGAACCCTCCTACATAGAGACCTGCTAACCGAGGCGTCAAAATATATGGGCCAGATAATGTATCCCTTCTTCTTCAACAAGCCGTCATCGCACCTTACTTGACTAAAACTGCGTTTATAACCCCATCCTGTCCAGGCCTAGATGTGACGACCGCCCTGCCAAGCTCAGTCTCGATCACCGTGCCCCTCGTTATGACACCCCTCCTCTCTAGATCCTTGTTAGCCGGATTGGCGACAACCCTCAATATCTTAACCTTTCTTGAGACCTTCTTCTCAGGATCGGTCACGTTAGCATATAAGTCCGCCATCAACGCATATTTCACGTTCCCGCCCCTAGCCCTCTTCTCCTTAAGCTTGCGCTCGCCCAGAATTGTGTAGACTGGATCCCCTCCACGCTCATACCTCCGCTTCTTCCTGTACGGCCTCCGCTTCCCGCCGGTCGGCTTCCGCTTGTGCAGATCCCAGTGCCACTGAACCATTCCGCCGAGAGGGAGAAAATCCAGCTAATAAACGATTCCTAAGGGATGCCGTAAAGCCCTTTATTCTCGCTCTCATCCAACTCTAGGTCATCCTCCATCAGCCTCCAGAACTCTTTAACGAGCTCTTCATCCATCCGCCTTTACCTCCCCTTCGCTCCCTCCCCCTATCATGGCTCCGGCCCTCTCCATATCCCTCCTTATCATCTCGGATACATACAGCTCGCTCATAACCCTCTTAAGCTCCTCCCCGCTTGGTAGCCGTCCATACTTTTTCTTATGCTCCCATTTCATGAGCTTCTCAAGCCTCTCCCAAGCCCTCGGCATAACCATCCAGCCATCAATAAGATACCTGGTGTCTACGCATCATCCATGCCATCCATTCGGGAGGCTCTTCACTCGATAGAGTGGCGAGCCGTGGGCGCGGCGGCCAACCCCAAGAGCCCCACAGTCCATGACATGGTCGAAGCCGTATTTGCCGAAGACCTGCTGATAATTTTTCGCTCCAGCCATCCTCAATAATAGATGTGTTTATAGATGTGTTTCTCGATGGGATGTATCTCTCATCATCCACATAAGCGTAGTATGCTGTTGAGTTCTCGTCATCCCGCCCCCCAGCCCTGATCCTAGCAATAATTCTGACCCTCCTCTTCTTCTCCCCCTCAGCCCCGCGATCAACAGCCCCCGTTATCCTCGCGATAACTTCATCAATACTCCCTGCCTTTGGCCCTCCCGAGCTCGACGCCCTCGAGCCAGAACCTCCTCCCATCCATCCTCTACTTTATTACAGCCTTTTTCCATTTTCAGGCAGGTCCCCAAGAAATAAGGGGAAGTCTATCATGGGATACTGTTGAGGGGCGTGGATCTGGAGGAAATACGCCTCACGGGCGAGTAGGGGAACGTATATGTCGCCAGTGTTAAATAGGTCTTCCAAATAATGGAGAATGGGTGGAGGAGGTTCTTGTTCGAGGACGTAACAGGATACTCTGGAGAGAGATTTCTCAGGATAGGTGCGCATAGCCACATCAAGGGGCTTGGACTTGAAGGGCTTAAGGCGAAGCTTGTCGGAGGAGGTCTAGTGGGACAGATTGAGGCCAGGGAGGCCGCGGGCATCATAGTTAGGATGATCAGAGAGGGCAAGATGGCTGGAAGAGCTGTCCTCTTCGCTGGCCCACCTGGAACGGGGAAGACGGCGATAGCATGCGCTATAGCCCGGGAGCTCGGTAAGGATGTCCCCTTCGTAACTCTCAGCGGTTCCGAGATCTATTCCTCGGAGCTAAAGAAGACGGAGATCCTGACGCAGGCGATGAGGAAGGCGATAGGTGTTAGGCTTAGAGAGAGGAGAAGGGTTTACGAGGGTGAGGTTGTTCAGCTCGAGGTGAAGACTAGGAAACACCCCTATAACCCGTATCAGGAGATCCCGGACCATGTCGTCATAGGCCTCGCGACTAAGGATGATCGGAGAATCTTCAGGGCTGGGGCGACTATAGCCTCCTATATACTATCGCAGGGAATAACCGTCGGGGACGTGATAACTATCGACGCAGAGACGGGCAGGGTTACGAGGATCGGGAGATCCGAAGAGGCCGCCGAGAAATACGATCTAGCCGCTGTGGATGAGAGACCTGTGCCGAGGCCGGGAGGGCCGGTCGAGAAGGAGAAGGAATTCATCTACGTCCTCACGCTCCATGACTTGGATCAGATCAGCGCGCAGTCGAGGAGCGGCGGGCTATTCAGCCTCCTCTTCGGCGCACCGCCAACTAAGGAGATAGACAATGAGGTCAGAAGAGAGGTGGATGAGATGGTAAAGAAAAGGGTCGAGGAGGGAACAGCCGAAATAATACCGGGTGTATTATTCATAGACGAGGTTCATCTCTTGGACATTGAGGCGTTCTCATTCTTGAATGCAGCAATGGAGAGCGAGCTCGCGCCGATAATAATCCTCGCCACAAATAGGGGCTTGACAAAAATAAGGGGGACGGATATGGTCTCCCCACACGGCATCCCACTCGACCTCCTCGATAGAATGTTGATAATTACGACAAGGCCGTATACGAGGGACGAGATAAAGAGGATCCTAGAGATCCGGGCGGCCGAGGAAAGGGTCAAGCTGAGCCCAGAAGCCCTAGAGAAGCTCACTGACATAGGAGAGCAGTCAACACTTCGCTACGCTGTCCAACTCCTCACACCAAGCCAGATAATAGCCCGGGAGAATGGGAGAGAGGAGATAACCCCGGAGGATGTGGAGAAGGCCGTCAAGCTCTTCAGCGATATAAGGCGCTCAGTCCAAGAGGTGGAGAGGTGGAAGGATAAGTACCTGTATTAGCGGCGTCCTCGCGGGATATCTTCTCGAGAATCTTAAGGTAAAACCTTCAGGAGATTAGCGCTATAATTTTTAACTTGCGGCCAAGTCTAAGGTGAGGCCAAGCGAGGATGGTATATATTAAGAGACTGACGATTCAGGGGTTTAAGTCCTTCGGCTCGAGGCGCGTTTCCCTCGAGCTTGGGAAGGGATTTCTCGTGGTCACAGGCCCTAATGGCGGCGGGAAGTCTAACGTGATTGACGCGATCAGGTTTGCTCTTGGGGAGCTTAGCGCTCATAATCTCAGGGTTGGCAAGCTCGCTGAGCTCGTCCATGATGATCCGTCAGTTGGTTGGGCAAGGGTCTCTATAACCCTCGACAACTCGGATAGGGCTCTACCTATCGATTCTGATGAAGTCACGATCTCTAGGAGGATTGATCGGGATGGTGAGAGCGAGTATACGATTAATGGTAAGCAAGTCTCGAGAAACGATCTTTTAACCCTGTTATCCATGGCGAATATCAGGCCTTCAGGATTCAATATAGTCCCACAGGGATCAGTTGTCGAGATTGCCGAGAGGAGCGGCGTGGAGCTTAGGAGGATGCTGGAGGAAGTTGCTGGAATAAGCGACTATGAGAAGAGGAAGACTGAAGCTGAGGAGCAGCTTGCGATTGCCGAGAAGAATCTAGCGATCGCGAAGGCTAGCACTAAGGAGGTTAAGGCCCGCGTCAAGCAACTTGAGAGGGAGAGGAGCCAAGCCCTTAGGAGGAGGCTCGTCGAGGAGTTTCTGGCAGCCATCCAGCGTTATGAGCTCGAGAAGAGCATAAGCAAGCTCGAGGCGGAGTTGAGGGAAGCTGATGAGCAGCTCCTAGCCGTCGAGGAAAAGCTCCGAGCGCTTGAAGAGGAGAAGACTAGGTGGCTTGAGAGAAGGGACGAGCTTAGGGGGAGGCTTGAGGATCTATCGGCGAGGATTGAGCATCTCGATTCAATAACCTCCTCGCTGGAGATGTTGAGGAGAACTCGAGAAAATGGAGTTAATGGCCTTAGAGCTGAGATCTTGGCTCTCACGGAGAGATGTGAGGGGCTGAAGAGGGAAGAGAATTACCTGGGAGATTCCCTGAAGGACTTGGAGGATAGGCTGACCGAGATAGCCTCTGAGAGGAGCAAGCTGTTGGAGGAGGCTGAAAGGCTGAAAAGTGAGGTTGAAGAAGCTGGCTCGCGGGAGGCTGAAAGACTCGAGGAGTTTAAGCGCGCTGAGGAGGAGTATCTCGCGCTGAGGAATGAGGTTGAGCAGAGGCTTGAGGAGATTAGGCGCAGGAGGCTTGAGGTCGAGGCTAGGATTGCTGGGGCCGAGGAGAGGCGCAGGGCGCTCATGGAGGAGGTGGGGAAGCTTGAGGCAGAGATCAAGAAACTCAGCGATGAATATGGGAAGATGCTTGCCGAGCTACCGGATCTCGAGAGGAGGCTCGGTGAGATCTCACGCGAGAGGATAGATGTCCAAGAGAAGCTGGGTAGGCTTGGAGAGATTATTGAGAACTATGGCTCTAGGATCTCGTCGCTTGAGGAGGTTGAGCGCAGCCTCTCCACGATCCTCGAGAGAATTGCGTCAATGGGCGTGCTTAGGCCAGGGGATGATCGATCTAAGAGGCTTCTCGAGGCGATTAGGGAGGCTGGAATTAAAGGTGTCAAAGGATTCTTGAAGGACGCTATCTCCATCGATGAGAAGGCTCTCGCAGCCTTAGAAACGGCGACCGAGGGATGGCTCAACGCCCTCGTGGTTGATAACGTGTCTATTGGGATGAGGCTTGCTGAGGCTCTAAGCGGGTCGGGGATAAGGCTCAGGATACTACCCTTGGATGTCGCTTTGAGTACACGTGCAAGATCCAAACTACCCGGTGTGAAGGCCAGCGCGGACTGGGCTGAGATTGCGCTTGGATATCTTCTGAGGAATGTGGAGATCTCCAATAAGCCTCGGCCCCAACTTGGAAAGAAGACCCTAGTTAATGGCGTGATGATTCATCCTGATCTGCGGATCGAGACCATATCATCCAGTGAGGATCTTCTGGCCGAGGTGGCTACGCGAGAGTATAGGGAGACCCTGCAGGTCCTAGAGAAGTTGAGAAGAGGAAGGGAGAGGCTGAAGGAGAGGCTAAGCGAGCTCGAGAAGGCGGTGAAAGCACTCACGGCTAGAAGCTCGAGCCTGAGTATTGAGGAGGGCAGACTGGCAGATAGGATCCACATGATCCGGGGAAGGGCCTCCAGCATGGAGGATGAAATCGCGAAAAAGCGTGAGAAGCTTGAGGCGCTGAGTAAGGAGCTTGAGAAGTTGGATCAGGCGATCGCTAAGGATAGGCAGATGCTGGAAGAGATGCCGGGGCTCAAGATCGGTGAGGAGGAGGCATTGAACCTGAAGAGGCTTGAGGAGGAGATGCTGGAGAGAAGGAGGGCTCATGAAGAGGCTAGGCTTAGGAGATCTGAGCTGCAGCTCCACCTCGCTAATGTGATGAAGAGAGTTGAAGCAATCGAGGCCGAGGAGGGGCATGTTAGGGCCGAGGTCTCAAGGATCATGAAGAAGATTGAAGATGTGAGGCGCGAGAGGGATGAGGCGGTTGAGAGGATGCGGATGCTAGCCGCCGAGATAAGGGGACTGGAGATGGAGATGGCGGAGGCCGTGTATGGCATACTGATGCTCTCTGAGCTCAGGAAAATCCTTGATCAGGAGCTCAAGGCGCTCCGATCCGAGGTTGAGGCCGCCTCCATGAATATCAGCCGCCTAGATGAGGAGATGAGGGGCGTCTCGGAGGCAAGGTCATCTCTGAGGGTGAGGAGAGCCGGGTTGGAGGTGGAGCTTGGGAACCTCCGGGAGAAACTCTCCACAATCAGGGAATCCTCGATCGAGATCCCACCGCTGGCCGAGGAGGAGCTGAAGGGGTTGAGAGCGGAGCTTGAGGCAGAGCTGAAGGAACTTGAGATGATAAATCAGCTTGCGCCAGCCCAGTATGAGGAGATCGTCGGAAACTATAAGGTCAGATCCTCTAGGATAGCGGAGCTTGAGGCGGAGAGGCAGGAGATACTCAGGTTTATCGAGTGGATCGAAAGCGAGAAGAAAAGAATATTCATGGAGACTTTTAACAGAGTTGCAGAATCCTTTGAGCACTATTTTAGTAGGCTGACCGGGGGGAGGGGCTGGCTGAGGCTTGAGAACCCGGATAATCCATTTGAGGGCGGCATTGAAATGATCCTCGCGTTCCCGGGAAAGCAGCCTAGAAACTCGAGGGCCGTGAGCGGTGGCGAGAAATCAGTTGCGGCCGTGGCGCTCCTCCTTGCGCTCCAAGGTCTAACTCCTGCCGACTTTTACGTCTTCGACGAAGTTGACGCTCACATGGATCTACGCTATAGCCAGAGGCTCGCTGAGATGTTCAAGGAGATGGCGAAGAGGACTCAGATAATCGTAATAAGCTTGAAAGATGTTATGGTGGAGAAAGCGGATCAGGTTATTGGAGTCTATAATGCTGGCGGGTCATCGCGGGTCGTCAGGACGAGGCTTGAGGAGGTGATGGATGGTGGCGGATAGAGTAATCACTATCTGGAGCGATCCAAGATGGAGGGTTCTCTTCGATGTCACGAGACTTGATAGGGTTAAGCCTTGGCAAATAAAGCTCGTAGAGGTTCTTAGGGCGCTCATGGAGGAACTTGAGAAGATAGGCCTCATAGACCTAAACTCATGCGGTGTCGCCGCATACTCCGCCGCAACGATACATCGCATGAAGACTGAGCTCCTCCTCAAGGCTGATAAGCCTAGATCCGTAGAGGACGACTTAAGAAGAGGAATCATGGTCGTGCCACCACCCATCGATCTGCCATGCATGCCGGAATTCATGGTGGTGGCCGTTGGCGAGCTCATACAAGCTCTTAGAGAGGCTCTTAGCAAGCCAAACAGGAATAATGGTGACGGCGAGGAGAAGGCGCTTCTCGCGGTATTCGATGTGGAGCTTGACGAGTTCCTTGTCAAGCTTGAGGAGAGGCTAGATGAATTCCTCGAAGGTCTCAGGAGGATATTTGGTGACAAGGAGATCATCGATGTCAGGAGCATATTTGAAGGGGTTGATAGGCTTGAGGCCGCGAGGAGGTTCATACTCCTGCTCTTCGCCGCCGCGAGAGGGGATGTCGAGCTGATAGAAGATGAGGAGCATAGGCTAATAGCGGTGAAGTGGATTGTCCGGCCAAGAGGAGCTAAAGGCGAGAATTGAGGCGATATTGTTCTCGGCGGGGAAGCCGGTTCCCCTAAACCTGATAATGAGGATCTGTGAGACGAGGTCAAAGAAAAAGGTGCTGAACGCGATCGAGGAGCTCAAGAAGCATTATCAGGAAAATTCGAGGGCCTTGGAGTTAATTGAGCTTCCCGGGAACAGGTATCTGCTCAAGCTTAGGAGGGAATACATGGAGCTTGTGAGGAAGATTCTAAGGAAGCCGCTTCTAAGCCGCGGAGTCATGAGGACATTATCCTTCATAGCCTATCATCAGCCGGTTGAGCAGAGTAAAGTGGCTGAGGCTAGAGGTGGATCCGCATACAAGCATATCAGGATCCTCCTCGAGAAGGGGCTTATTGAGGCCGAGAAATCCGGGAGGACGCTGATCCTGAGGACAAGCCCCCTCTTCGCCGAGCTTTATGGCGTGGAGAATAACCCCGTCGCTATAAGGAAGAAGCTGAAAGCCGAGATAGAGAAGATGGGTATGAGCGATGTTGAGGAGAAGCCTAGAAGCGCCTCAACATCAACATAGCCCAGATGCTTAGCAGGATTATCGCGAATACTTCCACCGCCCCTATTGAAGGCCATGGTATAAGGGCGGCGCCGGCGAATCCTATGACAGATATTATCACGAGTGATGTGCCGAGGGCGAGGTCACGCTTGACCAGCATGGCCGCCCCGAAGAGGAGGACCGCGAGACCCGCTGATAGGAAGAACCAGTAGGATACGAAGAGGTGTGGATAGGTCCCCTCGGGAAAAGCGCCGATCAGGATCAGGTGTATCGAGGACATGAGGAATATCGTGGAGGCGAGGATCTCCAGCTTGCCGCGAGACGAGGCGATGAGATAGATGGAGTAGAGGGCGGCGATTATGCCCGCCAAGATCAACCCAGAATTGAATATCCACGCATTCTCCCTTCCAATAGCCCCCAGATCACTGAGAGCATTCCTGGCCAGGGAGAACCATGGATTAACACTTATCGCCAAGATTATCGTAATCCAGCCAACAGAGAGAGCAATCACCCCAAAATACCTGAGAGCCCGAAGGAGACTCATGGTTCTCAAGAATATTACGTAGGGAGGGATGCAGATAACCCTTATCCCTACTGTCTTCTCCTTGAGACGCCGACTGCTGTTCCGAATCTTCCCGTGGTTCGGGTTCGCTGGCCTCTTACCTTAAGGCCGAGGGAGTGCCTGACACCCCTCCAAGACTTTATCCTCATTTCCCTCTGAATATCCTCTCTAATCGCGTATACTAGGTCCGAGCCATAGAGCTGTAGATCCTTACCAGTGGCCGGATCCTTCCTCCTATTTAGCATCCAAGCTGGGATGCCGTGGCCTAATGGGTCCTTAGCAACTTCCTCAAGCCTTCTTAGTTCATCCTCGCTGAGAAAACCAAGCCTCTTCTCCGCATCAACGCCAGCAGCCCTAGCGATGGCATATCCAAGCATTACGCCAATACCCCTCACCGCCGCGAGCGCATAGGGGACCTTTAGAGATCCATCTAGATCCGTGCCGAGGAACCTAACGATGGGCCTAAACTCACCAGCAAGCCCGCTCACGCCCACTTCGAAAACCCTCAGAAATTCGCACGTTATAAGGATTAAAGCAAACCTCAACAGATGCTGGCCCAAGAACCCCTGATAATTTTTCCTCCAACAATGCTTCGCTTCCTTTTTGATGCGAGAAAATTAAAAATAAAATACTTATATTTGAGCCTAAGTCCATAACATTCGAGGGTCATGGCGATCGCAGGTCTCGAGTGGGTTATTGTGGCAATAATCATAGTAGTCCTCCTATTATGGGGGCCATCCCAGCTGCCGAAGATGGCTAGAGCGCTTGGAGAGGCAAAGAAGGAATTCCAGAAGGCGGCTAAAGAGGCTGAGGAGATGAAGGAAGCGGTAAAGGAGTCTGTCCGCCCATTCACCGAGACAGTCTCCGAGGCATCCGACGAGCTTATCAAGATAGCTAAGGAGCTTGGCATAGAGACGGAGGGCAAGACTAGGGATCAGATAGCGGAGGAAATACTCAGGCTCACGAAGAAGAAGTAGCCGGGAGCAAGAAAGCCGAGAATAGTGTCGCGCCTCCCCCAAATGAGAATCTATAATCTTTTTCAATGCTGAAAGATTTTTCTGGGATAGGGATTTTTAGGTGAGGCTGTATTTATTGCAATGGGTTTTTGGAGGCGGGAGGTTGAAGGAGTCGAAGAAGTCTGAAGAGAAGCCTAGGGACATGAAAGAGATGACGCTGCTCGAGCACTTGATGGAGCTTAGGGATAGGCTCAAGGTCTGCCTGATAACTATCGGCGTAATGACTATGATCATGCTGGTATTTCCGGCCCAGATCTACTCGCCCCAAGAGCTCCTTGAGGGATACTATAAGCCCATGGTCTCGGTGGTTTTGGAGATCCTGAGAAATACGGTGAAGCCGGAGGTTATGAAGTTAATAGGACAGACGATTACTGCGCCGCTCGAGATCTATTTCATAGCATCCCTCGTTTTCGGCCTCGCATTTAGCAGCCCTGTCATAGGATATGAGATATTCAAGTATGTTGACCCAGCGCTCTACCCGCATGAGCGAAGGATGATTTATCCATTTTTGTCGGCCTTCCTTGGCCTATTCATAGCAGGCCTGCTCTTCGGATTATATATGATTACACCATTCACGTTCAAGGCTATGCTGATATTCTTCGACCTCGTCGGAGCTGAGCCCGTGATTACCATCATGGACTTCTATACGACGATACTGGTTGTCACGCTAGCGACCGGCGCTGTGTTCACGACCCCGGTTATAATGAACCTCCTAGTCCGTGTTGGATTGCTCAGCACTAAGTCGATCGGGAAGTATAGGAAGTGGATCTATGGTGGCATGTACATCGTCGCCGCAATAATAACACCGGATGGAGGCGTGTTCGCGAACCTGATACTCCTCGCCGTATTCGCCGTGCTTTTCGAGGGAGGACTAATCTTCGCAAGAAGATACGAGAAGAAGAGGGAAGAGAAGGAGGAGGAAGAGGAGGTTCCGGAGGATAGGTGCAGGTTCTGCGGGAAGCCGCTGGGCGGCAAGATATTCTGCCCAAGCTGTGGAAGATCTCAAGTATGACCTCCTCCCCTACTTGGGTGGGGAGGTTTAGCCCTTGGCCGGGTCTCCGGCCATTACCCCTACCCCTCCCGGGGCTTGGGGGTTACTGGCGTCAATAGAATATTGTATGCTGCTATGAGGTCGGCGTTGAATACCTTGTTCATCGTCGTACATTTGAATAGCCCTCGGTGTATCCTGACGCCACAGCCGTCACCATGCCATGGACATCTCGACGAAGTATAGGACTCATCCATGTAGATTACCTTGATCCCATATTCCTCTGCAGCCTCTGAGAGCCTCCTCAGCAGAAGGCCATAAGTCTAGGCATGGACATTATCGAAGTTACCACTCTTTAGCGCGATATACCTTGGATATCCGACCTTAACCGTGGATACCCCAACGTCATAGAGCCGCTCCATGGCCTCCCTTACCTTGGTGTTTATGTAGTGTCTTATCTGCCTCCTCCACTTCATGTACATCCGTCTAAGCCTCCTAGACGTCTCCAAGCCATACTTGCTTAATGTTGATTGATACTCAGCGATTTTCTTCCTCCAGTAATATGATATTGATTTTAGTGGTTTGCCGTTGACGAGCTTCGCCAAACCATTCTCGACGTAGATCGCCAGTAGGTTATTGATCCCAATATCTATGCCCGCTGTTAAGTTGCCTTTCGGCTGCCGCGGCACCTGCCTCCACTCTCCCTTCACCATCCTTTCGGAGATCTTGGAGAAAGCAATGTGGGCATACCACTTCCCTCTATCGGCGTCATAGCGTATCATGAGCTCTCCACGCTCACCCCTCAAATATATTGGGCCCTTGCATCTCACCTCTATCCAGCCGATCGCGCCAAGGCCTTGAAGAACAATCCTATCACCATCCATCTTATACTGGTCTTTTCTAATGATGGTCCACAGTGTCCTAGACCCATTCCTCTTGCCAAATCCCGGCGGACTAACCTTCCTCATGAATGGCGACAGCCTCCCCTCCCCCTTCAGCTTTAAAAGCTCGAAGAAGCTTCTCCATGCATTGTTATTCTTGTTTAATATCTGCTGGGCCGTGACCGCGCCTATCAACGACTTATATCTCTCATAAAACTCCCTATACGTCCCATCAAAGTCAATATGCTTCTTCTCGAGATACATCTTCAGCCTAACATAATTAACCTCGTTCCAAAGCTTTGAAGAAAGGTTGCAGAGCTGTCTCAGCCTCTTCTCGGCATCCTCATCAACAATCAACTCTACAGTACAGTTCCTCCTCATCTTCATTCACCTCCGAGGACTTCATAGATTAGGCTTCGTAGCTCTATGCAGACATGGTCCATCACCTTGCCAACGTGTCCGTGATACTCCTTGGCGAAGTCGTCGAGTATGCTGAGATCATCGTATGCAAGCGTCCTAACGATGACCGACGGTAGCCTGCATCTCTCAACAGCGGCAAGCGTCGAGTCAATGCTATCCAAGACCACGACGAACTCCCTCAGGAGGCCAGCCTCCTCGAAGGCATCCACGTAATCAGCCATGCCTCCACAATACCATCCCAGTACACGCCTGCCCTTATTTCTTGGGGACCTGCCTGAAAGTGGAAAATTATCGTGATGATGCCTATATTCTGGGAAGCTGGCTAAACATGCGATTCCATTGCAATGAGAAGACCCCGGAGCAGATCTTCATAATACCGTTCAGGGATGGGGGACGATGTCAAATATTTCGTGGTGAGGGGCGTGAGCGAGGGCAATGGGCGCGTAACAAAATGCGACATGGTCAGGATAATGGGCTGGAATCAGCTGATCGAATATCTCGGGGACATCTGGAAGGAGATGTGGGACGCGACGCTATTCAAGCTGAAGGCCGCCGAGACAAGCATGCCATAAACATCACGACACCCCATATTTTTCCCATTTTCGGAGGCTTCCCCAAGAAATAAAGGCAGGCATGTATCGGGATGGTGGCGTGGAGGCGAGAGTATGGCTGATGTGGGGAACGAGGCTGTGAAGAAGGCAAGTGGCGAGAGATGCCTCAAGTGTAGCTTGACCTCAGTCGGGCCAATCTCCGGATAATCCCCCTCA